>Ga0179593_1365147_pt1 | contig 10943 bp, 20 predicted proteins | sample CZODoug2_1_08_16_FD_185931 | JGI IMG/M metagenome (GOLD analysis project Ga0179593, IMG submission 185931) | Vadose zone soil fungal communities from Angelo Coast Range Reserve, California, USA - CZODoug2_1_08_16fungal (PacBio error correction) | ecosystem: Environmental > Terrestrial > Soil >...
GTCAAATCTTTTGACTGCGATGGGAGGGGTAGGAATTTCTGGGGGGGAGAACGACGGGAGTGTCCGGGGGGAAACCACAGTCAAGGTTGGAGGGCAAAGGAAATTGGGACGGGCACGAGGCTGGCCAACTAGGGACGTCAGAACCACTCTTGGCGTCACGAAAAAAAGGGACCAACTAATCACAGGTTTCAAGGGGACTGACTATGAATTGCCTACAATCGAGAAAGAGTTATGATTCAAATGGACTTGTCTTTGAAAAGAGGACTAGGTGTCTAAACGTGGGGAAATTGGGCGTTCTTGGATTCAAATGCCGCACGCCCGAAACGCGGGGGAAGGAAGGGGGAGCCAGTGCTTCGCGGGGGCTCCTGGTCAGGCTGTTCTAGAATGGCGCAAGTGCGCTTGAAGGTTAAAAAAGACTACGGGGATGGACATTCACATAGATTCTAAGTTAAATTCGGTGAACTATTCAAAAATGGGTTCATGGAAGAAAGCCCCGCCTTAGAAGGAAAACTCGATGTTTTACTGGGGGGGGGGGGGGGGGGGGGTTGAGGGGTCCGCTGAACTGGGATTCGTCATATCTAGGGGTCTTAACGACATGAGGTTGGAAGGACGAAACATTACATGAATGGGACCAAGGGCATACAGTCCTCAATAAACAGAGACATTGGGAGGCTCCGATTCAGGAGAGAAAAGGGTTCCCAAGTGAGGGGAAGTTTGGCCAGTTCCCAAGGTGGGGGGGACTCGATCAAGCGCGACATGGGTTCCGGAAGGGCGCGTGCAGAGATTTTTTCTGGGAGGACGGCTACAGGGGAAAGAGCTGCCGCCGGAAACAAGAAAACGATTCAATAGAAGGGAGGGTATTTCAAAAAGCATGCTTTGAAACCGTTCTATAAGTGAACGGTCGTTTAAAAAACTTGACCAATCCGCCAGAAGAGCCGCAGTAGAAGGAAAACAAAACTTCTCCCTTTGTGTAATTCAAATGATGCAAAGAGGGAACTTACAGGCGGGGGCTGGCGATGGTAAATCAAATGTCTTACACTAGGGCGTTGGTGATGAAACGAATTGGATAGGGGTTCGCGTGAAGCTCTTCACACTCGGAGGCTCGGGCCCAATGAAACAAAAAAAAAACTGGCAAAATCCAGATAGATGCGAAAACGGCGACTAAAAAAAATCCCTCTTATTTCAAGAGATCGGCGAGGGGGGAACCCGTCTCTAGGGAGCCTGGGCTTGGGGGGGAGCCGCGGAAAGGTCATGGCCGTCAGAAGGCGAGGGTTCACTAACATGCTACAGTGAAGCAAGCTGGAGAAATTGCAGGGACCCGAATAGATAACCCGTACGGGGGGGGCAAAAAAGCGTCGATCAAAAAAAACGCCGCTGGTTCGTCTTACTGAATCCGATAACTCATCAGAAAAGAGCGTAGGGATCGTTGAAAACGCAAGGGAGCTGAAAACGACAAAAAAGCACAAGGTGGGCGAGAGCCCTCTCAAGCGGAGGTCGTTGAAGAGGTCAAAGCTCGAGGGTATAAAGGAATCGCGACCGTTTGTGGTCAGAGAAAAAGGCGGCGGAGCTTCTCGAACGCTCATAAGGATAATGACACGGAACCAAAAAAAGAAGGGGGGGGAAAAAGCGGAATGAACGCGGTGGAAAGCATGGGACTGAGAGGGCGTATGCCGGCAGGGGCGGCAGGGGTCTGGGGACTTTGAAAGTATGTTTCACCCGCGTGGGCATTGGCTAAAATCTCAACGAGCCAGAGGTCGGCATAAATAAGACCCTTAAATGATAGAGGGTGCACTGGGAGGTATAGAGAACAGGAGGGGCGGGGTAACACTATAGGCCGGGCTAAAGTTCGAATCATAATCTTAAGAGGTCTGAGGTTTACAGTACTGGCCAGGATTTCCTATTCAAACGCACGGTCGAGGGACGTGGAGAGGTGGATCCACTAAAATCCGCTCGATGACTTCTTTTCTTCCTGGCAGGGAAGACGGAGGAACCAGGATTGGGGGGGTATATTGGATCGCAGAAAAGAAAAGGAAGGGCGCTCAGGGTAAGGGGGGGTGAAACACCACCGGCTAAAAGCTTCGCCCGCCAAAGGTGCCGCACAGTAGACACAAGAAACCAAAAACGCGAAACGGGGCTTAAGCAAATCATGCAGGAATGTTTGGTGGTGGGGAGGGAAGCGGGGAAAGATCATTCTCCAGGCTGAAAAGATCCGAGTTCAGTGAACCACGCGGCAAAAGAAGTGAATAGGGGAAAATGCGGATCGCGACATAATCGTCTGAGGGGAAAGGACAGCTACGCATTGGGAGATGCATGGTTTCCCTAGGGATCGGTTAAAAAAAAGCAGGCTAACATGGTTGGTGCTTTTTTTATGGCGCATAACGAGCGATCCGTATCCAGGTTATCGGAATTTTCGCCCATCCTGAAAGGGGGGTTTGCCTTCACATGGGAAGCCCCCCGGCGCAGACAAAGTCAGTTGCCTGAGGAAAACGGCGACGAATGTGAAAAGGGACGCCTTCGAGGGTCGAAAATGAACCACAAGAACATTAAGGCTGGCTCCGGAATATTAGCCCACCAAGAGTTCGGAGGGGGAGGCGACTAGGTTTAGGGGGGGCCCTCCCACCAGCCGCATTAAGTCTCGGGGTGGACACACGAGACAAATATATTGACACAAAAAGAAAACCGCGGGCAAAGGGCCACAGGAGGGAGTGAAGTCTCGTGGCTGGGCCGTCATGCGGGAGCGTATTGAGACGCTGCCTGCGGGCAAGCAGGGAGAAACTAAAAGAAAGAAGCGGCCCAAGCCAGGGCAGGATCAACGGAGCAGGGGGTCGGGTGAAAGGGGGGGGGGGGAGACCTTCGCAGGGGAAGGGAAAAAATAGCGAGGAGAAACATGGTCCTGAGATCGAAACGCCGTCCTCTAGCGGGATCAAAAATCTTCTGGTGATCTGCTGGGGCGAAAAAGGTGGGTGGAGGGTTCCTCACTTCTGGTTCAGGGGCTAGGCTATTAGTCAAGCTTTTTGAAACCGCCAGGGGGGGGGTGAGGCTAGTCCAGGTTAAACAAATGCCTGTCAAGAAGGTGGAAACAGCTCGTGAGGGGACCAGGGGTTCGGCAAGCGAACGGGCGGAGTCAAGTTGGGAACTTTAAGGGAGGGACCACAGGATCAGCTCAACGAAAAAAGAGCAGCGGTGACAAAATCTCTATAGGGATAGGTGCAGTTGTGTCAGCTAGAACCCTCACGCCGTGAGTTAATAAAGGGGCAGGCAACTAAAAAGAAAAGAAATCGGCGGTGACTCACAGCACTTCTGAGCATCCCAAGATGATGAGGGAGTCTAATGGAGGTCTTCCCAATCTGAACGGAAAATTGGTAAATAGGGCCTCTTTTAAAGGAGAGGGTCGGGGTGCAGGGAGGGGAGTAATCCTCTTGCATCCACGAAGCAGAAAAGAACCAACATTCTAAGGCGGGACAAGAAATGGAAGCATCGAGAGTTTCATGCGTCACGGGGTCCGCTTTGAAAGTCGTGTCAGGCATTTTTGGGGCGCTCGCACACAGGGCCCGTTTGGTGCAGGATAGCTGAACCAAAACTGCACACGTTTCCTGAGTCGGAAGAGGCTCGGACTTGGACTTCTCCTGGATCGACAAAAACACCAACGGATGAGGAAAACAGAGAAAAGGAATCAATTCAACGAGCCTGTCGGAAGGGGAAAGGTTTGTCACAGGAGAAGGCTCGGCAAACCGGGAGCGTAGGGGCGACACCGCCGGAAAGGACACGAATATTTATAGACGGATCAGGGTGCTCAAAAACTTATAGGAATTGCTTAGGGAAACTCACCATGTAGGAAAAAGGGGAGGAAGGAATTGGGGAGGGGGGGAGTGTGCCTCCAAGAAACCCCTACCTCTATTCTTAAAACGGCCAACCGAGCATCCCACCGTGTTCAAGATCCCGGCATTACAAAACCAAAGCTTTGGGGCTGGTCTGAGAAGCTGGGGGGGGGTAACTGACATGCGGAAGAGCCGACGCATCTCCGGGCCAGAAACGGGTTTGAGAATGGGATCGGACACGGAAGGTATCGAAGAGGGGGTGGTTGGGGGTGTGGGGGGGGTGGGGGGGAAAGGGGGGGGGGGCTAGCATCAAAAAGGAAGTAAAGGGTGGAGCCGAATTGGACTTTTCTAATTCAAAACTGGGGCTGTAAAAGCGGCGATAGTAGAAGAAGTCCGGCCGGGTGAAAGCGAGGAAACTCGACATAAAAAAAGATTCCGTTTATCCCTATGGCGAGGGTGATACTCCTCCCAGCGCGCGCGCGACAACGAGTTAGCTCCAGAAAAAACGGCGTCCTTCTACCGCAGTTTCCCGAGGAGAGAGCTCATGCAAGAACATTGCGCCCTCTTGAATGAAATCGCAGGCAGCGGGAGCGAGAAGGGGTCTGCCTTTGCGGATCAACGGAGAAATTGCGGGCGGAGGGGACCGATTGCAGAAAAATGGCAATGGAGCTCTTTGAGCAAGCCTGAAAAAGCATCGAAGTACGAAAAGCGCAAACACGCTCCCTCCTGCGGATTGGAAAGTTGTCAGAGGAGAAGGGCAGAAGGTGGTTCTCGTGGGGGGGGGCAAACGAACGCATGAAACCGAGATCTTTGGGCATTAAAAAGAATAATACCTATTCAAAAAAAGAGAGGAGTTACAATCCTCTTAGGACGAACCACTCGGGGGGTCAGGGGGGTTCGAAGCGCGCAAGCGATGCAGAAAAAAAAATCCTCGGGTCTAAGCTCGCGGTTCGGGAAAGGGAAATGCTTAAATGGAAGACGATGGCCTGGCAACCCCGAGGAGGCAAACTTGAAAGGATAATATTGGGCAAACCAGCTAAAAAATAGGCGTAAAGGACCACCGGGAAAAAAAAGGTTAGGTGTAATGTCTACGAGGGTCCGGGCGAAAAAACGTTCACGATTAGCTACACGTGCTATGTGGTGCCACGCATCGTCATGGACGAACGAACTTAAATTCTAGACAAACAGTGAGCTTCAAAGGTGTGGCAAGACCGGCGCATATGAACCGGCCTCGAAGAAGATTCGTTAGACAGGAGGAGAACAAAAAAAAAGATTCCAAAGGCAGGCGCCGGGGGGGGCAATCTTTCTTCTCTTCGTAGGGTCGTGTTTTCGATAGGGGGGTTCGAATTGGAGAGAAGAAAAGTAAGATGGTCTTTGGGTTGTCGACGAAACAACTCTACAAGAACAGAGGGGCGAGAAAAATCCTCTCTCAACATACGGGGAGGGAAAAAAGCGGGGATGGCGCAAAGGTCAGAAACTTTTCCGCGAAGGAAGGGAACACATCCGAATGTTCTGAGTGTATACAGCGCAAAAACTCGGGGGGAACCCGGCGGAAAATCGGCGGGAAATCCTTCGCCTCGGTTAACTTGCGGCGATAGGACAAAATTCGCACGTTACCGGCCGGAGGGGATAGAAATGCCTAATACCGGGGGGAAACACACTCGATCACTTTGGCGTCGACCGTATTGTCGAATCTGCTGTGGGAAAGTACAATGCGCAGACGACGTGGGCGAAAGTTCAAGGCGCTGCAAAAGACTCAAAGACGCATTCCAAGAAACCTGAAGGACGTCATGGCCTTTCAAGAGAGTGACTCCGCAAGCCTTGTTTTGCGTTTGGGTCCGAGGACGGTACTCCGAAGAAAGGCCGAACGTTGGATCCACAAAAGATTACTATCAAAGCTATCTTTAAGCATTACAAGCCGATTGAGCAAACTAGCGTCGGTGAGAAGCTGCTGCCAGGGGAGACGCGGCAGCACTGTCAAGTCACGACGATCTCTTGCAGACTCGGTCAGCCAGGATGGTCATCCGAACCACGAAAGGCGGCGTTGCTCGGGACCTATGTGGTACGGATGGCAGATTACGCGTTGGACCTCAGGAGGCTAAGCTGATCAGGATTCGATCCAGATAGTAAAAGTCCTGCGAACAATCGAAAGTCGCAGTAACCAAGACATTACGTGCTCGCGCCGCTGGTACACGCCGTGAGGGACGGATCTAAGGCATCGGGGGGATTCGTCGCAAGATGGGAGCTTTGCGACCGTTTTGGTCGCTTCGGTAAGGGAAATGTCGCTCTTCGCGTATAGTAGTTTTCTGTCACGGTCTGCAACTTCGCGAGACAACGCTCTTGTGGCGCAAAGAAAAAAAAAAAAAGAAAAACATGAAGACTCGGCAAATCCGCGGAGCAGTCAAGACATCAAGAGGCATGAGGCAAGTGTTGGTCGCCGGAGAAGGGCGCTCTTGGGGGACGTTGTGGGTTGTAAAATCAGGGGCGTCTTAAAAAGAAAGAGACAAAGAATGCTATTTAGGCCATCAAGAAAGATTAAAGGTGGTGGCTCGGAAGGAGCGGGGCCGAAGTCTCTAAAAAACGCCCGTGAAAACTCGACTGGAAGGTGCCCGTACATGGAGCCGGTGATCTGAAACCAGTAGGCAAAACCGGAAAGGGGACACCACCTTCTACGGGGGGGCAAGCGAAAGCTTTAGATCGCGGGAAAGAATGTAGATAGGGGGGGCCTGGGGATGCGCAACACATGAGCTTCTATCGGCTACCATGGGTCTTCGTCGACGCTGCGTTGCCTCTCCGGCTTCTCATCTTAGGGCCATTCCTATTCCCTTTCAAGGACGCACTCGAGGTTTAACTGGCCGGCGGTCTGTCTTCAAGAGAAGCATAAGGAGCTCGAGAGAATTCGCCCGGGGGCCGCCTTAGTGTGGCCGCAGGATGAGTGCATACGGCGTGAGGGAAAAAGGTGAAAACAAGCAGGGTTTATAGACCTCAGAACAGGGAAGCTGCCCCCGAAGCCAGGGGGTACGGACATAATGAAAGTTGCAGGGAAGCGAGGAGAGAAAAACGCAAAAAAAAACGCCTGCCACGTGGAGAGCCGCCAAAACTGCATGAGTTGAAGCCATTCAAGTTGGGGAAAGATTAGGGGCTCGAGGGCTACAAATTTTTGATCGGCCACGAACACTAGGAAAAAGTTGGGGCACAGAGGAAGGGGTGGGGGGGGGGGGAAGGGGGGGGGGGAACAGAAGGGAGGGGGGAAAGAGGGACAGGGACAAGTGGGGACAGGGAGGGGGAGGGAAGGGAGAGAGAGGGGGGGTTATGAGAGGGGGGGGTTTATTAGCATGGTGGAGGGACGGGGGGCGGAGGAGGGGGGGCAGGTTGAGACGGAGGCGAAGTGGGGTCGGAAGACGAAGGAAAGATTAGGGGGGGGGGAGGGGGGAAGAGGGGGGGTTAAGAGTGGGGGAGGGAGGGGGGGGGGGGAGGGGAGAGGGGGGAGGACGGAAGATGTGAGAGGGGGGTGGAAGGGTAGGACGGGGGAGGCGGGGCAAGGAGGGGGGGTAGGAGAGAAAGGGAGGAGGTATAGGAGAGGGGGGACGGAAGAGAGGGGAGGGGGCGGGGGGACGGGAGATGGGGAGTTAGCGCGACGGGGGGAGAAGAAGTGGAAGGGGCGGGGGGTCGAATAGAAGGATTGGGGGGTGGGAGGGGTAGGGGGAAAAGGGAGGGAGCGGGGTCGAAGGGCGGTGGGGAGGAGTGGGGGGCGAGATAGTGGATGAATAGGTGAGGAGTTGGGGATGGAGGGCGGGGCAGGAAGAGGTGGGGTCGGAGATAAGAGGGAATAATGGGGGGAAAGGATGGTTGTGGGAGTAGGAGGGGGTGGAGAAGAGGGGGAAGAGGCGGGACAGTGGGGCGAGGGAGGTGGAGGGAGGAGGGAGGGGGAGAGGGGGAAAGGAAGGGGACAGAGAAGGAGATGGGAATGGTGGCGGGGGAAAAGGGAGAGAAGAAAGCAAGGAGGGGGGGGGCTTAAAGAGGGGGGGGTATAGCGAAGGGGGTGGAGTAGGAGGGGGAGGACCTCGAAAAAAGAAAGGGGGAGAATAGGAGAGGGGGTGTAATGAAGAGGAACGAGAAGGGAGGCGGAGTGGGGGAGAAGAGAGGGGAAAGGTAGAGTGGATGGGGGAAGAAACCGGGGAGAGTAGAAGTAGAGGGGAGGGAAGGGGGAGGTGAGAAGCGAAGGAGGGGAGAGATGATTGGTGGGGAGGAAGGAGCGGGGGGGGGAGGGTTAGAAGACGAAGAATGTAAGGGGGGAAAGGGGGAGGGAGGGTAGGATGGGGGTAGGGTAAATGAGGAGGAAAGTATATAGCGAGCGAAGGGAGGGGCGGTCTGGGTATAAATAAGGGCGAGAGGTAAGGGAGGGGGGGGGGGGAATAGGGGGGGAGAGGAGAGGCGTAGACTAGGCACTGATGAGGGGGGATAATAGGTGGGGGAAAGAAGGGAGAAGGTGGGGAGAGAAGAAAGGGAGGCGGAGGGGAGGAAAGGACCAGAGAGGACGAAGATGAAAGAGGACGGTGGGGGGAGAAGAAGGGTAAATGGGGGGAAAGGGGAGGAGATGCGAATATGTAGGGAGGGGGGGGGTCAGTGTGGGGGGGCAGTAGGAGTAGACAAGGGGAGGGCGGGAAGGATGAGGGAGGGGAAAGTGGGATGGCAACGAGGCGGAGTTGTGAGAGGGTTAAGAGAAGAGATGAGAAAAAATTGGAGGGGGAGGCGAGGCTGTGTGAGGGGAGGCCAGGGGCGAGGTCGTGGGCAGGGGTGAGTGGAAGAGGGAGAAGAGGGGGGGGGGGAGGGAAGGAGAGTGGATAGTCTGTGGGTAATAGGTTGGAAACAAGGGACGTTAGCGAGGGGGGGGGTGGAGAGGGACACGGGGGTGGGTGGGGGAGGAGGGAGGAGGAGTGGAAACAGGTAGAGGAGAGGGGGCGAGGGGAAGGGCAAGGAAAATGGGAAGGAGGGAGGGGAGGGGTGGGGGAGCTAGCGAGAGCTGGGGGGATGGTAGAGAGGGAATTGGGGAGTTGGAAAGGTAGGGAGGTAGGGAAGGAGGGGGTGGGCTGGGAGTGGCAAAGGAGGGGGCGAGGGGGATAGGGGAAGGAGAGTAGGGAGAGAAATGGGGGATGGGAGGGGGGGGGAGAGAGGGGGGAAAAGATGACGAGAGGAGGAATAGAGACCTAGGGGGCGAAATGAAGAGGGAGGGGAGGTTGGGAGGGAGGGTCTGGGGGACATCGGAGAGTGAGGGAGGGCAGGGAATGAGTGGGGTGGATTAAGGGAAGTGGGAGGTGAAAGGAGTGGACGAGGGAGGAAAGGGGGGAGAGAGGGAGAGGGAAAAATAGGTAAAAGAGAAGAAAGCGGGGAGAGAGAGGGTGGGGGGAAAGAGAAGAAACATGGAGGTCATGAGGCACGTGGGGGGGGAAGGTAGTATGGTGAGGTAACTGGAGGCAGAGATGGGGGGGAAGCTACTGGGACACGAGGTACGGGCAAAGGCGAAGAGGGGGGGGGGAAAAGGGTAAGGGGTATCAGGAGTGGAAGGGGCGGCAAGAAGGGATGGGGGGGGTAGGAATTCGAAATAAAGAACGTGAAGGGGGGGTGGCAGAAAGGGAAGGAAGGGGGGCAGGGAGGGGTAAATACGAATTGAATAAAAAAGGAGGGGGGTACAGGAGGAGAGGCGGGAGGGAGTGGAGAGGAGCGGCGAGGGAGAGGAGCAAAAGGAGAGGGGAGAATGCGGGGGGCAGGGGGGGGGAGACATAAGCGGGAGGGATGGGGAGGTAGGGTTGGGTAGTGGGAAGTATGAGGGGGGAGGAAAGGACGGATGTGGAAGTAGAAATGGGTGGACAGTAGCACTATGGATGAGGGGGGGGTGGAGGATGTGGAGCAGGGGGGTTGGGGGGGGGGAGGACGTGAGGACCGGGGGGGGGGTGGGGAGGTAGGAAATTTAGGTAGGCTATGGGGAGGATGGGGGAGGGGGAAGGGCGGGATGGTGGGGAGAGGGAGAGGATTTGGGGAGGGAGGGGTAGAATTTGATGGTATAGTGGAGAATACAGAGACGAAGAGGAGGGGTGGGGAGAAGTAGAGTAAGAGGGGGTGGGAATAACGGCGGAGATAGAGGGGGGACGGAGATGGGGGGGAGGGAAGAGACTAAAAAAGTTGGGGAGGTGGAGTGACGGTGAGGGTAGGTAGTAGAGAAGGTGAGTACGTAATGGGGAGGAGGGAAGAGGAGGTGGGGAAGAAAGGGAGGAGTAGGGGGGGAGAGAGAGAAGGAGGTGGGAGGAGAGGGAGAAAAGTTGGGCGGGGGAAAAAAGGGTTTGGGAGGGTGGAAGGAAGGGGAAAGGAAAGGGAAGGGCCGGGGGCACAGGCGGGGAGGGGGGTGGGAAATGAAGTAAAGACGGAAAGATGGGACTAGAGGGGTGATGAGGTGCGGGAGGGTAGGGGCGGAGGGAGGGGAGGGGAGGGGTGAGGAACGAGGAAGAAGTGAAGGAGTGAGGGAATGGGGGGTGAACGAGGGGGGGTGATAGTGGGGGGGTGCGGGGGGTAACGGAAGGAGAAACGGAAGAAGGAGAAAGGAAGGGGGTTACAAGGTGGCACCGTCGTCAAACAAGAAAGGGGGTGTCCCGAACAATGTTCGTGTGCAAGCAAAAAAAAACGAGGTGGGGGAAAACGAAACAAAGGAGAGGGGCAGCGGAGAGCAAAACCACCCTAAAGACCAAGACATATCTTTATGCGTCAAAACATAAAAAGAATATTGTGATCAAAGCCAGAAGGTTCGGGGGGTCAGGCGAGAAAAAAAAGGCTCTAATTCAGTAAAAATGGGGATCGTCGGCAGAGGAGACGAGGCGAAACTTGATTGATAAACAATAGATCAATAGGAAAGGGGCAGGTGCGCAAATAGGGGGGGGGGGTCCACAAGGGGCAGAGGACTACCGGAGTTTATTGGAAAAGTGAAGACTCAAGTACGGAGGACCCGGCATAACAAATGATCAAAGGGCCGAGTTGCTTGAAAAACTCTGCTACTAATAGCCGGCAGAAAAAAAACTGCTAAACGGGCAATAAAAGAGAGCGAAACCAGGGCCACGTCTTAGTGAGCTAATGACA
>Ga0179593_1370382_pt1 | contig 10943 bp, 13 predicted proteins | sample CZODoug2_1_08_16_FD_185931 | JGI IMG/M metagenome (GOLD analysis project Ga0179593, IMG submission 185931) | Vadose zone soil fungal communities from Angelo Coast Range Reserve, California, USA - CZODoug2_1_08_16fungal (PacBio error correction) | ecosystem: Environmental > Terrestrial > Soil >...
ATGATACAGGATGGACGGACCTCACCAGGGGTGAGCAGAAACACGGGCGGGGGACGACGGTGCAGTCGAGAAAGTGAGAAGGAGGGGAAAGAGAAGAGAATGAGGAGGAACGGTCATGAATATATAGGAAAGGAAATGGCGCCGGGAACTGGTCATTCTCCGGGGGCTGTATTGTCACGAGAAGCTCTAGGGAAGGGCGGAGAACAAAGAGGCTGATCGAATGGTTTCGGTTTTGCGGAGCGAAAAATGCACTCCACGGTTAAAATCGTGAACCAAGAAAAAGAAGATCTGGTCAGCGCGGGGGGAAGAGGGAACCGAGTGAAAAAAACAGCTGTCACACAAGCCCAAATTGGCTGCGGAGTAAGAGGACTTGGGAAGGTTCATGGAGGGAGAAGAGTCTCAGGGTGGGGAGGGAAGAGAACCAACAGAATTGAGTACGCGTAATCGACAATCGGATACCGAGGAGTCTACCAGAGGTTGGGGAGAAGGGCGGGAAAACGCAGGGCCGGGAAAATGATCGGTGACCCGACACTGGGATGAGCGCGCTGCAACAAACGCGCGCGACGAAGACGGGGTGAAGAATGAAATCGAAGTCGTAAACGGGGGTGACCCGTGTCAGCTTGGGTCAAAAGGTAGAGTGTGGGAGAGGGGGGCATCGCATCGTTATTGACTGTGTTGACGGGACGAAGGGGGGTGGGAGGGGGGGAAAAAGGAAGAGAGAAATGGGGTTAGAAAAGGCTTGAAGAGATGGGGACGGGATGGAGGATGGTTGTATGCTTTCGAGAAGGGAAGGAAATACCATAAAAAAAGAAGATGGCGGATAGAAAAGGGGTGCAGCTAATACGTGACGGTGGGGTCGAGAAACACATTGGGGTCGGGAGGGGGGAAAAAGCGGGGGAGGGTAAATGATAGAAGGTCAAAGGGGGGTCTGTGGTGTCGGCGGCGACGCAGACCGGATGTTGGTTGAGTCTCTAGGGAGGGGGGGGGGGGGAGGGTCCGTGGTCTCTAAGGTCACCGGGGGGAGGGGAGGAGAGGAGCACGTAAGAGCAGGCGCGGCAAGTACAAAAAAAAAGGGGGGGCGGCAGGATTATTTTGGTTCTGACCAACGGGGGGTCGGCAACCGACGGGGTGGTGGGGAGGGCACGGGGAAAACACAAGAAAAGAAACTGATTGGGGGAAATACAAAACGAAGTGAGTTTTGTGGGTCGTCGGCTGGAAATGTCAGCTGGGGGGGGACCGCAGAGAAGGTCTCAGGAAAAAAGAATGGACGCCGGAACGTTGAGGAGTACGGGAAAGGTCGCCTAAGAGCTTGGTTCAACAGGAGTAAAATCTTTTAGTCATTCGATCCGAAAAAAAGAAAAACGATGCCACAGGGGAGGACGCCGAAGAATGGTGTACTGGCCGCAAAAGTAAATTCAGTTAAAGGCAAACGAAAAGGGACTGGCTTGGGAAAAACAGGAGTGAGAAAAGGGAGGGAGGTAAAGGGGGGGGTTTCACAAGGAAAATCGTTGAGAGGGTGGACGTAAGAGAAACTCGTAAAGGGCACGCAGGTTTGGACGGGGGGGAAACAAGAGGGGATGAAGTTCTACTATGGAAGATTGGCTGTGGCATCAATAACGTTCTGGAAACGAGGTCGAAGTAGGAACTAAAAGGAGGATCCAAGAGGAATCGGGGTCTAATTGGGCTGATTTGATCACGGGCGGGTGTCCCGTGCTTGGGAGTTGGGAAAGATGGAAACGAACGTCCTTAATAAAGCGGGCTTCAACCATCGAATGGGCCGCGTAGGGGGTCAACAGACAAAAGTCGTTTATTAGAGCCAATGGGATGCAGAGGTAGAGGCCACCTGTGACAGGGCTACGTATTATGGGAGTGATGGAGGTTGCGGGGGGGGAGGAAGGTTGGTAAAGGATGTACGAAGGGGGAGAGAAAATATGGCGGCTTCACAAGAGCGCCGGGTGAGAGTGCTGCGGAAGCAACAGGACGATGTGTCGAGGGGGAATGGAAAGGAGAAAAGAGCATGCGGAAATTTCTATCCCGAGGGGCGTCCGCTTCGAAGGAGAATTAGGACTAAAAGGGAATCTGGGAGAATAGAACCAAGGGGGGGGTCTACGCTGATATCATCTTGAAAAAGCTTGGGGAAGCGTCGCGAGAAGAGCAGAAAAATGGTGTGACAGGAGAGGAGGGAGAGGGAACCGGATCGGGCCGGTAAGCGAAGGTCGGAAACCAAGCGCACAAAAAACAAGATAGAATGAAAATATGGAACAGACTAGGTCGCGACTGCCGGGCGGTGGGGTCACAATTTCAAAAACTTGAGGGACGAGGGGGGGGGTCAAGGAGCGCGTTTGCGTCGCGAAACTCTGGGGCACTGTAAGATCAATATGGGGCAGGAGGTCTTGAAGAGACCTCTATTTCTTAGGGTCCGAGTCTGGTGCAAGATATGGGGGGGAGGGGGTGACATCAGTCGTGTCCTCAATGTGGGGAGGGGATTCTTGGAAGAAGGGAGGAGGAGATTTGGGGATGGGGGGGGGGGATCTTCAAAGGTCTTCAATTCCGATAAAAATTTATAGAAGAAGCTACGATAGTAGTCATCTTCGATCAAGGGGGGATGCAGCCAACGCTGGTAAAAAGGAAATCCGGCAACGCTCATAGGACTGATTCGGTTAATTGCCAGGCGGAGGGGAAAAAAAGAGGTAGGGGGGGGGGTGTCCCCAAATTTTTCTACGAAGGAAACGAAAATTCTTTGGGGAAAAAGACCAAGAAATGCGAATTCGCGTATGCGGGTCCGTACGCTGACAAGCTTTCGGAAATTGCGCCAAAGAGTCAATTGACTTTGTAAAAAGGGAGGAAAGATATATGTAAAGGGAAATCGCTCCGGAATAAAGAGGGGGGGCCGTCCAGAGCGAATAAAACACGAAAACTTCTGGGTAGCGAGGGGGGAATTTTGACCGGTTCCGGGAGAGGGGGGGGTCTCAAGAAGCGTTTTAGCAAGAACACTGACGCAATTGAGCGGAATGTTACTACATGGGTTTCTTAAGACCAGGGGGCCAATCGTAGGCGAGGAGAGGGTGAAACGGGCGCAAAAACGGAACGTCTATGAGAGCGTCGCCAAGGGTAGGATCAGGGGAATTTCTTGGGAACGGGGGAGAGGGGCACTGAAGGGCGGGGGGGGATTGACCTCTAAAAGGAACTACCACGGGGGGCTTGGAAGCAAAGGAGTCTGGAACATCGACAGGTTAAGGCAGGGGGCTAATTGGGGAACTTCGAAAGCCTCAAACGCCAAAAAGCGGCCGAGTGCAAGATGACCGGAAAATAAGACTAGGAGAGTCAGGGGCAGGAGGAGGGGCCTCAAAGGTTGGTGAAGCTAGCCGGAAAGGCAGTCGCGTTAACGAAAGGATGCAGAAGAAAGGCTACGTCGCGGAGGGGATCTGGACTTCACCAGGAAGGGGAGCCGGGAGGGGAAAAGATGTTCCGAAGACCGATGTCCCACAGGCTGAGCGCGCTTCAGACCGAGATGATAAAAGCGAAAAAACGAGGAGGCGTCATGAAAAGAAGAGAAGCCTAAAAAAAGAGGGAGGGGAGAAAAGATGAAGATTTGTTCAGGACGAAACGGCAGCTTGAAGGCCGCTTCAGGGAAGCTCAGGATTAAGAGACGAGACATCCTTGAGGTAGAGCTCGGAAGGAAGAAAAAAGAAGGGAGCGGACTCAAGACTTGAGTCAGTATAAACTAGCCGATCACACTTTAACTGAGGGAAGCGTTAGAACACGAAGGCGACAGGAAACGACGTCAAACAAAAAGGTCCGGAGGGAGGGGGATACGGGCGAATAGAAAAGAATAAGGGGGAGGGAGACTCATTAAAAGGGCGGCTTGCGTGGCACGCAGGCAAAGTACAAAAGGCCGGAACTGGGCATTGTGCGATAAGGAACCGGGGGGGAATCAAAGAAGGGGGGAGGGATCTAGTGACAATCCACGCAGTCAAAGGGGCATCAACCCGAACCGAAAGATTACCGGATCAGACTTGGGGCGAGAGGAAAGAAGTCAGATCGCGAAGGTCAACAGCTACACGACCGCCGCTGGCAAAGAACAGGAGAACCTTCAAAAGCTCATGGGATGGGCTCTTACCTTGGTCGCGTGGAACCCGAGAAAAGGAGAAAAAACTGATCGCCAGAAAATACGGAAAATTCACATATCGTCAAAAAACCTTAACGGGGGACTTTAGCGGGCTCGAGTGGGATGAAAAAGTAGTTGCCGGAGCGATGCTCATGTCCATATTACGATGCGCAAACGGAATAGTAAATGACGGAAGGGTGCAGAAGAGATTAAAAACCGGGCGTACATAGTGTAAAAGAGGAGGGAAAGAAGGAACAAAGCGAAGTCCGCGGTCGCGGCGTAAAAAATAGCAAAGTCAGGGGAAAAAACGGGGGGTGGTTAAACCACCAAGAAAATGGACTAGCAGGGGGGGGGGGAGGGGCAAAAACTCATTCCTAAACCCGATGTCCGAGGCGGGGGTGTCCAGGTTGGAAACAGCAGGGCGAGCGCGATAGCAAGCTGCTTTCACTATCGGGGGAGCGATGTCAGCCCGAAAGGTTTAAGAAGGGAAAGGGGAATACAATCCTCTCCCCAAAAGGGTGACGAGGAAGGAAAGACGATAAAAGTAGAGACGAAACAAAAAGACCTTCTGGCCAAAGAAAAGAGATGCAAAGACGCGGCCGGAAGAATCCTCGGTTGGTAAAGAAAAGAAAAAGAAAACTGACCAGAAACGAAAAAGTGTCAGCAAACGGAGAACCAGTAAGCTCAGGACAAACACGCGTCCGATTTGGGGGGGAACTGCTCGCCACAAGGAAAAGGAAAGATCTACTGGGGGAGGTCTATCGTTTCAGTCTGAGTTGGGGTGATCGACAGGAGAAGATTCTATTACAAGTTGCACCTGCAAAAGAAGAACGGGAAAAAGGATGGTCAGGGGCCGGAGCGAAGCGTCATTACCCAATTATGTTTCCAGAGAGATGCAGACTAGGAGAACGAAGTCGGGGGGTACAGAATAGACAGGAAGAACCAACTGAGTCGAATTCGCGCGGAAGTCCGGAAAATGGGCAGGGGGAAAGGGAAGGCATCTTCGATCGGATAAAGGTCCATCGACAACATGCGCGTTTAAGGCGGAATGAAGAATCTAAAAGGGAGACCGGTTGGTTGAGAACTGAACATGGTGCTATACGTCGACATCCGGACAAAGGGAGGAAAGGAAAAGAAACGCAGGGATCCAATACTACGGTCGAAAGGGCCAGTTGGGGGGACTCGGCACGCAAGAGAGCTCGAAAAAGAACGTCGTGTGATGGTTCAAAAGCTACGAGGGATTCGAATGTTGGGGGAAGGGAAAGGGGGAGAAAAAGACGGGGACGCCTATAAAATTTCAACACGCACGCCCAGCGGCAGAAGAAAAGCACGCAAGGAGGAAAAAATAGGCAAGACTTCTGTAGCGGGAAGTCGCAAACCAGAAAAAGGGAAGAAAGATCACGACAGGGATCGTGGCACCATCAGAGAAGCGCAATCTAGCATGAAAGACGAGAAGCAGTTCAAGCACACAAAAAAGTAAGGGAGAGTGCGAAAGGGAGGACTAGGTGCTAAAGATCAGTCCCGAGAACCGACAGAAGTGGGCAACAAGATGTCTCCGACTAACTGGGAAACATCCGCCGGACTAGCATACAGGAAGGCGGGGAAGACTGAAAGTCAATGAGACAGGGCTGCGAGGCGGGTGGACCAGGGGGCAGCATGGACAGAAATCAGCGGCGGGGTCAGATACACCAACAGGAGGGAAGAATGAGGGATGGGAAATCGACACCAAAGGTTTATAGGGTGTGAGGACGAAAGGGAGAAACAAAAAGAAATGTACGCGGACTCACTATAGACCACATCTTCGGCAACAATGCGTACAAAAACATGAACGGCTGTAAAGCAAGGTCTAAGGGTAGGGGGAGATACTGGGGTAGTTGGTGCACGGAGGGCCAAAAGATAAGAGGAAGACGGACAGGCTCAAGCTCGAGGGAAAAACCACAGACGGGGACATCACCGGTGATTGAAGTGGTCAGAGGGTGGTTGAGGAAGGTACTGGGGTTTGGAATCCGGCGGATGGGCCGAACAAGCTGAAAAAGAACCTGTGGATGTATGGGGAAGGTCAACACCTAAAGAGGGCGCCCCCAAGGGAAGCCTGCACGCGTGTGAAGGCTCGAGGGGAGGAGGAAGCCCCGAGAAATCTGGTGAAGGAAGGTCGAAAGACGGGAAATCAGGGGAAATAAGCAAGGGGAACCGACTTTTCACTAATTACGGGTTGCGACAGAAGCATGCATGAGACGGCAGAGGGTGCTAACAAATCGGATCTTGAAATTTATGGGCTGAAGTCCGCGAGAAATAACCGTCAGAAGTCATAAGATGAAGTATCTCAATAAGGGTCTGAACAAGAAAGCGGAAGGGACACACGATGGGTGGAACGACCAGAGCTGGAACGACTTTTTAGAACTGAACGGACAACCCCGCTACGGACGGCGAGAGGAGAGAACATAATGGAAGGGGGGTGTGGGTGACGGGCAAATTCACCTGGCGCGGCATAACCCGAAAGAGCTTCCCCGCAGAGCAAGAATGTGCCGACAAACGCGTGTCAATCAGGCTGTATCGCGCGTGCAGCGAATGAAAAGTGAAAAGGGTCATGCAAAACTGGAGGCGAGATAAGCCTGAAAAAAGGAAAGATTTCCCTAAGAGAAAAATTGAGGAGGGACACGTTTCTTTAGAAAACTGTGACCTCCGGATAGCAACGTCAGAGACAGATAGAATGGGGGAGATAGGCACCGGTGAGGTGTGACGGAAAGTCAGGCAAAGGAAAAAATTCGACGCTCGCAGCTGGAGCACAATGAAAGCGGAGAACGAAGAGTACAAAAGCCAGCCGGGGGGATATAGGAGAAAAAGACCAGGCTCCATTGGAAAAGTCAAAAACTGGCTTATCTGTCATGACGCCAGAATAAAACTCTACGAAGGTGGACCAAAGAAGGAAGAAAAGGACGTCTAGTGTCACGTAGGGCACAGGGTGTCGCTTCAAGGAAAAAACTGGGGCAGGACGTCTCCGATGAGGAAGAATATAGATCCAAGAACACGGACGAGTAGGAAAGGGAGAGACTGAAAAAGAAAGCCGGTCGAAAAGGAGGGCAAGGCACATTTTGCGATGGGGACAGTCGAAGTCACACCCGGAGGGACGATACAAGAAAGGCAAGGGACTTCAAGGGAGGGATAGGGAGACCAGCTGGTAGGGCCGTGAATAAGATGACCGGAAATGGTAAACCGTTACGGGCAGCATTAATACAGAGGACAAGTGTGATAACTATGGGATGGGTCTCCATTATTGGAGTGAAAAGCGAGGGAGGGAAAATTGGTTAAGTGGGAAAGCATTGTCCCCGACTGCAATCACGCTTGCGATCGTCCAACCAGGAATAGGTGAGAGGTCTACGGCGGGAAACGGGAAAAGATGAGCCATGCACGACAAGAATGAAATTGGAGAATAGATCTTGGAACTGAGGTGCATGGGAGGAGAACAGGTCATAAGTGGGGCAAAAAGTCGTATCACACGGCGTGGGAGAATACAGGACGGAAAGGCGATACAGCAGTTGGTAACGAGCCCCGTGGAGAGGCTAAGGGCAGGGGATCGGGGAGGGGGGGGGGGCAAGGGGGGGATGAGTAGAGGCTCAACCAAAAGAATGCAGGCGATGAAGCGGACGTGCTTCGCGGTGTTGTCCCGTCAGTAAGTCAAAACAGATATTTCTGGGGGGGAAGCTGGGGGGGGAAGGGGAAGGGGGAGGAGGATGGGCACATAGAATGAAATGATGAAACTTTCCGTATGAGGAGTCGACGGGGAGTCTTCGACGGGGAAGGAAAAAAAACAAGGAAAGAAAAATTGAGGGGGTCGTAGATAAAAGCTTACGTCCGGAGAAAAGGGCTGTTCGTGTAGCACAATAAGAGGAACAATGTCAACACTGTGACTAAAGTGTATGAACGTAACATTGGAATTTGACAGCTGATAGGTGGTAAGGTAAGTTCGGTGACGCGGCGAAAAAAGGTAAAGGGGGGGGTTGTCACGTTGGATCGACAGGGGGATTGGGGGGAGAATGGCCAAGGGACCCACAGGGCACCCTCTTGCAAAGGCGAGATCCTTGGAGGATCGGCAGGGAAGGAAGAGGGAAGAGGCAGGGGGGAGTAAGGGGTGGTGAAAAAGCGTTTGGGAGAAAGCCGGCGAAACCCAGTGACACACCAAAGATGACTGAGTAAAAGAGAAGGTGGAACCATGGGTGAATCGGTTGTGGAGAAAGGACACGAATGGTAATGTTGGTTTGTCGAGTGAGGATGGTCAAGGAAAAGGTGTAATAGAGGCAGAAAGGCGCGGACGTCCGTGGTTCCAACACAGTGCTCGGCTCGGGAAAGAGACTTGGGTCAGAAAGGGACCAAAGGGAGCAAATGATCAGACCACGGGGAAGACGGGGGGGGAGGGGAAGGGGAAACGTGGACGAGGGAAGAAGAGCTGGTTAACTAGGGAGTATCATCGGGTTCGGCTGAGGTCAGGAGACACAGGGTGGTTGTAAACCAGAGCAGAAAGGTGGGGAGGGGGCCAAGTAAGGCAATGGATAGGCGAAAAGGAAAGGGGTGGTGAGTCCGTTGAAGGAAGACGTGAATTGCATGCTGGTAAAAAGGCTCTAACCGGGAGACGGAAGGGGGGGGGGAACCGGGGTGAAATAAGGCAGATAGGAGGTTCGGATGGTTTCCCACTAGGGAGGCGGGGGGCACGAGTTTCAGCTGGGGACAACTCAAAATTCGAACGAAGGGGCGGCTTACAGGAGGAGGTGTTTCAGAGGACGGGGAGGTCGGTCGAAAGATGGTAATGAAGAGAGCGGGGGGGTCGGAGGGTGTACGAAAAAAAAATAACAAAGGACGGGAGAGGAAAATTGGCGGGGAGCAGAAAAAGGCAGGAGAAAAGGAGCCGTCGCGAACGTCGAAAAGTCAAATAGGCCTCTTGCAAGTTTATGGAGGATGGGAAAATAAGGATTGGGTTAGGGGGGGGCGGTTTAAAAGGGGGGAGGGGGGAAAAAATTCAGTTCTTCCTCTCAGCGACTTAAGAGAAGAATCCGAGGAAGGGGGGGAAAGAAAAAGCAAGGGGAGGGGGCGGGCCAAGGGGAGGGCCGGGGGAAGCCCTCAACCACGGGTGGTCACAGGGGGGATACGGAGTAGAGGGGAGCAGGGGGATGGGAGGGGGGCGTACCTGAGGATTTCGCGTAATGCCAAGAAAAGGCTTGCAAAAACGGGGAGACGGGGGAGGGAGTTCTGAAATCTAGAAGGGGCCTCATGTGGTGTCGATTGGGAATGGGGGGGGGGGGGGGGGGAATCTAATCGGAGAAGAAATGCTAAAAAAGGGGAGGATGCAACTGGCGAACGCTTCAAAAAAAGACGAATTAGGATCATAAGGGAGAGGGATAGGAATCCTAAAGAAGCTTTTGGGGAGAACGCTAAAATCTGGAAAAACATAGGTGGGAATTCTCGGCCAGCTCAGTCGCCAGAGGGTGGGGTCAATTTACTTCTTGAAAGGAAAAAGTCGCATTCTAAGGTCCGACAGACACACCCAGAAGGGAAAGATTAACAGAAGAAGGCGCGAAGCTCTGGCGTTTAGTAGATTAGAAGTGATGAACGAGTTTGCCAGGAAAAGACTGGTGCGCGTCACGCGGAAATTCTTGTCGTAAGGGGAAGGTAGTGGTGAGCCGTACGGTGTGACGGGGCCCAGTACATGGGGAATTTCGTTCATTCGGTCCAGTATGGCAATATCGGGTCTGGGAAAAATTCTGTGTCACTGGGGTTATGGAGCGGTGTAAGGAAGGGAGAAATTCAGAGGGGTTACTTTGTGTGATTTCGGGGACCTGCACTACAGTAATTAACATGGGGAGGGGAAGAAACATCGCCAAGATGTAAGCACTTGAGGATCCTCGATCGAAAGAGCGGGGGAAATGGAAAGCGGCATTAAAAACAGGAGGAGGGGGGAGTTGAAAAAAGGGTCACCGCGCGAAATCGGTTGGTTACAATGAACAACATTTGACTACGGAAAAGGGAAGGTAGGGTGGGAAAAACCGGAGGAAATTGGGAAAAGGCTGGCGCCGTCCATACGAACTGACAAGCTCGGGTATCACCTCATGTTCAAGGGGAAGAAGGGTACTTGGGTATCGAGAGTAAATATGAGCTGGGAAAAGGGAGGAAGGCATCAGAGGAGGGCCGCCATCGAGGCGAATACCGCCCTTCGGTGGGGAGAGATATGGGAAGGGGTCCAATAGTCAGGAGCTAAGGGGGAGAAGTGTCCTAAAAGGGCAAGCGAACTGCAGAGCCAAAAAGAAACTGGGTAAGGAGGAAAAAAGGGTTCTCCTGGTAGTGAGGGACTCAAATCGGGTCGGATAGGGCTTTGCCCTTGCGACGAGTCTGGCCGAGCGGACCAGTCGATGATGCAGGGGAAGCATCGGGAGTTGGCTAGCCCTTAAGGGTGATTTCACAGATCAGTAAAAGAACGGGCTGTGGAAAGAAACACGTCGTAGAGAAACCGACAGGGCCGCATTGCTGGATAAGGGCAGTCGGCCGAAGAAAAGAAGGCATCGAGAGGGAAGACACAAATACTCGCGGAAAAAGGAGCCTCTGGGAACGACCAGAAAACGACTTTTTTGTTACGAAAAGGGCGGAAGGAATCTTCGGGAGGGGGGAAAGCTTCAGCATGGGGACATGTGGTTAGGAATCGGCAAAAAGGAGACCTGAACGGGAACAGGTGCCGGGCGAGGGTGGGACAAATAGGTGGGTCAGTCCAGAATAAAGAGGGAAGAGAAAGAAAAGAGGGGAGTAAAGAAGGAATGGGGTCGAAGCGCCAAGCTGCGCGAGGCGTCTGAAA
>Ga0179593_1405095_pt1 | contig 10943 bp, 8 predicted proteins | sample CZODoug2_1_08_16_FD_185931 | JGI IMG/M metagenome (GOLD analysis project Ga0179593, IMG submission 185931) | Vadose zone soil fungal communities from Angelo Coast Range Reserve, California, USA - CZODoug2_1_08_16fungal (PacBio error correction) | ecosystem: Environmental > Terrestrial > Soil >...
CAAACAAGGATCCTAACACAAAGAAAGGTAACCAGCTACAGCAACCAGTTTAAAGAGAATGTAGGGATCAAAAACACTCCTGATGGATAAAAAAAAACCAAAATCCAGGACAAAAGAAAGAATTATACTTCCCAGGACGTCGTGTTACAAACTGGGGAAAAGGTTTATGCCAAGGGTCCGACACAGGGAAAATAAAAAGTGAATTCAGAGAGCGGCACAAGGACATGGCGTAATAAGAAGTTACACTTTCAGAAATAGGACTATAGGGAATACTCAGAAAAGGAGTGAAAAAACAACCCGCCTAGGGGAGCTCAACAGGGGGAGGTAATTCAAGCCTTTCGTTTTAAGAGGAGACAAAAGTCTAACCTTTGGAACTCTACCGGGAGGCAACGGGGTTGAATTCACTCGTTTGAGTATTGACAAGAAAATGGAGCGAAAGGAGCACCGTCGGGCCATACCAGCCTAAAACACCCCCATAATCAGAAACCACTAGAGGCACATGGCGGGGCCAACCTTGCTAAACCGCCAAGGGGTTTACGGGCGGAGGGGCAGTTCAACTCTGAAGGGGGGGAACGCTATCCGCCACGAGAGGGAACGATCCCCTGAAACACGGGTTAGAAGGGCGGAGCTAAAAGAACACCGAAACATTAAAACGGAGATGGGACTAATGACAGGGAACTCCGTTCAGGGTCAGGGGAAAGAGGAAGGGGAGGGTCTGACGGGCATTGGCTGAAGACCTTAGGTATAGATGACCTTCCGCCTATGCAGGGAAAACTGGGCTTCACTCCGTCCGCCAATAAGCGGATTACTAAGTAAAGGAAATACGACGCATCAAGGTAAGGGGGATACCAAACCGCGAGAAAATGGGAGAGGGAGGGCAAGGAGAATGACCCGGGAAACGAAAAACGAAAGGAACACTGGTCTCGGGTGTGGGGGGCCTGCCCGCTGGAACAGAGGATTGTCGTGAATAGTACATGTGTGGATGAAACTGGGGTAAGCCCCAGAAAAACGCTAAGGGGGGTCAGTTTACCAAAGAATACCCTGAATGGCGACTTACAGGTCCCAAAGACAGGAAGCATGAGAAAATCACGCGGGGAGGCGAGACGCGCTCAAAGGAGGTGGCACGGATCAGACAGAGAGAGAATCCTGGTCTGGATTTAAGGCTGAAGATAACAACGACCACCGGTGGAAATACTTGAGTGTAACTCCAAACAGACCAATGCATTCAAGCAGTGGGAGAACGGAAAGACCTGAAAGCTGAGCGAGGGCCCCCACAGCACATTTCAAAGGGGGGAGAAAAAAGCCCCACACAAAGAAGGGAGAGGTCTTTCTACCCGCTGAAAGGAAAAGAAGAGGCGGCTTAAAAGGGGGGGAGTCAGTGCAAAGTACGATAAACTGGTTGACCGATCACTAACATTGCCAACCGAGTGTGTCCCCTATCAGTAAACCCATGAGCCTTATTACGGCGCAGGGAAGGGTCTTGTCAGGCGAGGGAGAAAGGGAGCTTTGTTAAGCAAACCAATACGGGGGACTGTAAAACCGAAGTGGGGACCAGAAAAAAAAAATAACAGGCCGAGAAAAGGGTTCCGGCATCGTGGGGGGTGAGAAACTGGGGCCACAGGGGGGAGAAATACTTCTTGGGAAAACTGGAACTATTCCGGGCTTGAACAGAATACAATCCACTGATTGCGACCTAAAAAAGGAGCGGAACCTGGTGGAACAGCAATCTAAAGGCTCGACATCTTGCAAGCACAAGGGATGGAGGGGAAGTTCAAAAGGGGTAAAGAACGGCGAATCTTGATCTGTACGGACCGAAACAGCGGGAAGGGGGGTCGGCCAAACATCCCAAACGGTCCAAATCGGAAGAGTTAGAGAAAGGGACTTGGGGGGATTCTATTTAAACGTTGAAATGAAAAATAGCGCGGTAAAAAAGGGGCTTCAGCACTGAACTTCAAAGGAAATTCCCCCAAACACCACCGTCGACATACTTCGACACAGCTGGGATCGACGGGGGGACATGGGTAAGAGGGGGAAACTTAAAAGGCCGAAAACATAGCACCGACAACTGCAACAAGACACTGCCGTATCCTACGTAGGCTACAAGGGAAAAGGACGCTGAAGCTTTAAAAATTACTGGACGGTCAAAAACAAACAAACCAAGGGGACAGCGGGCGCGACTCTTCGGAGAAAAAGGACCGGTTCAAGGGGAGAGAAAGGAGGGCAATTGGCTCCTGTCTTGCTTCCCGGCTTCAAGGAGTTGAAATTCGCCCTCAGACATGGGAAGACGAAAAGAGCACTAGGCTACTTGGTCAAAAAGGGGAAAATGGTGACCGGCCATGGCAGACGGACCACAGAACAGGTAGAAGGGGAGGGGGGAAGAAGGGGTTCTTGAAAAGGCCGAGCGAAAAGAGAAAAGAGAGACAAGTCAGTAGACAAGGGGATGATGACTTACCAGGATTTCCCATAGGGGTTGAAGCGCGACCGGAGTGGGAGGAAGATAGTCAAACAGAGGTGGGAAAAAACACTGCATCCCTATGTGCAAATCAGAGGTTCCCGGGAGGAGAGTGAAGGGGGGGATCTCATCAAGGGGCCCGAAGCTGAACAAAATTTGTTGTGGGCTTAAAATGCAAAAAAAAAATAACAGGACTTCCCAACTTGCAAGAAGAATTCAATCTGGAAAACCTTCCAGAAAGTTTCGGCAGACCCAATCAGAACTTACACGGAAAAAAAAAAAGGGAAAGAAAGAAATAAGGAGTTATGGAGGGAGAGGAAAGTGCCCTTGGGGTTGGTCAAGCGGGAAACTTCGGGGCTACCGATGGGAAATAACCTCTGTGAACTCCAGGCAAAGGAAAAAGCGATCGCGACTCCTGTTCTCTTTTTTCGACGGATAACCACGGGAAGCAAGCAGAGCCGTTGGGGGGTAGACGAGTTCGCAGGGCAACCCGGTCAACGTCGGCACGGAGAAAGAAATTAGAGTATGGAGGTTCGTGAGCGCAGCCACACTCGCACCTTTATCAGTTGCAGAAGAGAGACGAAACCTGGAAAAGGAAATCAGAAAACGGAGGAGGTACTGACCGTTGCAGGGGAACCGGTTCCAGGGAAAAAAGGGTTGAAATCCAGAATGAACGGGATTCAGAGCAGGAAAACAGAGAAAAGTCAGGTTCACCTACACTTGCAGCCGACGTGGGAAAAACAAAGGCAGAAGAAAAATACTCCTTTACGTAACCGACAACGGTGGGGCTAAACCAAAGAGGGGGGTCTACACGTACCCCCAGCAGTCAGCTTCTTTCAACAGGGATCAAAGAGGAAGAATGGAGAGAAGCCTCGAGGAAGGAAAGGGTTGTTGGGGAAAGTCAGCACACATCAAGGATGCAAATGCCCAGAACAGGAAGTGACCAAAAAAAGGCAGGGGGGTCACTAATGGGTCTACTTAAATCTCTAGTTGTGTGTACCCAAGGGGGACGCCGAGTAGGAAAAAAGAAAGGGACTATGCTACTCACTCTCCAAAGAAAGGGGGAGAAAAAGAGGGTGCCTAATATCAGCTTGTGTCCGCTGTGACATTGTCCGGGGAGAGGGAAGAGGTACTCACGACCCCCTCAGCAGCGCCCGACCAAAAAGTCTCAGCTAAATCAGACTCATCTTTAGAAACCAAAAAAAAAAGGAAAGGAGACTATAGAGGCGCATTTGGGAAAAAGAGGAACAGAGATTTCAGAATGGGGGAACGGTTCTGCGCAGGTATGTTGGGGGGAAGTACATCCCGCAACCTCGCCGTTCACCAAAAAAATCTACAACAAAGCTTTAGAAAGGTCTAGGGGGGGAGATGTGGCTACGCAAAAAGTGTGATAGGGGAAATCGGGGGGGTGTTGAAATGCCAAAAAAACACTATAGATAAGTCTCCTAACAAAGACGGAGTCGGGGTGCGAAAGAAGAAAAGGTGGGGGGTAAAGATCAAATGGGGAGAGGGAAGAAAGGCAGTATCACAGTGATCACCTGAACGCTCCATCCCATAAGATGAAGAAACGGGTCAGAATTCAAGGGGGGGGAATTCGGAAAAGGTGTTGGAAACGTTGGTCTTTTACTGGAAAGGAGGATGTGGACTTCTAAGGGACAAGGAGGCGTCTGAAAAAGCTGAAACGGGTTTCGGGGGGAAAGAGAAAAGAAGAAGCTGGCAGAACACGAAATGGTAGAATTAAAAAGGAAAGTAAATCCAAGCACGGTGGGAGCTGAAATGGGGATGGGCGCGGTGGGGATATCTCAACCAGAAGGAGGGATTGTGCTGCGAACCGCAAAGGGACATTTACGGTAGAGACTTCAAGGAAGCGCATCTAGAGGTTCTGAAGTACAGGGGTGGAATGAGGAGGGGAGAGAAAAAAGGGGGGCTGGGAAATGACGGGGAGTAAGGAAGGCACAAAAACAAAAATAAAAAGAGTATTCTATTGGGTCATCAAAGAAATCTTAGCTGTGAGGTTAACGTACGGGACTGTCCCGTCAAGGGAAACAAAAAAGGGGGAAAGCTTAAGAAGAACTCAAGGGAGGGGGGAGCCTGGAACCGTACGGGGGAACATGGTGTTGACTTGAAGGTAATGCCTGACGATTGTCTCCAAATGGGTGGAGGGCTGTGGGAAGCTTGATGGAATTTTACAGAGTTTGGGGGGGTGGGGGGGGGGTGTGTTAATTACGGAGGGGGTGATGGAAGACAAAAGGGGGTGGGTTGTAAAAAGCGCTAGGTGCGTAATGAAGACATGACGCAGACGTTAACCGGGAGATTGGTCCAATTCAGGACGGACAAGTTGTGCACCGACGTTTCTGGGAGAGGACAAAAGAGATATAGGCACAATATAGAAAACGCCTGGGAAGGCATCCGCAGGATAATCCCCGGAGGACGGAAGGAAGCCTCTGGTTTTCAAAACGGAGGGCAAACTACAACTGCGACTCGGGGAGGTGGGCTGGGAGATTACTAAAGGGACCCAAAATTGGTACGGTGCAACCAAGCTGTGGGGTTGAAAGTCAAAGGGAGTCGTACTAAAGGTCCGGTGAGCAGCAAAAACGGGACACTTTTACAGGGGAATGGGGGCCATGACCCCGGTCCACCGCAAGGGAGAAAAAGAAAAACGGGAACGAAAAGGACGTCCGGAAAGAACTCAAGCGGTCGCAGATTCCTGGGGGTCTGTAACTGATAACCAGCAGTGTCCGTGTAGCTGCAGGGGGGTTGAAAAGAGTATGGAGAAACCCAGGGTAGTGGGTTCACGGGGTTGGAGGTATATGAAAGGTTTTCCGGTGGAAGAAGAAGGGCCCAGGTCCTAGGGAGTTCAAAAGTGTCGACGTCTTGCGTGGGGCGAGGTGAGTTTGGGAAGCGGGAAAAAGGGGAGGGAAATGCGAAGCCTGGAAGCGCTAATCAAAGGGGGGGACCGCCGCCGCGAACTTCAGCGGGGTAAAGCTGCCGTAACGGTTGCCGTACGTTTAAGGGGGGGGGCGGTTAAAGGTTCGGCTCGACGGAAAGGACGAAGGGAGAGAACTTGGATACTTACCAAGCCATGACCAGGGGGGGGCGCGCCAAGAGCCAGATGAAGAAGTCGGGCTGAAAGGGGGAGAATTATGAAGAAAGGATCCGGGTCGAGGTTGGGTTTTCTGCTCCTCAAAAAGAACGGGAGAAGATGCATTGGTAAATCATGGGATCTAGGTTGGGAGGGGGAAAAAACGGAGCGGACTGAAAGGGCCCTTGGGGCGGTTCTCATCCGGTTGTATTTAGTTTTCAAGAAGTCAATGTGGGAGTGGGAAGTCCAGAGCCGAAACAGAGTTGGGAGGGAAACGACTCAGTGGATACCTCCAGAACGGCCGGTAGACCACCCAGGTCTACGGAAATCACAAAGACCGAGAAGAATGTTTCAGGAGAAGGACCCTATTTGAATGGGATGAAGGGTAATAACTCCCAGGGGGAGGCCGGGGTTGCCCTGAATATGTAAAAAATCCCCATCAAGGGTCTGACTGGAAAGGTTAGAAAAAGAAAAAAAATCCCGGGCAGGGGGGTCGCATTGGGGTGGTGTCCTGCGTTGAACTGTTTGAAGTGGGGTAAGGGGTCGCCAAGGTCAAGAGGGGGAGTTCGCACGTTGCGAAGGGCGTGTTTGGGATCGTAAAAAGGCTTTCCCAGGGGTGCGGTAACCTTTGTATCACGCCAAATAAAACAAGCACGGGGAAGGTTGTCTGTTCTTATAAGGTGGGATTCTTGAAGGGGGAAGGGAGACTTCCAGAACCACAAGGCTGCGTCGTCTAAAGAGCATCAAAGGTTCATGAGGGAGGGGTTAGGATCGCAATATGATTATGAGGGGGGGGGGTCACCACGGTGTAACAAGAGGAGGGGGGTTTGCGTGAGGAGTACACCGTTTTAATCAACAGATATTGAAGAAAAAAAATCGATTGGGGGTTGACGAAAAAAAAAACAGTGGGGTTCTGAAACCGGAGGAGACTTTTTGGAGGTAGGGTCCAGGCCCTGGACGAAGAAAAAGCTTATATGGTCTGACGCTTGGGGCCGTGATGCATGGGGGAGCCGTGTTTAAATGGGGAATTCGGGACGAAACTCCTCGGGGGGGAGGAAGGGGCGTAAAAAAAGATGCGCCCAGATTCCCTAAGAGGGCGGATCAGGGAATCTACCAAGGTATCGGGCACAACGCTACGAAATTTCCGGTCCTGTGCCGGGAAGGAGAGGATGCCCCCTGAAGTGCACTATCGGTTGTAGGGGGGAGGGAGCTGCAGAGGGGAAACGTAACCTTGATCAGGGGGAACGGGAGAGGGGATCTGCAAAGTGACAAAAAACGTCATGGAACTGCACGCCGCACCGTGATGAGGTTAAGGGGAAATGTTCACCGCAGATGATGAGCAGGGGGAAAAGAAATTGGGGCGCCTGGGGAGGGGCTGTGCCGACGAAGGAAGGGCTCAGTTCATTATGGTCGGAAAGGTCATAAGTTTTCAAAGGAAAAAAGGGTGCCGCGGTAGAGGTGGAAAAGGGAACGAAGGACCCAGAAAAAAAAAAAGGTCTGGCGCTGGGGTAATCGGACACTGAAAGGTCCGCGGGTGGGTTCCCGGGGCTGATGTGGAATGAGAAGAGGGTCTGCGCGGTGCTGATGCAGTGGAACGTCATAGGACCAAGAGCTGGGAGGGGGCCTACTCTGTTGGGGGGAACCACCCGTGAGGTTAAGGGGTCTGTATGCGTGAAGGAAGAAAGAAACATTTTTTAGGACCACCTTCAGGATCGGAAGTATGGGTGAATAAAGTATTTTTGAATGTTGGGCTTGAGAAAAAAAAAGCAACACCGGCGGGGGGAAAAACGTACCGGGCTGTAAGACCCAGAGTAGCGGGAAGGAAGGGGGGCCGGGGAGAATTGGGGGGAGCGAGTCCAAACACAACGGAGGGAGGAAGATAGAGAACACAAATTCGCCCGTCCCATGTACCCCGGAGAAAAAAGAAAAAACAAGTTACTTTACTGTAGGCTAAAAACAAGCCTGAAGGCAAAATAAACCCAACAGCACCTGCGGACTAGGAACTAAGGAAGCCTACGGGGAAGGGAAGAACCACTGGAAACGTGTGGAATAAACACCACCAGCGAACGACAACGGGGGGGAAAAAAGAAGCACCGCTATGGGGCGGAAGACTACTCCAGACTATCGAACATCAGGGGACATAGAGACATCAGCACCGTCGGGGAAAAGAACACCCCCGCCCTTCACGAAACAGACGAAGGGAAGGGAAACCTGAGTTCCGGATAACCACGAACGGGTGGGAAACCAGAGGAGGTAGGAAAAATGGAAAAGGGAGCAGAGGAAACCTAATGGGAGAACGGGTATCACGTAAGGGCCTCAATTCGCCTCCAACAACCGCAAAAACAGACTCATCGGGGGCGGTGCGCACAAAGAAAAGGACCACTTGGGTACGAGTTTGCAGGCAGATAACCGGGGGGGGGGGAAAACTTTGACCACCGCGAAAGTGCCGACCCATAAAGTGCAGTTCTACTCAGCCCTCCCCCGGCAAACCTAGGAAAAGGGAAGCTGGGGAAAGACTGACAGGCAGCTCTCGTTTGACGGCACAGAAAGAGGAGTAACATTGTAAAGAAGGGGGGGGGGGACATTAAACCGACGTGACTTCGAGGACAAATTTAAAAAAAGTTAAAAGGGGTGCTCTCCGCCATTGCCGCAAGGAGTATGAGGACCTTAAGGAGAAAAAAGCATCATAAAAGAAAAAAGGGGGTAGGGGGGGAGACAATAAGCGCAAGACCAATAAAGGTCTCGAGAATGACACAAAACCGACACAAACGGTCTCAAACAAAAGGGTTTTTGGGGGGGTGCTAAAAGAATTAAGGGGGTCGGCGGAAAGTTGGAAGTGACGCGAAGAACACGCAGACGGGACCGGGGGACCGACCCTTACTCAACTGATCTTCTTAAAGGAAACCAACCATCAATGCTCGAGAGAAGAAGAAAAACTGGGGATCTCTAACAGCTGGGGCACGAGACACCTCTACATAACTCACGGGCGTGATTTCGCGTTCCTGGATACCACCTGCCAAACAAAAGGGGTGCACTAAAGGCTTTAACGATCAAAAAAACACAATTTAGCCAAAAGGGAGCAAAAAGGGGATCGCTGCCTGACCGTTGAATTAAGGCAAAAACCCACCTTCATAATGAACAACGAAAACACACACAATGGTCCACAAAAGGGGGATTTCGTAAAACAGGACAGAAGGAAATACCGGCGAACGGAAGAAAGAATACACTGGGGTCTTTCCCCCGAAAGAAACCTAAGTGGTGCATAGCTGAAAAAAATGAGGGGAGAACCGGCTCAGGGGGTAGGGAAGCCCTTAGGTAAAAGGGAGCAAAAGGAGGAGCAGGATTCCCTCCAGGGGAAGGGACGAAGTGGTCCACTACAACGGTTCCTCCGGAACGTGGGTATCAACGCTCAGGTTTCTAGAACCAGGGTCACTAAAAGGGGAGCAGATAATCAAAAAGGGAGAAACAGTGATTTGAAAAGGAAAAATACAAAAAATCGACGGCGGACCGTTTAAAAATGAGCTCACAGGGGTCAGCAATCTACAGGCGATCCAAGAAGGCCGGCGCAGCAACACGCCAAGGAATGCAGGGTGGGAGGCTTCCAAGGTAAAGCTACGAAAGGAAATCACGATTGGCGGCGAGAGCAACGCGGAAAGGGCCTCAGGAAAAAAAAAGACAAAATTACGGAGGACGACAGGGGAACGTCGAAGAAGGACGCCGGTAGCGAAAGAGAAAGGGTTGAAGGAGTAAACGTCCAAGGCTTCAGCATGGGCCTAGAAAGATCCAAAGGGTTACTACACAGAAATTACAACCGAGAAGAAGGACAGGGGCGGCAGCGATGACGGACGGGTTCCGGATAGGAATCCCGAAAAAGAAAATAAAACGTCAAAAACCGACTACAGAAACAGAACGGTGGGCCTTTGAAGGTCAAAAACTTCGCACAAAACTGGAATCCGTGAATTAAGGGGGCACAGGGAAAAAAAGTAGGTCTTCAGACGCCATACAATAGGAAGCTGAAAAAATTCTGGACGGCTCCAAACGCGCCGTAAGCAAAGACCATGAGTGTCCGAAAAAGGTGAGGTCATACGTTCTTCCGGGGATTACGAGACAAGGACATGGGAGTAACAGCGAAAAGCCTGTTGCCAAAAAAGTTGAAAAGCCGTCGTGCGGGGGGGAGAGGAAACGGGTCTCCTTAGAAAAGAACCAACATTTCGCAGGTATTTGAGCACAAAGTTAGGAAAACCGCGCTTAAAGAGACGCAGGAGGACATTCGGAAAAGCACAGGGGGACGGAGGATTTGGCTCAATAATACGTGGAAGCTCCGATGGCTGCTCTAGGGAAATGGAAAAACAATTTGCAAAAAATGTAAGAAGAATGTTGGACCATCGCAGGGGGGGTAGGTGGGAAGGCTTATCGTCAGTGAGCTCAGCAACGCCCCGCGAAAGGTAAAACCGGCAGTTTTCTCATGCAAAAGCCAAATGAACAGCCTCCAAACGGGATGCAGAAAAATATCAGCGGCAAACTTAAGAAAAGCGGGCAGACCATCTTCACTGACGATAAAAAAAAAGGACAAAGGGGGCCCCCCTCACGACTGGCGGTAGTCGTTGAATCCAGTGGGTTGGGACTTTAACTCGACACAAGAAAGGGGACTCAGAGAGCAAAAAGAGAGCCATGCATGCGACGGAGTATCTACTAAGAAGTTTAGGGGGAAGGAAAAAAACACAACCCGGTAAAAACGCCGAAAGAGTGTGGGAGCTTAGGGAAGCAGGCACTGACTTTGGCAAGAGAAACGAGTTCGCGAACGGGAAGGGTCGGTCATTTCCCCCCAATAGGAAAAAAAACGGTGGGTTGGATATGCGCAAATGTCCACAAGGGAAAGACACCGGGCTTCTGCTCTTACCCGTTCAAGGAAACGACTGGCCCAGGGGGTCCAGAAGCAAGGAAGTCCGGGTCACATAAAGTGGAACGGCGTGGGGAATGGGGTCAAGTCGCATGCACAAGTAAGGACCTGGCACGTAAAACCCCCCGAAACGCGGGAAACGCCGGAACCCAGGAACTTCTGCTTGCAAAAGATCAATGCTGGGAGGAATGGGGAAAAACAAAAACAAATAGCAAAAAGGGGGAGGGGGACATTCTGAAAACGGGAGGGACAGGCTTCATGGGAGTTCGCTTTGGAGAAAAGGCGACTTTCTGGTTTTGGCTTAAACTGAAAAAAAGCGCCGGAATGGCCTAGCGGCTGGGCGAAAACACAAGAAAAGCTTAAAAAGGTTGTTCGCGTAGAATCACTTGAAAGGGTGCAAAGCGGAGGAGGGACTGGGAGGTCGTACAGCAAAAACCGCTCCAGGACCTAACTCCGCGAAAACACCAGGAATTACCATGTCTAATACGCAGGGGGTTTCCCAAAGCTGA
>Ga0179593_1517521_pt1 | contig 10943 bp, 19 predicted proteins | sample CZODoug2_1_08_16_FD_185931 | JGI IMG/M metagenome (GOLD analysis project Ga0179593, IMG submission 185931) | Vadose zone soil fungal communities from Angelo Coast Range Reserve, California, USA - CZODoug2_1_08_16fungal (PacBio error correction) | ecosystem: Environmental > Terrestrial > Soil >...
GGGGGAGGGAGAAGAAAAAAAAAAAAAGGGAAAAAAAAAAAAAACACTCGCAGCGGTACGAAGCCCCATCTCCCACATTCGCCGGTCCCGTCATGGGGAAGATGGACAGGGGAAAGGTGGAAAGGAAGAAAAAAAAAAAAGCGACTGCTGCTCGCTCTGTTATCGCTCGCGAGTTGCTCGGAGGGAAGGAATGAAAAAAAAAGGGGGGGAAAGGGAGAGACAGCCTTGATCAATCACTTCCGAAAGGTGGGGAAAGGGGACCCTAAAAAAAAGTAAAAGGAAAAAAAAAAGGGGGAGAGGGGAAAAATACGACGTGCTTTTTTTGCCTTCTATCTTTTCTCGAGAATTAGTTCCCGCCGGACGAGAAGGAAATGGGAAAAAAAGAAAAAAAAAAAAAAGGGGGGGAAAATCGATCGTCTATTTGCATCCATCCTCGGCACCTGGGGACCCAGGGGGGGGAAGGTGTAGACAAAGGGGGAACGGGAAGGAACAAGGGAAAACAAGGTGAAGTTTCTCCTTTTCATCTTTGCCCCGTGATTGTGATCGCGACAAACAAGGAAGGAGGAGACAAGGGAAGGGAGGAAAAAAAAAAAAAGGGAAGGAGGAAAGAACCGGCGCTGGCATATTCTTTCTAGCACCCCGTCGTCCCCGGGCGGCGAATGCAGTGGGGAAAACAAAAAAAAAAGAGGAAGCGGCGATCGGCGATACGCCCCCCTTTTGTTGCTTTGAATGGGAGGAGGAAGATGGAAGGAAAAAGTGGGGGAAAATACGAGCCGATACAAACACCGAGTGGAGAAGGGAAAAAGATGAAGGAAAAAAGGGAAAAAGAAGATGCTGGCGGATCTTCTCTTTCCTGATTTGCTCCTGCCTCACGAAAAATTGATTCCAAAGGGAAAAAAAGAGGGTTAAGAAAGAAAAAAGAAGGGGGGGAAAAAAAAAAAAAGAAAAAGGAAAAGGAAGCGTGGGCACTCGCCTGTCCCAAAAACCATCCCACATCCCCCGGGATCTGTGAGGGAGAATGAACGAAAACAGAAGAAGGAGGGGGGAAAAAAAAAAAAAAAAAAAAAGAAGAGGGGGCTGTTCCTCGGGCTCGTTCCGCTGTCCGGTGTGGGTAAACTGCTCGGTCGCTCCTGCAGCATTCCAGAGAGATCGAAAAAGAAAAAAAAAAAAGAAAAAAAAAAACCGGAAATCACGTCTGATCAAAGCAAAAAAAAAAAAGAAAAAGTCCCTGGGAAGGAGGAGAAAAAGAAAAAAAAAGGAAAAGAAAAAGAAGGACGACCCTCATCCCATCCCCCGCTAAGGGAAGGAAGGAAAGGACTTAAAAAAAGGGGGGGGGGAGAAAGGAGAGGGAGGAGGACCGCCGGCGCCCGGATCGAATTTTCTTCCCAGACAGCCCAAACCCGTTTCCCCCAAGAAAAGAAGAGACAGAAAAAAGGGGGGGAGGAAAAGAGGAGGAAAAAAAAAAAAAAGGCTCTCTCTCCGGAGGAGGAAGCAAGAAGAGGGGGGGGAAAAAAAAAAAAAGAAAAAAAGGAGTCCTCTCCCTCCGTCTGCCCATCCAGCAGCGTCTCTGCATAGGGGAAGGAGAAACCAGAAGCCTTCCGAGCCCGAAAAGTCATAAAAAAAGAAAAAAGGAAAGAAAAAGAAAAAAAAAAGCCGCGGGTAGACCTGATGGAACTACAGAAAGACACGAGAGGGAAAAGGAGAAAAAAAAAAAAGAAAGCGACAATGACCCCCCTCTTTCTTTTTTCTTCGACGATCCGGGGGAAAAAGGGCCCAAAAAAGGGGAAAAAGGAAGAAAGCGTCACCAAACCCGAAAGGAATCTCCCTCACAGGCCTACAAATCACCTGAAAGGGGGGAGGTGAAGGAAAAAAAGAAAAAAGAAGGAAAAGGACCCGCCAAAACAAGCGAGATCCTTCCACCCAGCAAACTAACCATGTGGGGAGGAAAAAAGGCGAGGAAAGAGGGTGGAAAGGGACAACTTGTTGGGTGGCGGTCTTTTTCTCATCCCTCATTGGAGGCGAAAAAACCGTGGGAACAGGAAAGAGGGGGAAGGCCCGCGACCCCCTGAACAACAATTTTTCCCTTACTACCCAGATTGGAATCAGATGCCGGGAACGCCAGAAAAAGGCGAAAGAAAAGAAGAGGGAAATCCATAGAGTTTTTCAATCCCCTTATGGTCGACCCGAAAAAGAGAAACGTGGGGGGAAGCAAAGGAAAAAAAGAAAAAAAGAAAGACGCTCTTTTTCTTTTCTTTCCCCAGCCCTTGAAAGGGCGACAGGTGCCGGGTAGTCAGAGAGGGAAGGGGAAGGGGGGAAAAAAAAAGGCCGTTCCGATTGGGGGTCCCAGGATGCTAACGCCCCCTGGCTTATTATAGAGGGGAGCCAAAAAAGAAGGGGGAGGGGGGAAAAAGAAAAGGGGAAGGGAAGGTATTTTTTCTTCCTCCCCCCGAAAAAGCCACACTCGCACCAGAGTCACCCCATAAGAAGAAAAAAATAAAAAACGACTCTCAAAAACCCCTCCTCCACCTACCCCTCATACCAAAGGGGTTTAAAGCTCTTGCCCCCCTCCGATTCCCTTTCAGTTGAGAGAAAAAAGCAAGAAAAGAAGGGGGGATCAACATTTTCACATTTCCATCCAATCGGGCTAAGGAAAACGAAAAGGAAAAAAAGAGAGGGGGAAACGTAACTGCCTGGCACATCTCCCTTTTGAAAAATGCTTTTTTAGCCACCACAAGGGGGGAGTTCAAAAAAGAAGAGGGGGGGGGGAGAGGGTTTCCGCCTCGTTTCTTGGCCTCTTTTTTTTTTGTTTTTTTTTTGGGGTGGGAGAGGGGGGGGGGGAAAAAAAAAAAGGGGAGAAAGGAGAGATAAGCTGCACAAAGATCGCAAAAATCTCGTCCTAAAAACCGAGCCGTAATCTGAGCCAGCCGAGGCGACAAATGCGGGGATTGAGAAAAAAAAAAAGGTGGGAAAAAAACAGGAGAGGAAAGGAGAAGAAGGGTTTTAACGGTTTTCCTTTTAGACTAGCGTATTCATTTTATCCTGGAGAAATGAAAAAAAAGGGAGGGGAATGGATGTGCCTCTCCTTTGTAAAAACTTGTTTCCTGAGGGGGCCAAAAAAAACCAAAAAAAAAAAAAAAAAAAAAAAAAAAAAAAAAAAGAAAAAAAAAAAACGAGAGACCCCCAAATAAACCCCCCCCCCCCCCCAAAAAAGGGAACAAAAAAAAAAAAAAAAAGGGGAAGGGGGGGGGGTCCTTGTTTTTGAGACCTGGATTTGACGCGGTGGCGCGGTTTTGGCGGTGTGCAAAGGGGGGGGAGAGAAAAAAGAAAAAGGAGGGGGAAAACCGGAGGGGCGAAACAATACCTATCCCAGGTCCCTTTTAGCCCTGGGGAAACGCGGGGAACGTCTAGGGGAGAAGGAAGAAAGGAGAAAAAAAAAAAGGGGGAAGGCCGGGGACGAAAAGAGTTTCCTCTGGCCCGCCCTTGACGACCCAGGGGAGAAAAGAAACTTGGGAAGGAACAAAGGAGGGAAAAGGAAGGGAAGGGCATAATGAACGTATTGGTATTATCCCCGTCATGGAGTTTTTCCCGAGAAAAAAAGGGGGAGACGGGAAAAGGGGGAAAAAAGAAAAAGGCCTCGCCTTTGTCCGGTCTTGTTCCGACCTCCTTGCGGCGTGAGACGAAACGCAACAGGAAAGGGGGGAAAAAAAAAAAGAAAAGAGGGGGGGGGAAAAAAAAAGAGGGGGGAGTCCTGCCCTGTGTCTCCCATTCTCTCGCTGTTGCGGGCCTGTTTCTTCAGGTCAAGGAGGCGTCACAAAAAAGGAAAAGGAAGGGAAAAAAAAAAAAAGGGGGGAGGAAAAATCCCTTCCGGGTTGGTTAAGAGACGGTCCTTGGCCGCTGGAACTCGGCCCAACAACCAAAGTGAGAGGGAAAAAGAAAGAGGGGGACCGCGCCCGGGCCCCTTCTTTCCTCTTTGTGGTTTGACGCTCAGTCGTGGAGTAGTCGTACGGAAAAGAGGGGGAGGAAAAGGGGGGGGAGGGGCCGAGCCCGGGTTCGTCCCCATGAGGAATGACTTCGGGCTCACGGCGAGCAGTTGTCGAGCTAGAAGAGGGGATAGAAAAAAAAAGAAAAAAAAAAAGGGAGGTTCGTGACCCCTTCGTCCCAGAGCGCTTGCGCTGACGGGTCAAGGCAGGAGAAGAAAGAGGGAAAAAAAGGGGGAACGTTGATGCGGGCTCCCCAGCGACTTTCCTGATTACATGCCTTCTTGGGAACGGGGTGGGGCTGGAAAGAAAGGACGAGAAAAAAAGGAAAAAAGAAAAGAAAAAAAAGAAAAGACCGGAGCTCGCCGTCCACCCATCCTGACGACTGGATGAATTTCGTCATCCGTTGAAACAGCGGAAGGAGCCGTGGGACAAGGAAGAAAGCAAAAGAAAAAGAAAAAAAAAGAGAGCGAGCGAGCCGTTTACCCCACCACCATCTAAATCCCTAGCCTACATCACGACCGTCACGCTCGCGAAAGAGAGTCTGAAAAGAGAGAAAGGGGGGAAGGGAGAAGAAAGCGTCACAACCGCGACATCCTTTCTATCACGCTTGCCTCCTGTAAATCGGACCATATCGGTGGAAAGAAAGAAAAAAAAAATCGAGAAGATGAAGAAAGAAAGAAGAGGAAAGAGAAAAAAAGAAGGGAAGTCCTGGGAACTCGGAGTTTTCTTCTTTTGCGTATTTTGTAGAGCTAAAAGGAAAGGAGGGGGGGGGGGGGAAGGGGAAGGGAAAAAGAAGGGAGGAACACCGCGGCTCGACCCATCATCAAAGTTCCGTCTCTCCCTATCTCTACGCGAGGAGGAAACGATGGGGAAGGGAAAGGAAAGAAACAGAAAAAAAAGGAGACTTGCCACGCGTTCGCTCCGATCGCGAAGTGCGGCCCTGCCGGATCTAATCGTGGGCAAAGGGACAAAAAAAGGAAGCCGGGAAGGAGAAGAAAAAAAAAAAAAAAAAACACAACCACAATTACTGCAAGATAAAGAGACTGAATCGAGGAAAGCAAAGAGGAGTAAGAAAAAAAAAGGGGGGAGAAAAAACGGCCAGGCCTAGGATGCCCATAGACTATTCTATGTTCCCACACCCTCCCGAGGTGGCGATGTTTGACGGTCAAACACGGGAAGAAGCGGGGGGTGAAAAAAAAAAAAAAGAGGGGGAAAAAAAAACAGAGCACCATTCCGAGCAGCCATAAGGCTCCCCTTATTCCCAATTCTTAAGGCCGGCCGATTCGGTAGGGTAAAAAGAACTAAAAAGGGGGGAAAGGGAAAAAAAGGAAAAAAGGGCGATCCTTCGCCCGCCGATCCCTCCCTCGCCAACTCACAAAGAGCCACAAGATCAAGGGAAGGCACGGAGGAAAGAGGGAAAAAAAAAAGAGGACAACCCATGACCGACCCTCTCCCCTTTCGATGGTGTCTCGTAACCTCTTCTACTTGTTGGCCAAAAAGGTAGGAAGCACGGGAAAAAAAAGAATGGAGGAAGGAGAGGGAAAAAAGGTAAAAGGAGAGCAGGGGATTGTGCTCCGCCGATTTCCGCGAAAAGTTTTACCATTGATTTCATACTTCCGGGCCCCCAAAGGAAAAAAGCAAGAGAAAAAGAGAAGGGAAAAAAAAAAAAAGGAAAAGGGCGAAGCTCCACCTTCGTCGTCCTGTTGCTCTCTCTGCCCTTGCTCGCTAGGGGGGGGGATCGGGAAAAAAAAAAAAAAAGAATCTCAGAAGGAAAAGAAAAAAAAAGACACCACCAGCAAGGGGTACGACCGGAAAAGGACCAGGAAGAGGGGGGAGGAAACCAAAGGTTCGATTGAACCCTGGGAAGAGACAGGATTAAGAGGAAAGAAAAGTAGAGACCCTGGAACTTTCTTTTTTGTCTGCGATTATTTAGCGAGAAAATTCACAAGGAAAGGGAAAACGAAGAGAGAAAAAGCGGGTTGGTGCCCTCTGATCTTCCTATGCATCCTCCCGTTTTCCTGGGGGAACTGGACGGTACAAAAAAAGGGAGGAATGAAAGAGGGGGAGAGAGAGAAGACCAAGTTCCGCTGTGATCTTATCTTGCCGCTTGATGTGATCGAAAAAAAAAGGAGGAAAGGAGGAAAAAAAAAAGAAGAAAAACTCTCCTCCCTCCTGATCGACGTGCTCTGGCAGGGAAGTCGAAAAAGCACGTCCGTCCCTCGGCTACATGCCGGGGATCGAAAAAGCAAAACATAAGAGGGGAAGAGAGAGAGAGGGGAGACCTCTTTTTTCTATCTTTATCGCACAGAAAGAAGGTGAAAAAAAAAAGGGGGGGCCGGTCGAGAATCTCTCCACTACGCAATGAGCCCACTTCCCGATTTTCCAGACGTCCCGATTCAGAGGGGGGGATCGTGGAAGAAGGGGGAAAAAAGAAAGGATGGATGCCAACCGCGATCTTGATTCGAAAACTCGATATTTTCCGATACAGAGCCGCTTTTATCGACCCGATGTCGCGTGGTGGGAAAAGAAAAAAAAAAATCAAAGAAAGGGGAAAGAAGGAAAACCAGGTTGCCTCGCTGGCCCCGGTCTTCCGACTGGCAAAAAAGAAAAAAGAAAGGGCACGCTGTCGGTGTTGGTACTTCTCTCGCTCCGCCGCTTCTGAATTTCTCGATCGAGAAAAAAAAAAAAAAAGAGAAAAAAAAAAAAGGAAAAAAGCCACGCCTCCTCCCCGCCTTTTTTTCAACCCGAATGACTCCCTCATCAAAAGTTCTTTTAAAAGGGGGAAGGAGGCGGAAGGGGGGGGAAAAAAAAAAGGGAAAAGGACAGACTCCGGTTCCCTCCCTCCGGCGGGCGAAAATCGTAATGTTCTTCCAAAAAGACCCAAACCCGGTCAGGGAAAGGGGGTAGAAAGAAAAAAAAGGGAAAAAAACTGGTCGATCTCTCTCTTCCCGGAGAAGAGCTAGGGGGGGGGAAAGAAAAAAAAAAGGAAGAGAAAGGAAAGAAGCACGGCCTCTGCAATCTTCGCGCATCTCTCCTTCGAGCCCACCATAAGAAAGAAAGGGAGAAAAAGAAAGGGAAAGAAGGCCCGTACCGAGAGGGGGGGGTGGGAGAAAAGAGAAACGATCGTGATCTTCACCCCCATATCATCAGTCCCTGCGGAGGAAGCGAAAAAAAGGGATGGGAGGAAGAGGGAAAAAAGCGCACGGGCTGTTGGCCCTAGTCATCGCCAACTGGACCGAGAGGACAACCAAGAAGGGAGAAAAAAAAGGGGAAAAAGGGCCGGATTGGGCTGAAACGGCTTCCTTTGTGCATGTCTGTGAGAAGATGGACTCGAAAGGGAAAAACAAAAGGGGGAAAAAGGAAAAAAAAAAAAGACCCTGTGACTCCCAAGAAGCGCTTGCTCCAAATTTAACTTCCCGATGACTGTACCCCGGACAACTTGGTGGTGTTGGGGGGAGGAGGAGAAAGGAAAAAAAAAAACCCGGCCCCCACCTTCCTACTGTCCCTCGCGGGACCTAGGTTTGGAGGACGAGGAAAGAAAAAAAAAAAAAAAGAAAAATCATGCCCTGTGGCTAATTCCCCAATCACCGTTTTCATTTAAAGAGCCAGTGAAAAAAAATGGAAAAGGTGAGGGAAAAAAAAAGGGAAAAAAAAGGGGAAAATAAAGAAAGCACCAGGGCCGTGCCGCCCTGTTTCCCGTCATGCGGCAGAGAAGAAAGGGGGGAGGAAAAGAAAAAAGAAGAACAGGTGCCCGTCCCTTTCGCCGCCCGTGTCCTTCCTTCCCACAGAATCAAAAGACTAAAGGGCCTAGGGAGAAGAGGGGGAAAAAAAAAAAAGAAAGCACCTGGGCCTATTATCCCGGTCGCCCCTCCGTGGCCTACAAATACCAGAAGGTGGGGGGGGGAGGGGGGGAGAGGAAAAAGAAAAAAAAACCCGCCAACCAAAAAAAGAAAATACCGTCCTCAAAACATGCCCCCAAACCCTCCTCCCTCAAAACCCGCCTCAAAAAAAAAAAGGAGGAAAAAAAAAAAGTCCGAGGCCTCGTTTCTATTTCGATCGTCGTGCGATAAGGGGAATGAGAAAAAAGGGAGGAAGGAGCTCGTCTCCACCTACCACGTAAACCCTTTCTCCCATCGGGAAGGAAAGGAACTGGAAAGAGAGAAAGGAAAACTGCTTTCGTTTCGCAAATCCCAGATGGTTAAGGGGGGGGGGAAAAAAAAAAAAAGCAGCAAGGAAGGTTTTCGGCCGCCTTTTTTGGCGCGAGGGGGGAGGGCACATTTCTTTGTGGCAGCTTTTGAAGAAACAAAAAAAAAGGGTAAAAAAAAGCGGCCGAAACACGAGGCGGACTCTTAATCCAGCCGAAGTCTCCACAAGCAGGAAGTTAAGAGAACAGGGGGGAAAAAAAAAAGGGGGAAGGGACACGAATGGGAGAAAGGGTTTTCCGTTTTGGTCTTGGCGACGAGCGAGGTTGGCAATGGGAAGAGGCGACCGGGAGGAGGCGGACAAGAAAGAAAAGATAAAGGGAAAAAAAAAGAAAGGGGAGGCGGGGTTTTGAGAGTTTGGGGGGCCTGTTTTGAGACGGGGAATGTGGGACGGGCGAGGGGGGGGAGGGAAAAAAAAACCGTTCAATTTAGCAAGGAAAGAAACAAGGGGTAAGGGGGGGAAGGGAAAAAAAAAAAAAGGACACCCTGGACAACGGGGAAAAAACTGCTCACCTTCTCCGTAGCCCTTAAAGGGCGGGCAAGACGGGAGAGACGGGAAAAGGGAGGAAAAAGGGGGAAAAGGCTTTCCTCGGCCGCATTTACCTACCCATGTCCTCCACCCTCCCTGGGGACCCATAGGAAAGACTGAAAGAAAAGGGGGGAGGAAAGAGAGAGGAAGGGAAAAGAAAATGAAGGTTATTTGTATTAGCCCCGTCATGAGTTTCCCGATCTGATCGCAATCTTGGGGGGGGGAAGGGAAAAAAGAAGGGGGGGGGGGAGGGGGAAAAAAGACAAAGAGGTTCCGGCGAAAGCTCGGCGTTTTTGGCCTGTCCTTTTTCCCTAACCGGAGGAGAAGGGGAGGAAGGGGAAAAAAAAAAAAAATAGCAGGGAAGTTTTACTTTTGAGCCCAATAGCTTTTCTTGGGTCACATGGGGAATCTGCCGGGGTTGAAGAAGAAGAGGGGAGGGGAAAAAAAAAAAAAAAAAAAAGGGGACAATTTAAGCCATCCGGCCGTGATGTAGCTTCGGTGCGGGGGAATCCTTGAGGGGGGAAAGAAGGGGGGAAAAAAAAAAAAAAAAAAAATCGGCCACCACTAACCCCCGTTCGCCCCGGGAAGTCTTGGTGTTAAAAGGAGGAGGAAGAAAGACGCGGCCGGGCCTTCCTGCAATATTTCTTTTGTGTTTGACGAGTCACACAAGAGGGTATAAAAGGGAAAGGGGAAGAAAGAAGGGAGCGGAAAAAGGGTGAGAGGGGCCGAAGCACGTGTTTCGTCCCATGATATTTACTTCGGGGCTCGTACGGCGAGCGGTTTGGCCGCCTCAGAAGGAAGAGGAGGAGGGGGGGGGAAAAAAGAAAAAAAGGGGGGCCCATTGACCTCCGTGGCCCATAGCGCTTGCGCCGAAGGAGAGAAAAGGGGAGAGGAAAAAGAAAGGGGTATCCAGTGATGCGGTCTCCCCATGCTACTTTTCTGATACAGGCAGGATACTTTGGGGAAAGGGGGGCAAGGAAGGGAAAAAAAAAAAAAAAAAAAGGAAGGGGGCGAACCGGGTCTGTCTCCGGTTGTTTTGATTGTCCTCCTCCAGCCCCCCGGAAAAGGGGGGAGAGAGCCTGGAAAGGAAAGAAGAAGGAGAGGAAGGAAAAAGAAATTGCCGACGCCCGGAGGGACCGTCAAGGCCGTGATCCGGTTCCTCGGTATCTCCGATCTAGAAAAAAGCAAAGAAATCTCGGAAGGAAAAAAAAAAAAAAGGAGAAGAAAAAAAAAAAAAAAGGGGAAAAAGGGAACGTTGTGGGAAGGCCATAAAGATCCTGGAGTTTATGTTTTTGGTACCGGCGCGTGCCAACGCACTGACATCGGGGGGTACGATCACGAGCTCAAGAAAAGAAGAGGTGGAAGGAAAAAGAAAAAAGAAAAGAAGGAAAAAAAAAAGAAAGCCAGCGACCGGCTGGAACTCGTGAGGTGTTCTCCTTGTGCCGATTTTGTAGTCAGCCTCAAAGAAAGAGGGGGAAAAAGAAGGGGGGAGAAAAATTCGACCCCCTCGGCTCCGAACCATCAGCAAAGGTTCCCGTCTCGCCCGAGAGATCAAAAAAGAGGGGAAAAAGGGACAGGAGGGGAAAAAAAGAAAAAAAAAAAAAAAGGGGGAATAGAAGCAGCTGCCAGCGCGTTGCCCTCCGTAGCTCGGATTTGCGGCCTCCCGGATCCGATCTGGAAAGGGAGAGAAGAAGGAAAAAAAGAAAAAAAAAAAAAAGAAAAAGACACCAAGAAGGTCGGGCCGATTTGCCATAAGCCTTTAAAGCCGAACGCGCTACTAAAACGGCCAGGGCAACGAAGATGTCCAAAAGGAGGAAGGGAAAAAAAAAAAAAAAAAAAAAAAAAAAAAAGTATTTCCTCGGAAGATCGCCGCCCCCAACGCCCCGTCGGGATCTCGAACAGAGCAAACAATGCACGATAAAAAGAAAACAGGAGGGGAAAGAAAGGGGAAAAAAGGGACGCAGTGGACAAGGCCGCGAGAAAATCCGCAACACTTTACCGACTGTTTACCCATCAGTCACAAGGAAAAAAGGGAGGTTGGAAGAAGAAGGAAGGGGAAAAAGAAAAAAAAAAAAAAAAGGGAAAAAACGCGGTGAGCGTCTCCCAGAAACATGCCTGCGCCCGAAAGAGCGGCCCCCCATGACACCCAGACCGGAAGGGCGAGAAGGGGGGGGGGGGGGGGAAAAAAAAAAAGAATGAAAAAAAAAAAAAGGAGCACCAGCCCCCGAGAAG
>Ga0179593_1595040_pt1 | contig 10943 bp, 9 predicted proteins | sample CZODoug2_1_08_16_FD_185931 | JGI IMG/M metagenome (GOLD analysis project Ga0179593, IMG submission 185931) | Vadose zone soil fungal communities from Angelo Coast Range Reserve, California, USA - CZODoug2_1_08_16fungal (PacBio error correction) | ecosystem: Environmental > Terrestrial > Soil >...
GCAGGGCATCAGCCATGCGTAAATGGGTAAGGAACAAAATTGCGCTACAGACCGAAATAAGAAGTAGCGCGAACGCAAGGTGCAAAAAAAACAACTAGCTGCACTGGAAGATGGGTCACATGAAGGGAGAAGGGGGGGGGGGGGGCGGGTGCAAGGGGACGTGGGGGGAGTGGGTGCGGGGGAAAGTAATAGCCAGCCGTCAGAGAGGGGGGTCTGGAAAAACACAACAATGCCGAAAGCCCTCTGGGGCTGACGGGACGTCGGGGTCCGCAAGGGGGGTGAGGAAAGCAAAGGGGCGCAAGAGTTGTATGACAGAAATCGCAAGTCATCAGTGGCTGCGGTACGGACGGGGCGTGCGGACAAGAGGAGAATATACGCATCGTCCCTGCACGCCGAATGGTCTAGTGCATGAAAGGAAAATATTCGCGTAAAAGGGGATAGGTCCCTCGCAAACAATCGGGGGACAAAAGTCTCTCAGGTAAAAGACACTCAGGCTGGCGAGTCAAGGCAAAATTCTTACTATAAATCGTCGAAGGAGGGCCATGGGTACGAAAACGTTAACTGGGAAATAAATACAGCTCTCCGGGGAACATAGCTAAAATCGAACGCTGCCAAGAAAAAAAAAAGCCGACGCGCAGACGACCCAAGAGCCGATTATCATGTGCTTCATATGTTTCTTTGGGACAAACGCAGTTCCAGGACTCTGGGGGGTATCTCGGTGCACGGGCAACCGCGCAGGGGAAAATACCGCGCGGACGCCGTCAGCTCAGCGGTGGGAATTTGGGGGGGAGACTCCCGCCGACTTTCATTCCACTGTGGCCCAAGCGGGAAAAGTAGGAGTACAGTCAAAGAGCTCTGAATAAAGGAGGGGTATATCGTCTGTTCCTCGCACTCCGGGTTCACAAGAAGACATTCAGGCGACACGACAACGTGCTCATGTCAAGCAAAGGGTCTAGGGGGGGTGATGGTAAGAAAAAGAAGAGAAGGAAGGAAGAAAAAACAGGACTGGTACGACTTCTTGTCAGCGGGGGCAAGAGTGAAGAAGGTTTGTAATGCGAGGGGATGCGGGCCTCCTCAGGGGATGCAAAGGCTTATCAACACAAAAAAGTCGCTGTGCAGGGAAAGGAACAGAGAACTCTACTCGGGAAACTGTTCAGGAGACTAGTTATACCTTGGGCATGTGGCACGTAAGAGGAATGCAGAAGTTGGGGGGGGGGGGGGGGTCAGTTGGCGTGATCCGGGATTGTGCAACAATTTGGAAGATGAGGGACGGATCCGGAGGAAGGGAAACGCGGAATTCGGGTAACACGTAAACTCGCGCAAAAGGCGGTCAAAAATGTTTGGACCTGGAGTGGGCATTAGACCGGAAGAGAAAGGTTGAAAACTCTCAGGAGGCAAGAGTCTCGACTCACAGCAGAGTCAAGATCAAAGAAAAAGGCTCAAAAGGCTAGAGAAGGCGCGCGATACGTGGGGGGGACTCTATGACTCAAAGTAATGGGAGGATGAAAGAGTGGGTGTAAAGGTGACCAGGGCGGGTTTGCGGAGAAGTTAGGGGGAGGGCTGGCGCCAGTGAGAAAAGAAGGAATATTGGCATATTAGCGGACCTCAGGGAGAAAGTCGCGTGCTAAAGACCATAGGGGCCCTTTTGAGATCCGAACTGCAAAAACACGTGCAGGGACGGGTAACACTGGAACGGATCAGGGGAAAATGTGAAGACAAGGCCAAAAACGAAAGGAATGGGGGCAGTTTGGGAGACATACTCGACTCTCATCCGAAAGGGCCTCAGGGGGGGAAGACGTTCAGAAAGAACGGAGCATGTCGCGAAATCAGGGAGAAACGACTGTACCAAAGTGCCATGACTCAGGTCGCGAAAGGGGGCAGATCAGAGTGGGGGAAAGCTGACGAGCAACTATCAGAAGTAGCTTGGGGGGATGGTAAAGAGGAGTAGTCTGAAAAAAAGGGGTCGAGCATATGAGGGGTGTTGTCGGGTAGCCCCAGTGGCAGGCTAAATACATTAAAATCGGCTGGAGGGGAGGGGCGGTCCTAGGACGGGATATAGGAAAAAAGTCAGAAGGAGAAAGCAGAACGGAAGGCGTCTTCAGCCTGGTCAAAACCGGGCATAAATACTAGCCCATGTCCTGGGGCTCCGAGAGATTGGGTAGGGGAGTCATTCCCTTCAAATTCCCAAAATTGTGCTGTTGAATAATTGTTGCATAGGGGGGGACTGCACTGGGGATGTCTCGGGAAAAAGGGGCAGTCGTGGCGATGGGGGGGAGGGTGTTGCTACGACAAAAAAAAAGGGAAATCGAAAGGGGTAACGAGCGACACGCGGAGACGCGCGAAAGAGGGGGGAAAAAAGAACTCGGCGCAGCACAGTGCTCGCAAATCACCGCCTGGAGCAGGAAAAACTATTAGACAGGAACGAACACTTGGGACCGGGGGACGACCGGAGAGAAGAGGACCACGTAAGGGTCATCACGCAACATGAAGAAACTTCAACGTACCAGACAAACGACGGGGGATCAGGAACAAGGACAAGTGGCGGAGGAAGCACGTTGCAGAAATTAAACGTCTGGGGCTGGCAGGGGAGGGAATATTAACAAGGCGGGGACACGAGGACAACGGAATTCGGAGAAAAACCGAAACAGCGTGCTGGGCAGCCGTAAATGAGACAGCTATCGACAACCGGTGGGGGGGGGGAAGTGGCAGTGTCGAGCGCATCGAAAAAGGGATGGTGACTGATCACCTCCGGAGTGCAACTCCCTGAGTTACAGGGACGTATTCCACCTATCTCTCGTGAAAAACAAAAAAAGACAGGGCGCAGGATCCGAATAAAAAAAGAAGAACCGAAAAACTGCGCAGGTTTCACGAGGCGATTGGGAGACATGGCAGAAGTGCAGCCGTCCCCACAGGGAATCATGGGGGCCTTACAGGGGAAAGCTTAAGGAAAAGGAGAGGGAAAAATAGTACGAGAAAGCCAAAGAAAAAAATTCCTGCGCCAAAGTAAATGCGCGAGGGAGGGGGTTGGAAAAGGGCATGCGAGGGCGGAAGACGAGTGAAGCGGAGGAAGGAACGAAAAGAGGACTGGCGTAGGGAATAGAAGGCAGTAAAGCGAGGAGGGTAGCCAGGCACGCGGAGGGGGTCACTAGGTGTCGGTAGGGAAAGGACAACGCCTGCGCTTCATCAGAAGGGTGGAACGCTCAATAGAGGCCAGCAGAATGACCTCGCCCCCATCAAGGGGAGTATCAGGCTCCAAGAGAAGTAGCCTTACACTCAGGACGCCGGGGCTACGGCACCGTCCAAAAGCAAGGGGAAAGTTGCTCAACTTCTAAAGGGAGCCATCTGCCGGTGGGATAGGGATAATGGGGATGAGAACGTAATCTCTATAGTCACATAGACTATATCTGCCCAGGAGCTAGAGCTTGAAAGGCCGTGCTTGGCGAAAAAAAAGCGAGTATGGGGGGTCGGGGGGTTCAGAGGGGGAAAATCATCAAAAGCGCCAACGCAACTTATCGATAGACGGGAAAGAAAAAGGTAAAGTCTCTTGCAAAGGGGACAAGAAAGTCTCGGACGCATGATGAGAGCGGGAGAAAAGAGAGGACGTGAGGCTGTCATCAGGGGGAAGAAGACCTCTCGCATTAGGGGCTTGATAGATCACCAGGGGGGGGCGGCATCACTGGAACGTGGTACGAGAGGAAGAGGAAGGGGGGGAGCATTCATCCCGTCTTTGAAGGGAAAAAAAAGGTACACCTGGGGGCAAACTAGGGGGGACAGAGGAGACTACTCTGGACGAAAAGAAAGTAGAGGAAAGCACAGATGTGTTCCAGACAGGCTAGGGGGGTGAGTCGAAGGTGCATAAAAAAATGCGAAAAGGGGTACGACTAGGCGTAAAGGGATTGCATAGTACAAAACATCAGAATGGGGAAGGTAAAACGCTGCAGGGGTAAAGAAAAATATCAGTTTAACTGGAATTTCTGTCTTCTATGATGGAAGTGAAAAAGTCAGGACTATATCTACCGCGGGCGACATTCACAGCCTCTCAGTTACGTATCTGTGCTGTGGACCATACTAGTGGGGGTCTGAAGAGGAGCGCTACTATCGTGCAGTAGAGTGAGGGAATCCACAAAAAAAACAATTCAAAACAGGGGCAACCAAAAATCATTAAATTCAAAACCCGAGACAAAGCCCGACGCAATGGAAGTAAGGGGCAGGGACGGTCTCTCTGAACAAGAAAAAATAAAAAGCGGTCACCGACTGATCTGGGCGCAAGTACAACTACGCATCACTCAGCGGGATTTTCTTTTTGGCACCAAAACCAAAGTGTCTATGCTTGGCTTGAGGTCTTGGAAGGCCGCGATTTCGGAAGAGCGAAATCATGCTGGCTTGGTCACCCTGCGCTCCAGAGGACCGTCCGCCATCAAGAGCACACGCTTGCGAGATGGAGAAGGAAAGGCGGCCCGGTACCCGTCCACGTGGCTCATCCTCCTCCCTTCCTCCGCGGATCCAAGCCGGCTTCACTAATGGCGAATCCGCTCTATAAAGGCCGCAGGAGGGGGTTCGGACGGAGGGAGGGGAAAAGGGGGGCTTCCTCCAGGTGGCTGGAACGCTGGATTTCGGTACTGGCAAGAGGACCCTTTCCATGTACCATCGGGGGGAGGGATTACTCTTGAGAAACTGGGTTTTCTGAGGGGTCAGACCTCCTCGTGGGGTGTGAGTTAGTGGGGGGGGGCCCGCTCACCTTAAGCTCAGTAGTCTTCAACCCCATGTGGCCATTGCTGCCCGTTATATGGGGGAGGTTGTGGCAGAGCGGGGGAAAACGGAGGTGAGTGTCAAGCTGAGTCTTTCTCCTCGAGAGAGTCTATGGGGAGTAAACGTGGGTAGGATCAGTTCCATCCTCTGGTTGTGAGGGGGCATTTTGTGGCTCCTCTTCAAAGCATAATCCTCACTGGGGAAAGCGCATACTCCGCTTGAACTTTATCTCTGGATCTTCGGGCTTTGGTAGAATAGATCAAAGAAGAGATCAGGTGAAAAAGAGCTGCATCGGGACGGGGGGGGGGTGGGTGTGTCGGTGTGAGAGAACCTTCAAAAAGAGCAACAAAATCAATGGGGACTGGGGGAGTCTGGGTCTGGGGGGGGGGGGGGGGGGGGGGGGGGGGGGGGGGGGGGGGGTCGGGGGGGGGGGGGACGCGGAAAGCGTGTGAGGTGAGCGGGTGGGGGGGGGGGGGGGGGGGGGGGGGGGGGGGGGGGGGGGGGTGGGGGGGCGGTGGGGGGGGGGGGGAGGTGTCTGTGGTCTGTGGGGGGGGGGGGGGGGGTGCGGCTCGGGGGTTAGAAAAAAAACAAATCCATCCCCAAAACGTCTCCCCCAAACTCAGGAATAACCCACACATCTGACGACGATTACTACTGAAGTAGGGACATTCGGGGTGGGTCAAGCTCCTCAGACCCTCCGGAGTCTTTTTCGTCATATCCTTCTCAGCCCATCTTTATGAAATAGCAAGGGATATCTCTACATTAATCCGTCAGAAGAAAAAGCAGCTCGTACATGCGCGGGAAATGGAGGGATTGTTTCTTCGAGAAAACTGAAAAGACCTCTCCAAAGTTGGAGTCAGGGACCTACCAGTCGCGGCGTAGGGAGAAAAGATGTACCCGCTTACTTGAGGGTGCGAAAAGTAAAAGGGTTTCCAAGGTCCTTTCCTACTAGAAAAGTCACCTCAAGGACAAGAAAACCCCTGACCCTTCTTCCACTAAAAAAGCCTCGATTACTTCCCGGCACTCATTCCTTCTTTCCTATTGATCCCCCTTGCTCCCTCACGCCCCGCTCCGTCTCAGCGAGGAAAAGAGACTGAGGGGATTCCCTCTCTGCAAAAGGGAGCTCAGGGACTGCCTCTCCACCCTCACCTGACCAGCCCTCGTTTGATTCGAAACCTTCTCTTTTTCCTTGTGCACCGGCAGTTCCCACTGGCCTCCTGAGAAGCCAATGGGGAATCCGCTCCAACCTCGCAACTGGATGCCCGCGCTCCACGACTTCAAGAATAGCACTAGAGGGGACAGACTGGGGTATAATGAATGAGGGAGGGGTGGACACCGAGTAAGGGTTGAAGATCTCCTTCAGTCGGTCCTGCATCGGATTCAGGGAGTGAACCATTGAGCATCTAAAATAAGAAAAAAGAAAGGACGAAGGGGGGCTTCCTCGACATTCGGTCGAGGGCGCAAACCAAGAAAGAACTCTTACCAAAGTTGAGAACGTCGAGCCGCCGCCTAAGTGAGCAGTGAAGCGGACCTCCAAAGGCTGAGGACATCGACGCGAGTAAAAAATGGGGATCTCAAAAAAAAGAAATTCAAGCTGCGACGCCCGATAAGTGAAACAAGCTCGGCATCTAAGAAGGAAGTGACAACACGACTAAAGGGCGGAGACGAGGTCTGAAACATACATTCCGGCGAAGGGGGGGAGCAACCACAAACTAGTCCGCCCCTCATCGTTCACGGGGGAGCTCTCGTACTTCGGGGAGCTTTGAGAAGGAAGGGGGCAAAAAAAGCAGGAAGCTGCTGCATTCGTGCGGGGAGTCCTGAGCCGAATGCATCGAACAACAACCGGAAATACCCTAAGATATTACGAGGGGAAAGATTAGGGAGGACACCGCACGACGATGCTACCTAAGAAAATTTTGCCATCAAAAATAGCGCAGAAGCGAAGTACGCGCTATCTCCCTTCGTAAAGGCATTGGGGGGGTGATCACACTCCTGTAAAGGGAAGTAACAATTCTCGTCAGCGGACCTCGTCGGAATACAACCAAAGGCGGGAGGTCCGCGAAGTAAATTTCTTCGGGAAGGCGAAAACTCCTTAATAGTAAGACAAAAGGGGGGACGGATCCTCGCGATCGAAATCGGGGATGAAAATTATGTCCCCGTGATTTCATAGACAACTAGGAGCTCTACGTGCTTAGGCCCCCCAAAGGGAGGGGGGGAAAGGTAAGCCGCCGAAGAGACGCCTGGCGAGGAGACTAGAAAAGAAATGCAGGGAAGAAATCTTCGATTTAACCTTGTTCGTGCCGCAGGGGTGGCTAAAAAGAAGCTCTCTAGCGTGGGGGAAAAAGGGATGGGCCCGGTCAGCGCCTTTCTAACGGCGGGAACGTCAAGGCTTGAGCGCGGGGGGGAACTAAGTCTCGGCGTGTGTGGAAAGAGACTTTGGTCCAAAGGAAAAACGTAAAACACACCGATTGCGAGGGGGCTTCTAGTGGGGGGGGGGGTGGGTGGGTTTGGGGGGGAAGGTCGTACAAACTTGAAAAAAAAAAGAAGGCTCGCGAGTGGTCCCTTTGTTTGGAATGAAGGCAATGTTCGCTCATATGAGTCGGTCAAATTAAGAAAAATGGAGTTCTCGAAAGGGGGGGGGGGACTCATTCTACGGTGGGCGGCAGATTCCTTGCAGGGGGGTTGGGGGGGGGGGTTCGATACTTTTTGCGGGGAGGGGTGCCGGGCTTTCATACAAAATTAAAATTGATATCGCGGCAAAGCAAGAAGAGTGAGAACTCTAAAAAATGCACTGAGGTCGCCGAAAGTGGCAACAAAATCTAACGCTCATCAGCGAAGGGGAAATCTAAGAGGCTTCTCTATTCATGACAGGGCGCGCTTCCACGGCTGACTACTAGGGTGAGAGACGCTTGCCCAAACAGCAAAATTTAGCCTTCGATCTCATCTGGGGGGGGGGGAGCTCTCTATCTAATCAAAAAAGGAGGAACTTAAGGATCGATGCGAGCATACATCTACAGAAAGGGCTCTGATTGAAACCAACAAAGCACGCCTTCATCTGCGTGGAGGGGAAGGGGCGGGAAGAAATTTCCTCATCAACTGTGGGGGAAAAAAAAACAATCACGCGCATGGCAGCGCACCTTCGGCGAAACTACCTAAAAAAAATAAGCGGCACCGAGATCGAGGACACGCATTGGAGGGTATCCGTGTAAAGGGAAAAACAACCCCGCGGCGCACGTGGGTCATCGAAGAGGATGAACTAGACCGGGCACGGAAAAAGCGAACTAGAGCTGGACCACCCTTCCACCAGGAAAACCCGTGGTTCTTGCGAAGCCCACTGTGGTCGAAACAAAGACCCGAACCTCTTCCCGCTGACGATCTATCACCCAAAGTAAACATGGCCTCCCTCGACTCTCCAGGTGGGGTCTTCCCTCTTTTGACTGGTACCCCTAAAGCCGGAATCCCTCACAGCGTTCAAGACTAGAAAAGACTCTACGTCAAAAACAGTTTTAACGGCTGGGCGCGAGGAGTGGAAAGGGACGACTATTGGAAAAATCCGTGGAATCAAATGTTACGTGCGTGGGGTTCCATGGGAGAGGGAATAACTGCGGGAGCGTATCAGGAGAGTCAGCTGGCGATCGGAAAATCTGTCCCTAATAAGCGAAACAGATCTCTCTCTTAGCTAGAAGATCCTAACGGAGCAAGGGACTCAACACGGGATCTCTAATCCTGATTAGAAAAGGGGAGGGAAAGTGTTCTTCAGACTAAAGTCCAAAAGATGATCTATCATGAAAAAGGCTTCTTTTTCCTGCCACGGGAAAGAGGGGTTTGGGGAAAGCATCCAACGACTGAACGATCTGTAAGCTGTAACATGGACTACTCCACGAAAAGTGCTGAAAGAACCCCGGAATTAAGATCTAAGATCTTTAACGGCTCGGGGGGACGAGTTACAGGGGGGAAGACAATGTCAGCAGAATCGTGGTTTAAAATCTGGGGGGGTGAAACAGAGGTAAACAAAGCTCGAAAAAACCAAGGCTAGGAATTAAAAATGGTACCTGATGAGGGGGACCGATTCTTGCACAAAGTTCTGTCACATAAAAACCATTTATTCAGGTCATTAATGCTAAGAAGGCAGGGGGCGGGGGGGGAAGGAAGATTGCGGCTGAGCTGAGGCGACGCAGGGGGGGGAGCTCTGTCTTCTTTGACTGAAGGACAGAACTAGGGAGGGGAGGGCATCGGACGTTCGACAACGAGGGGCGGCCTAAGCAGAACCTGCGATAGCTCGTAAGAAGGAAGGGGGAGCGACTAAGACCACACGGTACCGCGTTCCTTACAGAGGGGGGAGACGAGCAATTGGAATCTCTTTCGGGCTCGGCGTTCCGGAGAGGAGAATAGGCGATGCTTGGTCCTGGAATGAGAAAAAAGAAGGCAAAGGAGGAGATGATTCCGGCCCTTGAAGCAGGCAAAGCAGATTGCAGGCGACCCCTGAAAATCCGCTCCTTGGGGCCCAAGGCCACGACACTGACTCGTTGAGGGGAGAAGACGGAAGTCGCCGCGCAGGCAGGGTGGTGAGATGTATAGGTCGCTTAAGACTTGCTGATTACTGAGGGGGGGGGGGAGCGAAGGGAAATAGAACAAAAGCCAGCTCTCTTCGGGGGAAGGGGAATTGGGGATCGCGTACTAAGAATTTTAAATGCTTTCTGTTTAGAACGCAAAGGTAGCGCGTAAGGAACTTCCCAGGGAATCAGGAAAGAGCCAGGGTGATGAGGTGTACATCGAGTGAGGAAGCGTCGCCGTGAGAAAGGATGAATCATCGATTTCTCGGAACTGTAGTCGCTGATAACTGTTGAGGGGGGGGTTGGGGCCTCTTCCACTAAACTATTTCGGGGGAAAAGGAATCTCCATTCCGGGGAGGAAGATCAAAACTGCTCTGTTGGGATAATAGCGGAGTGAAAAGGTCCATTCTTCAAGGCGGGGTCGATCAAATAAATTCTCTTCCATCTCCCCTGGGCCAATGCCAGAAAAGAGATTGCGCGGTAGGTGGGGAAGCGAAGGACTTGGGTCGTTAAAATTCTTCTCCCATTGCGATCCCGGCAGGGAGAAGGAAAAATGAGGCAGACCATAGAAGCATGAACACGCTTTCTAAGGGGGCTGCCTGCATTCTCAAGGGGAGGGAAAGGATCGCTTTGGCGCAGGCGCGAGCGCAAAAAAATTCTCCGCAGCCTCCAGACTCTTACCATTCGCGCGTGAGGAATGTTACTGGCAAACAGCCAAAGAGAAAAAAATTAAAAAGAAGACCATATATCGTCGGCAGGGTGCAGAGAAAGAGACGGGACCAAAGGAAAGATCCTTTCAGGGGGCCGAGAGGGCGCAGAGAAGGGGAGCCTGGCGGAAACTTCTAAAATTACACAACACGGCCGCACCCACCCAAAAAAGCACTTCACGCCATCCGATCCGCGGCAACAGGCCACGGAGCGCATCCCTTTTTCAGGATACGACAAAGAGGGGGAAAAAAAAAGAAAACGCGAAAACTGCCGGCGAATGGGGAAAAAAAGGAAAAATTTCTCCGGAGGGGGGGGGGGCTTGTCGTTTGACTTTGTAATCGCGGCAGTCCCCTCCGTAAAAAAGGAAAAGTTTGGAATACCGGATAGAACAGATCACAAACAACTTCCGGACTTCTCTCTTCGGAATATCAAAGAAAGGGTCCGCCTAGTAAAATGGAGGGGAAAAGCTCATGGTGCCCGCGAAAAGCTGATGTTGGGCGCGTCGCGGCCAAGGCAGCAAACAGGCATTCACCAGATGGAGAAGAATTTCTTATGGAACGGAACGAATCCGAATCCGAAGGGCGCAATCACTCTCCAAATGGGAAGAGAACGTCTATCCGTCCCGGTCGTGAAAAAATTCTATGCCTGAAATACCGGGGGGAGAAGACGGAAATCCGAGCGACGAGCATCGTAAAATCGCGAATCAATGGAGGGCGAAATCCGAAATAACCGTGACCAGCGCGGAGCTACAGAGGTGTCCGATTCCTAGGCCTTAAAAAGGGAAGGAAAAGGTGTAAAAACAATACATTCTAAGGATTGTGCTAAAAAAAAAGAGCCGAATCGCGGTGACGCGTACTTCTCTTGGCCGGCGAAAATGTGATGGCAAACATAGGGGAGAGGGGCGGAGTGGTGAAAAAGCACTGAGAAAGCCGA
>Ga0179593_1629116_pt1 | contig 10943 bp, 14 predicted proteins | sample CZODoug2_1_08_16_FD_185931 | JGI IMG/M metagenome (GOLD analysis project Ga0179593, IMG submission 185931) | Vadose zone soil fungal communities from Angelo Coast Range Reserve, California, USA - CZODoug2_1_08_16fungal (PacBio error correction) | ecosystem: Environmental > Terrestrial > Soil >...
CCGTATAACGTTTGAAAAAAAAAAGGTCTGGCTGAAAGGAAGAAGGAGTTTGCTTACTGCTCAAATCAAAAATTGTTTATCTGGGCGCTTGGGCGGGAGAAAGTGCTCGGCGTTCTAAGGGAGATTCGGGGTCTGTCGCCCACGTACGCTTCAAAGAGAGGGACGCCAGGGAGAAAGAGGAGCTTGGGGGGAAAAGGGAGATTCGCATGCTATTTTGGGGGAGTTTGTTGTATGGGGGGGAAAAGCCCTCAAAGCGGGACGTTGAGCTTCTCAGGGGTATTTCCTTGAAACGCTCGGTAATAAGGGAAAAAGTACGCGTCACAGGGCTTATTGTATAGGGATTTTCAGGAGCCAGGGCGCATGAGCGTTGAAAGAGGATCGCCGTCAGCCTGGTGCTAAGCCGCCGTGAAAGAGTCGTATATAGGGGGGGAGGCGGATCCGAGGGGGGGGAGACGGCGCTAAATGAAGAGCCGGGAAAACCAGCGTTTTAACGCAGACATGTCAGCTGCAAAGCTGGGGAAGTAAACCGTCGAGAGAGACTAGATCAGGCCGGACGGAGGACTATATAGAAAGGGGGGTAATCCTCAAAGAGAGGAAGTCCTCAGCTTTGGGGTTTCTCCCGTAACTTGGGGCAAAGTGGGTTTGCCTGATTTGGAGGTGGTAGGGGAGTGGGGATTACTTGCTTGGAAAGAAGGCCTAGCTCAAAAAAATTTAAAGGAGGGTTCTTTCGTCTGCGGTGGGGATTTTTCCTTACCTTATGGGGGGTCCAGGAGTGGGACACTTTCCATGAAGGAGCCTGCTTGGGGAAAGGAACTAGGAAAAAGACGAGAGACCCAGCGCTCTGGGTGCATCGTGGTGAGAGGGCTTCTAGTGGAGTCCGAGGAGGGGAGACCGCAAAAAGAATTCAATAAAAAGGGTTCCTTTTGGTGGGAGGGAAAAGGGGCCCTGGCGGGGTGGGGTGCATTCCGGGGGCCATCCATAATCGAAGAGGGGAGACAGAGAGGTCGCGAGAAGTACAAAAGATAGTCCGCATCAGCAGTATGTGTTCCGGGGAACCTTCTTCACAGGGAGGGGGGACCCAGCTTCTGTTCTTGGACGGATTTGTAACATTCAAGAAAAGATAATCGCCGGTGAGGAAAAAAGCTCGGAGTTCGGAATGGAAGGGAAGAGAGAGTCCAAAATTACAGAAGAACGCCGAGAAAGCAAGCCGGCTGTCCACGCTCAAACCTCAAGGCGAAGGGAGGGACAAGGAGATGAGAAGAAAAGAAAGGGGGTGGACTGAGGAGTCATTGAAAAAGCTCGCCAGGGGAAGGGCGGGTCCGTGAGAGCGGGTGATTGCTTTAAGGGCGACCCAGAAAAAGTCCGACCGGGCCAAGGGGGAATTCTGGTGGAGGGAGGGGATTCTCTTGAAGGAAAGCGAACCAGACGGGGCCACGTTTTGCCAACCCACAAAGGGGGTGCGGGAGCAGGTTTAAAAAACCGCTGGGGGCTAAGGGGAGGTTTCGGAAGGGCGTGAGAAGAAAAGGGCTTGAATATTACGAGCATGAGCAGGGCGCCTGGAGACCTGGGGAAAATGGGAGTCTAAGGGGAGCCTATTATCTGCTGTAATGAGTTCCCCCCCCCAAAGGGTTCGAGAGGATCCGGGAGGGCTCCCAAGAATCCGCATACCTGGAATCTTTTAGTCGTCCTGAAGGGACAGCCGAGGCAGAGGGCTATAAGGTTCGAAAAAAGGTTCTTTAAAAAAAAGTTGAACCCGCACTAAGACTACTCTTGACTGTCACGGTGGCGGCACCGCCTTAGGCCCTTTTTATGAAGGGGTGGAACAAATCAATCGTAGCGCTTGAGGATCCTCTGGAGACATCTATTGAGGTCTACAGGGGAGAGGGGGGGGACAAATCTCAGGGGGTATCAAGGGCTAGCTAAACTCTAGAGGGATCCTCACCGGGAATCTTTACACCATTTTTAAGCTTCGCTTGGGGGGGATGGAAGGTAGAGTGACAGTATCTCCTTGGGGGGAATCTCACGCACGAAAAAAAAGTCCATTAAGGGAAAAAGGTGGTCTCTCTTACAGATATTAAAGTCTACCCAAGGGAATCCCCGAAAAGGGAACGCCGAAGTCAGGGGGAGACCTGGGAAGAAAATAGGGAAGTACCAAGGGCGGACTCTCAACAACAACACTGAGGGGAAGGAGAGGGGGTAAGGAAAGAGTAAAAGGTCAAAAAAGAAAAATTGCTGCGGGAGAGCTCTCTGCGAAAGAGAGGTCTACATTATCTTTCCGGAGTCCATACTTAAAAAGGGGGAAGGAAGGGAAGAAATCGGGCCGGGCCCAGGATATACGAAGAAAGACACGCCGGAAAGCAAAAATTGTGGGGAAGAAAGGACCACGGGCGGCTCCTTCCAGAGCGGTTTTTTTCATAAATCTACGGGGAGAACGGGAGGGAGCGTCGAAATTTAAGAGGAGGGGGGCAAGAGGAATAAGAAAGGAGTCATGACATGTCTTTTGTGGGAAGTTCGGCAAAAGATAGCCATACCAAAATAAGGAAGGGCCGCGGCAAGAGTTGAACGTATGAGGGGGGGTCAGAAGGGGGGAAATGGTACCAGAAAAGTTGCCGGGCTCCCTTGGAGGTTGGAACAGGGAGAGGAAGCTAACTGTCGGGAGGAAGTCAGATCCATTTGTTGCTTCTGCTTCGCTCCGGCGGCATGGGAAAGCTCGACCAGCCGCCGGAGGATGACAAGTCAAAAAAGATCATATCTGAGGGAAATTGCCGGGAGAACCCCCCCCAAGAAAAAAACCGGCTCATCACATCATAGAGGCATCATTCAAGCACAGGCCTCAACATAGAAACCATTAACGAATACACATGATGAAAGCAAGCGCGTGGTGAGTAGCAAACGTGAAGATCGGGTTAGAAGGAAGAAAAAGTAATCCCCCTCCAGGAAATCTTCGAGGGGGGAGAGGGGGAGGGGAGTTTACTAAGAATTGTCTTTGGGGAAAAGATCAATGCATAATCAAAAGCGCCCGTAAAAGAGAAATGGCAAAACTCAGGTAATGACAAAACTGATTCAGAGAACCAGCGCATGGAAGACCGAAGTTCTACCGCTTCATTGATTGGGTGAGCGTGGTACAGACAGGGGGAATAGTCAACTTCAAGTAGGAAAAGGGAGGGCGAGAGGGGAAGGGGAACTGGGGTGTTCTCATTCAGGTTTTCAAAAATAGCGGTTGTGTGTCGAAGCCAACAGCCTATGGGGCAAGGAATGACATCCTAAATACCAGAAGCGGGAGGAATAAAAGCGTGAACATAGGGGGGGAGGAGCTTACTGCGCTGTCCATGCAGATTCATGGGAAAGATGTTTTTCAAAGCAGAAAGCCGAGGAGGAGGGGGGTTCCCCAGGAGGAAGCTCCTCACCGAAAAAAAAAAGTTGAAAGAGGGGGGGTTAGAGGCGTGTCATTATGTTGCGGTAAAAAAAGCAGAATGCCTCCACGAAGAAAGAAGCCGTACCACAATCTCGGCAGAGCTGGGTGAAGTCGCCTAGTTTCCGAGAGAGAAAAGAAAGACCATGGGGAACACGTTCTCCAGAAAAGGGAAGAGCACCCGTCATCATAACCATAAGGAAGCGAGCAGCGAGCTCTGCCAAAGGAAAAAGAAGGTCAAAAGACAGTATAAAAGACAAGGATAATCAAAATAATTCAAAAAGTGGCGAGGTTCGGGGGAAAAAGAGGAGGGAGACTTTCATGACTCGGCTGTCCTTAGAGCCAAGTATCTCTATCCTCTGCCTGGCGTCCCGTTGGGGGGCCCGGCGAGCTGCTCGAAGGAGGGCGAGACATGGGGCTTTTAAACGCTTGTTCAAGGGAGGTATACCAACAAGGGAAAGGAAACTGAGAAGGAAGAGGAAGAGGTCATCTGCACGGAGGAGTTACATCATGGGTGCCGTCCTAAGGCCATATTTGGAAAGCCTTGGGCAAAAAAAAGTCCTAGATTAAGAGGCCGTTGACGCGTACAGAGCGATCCATCTGAAAAAGGAAAAAGACCAGGGGAAAATGCGCCATAACCTCCTCCGGCAAAGAGAGAGAGGGAGACACCATACCACAACAACACGCACCACAAAATTCATTCTCTTCCAGAGAAGGACAGGTACTCAGAAGAAACTCGGAGAGGAAAGGATTGCAAATAGCGTTAAAGAGTTACTTTTTCTCAGGAAAAAGAGAGACAAAGACAACAAAGGGAAAAAAAAAGTCTCCCAGAGAAAGAATAAAATTGCCATTAGGGAAGAGGAAAAGACATTAATTTATACTTTCCATCAGGTAGAGAAGCGAAACACGGTATCCGGCAAGAGAAGGGTAGAGACTCAAAAAAACTTAGGGGGGGGCGTAAAATATATAGAGAAGGACCTTGCGGAGAGAAAGGCATTGCTTGAATTAATAAGGAAGGTATGAGTGCTTAATACTGGTCAAGGGAGTCTCTTGTGCGACGTCTGGGTGAGTGCTACTGTGGCTGAATGTGATTTGCTTGGGATTCTGGCCCCAAAGGGGGGAGTCCAAGTTCAGGCCTGCCGATGAGAAAAATTCATATCCGCAAGGGAAAACGTACTTTGCAAGGCTGCTCACTTCTATGTTGTGGGGGGTCGTTTTGGTGTGGAAGGGGGGCACATGCCCGGCGCAAAGAGACGCGTCATGCCGGGGCTTGGAGGGAGGGTCGTGCCAGGGAAGTCATATGGACTAAGAGGGGTACTCTTCACCGGACCAGTGGAGAGGGCGCGGAAAAAGGAGCCAGCGCATGAGCAAAAATGAGTCGCGTTCAGTGTTTAACGTCCCGAAGGGAGAGTCACTCTTCCTCTTCGAAAGTTTCGGCTACGCTAAGGAAGGGGTGGTCTACCGAGGCATGCCGAGCCGGGGCACAAAAAAGGTGGGAAAGAGCCATGTCATCGGGCAAATCTTTTACGAGTCGAGCATGAGCGACTCCGCGAAAAAAGGGGCTCGAGATAATTGGAGGTCGAAAAAGCACGCTCTTCAAAGGGAGGGGGGTGGGTCAGCAAAAGAGAAAAAAAGGGGGTTTTCAGGAGGGGGGGGGAAGAGTTGGTGTCTGGGACATTGTGGAGAGGGGGAAAGGAAAGTCTTACTCTAATTTGGCCGAGGGGCTGGGGCTCGAGTGTGAACCGGGAGCAGTGATGTTCCGGACGCGTGGGAGACGCCCGGCGGGTCACTTTTTCCCGGGAGAGCCGCGTGGGACGAGGAAGAGCACCCAGCGTGGAATTGGGGAGGCGGGGCTGAGAGCGGGGGGCATTCTGCTGTCTGGTGAGGAAGCAACCTCAGGGGGGAATGCGTAAGGGGAAAGTTTCGTTGGGGGAAGAGGTCGGTGGGGGAGGAAGGGGGGAAAGAGTCTGCTGTTCGGCGGCGGAAAACAAACCGCTCTAGTTCGTCTCAGGGGCGCTCGCAGGGCAGGAAAGGATCCCTGAGGGAAAAGGATTCTGTCTGGGAGGATTTGGGAACATTCCTTGCTGACTAGCGAGAGAAGTGTGGGCGGCCGACACAAATGACGTAACTGCAAAGAAACCTAAGGAAAAACCTCGATTGAAAAAGCCGAAAAAAGGCTGTCAACGATAAAAAGACCTCATCATGGAAGTGAAGGCGGGACTGCCCTGAGCGGAAGGGAGAATATCATTGTGGATAGGGCTGGGCAGACTCCGGGCGAGTGCCGCTGGGACGGGCAACGGGTGATTGGCATGAAACAACGGCGAGTCAGACCGGGGCATTCCAAGAAAGAAGGTTTGGAATGGGAAACCGGTGCTCTTGCTAGGAAGGGCGCGACCCATAAACAACGTTTGCTATCGAAAACGCGCTTTGAAGGGGGGACTCAATACCGCACGGAAGCGCATGGTGAGGTCTGTGCGAAGTGCGTTGGAGATCGTGAGGGGTGAAGATCATGATGTGCCAGAGCGTGGAAGACACCGCCTTGGGTTTGGGGCAAAGAAGATCTTATAAAGAGCGTACTTCGGAAAGAGGCTGTCTAGGGCTCCTGCAACACAGCCCGCGCACGGGGAAGTTTAGAAGGGGTGTGGTCGTAACCAGTGACAAAAAAAGCTTTGCCGAGAAAGCAAAAAATGTTGCCATCCTGAAACGGTGAATGAAGAACCGGAACCTTCAAGGGGACCCTCACTACGGAACTCGGCTTGAGGAAGCGAGGGAATCGTAAGAAACTGTGGGAAGGATTTTGAAGAAGGAAAAAAAGCGCGCCTGATCTTGCGCTTAGGATAAGGCTAGAATACAGCCGAGTGGGGGGGACACAATTTTTGCAGCCGCAGCTTAACAATAGGGAATTGTCTAAAAAGAAAAACAACGCGGGAGATCCCTCTTGGAGAGAAAGAGAAATTGTCTCCCGCATTCGCGTCCCGGAGTGATACTAGCGCGGGAGAACTAAAGCCTTGGGGGCGAGAGACTCCTTGCCAAAAAGGAAGCGTCGCGGAAAGGAAAACCCATCGATAAGGGCCCAGCGCATGACAAAGAAACATTCACCTTGATGCAAAGGGGGGTGGACCGGAATCTGGATTACCAGAGAAAAGCTCAACAACAACAAAAGAGAGAGAGGAGAGCAAAGTCAATTACGAGGTCAAACAGGTCACCCAGGCTGCGATCAGAAGGGAAGGGCGGCGTGCGGAGAGCGTGTTCGAAAAAGATCTTTACCCTCGAAGGGGGAAGGACGTAAGGGATGAGGGAAGGAAAGAGTCGAGGGGGAAGGAAAAATGATACGATAGCCAGATCAGCACGCCGGCCGTGAAGGGACAGAAAGCGAAAGAGGGCCAAGGAAGTAGCGTTGTGGATACTAAGGGGGAGAAGAGAGTTCCCGGGAAAGGCTGAAAATTGTGCACACTCTGCTTTATATATCAGAGAGAGGAAAAAGAGAAGCAGGTTGTTCCTGGATCGGGAGAACGAAAATCCTGACGGGAAGGGGGAGCTTCGAGGCAAGTCCCTCTGAGGGGGGGGGTTCCAGAGTTTGGAAAGACTTGTGGAAAAAGCATATTTTGAAAAGGGTTTGATATCGAGCGCGAAAAAGGTCCGGCGTCCCGGAAAAGACATGTTATTGAGGATCCTGCGGAAGGCGACAGCAGAAAAAAGGATCATGGCCCATCCGGATGATGCATTAAGCCAAAAAAAAATGCCGGAAACGGAGAAGGCAAGAGAGCAATCATGATCGTCAAAAAGAAAAAACGCCCGGCCGCAAAAAGAAACATAAGAGGAAAGCCACCGGATTGAGCACAAAAACCAGCACAATGCGCTGGGCGATAGCAAAAAAGTTTCGCCAAAAACAGAGGAAACCCCTCAAGATTACCCAAGCAGCTCTTCGAGTCATTGGCCATTCTTCGTGAAAGCCAGTTGCTTGGGAATGCAACCTCAAGGCGAAAAGCCTGATGATGCCCCAGCCCGCGGACTCCACCATGCGAGGAAGACGCGCAGGGCCAGGGAAGTGAGAGTGTCGAGGTACAGGGAGAAGGCCGAGGAGGTGCAAGGGGAGGATCGAATTTTTGACGGCCTACTACGGGGTGCTCAGGGAAGGGTCATTCCGAACGGGAAAAAGGTTGTGGTTTAGCCGCCAAAAAAAAATCTCGGAAAAGGTACAAATCTCTACCAGAAAAAAAAAGAGCCCATATCATTCTTCTCATTTGTTGGGGGGGGGCAGTCGTGGAACATAAAGAAGGTACGATCAGGTGGTCATGACAAGGAAATAGAGTGGGGGGGTCTAGAAGAGATATTAGGAGACAGAATCCAAACCAATAGGAATCACACAAGAAAAAAAGATTCCAGTTTGAAAAAAGGGACTCCGCAAAGGGGCGTTCATCAAGAAAAAGGAGACCACTACTAAATCCCTCCGAAATCGATGCCAGTCAAGAGGCGAAAAGGTCGAATGGCAAGGGAAGAGGAAAAATTAGCAAAGTTCTACCCATGTACTTGCAAAAGACCTTCAAAAGGGGAAAAGCATAAACAGAAGGGCTCTAGCATCTAGGGGAGAGGGCAAATCGAGTAAGACTTGAAGGGGAACAAGACAAGCGATCAAATCCTTCAAACAACACTGGCCCAAAAAAAAGACAGAGCTTGGCGGCATGAGGAGAATGCACTATCTCGTATCCTCTGCCTTCTTCAGGGAAAGCGCGTCTAGCTTGCTCGACGGTTAAAGAAAAGTTGTAAAGGGAAGGACAGGGAAACGAGGGGGAAAAAATCTTATTGGAAACCTCAGTTATACCACCCACGGGAGGAGAGGTAAACTTATACCGGGAGACAGCGCAAAGGAGGGGAAGTACAGGCACTTACTTCTAAAGGGGGTTGTCAACTGCTCATAAAGGATACCCTGGAAAGATAAAAAGGGACTCTACTGTCAGAGGGATCCGAGGACACGCAAATCAAAAGGGAGCATTAGCAAAAAAAGGGAGCGAAATCCGCCGGCACTCAAAAAAAAAAAAGGGCATGTCCCCACATAAAACACACTCCCCCAAAATAAAAGCCGTGCCAAAAGTCGATCTGAAGCGGCTCTTCCCTGGCGGAGGAAAGGTCCTGAAGCGAGAGACATCCGCCAGAATAGGGGAAAACCACCGTCGCAACGCCGAGCCATAGAAACGCACGCCAGATAATACACCTTGGCCAAGGGCAAAGCAGTCAAGCAGAACAGTAATGTAGGACGGGAGAAGCAAAGGGTAGGGCCATGTCCTTGCAGCCGGAAAAACACCACACGGAGCCTCTCATTGAGAAAGGAATGAGGATACCGTGTTTCGCTGGCGTCACGGCAGGGCTGAATTGGGAGGGTCTGCTTACTGCGGAAAGAAAAAGGACTTTCTACGCTACTGGCTAGGGGGCGAATAGAGGGAAAATCGAAAAAAGGGAAGAGGGCCGATCGCCTGGCAATCCTAAAAAGGAAGAGCCGCGTGGAGAATTGGCCGGCTGGCATGAGCGTGTGGGGGGTAGGGGGGTGTTTCCATGCCCGATGTGAGGTCGGACGGATCTCATTGAAGGGAAGGAGGGGGGCAGCGCTATCATATGTTGAGGAGAGCCAGGTACCCGTCACCGGGGTAAGGAGAGGGTCCATGGGGAAAAAAAAAAACCCCCCCCAACCACACCAAAAACCCCCCCCCCCACCACCACCCCCCCCCCCCCAAAAAAAACCAACCCCCACCAGTCTCATGACAAGGTCGCCGTCAGGGAAGGGGGACAGACGTTGAGGAGGGGGGAAGTGCACTCTTCCCTCGGGGATTTCAGGCTAAAGGAGGAAAGGGGGGTCAGGAAGGAACGGCCAGGAAAAGGATTGACCAGAGGTTCACTCCAGCAAAATGAGGAGGATCTGTTAACAGAAGAAAGGAAGCCGAAAAGGAAAGAAAGGCGGGCTCGAATAGACGTTGGAGAAACCACGCTCGTCATCTCGCGAGCTGGGGGGGGGAAAGGGCCAGGGGGTTTTTTATACGCTAACATTGGGGGAGGGTCCTTGAGGGCTTACTCAGATGGCCGAATCAGCTGCTCGAGTGGGGAAGGAGGGCGGGCTAAAGTTCACTGGGGGGGCCTTGATCGTGCACTGAAGGTCCTGCTTGCTGGGAAGACGGCTTGTGCGGCGGAAAAGGAGCCACCACAAACCGCGTGAACTGGAAAGGGGTCGAGTCGTCGTGGCGGGGGAAGGCGGCGGGGATGACCCGCAACCCAGCACGGCGGCCAAAAACACGGGTTAGGGGCGGATTCTAGAAGGGTTTGTGAAGTCCTGGTGGGAAAGAGAATCGCTTGTCGCGGCTGCGAAACAAAGGAAAAAAGACTTCATGAAAAGGAGAGAATGCCGAAATGAAGCAAGGGTTTTCACGTACCCTGATTGGAGATTTTCCAGCTTCGGGTAAAAAGGCGGTTGGGGGGAATTCATTCAAGGTCTGATGGGTCGAAACACAAACCGCCTCTGTATCACCAAAGGGGGGAACGAGTTACATAAATGGAACTCCGATAAGAGACCGGCTTCCCGAGAATCAGAGGGGATGATAGGGAATAGCATTTTGCGGGAAATCGGTGGGGGGGGGGGTTTCACAATCGCACCATGCTCTGTGCAGAGAAAAAAACGGGCGCAGGGGAGTGGAAAGAATCTAAAACAATCAAATTTCGGGGGGGTGAAAATTAGGAAAAAGAGGTGGAATTAGGGATTTTGATGCTCTTGCTCTCAGAAAAGGGAAAAGAATGGTTCAATGAAAAGAAAGATCTTTGGGGGGGTTCGTAGGAAGAAGGTTAGCGCATGGTTCTTTGCTGTGTCATCCTTCAGAAGTGCTTGATATGACGAGAGGGGAGGCCCGTTTTCCAGAAGGGGGAAGGCAGGTTTGGAGGTAAGCATAAAGCTATGATAATTGGCAATTATATCCTTTCGTCGTCAGGGAAAGACTCTAATTCCTGCAGAGCCGGACCGCAAAGAGGTCTTTTTCGTGCTCCTGGAAAGAAGCCGACCTTTTCCGCGCGAGAAAGAAAAATGTAAAACAATCCTGAGGGAAAAAAGCAAACGGTCGGGTAATAAACTGCTTGACGCCATACGACGCGGGACTTGAGTGAAGGAAAACGGCCCATCATGAGGGGGTGTTATTATAAGAGGAAGTAGAAAACAGAGGTCTGGTCGGCTGGGAGGAGGGTTCTAGAAACAGGGGGTGCACATTTTCAAAAGAGGTGACAATCGCATGGGAGAAAAGGAGAAAGAGGGAATGACACGAGGAGCGTCATTAGGCCAAGGGGGACCACAATTGGAAAAGGGCCTTCGATGCAAGGCGTTCTGCTCGCGCGCGAATTATCTCTGGGACGGACCAGAGAGGCAAAAAAAAACTTCCGTCCATGGGAATCTAGGAAGATTAATTTCGACCAAAAGCAAGTGCAGGCCCGAGATGACGCCGCCGAAGGACCGGATGCTAAAAAAGGGGGGCTGGGGCAGAAATCGTTCGGGTACCAAGGA
>Ga0179593_1782147_pt1 | contig 10943 bp, 24 predicted proteins | sample CZODoug2_1_08_16_FD_185931 | JGI IMG/M metagenome (GOLD analysis project Ga0179593, IMG submission 185931) | Vadose zone soil fungal communities from Angelo Coast Range Reserve, California, USA - CZODoug2_1_08_16fungal (PacBio error correction) | ecosystem: Environmental > Terrestrial > Soil >...
ATTGGGAGAAAAGGGGGGAGAGAGGCGCTTTCCTTAATATTGGCGGGGGAATGGGGGGAGAAGTGAAACGTCGCAAAAAAAAAGGGGGCGACGTACTTGCTGCGATCTCGTGGAAAAGGAGGGGGGAGAAGAGGAAAAGTCGTCATACAAAAAGCGACTTCCGCGAAAAAAGGAGGAGAAGAGGGACGAGGGGAACGTCTTTGAGAGTCTTTGGGGGGAAGAGCGGCGACGCGTATCTCACTATCTCCAAAGAGAAAAAAAGAGGAGGGGGAAAGCAGGATTTTCTTTGTCGATGTGAAATAAAAAAGGGGGAAGGGAGTCAAAAACGAAAGCTTGAAATATCGAACGCCGATTCTGCGGGCAGGAGAAGAAAAAAAAGTGAAAGAAAAAGGCAATCCTCTGTCGAAGTCTCCTCAGAGAAAAAGAAAAGAGGGTCCAAGAGAGATGACCCTCAATATTAGAGGAGGGGGGGGGTCTCCATGTCTTCTGGAGGAAAGCGCTGCTGGGTGTGACAGCTTGAAAAGGAATGGGCATAGTCTCAAATCCTTACTTCCTTTGAGGGAAGGGAAGGGGGAAGGAGGGGAGCTTCATGCCGCAAGAAAACAGAATCCTCTGACCCAAGGGGGGGGAACGACGTCTTTGTCCTTACCGCAAGGAAGAGAAAAAGGGGGAAAAAGGGGATGATCTAAGTTTTGTAAAAAGAAGAAAACTGGCGAAGTCCCTGCTTCGGAAAAAAGTTCATGTTCTCATTCGCCATGCTTCCCAGAGAAGAAAAAAAAGGGTGGTCTCCTGTACCATAAGTTCGGGGGGAAAGTATTGCTGGCAACTTCTTAGAAAGTTCGGTCTCTGCTTTAATGCAAGAGGAAAAGGAAAGGAAAAGGGGAGGAACGTTCCTCGATCCTTTCTGAAAAAGGGAAGAACGTATACCGACCAAATCGAAGGGGGGGAACCCTGAATCGGGTCAGCGAAAAAGGGGAAAAGGGATTTCTGGGCGCGGGAAAAGAAGGCTGGTCATCGCATGCAAACGAGGGAAAGAAAGGGGGGGAAAACGCTCTTTTTAATTACTTCGCGAAAAGAGGAGAAGGAGGAGAGGTTTAAAAAATGATCCTACTCGCCGCCCAGGAGAAAGGAGGAAAAAAGAAAAGAAGAAAGGGGAAAAAGGGAACTAATTTCCAATTCAGCTCATTGCGTTAAAAGGAGAGGGGAAACGCGCGAGACTTTCGAAGAAGGGCTGCTCTATAATCTAGGGGGGGAAAAAAAGGGAAAGTTATGTGTTAACTGTGTATAATAAAAAAAAGGGGGGGAAGGAATATCGTTGGGGTGTATTCAATAGGGGAAAGGGAGAAGGGGAAGAGGGCCTCATCGCTTTATGGTCCTGGGCGAAAAAGAGAAGAAAGGCGTCCAATTTCGCAAAAGCTCCTCGATCAGTGAGGGAAGAGAAAGAGAAGAAAGAAAAAGGACCGCTACAAGAATGACCTGCAGCAGTCGTATGGAATGAAAAAAGGGAAGAAAAAAAGTACGCTTCGGCGCTACCACCACAGTTCCTACAGACAAAGGGAAGGGAGAATAAGGGGGGAAAAGAAGACTGATGCTCTCGCGTACGGCTTCGCTCGCCGCCGAGAAAAAAAAAAGAAGCAAACTGAGCGGCGAGAATAGGAAAAAAAAACCAAGGCGGGAGGATTAGCCAGGGGGGGACGGGGGGGGGGGGGGGGGTCTTGAGAGTGAGAAAGGTGGGGGGGGGCGGGGAGAAGAGAGTGTGACCTCGGGGGGTAGGATCTTCCTCTCGGAATTGGGGGTGGGGCTGGGGGGGCGACGGCTCTGGGGGGAGAAGCGTAACGGGGGTGTCGCTTCCGTGAAGGGGGAATTCTTTTCGACGTTCCAAGATGGGTTATTTCCTTCCTAAGATCTCTTCCGAGAGGGCGTCGTAGGGACGGGTTCTCGCAGAGTCGGGGCCTTCCAAGAGAGAGACCCCCCGTCCGTATAAAGAAGAGAAAAAAAAGAGGGGGAGGGGAAGGAGAACGTTTACACTATAGGTTCTCTGATAGCCAGAAGGAAAGAAAATAAAAAAAAGATGAAGAGAGGGCCTGACGTCGCTGGGACGATCAACAACAACAACTTATTCGTATTAAAATGAGAGAGTCAGGGGGGGAAAAAAGAGGGGGGGGAAACCTGCTGGTCAGGCCAATGATTCCCTTCTTCATATGATAGGGAGAAGAGAAGGCATAGTGTAAACGTAGGAAAAATGCGTAGGGGTTAGTTTTTTGATTGTTCAGGGAAAAGAAAGGGAGGCGAATGCTCTCCATGGGGGGAATGACAAACCGTGAGGCTCTGGGGAAAAGGAAAACGTGCGCACAAAGGGAAAGGAAGAAAATGATTTCACTTTATTCTTCGCGCTCCGGGAAAAAGGGCCCATGCGCACTACACCCTCTTGGGGGGGGGAAAGAGGCTGTGTCCACTATCAAACAGCTCAGGGGGAAAAGGGGGAGGGAGGGCAAAAAAGAGGGGGAGCAGAAAAGAGCAATATTTGCCAGAGGAACTGTGTGGTGGTAAGTTAAGGCAGGAAAAAAAGGGGGAGGAAAAAGAGGAAAAGCGCTTCCATCCTCCTGCTGCAGAAAGGGAGGGGGGAGATTGGCCTGGGGTCTCGTTGCAGGGAGATCAGATCACCAAGTCTATCCATGGAGACAAGGGGGGGGGAGGAGGGGGGGGAGGAAAGCATACGTTCATTCCTTCTCCAAGGCGAAAAAAAAGGAATGGAATCAAATTCCAAGAACTACCGTCAAGGAAGAAGGGGGGTTGGCCTTAAACCTCACGGTACTCCGTACCGAGATAAGGAGAAAGAGAAAGGGGCTCGCTCTTCTTCATGGGGGAAGGGAAAGAAAAGAAACAAGAAGGACTTGAATCTTCATTGTTTGCAAAGAAAGGGAGGCCATCTCCTTGTTCGAGGGGGAGCGCCCTGGAAAAAAAGAGTGAACTCTTCTCCTATTCACGGAGGAGAAGGAAGGAAGCGGCTTAATTCATCCAGTCGCGAAGAAAAAGACACATGGTTCAGGGAAAGGTCGGCGCCTGTCTTAAGACAGGCAGAAAGAGGGGGGAAGAAAGAAAAAAAAAAAAAACACCTCTTCCACTTTCATTATCTCAAGGGGAGAAGCAAGATAAGGAAACATGCAAAAAAGGAGGCGGTCCATGATGTTCCAAAAAAAAGGAAGAGAGAGGGGAACTCATTAATTATCGAAAAAAAAAAGAAGGGGAAAAATGGCGCTACGGAGGGGAGTGGTGTCTTTTTATTTGTCCGGAAAAAAGGGGGGAAAAGAAAAAAAGGGGAAACTCGAACTTCTGTCGAAGAGGAAAGAAGACATGTCTGATGGCTCGCACAAGGGGACTGTAGGAGCGGAAGAAGAGCCAGTTCCTCAGGAAAGGGGACCAGGGAACCTAGGGGGGTCCACTCTCTAATAACATCTACCAGAGGAAAGCCCTGTGGGGAGTAGTGGCTGATCGGGGAAGGAGGTTTCTGGGTGGTATGGAGGGAAAAAGAAAAAACCGCTTCCCCCGCGCGAAGGAAAAGCGAAAGACCGCAGAACCCGAAAACCAGATCGAGTGGACGCATGAGCTTGGAAGACGAAAAGAGAAAGGAAAGGGTCGCCGGCGGAATATTCCTGATTTCCTCGAAAAGAAGGGACGCAGAGGAAATGATGGGGAGAAGGGAGGGGAAGAAGAGAATGCTTCCGGCTCGGAGGAAAAGAGAGGGGGGGAGGGGATATTTCAAATTCCATTATCGAAGGAAAGAAGGGAGAAGGTGTTCAACTCAGAAGGAAACCCTCTACAATACATCCTGGTTGAGAAAGCATAGGGGGGGGAAAGGGGGGGGGGGGGGGGGAAAGAATCGTCTTTTGTGGAGGTTCGTTAGAGAAAAAAAGGGGGGGGGGGAAAAAAAAAGACCATGTGCTTTGGCTCAAAAAAAACGAAAAAGATCATTCCCTGACGCATTAAACGGGAAAGGGAAGAGAACAGGGGGAGAAAAGGGGACGCGGTCACCGAAAGGGGGAAAAGAGATCGACGGCAAGTAAGGAACACGGGAGGCGACCAGGGGTACCCTTCTTCAAGGGGAAAAAAAAAAGAGGAGCCCGCTCAGATCTCGTGAGGTGAGAAGACTATCTCACAAAAAAGGGGAAAAGAGATAGATAATTTTGGGGCGCGGGGGGAGAAAAAAAAGAGGAGGGGGAAGATGGCTTGGAGGAATGGGAAAAAAAAGAGGGACGTCCAAAAGAAGCGGCGCTTCTGCGTGTCCCTGGGGGACGGGGGAAAAAAAGGGGGGGGTGCCAGAAAAAAAAAATGGAAGGAATGCGTCAGGGCTGATCTTTGTCGTCGAACCCGGAAAAGGGGAAAAGGGAGGACAAAGGACCAGGCGAGAGAGTCGAAAAGAAAAAAAAAGAAAAAAAGAAGAAAGAAAAAAAAACTGAGGAAGTAAAAAAAGAAGCAGCCATCCTTGGCTCGTCAAGGGAGGGGAAAAAAAAAAGAAAAAGGAATCGGTCTCATGCTTCTATACTGAGAAAAAAAACAACCCACAGGGGGGAAAGCCGGGTCAGAATTCGAGAAGACCTCAAAAGAAAAAGAAAAGAGGGGCGGTTTGTTTTTTTTTGGGTGAAAAAAAGGAAAGAGAATAATTCCGGGAAAAGATTCGGGGGGGCGCCAGGGCGTCTTCCAAGTTTTTAGAAGGAGGAAAAAAGGAAAAAAGGGAAAGGGATCTATTGATAGTTATGGGCATAGGTCTCAAATCAAGGAAAAAGGGGGAAAGAGGGGGGATCTGGAAGCTACCACTGAAGAAAAAAAGAGGAAACCACGCTGTCGGCGGCATTATCTAGAGAAAAGAGAAAGCCCAGGACGGAAGAGGGAGATGCTAAGGGTGCCCGGGGGAGAGAAAGGGGGGAGGCAGGCCCTTGTCTCTGGCGCCGGGGAAGAGGGTACATGAAACCTGGGAGAAAAGAGGGGAGACAGGACTTCTAGACTTTCGATTTCAAGAGGAGAAGAAGGAAAAGAAGGGGGGGGGGAGGACTAAATCACCCCAACACGACCGAAGCCCCCCAAACAAAAAAAAAGAGGACCAAAACGACGCACAGACAAGAGAAAAAAAAAGGTCAGTCTTTTTAGCCTGGCGAAGAGGAAAAAAGAAAAGAGAAGAAAAGCTACTCATACCCTTTTAACATCATTCGTTAACGGGAAAGAGAAGGGAGAGGGGGAATTCGATGTTGCCCTGAAAGAAAAGGAGGGCGCGTTCTACGTCGCTACTATGTGCGGAAGGGAAGGGAAAAGGGAAGCCATGCAAAACTACGTGAAAAAAAGGGGGGGACGACGACTACTTGTGATAGACTCTTCTAATCTGAGAAAGGGAAAGAGAAGGAGAGAGGAGAGACCGCTCCTCCATTCTCTTTCATTAAAGAATGAGGCAACCCAGACGATTCAAAAATCAGAAAAAAAAAGGTTCGGTCACTCCTCTACTCTTCGAAGAAGGGAGAAGAGAAAGGAAGAGGGCTTCCTATATCTTTGACAGAGAAAAAAAAGGGGGGAGGAAGAGAAGGCAGAAAACGGAAAATTTGTGTATTCAATCTGCTGGAGAAGAAAGAAAAATGGAAAAGGAGAAAGTTGCCTCCTCCCCCACTCAAAAAGAAAAAAAAAAAAAAGAAAGGGGTGGACAGATAGGCGCTCCGTGGAGAAAAGAAGACCAGGCTCCAGATCACGCACACAAAAAAAAAAAAAAGAAAGGGCCTGCAGCAGCGATAGTAATGCTCTGAAGGGGGGGGAAGTGGTGGCACAGATTAAGGAAAAAGGGGAATCGCGCTGTGGCAATCCTGCGAGGAGGATTAGAAGAGGGAAAAAAAAAAGAAAAGGGAAAAGACTGCACCGCCTTTCCATTCAAGCAGAAAAAAAGAAAGGGGAGAAAAAAGTAAACGCAGAGAAAAGGAGTCCGGGAAACGGACGTCCTAATGATATATTTAATCAGGGAGGGAAGAGAGAAAAGGGGTGCGCACCGTGCAACTTTTGAACCTTTATTCAGGAAGGAGAAAGGGGGGAAGGACACGCTAGGGGTAGGAAAAGGAGCGGCAGGCACGGACTTAACAGATCCCAAACTAACCCTACGAAGGAGAGGAAAAGGGAAAAAGAAGGGGAAGAAAGAATGTTCTCGGAGGGGAAAAAGAAAAGGAAAAACTGATCATGGCTACTCGAAGTTTGGAATGAGAAATAAACAACAACAACGGAGTGATTATGTAAAAGAGAAGGAGGAGGGGGGGGGAAAAAGGGGGGGGAGTGGCCCCCTTGCTTCATGCCCAATTATTCAGTCTCAGAAGGGGGAGGGACGATAAGGGTAAAAGGGAGAGGGTTGGATCTGTTCATTCGTTCCTGCAGAGGGGAAAGGAAAAAAGGGAGCTCCGATCGTCATGTGCACCAAAAAAAAAAAGGGACCGCATCGAGGTCGAAAGTGAAAGCCCCAAAGGGGAAAAAAGAGGAGGAAAATGATTTCAATTTATCTTCTTCCTCGCCGTTGAAGAAGAAGAAAAGAAAAAGCTGTACGGGGGGGGGGGGAAGCGGTACTCGGCTGCCGATCGGGGGGGGGAGAGAAAAAAAGGGGAGGGAAAAAAAAAAGGGGGGCAGGTCGTTTCAGCTTCGGAGGAGAACAAGAGAGAGGCGCGAAAGCAAGGGGGGCGAAGTCTGCAATCCAAATTTATGTGATAGAGGGAGAAAAAGAAGGAAAGTCATCTTTGTATTTTCTGTTGCTCTGAGGAGGGAAAAAAGAGAAGATACCGAGAAAAACGGGGGAAAAAAAAAAAAAAACGAGGGGCGCGTTTCGCTTTGAGAAGGAGGAGAGGAGAAAATGGGAAAAAGAAGTCCACGACATTACATTCCCCATCCATAGGCTAGAGGGAGAAAAAGAAGGGGAGTGGGACGCTATCCCATTATATTAACCCTTCCTGTTACTAAGGAAAAGGAGAGGGAGAGAAAGACTTCTCTGCTAAGGGGAAGGGAAGAGTTACGGGGAAATGGGGGAAGGGGGAGTGAAATGGTCAGGGGTGGCAGAAGGGAGGGAGAAAAGCGCCTGGGCTGGCGGTGTATAGAGAAAGGGGGAGGAAGACGAATAAAAAGGTTCACGATCTCGATGGCGCGTAAGGAAAAAAGAGGAAAGAAACCGCACATGGGTCACGGAGGGGGGGAAAGAGGGGGGGGTAGGTGCGCAACCGCGAAAAGAGTCCGTGCCGCGGCACAAAAAGGAGCGTTTCGCTGCCGCTCTCCTGGTATCAAGAAAAGAGGTAGTAAGGGGGGGGATCTTTGAAAAGGGGGGCAAAAAAAACCACCTGGGTTGAGAGGAGAGGGGAAAAAGGGACGATTCTCGTGCCACCTTGACCTGAGGAGAAAAAAAAAAAAAAAGGACGGTTGAGGAGTTGATTCGTCATCCAAATAATGGGCAAAAGAAAAAGGAAGGGGCACGCGATACCTAATACATGCTTTATGAATGGGTCAACAGGTAGAAAAGGGACACAGGGCCCTCTCCAAGGGGAGAGAAAGGGAAAAGGAAAAAGGCAGCCCTCTTTCTAGGAAGAGGAGGGATAATGCCGCGCAAAGAGGGGGGGGGAGAAGAAAAAAAGGAGGGGTGTATTATGGGACCGGGGCAAGAGGAAAGAAAGGAAGGAAAAAAGATTAGGGATTGGGGAAAGAAAAGAAGGCCAAGCTGGTCCACACCCGGAGGGGAGAAGAAAAAAAAAGGAAATCAGCTACAACCTGAATACTATCAAGAAGGGAGAAAGAAGATGAAGGTCATAAAGGGAGGCGAGTGATGGCCTTCGCAGGGGGGGTCTTCTCGTCATTCTGCAAGGAAAAAAAGAAGAAGGGGAGGTCGAGTTTGAAAAAAGGGGGCTCTTCTGAGGGGGACCCTTGACGCCAAGCTGGGGGGAAAGGAACGCATCGCTGTTTGAATAATCCCGCCTTAAGGGAAGAGGGATCGCGTTTGAGGAATTCGTTAGATAAAAAGAAAAAGGAAAGAACAGGCAGGGGGCTCAAAAAAAGGGAGAGAAGATCACCCATGACGCCATTACTCGGAAAAAGAAAGGGGGAAAAAGGGGGAACGCGGCAAAAAAAAGGTGGGAAGGAAGAGAGGTAGCGCGGCGAATTTGTAAGCCATTTTATTGAAAAGAAAAAAAAAAAAAAGAGGAAAGGTACATCCTAAAAAGAGGAACCTGGCAAGAAGAGAGAAAAAAGGGGAGGAAAAGGAGAGAAAATATTTCCTTTATCAACAGAAAAAAGAAAGGGGGAGTAAGGTAATGGGGAAAAAAAAAAAGTTCACGTCTTCTTCAATCACACAGGAGGAAAAGAAAGGAAAAGAAAGAAGGTGTCCCCTGGTTTCTTTCTCGGGGAAGGCGGGGAAGAGGGAATAGTCCGGTGAAGGTTGAGGAAAGGAAAGGGGGTCTTGCCAATGACCATCATAGAGTTTGGGGGGGGGAGAAAGGAAAAAAGAAAATAACGAAAACTGAAGATTATTCACACAGTATGGGAGGAAAAACAAGGCATCATCAAGGTGGGGAAGAGGTCGTCATGCTTCGATACTGGTCTTTGAATAAGGGAAAGGAAAAGAGAAAGGAAACGCCGGGCAGAATGCTATAATACCTCACTCCTGGAAAAAGAAGGGGAAAGGGAGGGTGTGTCAGGCTAAGAACTCAGTCTTCAGGGTGGAAGGGAAGGGGGGGGGAAAAAAGAGAGGAAAAAGAACTCGTCTTGTTTTGGACCTAGCTTGGCGGAAAAAAGGGTAGGAAAAGGAAGGAGCTGGGCGGGAAGCGTGTAGAATCTGCCTGAAGGGGAAAGAAAAAAAAAAGACCACTGTCCATAACCGAGAAAAAGGAAAAAAGGGGAGAACGAAAGGGCGGGGGGAAAAAAAAAGGGTCTTCTCTCGTTGACACTTGGAAAGGAAGAGAAAAGAACGCAAACGCAAAGGGGGGGGGGGGGGGGGGGGGGGGGGGTGGGGGGGGGGGGGGGGGGGTGGGGGGGTGGGGGGGGGGGGGGGGGGGGGGTGGGGGGGGGGGGGGGGGGGGGGGGGGGGGGGGGGGGGGGGGGCGGGGGGGGGGGGGGGGGGGGGTGTGGGGGGGGGGGGTGGGGGGGGAGGGGGGGGGGGGGGGGGGGGGGGGGGGTGGGGGGGTGGAGAGGGGGTGGGGGCGGGGGGGGGGGGGGGGGTTGGGGTTGGGGTGGGGGGGGGTGGGGGGGGGGGGGGTGGGGTGGGGGGGGGGGGGGGGAGGGGGGGGGTGGGGGGGGGTGTGGGGGGGGGGTTTGGGGGGGGGGGGGGGGGGGTGTGTTAAGGGGAGGGGGGGGGGGGGGGTTGGGTGGGGGTGGGGGGGGGGGGGGGGTGGGGGGGGGGGGGGGGGGGATTTGGGGAAGGCGGGGGGGGGGGGGTGTGGGGGGGGTGGGGGTGGGGGTGTGTGTGTGGGGGGGGGGAGGTTTTTGGGGGGGGGGGGGGGTGGTTGGAGGTAGGGGGGGGGGGGGGGAGGGGGGGGGGGGGGGGGGGGGTGGGTGTGGGGGGGGGGGGGGGTTTGGGTTGGGGGTGGGGGGGGGGGTGGGGGTGGGGTGGGGGGGGGGGGGGGGGGGGGGGGTGGGGGTGGGTGGGGGGGGGGGGGGGTGTGGAAAAAGGGGGAGGAAAATGACTGGCCCATCGACTTGGTGCTCTTCATCAGATGGGAGGAGGTCTCTACCATAATTTCAGAAGGAAGAGTCGGGTTCCGAAAAAAAAAGGGGGGACACTCCCAGACTTTCAGTCTTCTTGCTGGACGCAGGGAGAGAAAGAAAGGGGGGGGGAGCCTCTAATCTGTAAAAAGGGGGGAAAGGGAGGACAGAAAGCGCGGCGTTAAGGAAAAAAAAAAAGGTACCCTGATTGCGCGTCTCGATGGGATAAAGGGAAGGAAAAATGAAGTTTTATTCGTTCGAGAAAAAAAAAGGGGTAGAGCGGCGAAAGGGGAATGCAGGAAATTTGCTTGTGGACGAAGGAGATGGGGGAAAAGGGGAGGTGAACCGCACTCTTCATCTTCTCAAGAGGGGAAAAAAGGAAAAAAAAGGGGAGAAGAAAAAAAACAGATGAAAAGAATCCATTTCCGCCCTTCTTGCACCCCTGGGAAAGGGGAAAAGGGAAAGATGGAAGGAAACACCTGTGTGTTCTCTTCAACGCTCGCGAATCGGAGAAAAGGGGAAGAGGAGAATATGAGGTTGACGGGATAATAGGAGAGCTTCCAATAAAGGAGGGGTAAGAAAAAAAAAAAGGGGAGGGGGGAGGGCTTGGCTGATCCTGGAAGAAAGGAAAAAAAAAAAGAGAGAAACCAAAAAGATCAAAGAAAAGAAGAGGGGATCCATTTTCCCGGCTTATTGCTCGAGGAAGGGGGAAGAAAATCACCATCGAATCTGCCCCGCTAAAAAGGAAGGATGCCCGAGGGAGGGCGCCCGGCGAGAAAAAGAAGAAAAGTGCCCTACTTCCACATTTTTGCATTTAAGAGGTAAAAAAAAAAAAAAAAACAGAGAGGGGAAAAAATCAGAGGTCTAAAGAAAAGGAAAAAGAAAACTGCCCCGCCTGTCCATGCTAGCTCCACGAGCGGGAAAAAGAGGGAGAGAGAAAAAAGAAGACCCCGCAACCATCGGGGAGGGGAAAGAAGAAAAGGATCAAGGGAGAAGGACGGTTTACCGTACGCGGTGTTGCTAACGTAGGGCAAAGGGGGAAAAAGGGAAAGGGGGAAGAAGGAAAAAAAAACGGCAAGGACTCTTGGGGGAAAGGGGAGCAAAAAGTCGAGTAAAGCAGAGCACGGACTGAACATATCCAAAACTCCCCTACGAAGGAGGGAGATAGGGGGGAGCCTACTCGTTACACTAGACGGTTCTCGAGAAAAAGGAAGGGAGGAAAAGGGATTGGAAGTCCAAGAGAAGAGAAG
>Ga0179593_1402643_pt1 | contig 10942 bp, 14 predicted proteins | sample CZODoug2_1_08_16_FD_185931 | JGI IMG/M metagenome (GOLD analysis project Ga0179593, IMG submission 185931) | Vadose zone soil fungal communities from Angelo Coast Range Reserve, California, USA - CZODoug2_1_08_16fungal (PacBio error correction) | ecosystem: Environmental > Terrestrial > Soil >...
AGGACAAAAAGAGGGGGGAAAAAAATCCGATTAGAAAGCCCATGTGGAGACGACGGAAGGCAAGTGTCACTTCAAAACCAAAAAGGGCACCCAACGCGGGCGAAAAGGCCTAACCCTTAAAAAAAAGTAAGGACGGTTGTGGCTGCTGCACAAACTTAAAAGTCAACCTGGAGGGTTTCCCTGGCGGACCTCTTTCCGTTAATAAAAAACATCGAGCAAAGGGGAAAACGGGAAAAGTGGGATAAACTGAAAACCAAACGGTCTTAAGGGCAAAATGAATTAGAGACAGCGTCCATGGGACCGTGGGAGAAGTGGAAGAAACCGCTAAAAAGGGGTAGATGAAGTGCCACAGCTAAGAAATCAATTGCTGTCTCATCAGGGGTCACAAATGATACAAGGAGTGCAGACCACTCATTCCTCAACTACAAAAGAAACCCCTAAGCAAAGCTAGCAATTGATTCGTGAACTGAAAAGGAAAGAGATCTACGGCATTAGTTCAAAGCAGGGAAGTGACAGGCTCAAAGCCGAGTTCCTGGGGAGTAAGAATGAAGACAAGACAGAAAAGGACCCGGTCCACAAAAGTACGGGACACGGCCCATGTGTAAAGAAAAAAAAACCAATTTTCCATCCCGAAGGGACAAAGGGGTGATGCCGCAGCAAACGAACTAGGAACAAACGAAATCAAAAAGAGCGGCCCTCTAGGCAGGGTGCAAAAGATTCCATCAAAAGAACCCGCTTTCTCAGGAAAAAAAAACACGGATAAAAACGCAGGTATGCTCAAGAAAACAAATCCGGACCGCTGATGAACTCCCAAAACAGTGAGAAGAAGAAAGGAACGAGAGATAAAACAACTAACAACAGATGAAGGAAAGGAGATGTACACATTTGTGTTGGGAAAAGGACTCCTAAAAAAACATGTGGAAGAGGGGGGAGGAAGGACGGTACGGGCAAGCAACGAAAGTTGCGGCAAGGCAACGTGTTTCGTCAAGAAAAAGAGTTGAAAAATTGAAAGAAGAGTGCCAAAGGGATAAAACGGAGACTTCCTGGAAACAAATCCGGGTAGAAACTTCCGAGGTGCAGAGTCATAAAAACGATGCACGGGGGAATAAACAGGGTACGACATGGGTAGAGGCAACGGGAAGGTACTGCTTGCCTTTCTCAAAGAAACGCCGCTAAACCGTTAAGGGTCGGTTGGGAAAAAAACACAAAGTACCGAAATGTCAAACAAGATAGAAAGGAGCTGGCCACGGGAAAAGGTAAAAACGAAATCTCTGGGCGCAAAGGGTCTTGAAGGCCTGCCCTTGCAAAAGCACCTTGGGGAAAAATTGGAAAAACAGGGGGGGGGGGGGGGGGTTTGGGGGGGGTTCAAAACCAACCAAGAGGGAGACCAAAAATGTACATTTCGAAGGCAGCACGGGGCATTCAAAAGTCCGCACAATCGAGACTGGGGCAAGAGCACGGGTAGGAAGAGGTTAATTAGAACACGCAGGAGCGTAATTCGAAGGGGAAAAAGCCACCACCGAGGTGGGGGGGAGTTTCCTCAAGGAACAAAGTCCCCCGCATGACCCTTAGGGTTGTCTTTGGAGGGGCAACAAAAGCAATTCGTCGGCCGGGGGGGGATTGGGGTGTTTTCTGAAACTCGAAGGGGCGGGAGAACCAGGGGAGGGCGTTGGGGGAAATAATGGAGAAGGGAAAGAAAAAATTCAAAAAGGAGGGCATGCAGATAGTATTTAACCGGATCAACCCCCAAAACCCGAAAAACTTTAGAGCGTTTCTTGGCGGTCTGGGAGTAAAGAGTATGGTTGCACCAGCTCAAATGGGGTCATGTGGCCTCCCTTATGTATGGGGGCGGCCCCCGTCGCAGGGGGCAAAGGGATATGGGAAACCGGCTGCAGAAGGGTGTGGCGTTCTAAAAAGAATCGGAGCGGGCGCGTCTTGTTTGAACGGCAAGTGAGAAAAACGGACACGAAAAACCGGGAAAAAAAAAAGCAGTTCGAAATCGCAAGGGTAAACCGTATCCCTCAACGGTTACGGAAGGGGACGAAGAAAACTCAACGGAAAACAGAAAAACTTCTGATCGAAATGGCGTCCGAAATACCAACTAGGGCATTGTTCAATGACAAAAACGCTCAAAATCTTGAGAAAAGATTGGACCGGGCATACACCCAAACCCGCGGCGACGGTGAGGACCTGTCCCTGGTGAGGGGGGAGAGGAAAGGCACCCCAAAACCATGGCAAAGGGGTCAACAAAACAGATAAGTGAGTCGTCGGGGAAACAATAGACTGAAATATTGGGGGAAAAGTGCTCTTACAGAAGAAAAAAAACTGCTGCTCCATTTGCTGCCTAGGGAAGGGAGGAGAAAAGGGTTCCACATAAAATTGGGGAATCGACGTCCGCGAAAATCGGGCGGAGGCGTAAGACTACATGGGTCAAAGTTCGCAAGGCGGGGGGGAAAAAACCACATTCATCTAGAGAAAACAGAAGAAAAACCGAGCAACATGCGTAAAACCGGCAGCCAACCAGAAACGGAGACCAACACAACAGACAAGACGAGGGGCGCAACGTGTTGTAAGACACTATGGAAAACGTCCCATGTAAATGGCCCGCGAAAGGTTTTGGGAAACTTAGATCGCACCATCAAAGAGAAGGGAAAAAGGGAATCGACCTGTACCGCTCAGAAAAGCGGACCAAGTGGATTGGGAGATAATGGAAACACCTCGGGCTTCGCCCTAGGTCAGTTTGGGAACAAGGGAGGGATAACTTTAAGTTAAAACAAAAAAAAGGAAAAAGCCGCCTTCTTGGACCAAGACACTCAGTGGAAAGGAAAACGACGAGAACAACGGCCTGTCCCGAGAAAAAGAAAAAACCGCTCGGTTGAAAGGAAAAAACAAAGGGGGGGGAACGTGGATCCAAGTTCAGGAACCAAAAAAAGGAAAAAAAAATTGAAGAGTCCTCAAGGGGGAAAGAAACCTAAGCGAATAACAGAAGGGGAGCAACAACATCCAAAAAACAAGGGAGACTAAAGGCCTCAAAAAAAGACCGAGACCTGTGGGCGCTTGGACTCGAGAAAACTTCAAATGATCGCGGGAACTCACAGCTGGCAGAATCGTCATACATTACAGGAAACCTCACCAAACAAAAAAAAACAGAAGTTTATGGAGATTCACTGGAAAAGACCACCGAACTACACACAACACAGAGAACATGGGGCAACCAATAGGAACCCTTGTAGGAAACAAGGTGATAAATTCTAGGGGAGCAGAGCCGCACAGGGGCGGAATGGTGCAGGAGAAACAAAGTATTTTTCGAGTGACAAGGAGACCGAAAAGAAAAGTCCCGGATTTCAACTTGAGGCCGGCGCGGAACACGGGGGGAAGAGGGGTACACTTGAAGCAAGGCTGGGGTGGGGATTTGTTGGTTGACGGGAATTCAACAAAAAAAAAAAATGTCGGACTCAGGGTTGCGCAGCGAAAAGTAACTGGAAACAGGGGAGTAACAGATGTAATCTGCCCCACAAAAAGTGGAAAACGACCAAAATCGGCCAGAAAGATAAAAATCCCACCTACTAGTGGGCGCCTGCAGCGGGGGAAACGGGACCTTCACCCATGTAAAAGGGGGGTGGATAAGATAAGCAACCTGGAGTCGGCACGGAACTACTGCCGAAAAATCCTCTCCACAACTTGAGCGAAAAAAAAAAACCCTAGGACGGAATCCCGGGGTCACATGGGTGCCGTGGCAATAGTAAAAATGCAGGTGGATGAATGAGTACTTACTCCGCCGGCAATGTATCTTCAAAGCGGAGAGGAGGGAATGAAAGTATGCGAAAAAAAAAATAACAAGAACCAAAGGCGCAAAACGTCGAAAGCAGCGTTTTAGTCGAAGAAAACGAACGAAGTACAATGGAAGGCAGAATTTTTAAACAACTACGCGCCTTTATAACTGCACAAAGAGCCGCAATGAAAAACGACAAAAGCAACGAATCCTGGAATCAGGCCCAGCGAAGTCCTCCAACAAAACTGGCGGTGGGATGCCACACGAATGTGAGAGAGGAAAGGGAAAAGCACCCCGCGGGCACTGTTAGGAAATGTGTATTTTCACTAGGTTAGCTTGTAGACCTGCAACACCAAAAAAAAATCGGCTTCACACTAAACGGCGCAGGGAGACTACTGTCCAACCTGGGGGGTTGTGAACGCTGGGTTTCACTCCAGACGCAAAAGAAATTGCCAAACGAAAAAAGAAGAGATACTTCGACTCACTGGGGGCCATGCAGACGAAACTGAAAACTTGAAAGCCCTAATAAAAGACTCCGTGCGCAAAAAAAAGAATAAAGGGAAGCCATGACTGCGAGCGGGGAAAAAGAAAAAAAGGAAAATGCTAGAAATAACAACCTGACGAACAAAAGAGCTTGTGAAAAAGGAAATCGAACAATCAGAAATTGGCATTCAAGGGCATACGGACCATGAAGAACTCAAACCTCCTCACCCCACCTGGGCAATAATCAAGGACTACCGGGCAAAACGGCTACGGGGGGCGAGGAGGTCTTGGGGACTTAAAGGGGGGGAAGGGAAACCAGATCGGTCTTGGGAGGAAACACTGGCGTAAATTCGCGTTCCCTTATTGAAAAGTTCAAAGTGAATCGACACCGATGGGAAGGAAATCGGGGACGGTGGGAACAAAGTAAGCGCCAGGGGATAGGACTAGCCTTCATGGGGGAACGTACCTTGTCTTCAAACCAGGCTTGGGAAAAACGCAAAGGCGATCACGAGAACAGTACGCAACAAAGGGAAAGTCTTCAGGGAAATGCAAGGCGTTGGACGAGGAAAAACAGGCAAAGGTTAAAAAAATTAACCTTGGACATTTCTCTCCCGCAGGGAAAAGAAAGAAATCCAAGAGACCCGGCACGAAGGTCAAAGCCTGTCCGGACGAACAAACACCGGGGGGAAGGAAAAAAGCACGTGTCCTCATCAACAAAGGAGTGTAAAACATCAGGAAAGGAAACGGACAACTAGGGGAAGGGCACGGACAAATAACAGGTCACTCGAAGAACACGCACCTGACCGAGAGGGGACGCTACACACCCCGTACGCAGAAAATCTAGGAGACAACAAGAAGATAAACACGGTTAAATCTCCAAAAACAAAAAGGAGGAGAAGGGAAAGGGGGAGAAGGCGCATTAAGAACCAACGGAAGCGAGAAAAATGAGAGGGGGATGGTGCAGCGCCACTGGGACAAGGCAGAGGGTTCGTAAAGAGTGATGTAATACACCAAAACGAAAAAATAATAGGGAACTCTCAGAATTCAATAAAGTAACTGCAGTGAGGACTGAGGAACAAGTCTCAACCAAGTGAGGGGCTGGCGGGGGGCGAAAACGTCTGAGGACATAAAATGTTAAGGCGGCACTGTATCGATGTCAAGCCGCGATCACCGGGTACAGCCTGCTTGTGTAAGACAGCAAGTGACCTGACGAAAAAAGCAACAAGTGCCAAGATTGCGCAGGGTGAAGGTGCGGACTGCCTTCGTTCCAAGGGGCAAAAGAAAGGAACCAGCAGGGAGAGCTCTAAAAAAGCTCAAGGAAAACAATGGGGATTCCAACACAAGAGGCCACCAAAAAAAAAAAGAAAACTCCCGGAAAACCTGAGGGAGCCCTGGGGGGGTCCGCGGATTTGAAGGAAAATGAAAAGGTCTCGGAACAAAAGAAAGAGGCCTAACTCCCGAAAGACGGCCCGCAGGAAACCAAACAGGGGGGAGTCAGCAGCATCAAGCCTTCGTAAGGTTTTGTTTTAAGCGTCGCACTCCTATACAGAAAAAAAACAAAGGGGGGGGGGTTGGTTCTTAAGGACAACGTTAAGGACGGAACGAGAGACCAATGCTCGGCGCAAGGGCGGGAAAGAGAAGATCACACAGCCCCCCAAAAACAGGAAAAAAACCTTAAAAAAAAAAAGAAAAAAAAAGTTTACTAGGCCGTCTGGGGAGGGTGTGACCTCAGGGGGGGGGGCACCATTGTCATGGGGCCTCGGATAGGGGGGCGCCCATCTCGTATGACGCCCAATGGACCTGCCAGGCAAGGAGAAGCCTAGTCAAGAGGAACGGGAACTCTTTGTTGGCAAAAAAGAGAAGAACCCACCACAAAAAAAAAAAAAAGAATAAGAAAAAATCGCCCATGGTAAGAGCCGGGGGGGGGGATCCCCGAGAAAAAACTAGCATGGATCCAAACACCGGTCAACGAGGGAACACGATACGGGGACAAACACGGTGTGAGTCAAAATCTTGAGAAAATGGCACATCACATCGACCTCCACCGAAAAAAGCGACGGAAAGCCGGCCGAGCGGGCAAAGTGAACGGGCAGGGGCATCGGCCCAAAGAAAACAGAGAAGAGGAGGTAAACACGATGAGCACAGTAAAATAAGAGGGGAAGTGCGTTGCGAAACGAGAAAGAAAGCAAAAGTTGAAAAAAAAGAGACAAAAGTCCCCTACAGCTCTGGCCCCCTGACAACACAGGGGTCAACCGGAAAAAAGAAAACAACACGCACGCGAAACAACAGGCGGGCGGAAAAAAGGGGGGTCACAACGTTTCGCCTTTGAATGGTCCCTATAGGGAGTAGAGTAAACCTCATACAACCCTCAAACAAAGGAGGGAAAAAAAAAAACCCCACCACACCTCTGAGTGTGGTTGTAATCAAAAGGCAAGCTGAACATTTCGTTAATGAAAAAAAGGTTTTTTGAAATTAATACCAAATCCAAAAAAAAAAAACGACTTGGAAGAAAAAAGCAAAACGGGAACCCCCGGAACCTGACAGGTCGTGTGAAAATGGAGAATATTTTCAACCCGAATTTAGGGCACGCCTAATTTTCCGGGAAAGGCGAAGAGGCTGACACAGTCAGGGGGTTAACTTTACACAGTAACACGAAGCCCCGCCAGGATGAAAAGGTAACCAACAGGGTGCCCGCACATCGATAAAAACGGGACAAAAAAATCAAACCCCACGAGGAGCCCAAACACAGGGACGGGTTTCCCAGCACGGCGTGCATCCGCTTATCCGGGAAAAGGGCTAAAAGAAAAAAAGGGGGAAGCTCGGTTTACGGCGACTCAAAGCCGCTCAACACGGAGGAAACGAACTACTTAACAACTGTGCCAGAGGGGGGGGAGAGATGCCGTATTACGCCAAAAGCGCCAAGGGCGAAATCTCACAAACACACACAAACAACACAACCAAAAAAAAACAAAGGGGGGGGAAAGATGGAAAGATAGAAAGAACAGCGGCCCGTTCACAGGGCACAAAGCGGGAAAGAGACTTGTTTTGCCCCCATTAACCCTGCGACACAGTGGTTGGAGGAGGGGAGCGAAGACCAGCACTGACATCCAGAGGGAACATCAAGTAACCCCTAAAAGAAAAAAACAGCCGAGGCATCGCAAAAAAAAAGGCACGGATTGTTTTGAATCACAAGGAGAAACACGGGGCGGGTGAATTTTTCGCGGAGTTGGAGGAAGGAGGGTGGCGCCGAATCCCGAAGCAGGGAAGCGGTGAGAAAAAAAAAAGAAGCGGCACATCAAACCCGACCAAAAAGAAAAAGGAGGAAAAAAATGGTTCATTTAAAAAGAAAACACGGCGGGGAAAAGAATTGTCCGCGGGTCCAAAGGGGTTAATGTTCCAGGGAAAGCTTTGGAATTCAAGATAAGTTTCAAAAACACAAATACGGAGGGAAAACCCCCCGCCCGCACAACAAAACACGGGGAATAACAAACGCGGGGCAGAAGGTGGGAAGTGGAGACTGCGCACCCTTAAAGCCGCCGGGGAAAAAGTAGGACTGAAGCCAGTCGCCCGAAGGAAAAAAAAACGCCCGGAAAAAAGGATTCATTAAAAAAACACGGGGGAGCCAGCACGCAGGGACCACGGAAAGGAAAGAGCGAAGCATGCGAGAAGAACACGAACATATTCATCGAAAAAATAGGGTGTACACAAGGAACGACAGAAATAGGGAGAAGGGGCTACGGGAGAAACAACGGCCCCCCAGCGGAATTTAGGCCCAAAACGCGGCAATTCCTCCAAAAAAGGGCGCCGAATGGTTACAAATTGGGTATGCAAAACAAAGGAAGGGGGAAAGCAAGGAAAGGGAGCGACTCCAAGGACCTGCGGGAGGAAAAGGGAATCACAGTAGTGAGAACGGGAGACCAAAGCGCTGGGTAGCAAAAATGCCCTCAACAGGGACGATTAAAGGAGGGGAACCCCGTGGTTAGATGGGAGAAAATAAGACTCCGAAGTGTCCAAAGGGAAAAACTGCATCTATGCCAGAGACTTCGGAAGTGGAAGCCAAAAAAAACTAAACCCTATACGGGGCGCCAGATATGGGGAGAAGAAAAAGTGCAATAGAAGCTTCAAAAAAACAGGGAATCTCTAAAACGAAAGAAAAACACGATAATCTGAGGAAGGGGGGGAGTAATAACCAAGAGGATGATAAAACCGACGACATTGCTCAATTACAGGGCCAAAAATGAACTTCACTCCCGCCCCAAAAACGGGGCGATCTGAAAAGAAGCAAACACCGGCTAAACCGTGCTGTTAGGCCATTGGACTAGGAAACGAGGGTCCGAGATGGCGGCGGGGGAAAGAAAGAGCTGGCCAGAGAAATTCGACTCAGGCTTTTTCCTGAATAGAGCACCCTGCTTGGCAGGAACGCTGGACGGGGGAGTGGTAAAAATACCAGAGAAAACACAGGCCAGACGCTCGCCAAAGCTTGGCGCATCGCTGGAAAAGGGAAGAATAAAACCAGTTGCCAGCAACACCCAGCGAATCAGTACCCTGGCAAAAAAGGCATTCAGAAAAAAACTTGAAAAACTGGGAAAAAACGGGCAGGGGAGAAAAAGGGGCAAAAAAAAGTCGTTCAACCGAGCGCACGCCCCAGGGGGAGGTTGATTGAAGAAAAACCAGCAAAAAGCCATGGGTCTTCTACGTTGAAGGTGAGAAAGACAAAAAATTGGTCTTTCAAACTCAATGTTGGAATTGGGACACAAAAGGGAAAGAACAGTGCTACCGCACAGGAAAGAGCGGCTCAGGTGAGGGCGAACAGGACAGAAAAAGGAGTCCTCGGAGCAACGAACCCCCACCACACACCAGTGCCGCATGGCGATAAACATCCTTTACCTCGAGAGAGGGAAGAAAAAAAGGTGAAATAACACTATGAATCAACAAAAAAAACACGGGAGGAAGGAAAGGGGGGGGGCGCAACCGTGGGGGGGGAAAAAAAAAGGAAAGCGCAAAGAAGGTGCAGCACAAAAAAGGGGAGGCAGCGGTGGTAAAGGCGAAGAAGCGTTAATGGAGAAACAAATGCCTCAGCCTAAACCACTCTGCAGATCGGGTGAAAAAAAGACGGGGGATGGTTCGGACGTCACATAAAAAAAACGCAATGAAAAACAATGGGGGGGGGGGGAAGAAAAAGGGGGAGGCCAAAGACCTGGATCCTTCAGGCTGGCATCTCTTTTGTGAAGTAAGAAAAAGAACCAGGTACTGAGCCATTTGAAAGGTACAGGGGGAGACGCAAAAAAATGGGCGTTCAGGAAAACGGAGGGCCTTACCCACAAGAAGAAGGTGCGGAGAAAAGGTGTCATTGCAGCCACCACTGCGTGACCGGCAGCAAGGGGGGAGAAAGGGGGAACCAAAACGAAAACTCCAGGGGGGAGAGAGCCCCCTGGGCGGAACTCCAAAGGGTATGCCCACCAGTCGCGACACCACAACGTCCAAAACAGTTGCAAAGAAAAAGAAAAGGTCAGCTTCAGAAAATAAGGACCGGAAGGTCTACACGGCCACCCATGCCCATCGTCACCGCGCCACGGTGCACAAAACCCCAAAAGCCAGCTCATTAACCACTGCGGGAAAGGGGGGGGAATAGCAAAAGAAGCCAGTCCACAAGCACGTCCGTTGTTTTTTTTGGCAGGGAAGCCGGGAGATTCGAACCGCGAGGAGAGGGGAAGGAGAATGCCTGGTACTTACAAGAAAGCAGGCCTCGCCCAGGAAAAAGACAAAAGAAAAAAGGAATCGGTGGGCTACAATCAAAAAAAAAAGCGAGACGCGAGTCAACGGGCGGGAAGAGAGAAAAGGGGGGCGCGCCAAAACTCATTTGTCAATTGGCCCGCATGTATCTGGAGCACCAACGTACGAACAACGCGGGGAACGACGGGGGAGGGAAGGGGCAATAGCATCCTATATCAGATAAGGAGCGGAAAAAGGCTCTCAGGTTCTTTCAGAGAAACCCCAACAGAGTGGTAAGCAGAAGAAATCGCCCAGGGGACAGGGGGACTTGGTAAGGAAAAACCGCTTTGAGCGTGGGGTGGGACAGGAGGCGAAAAAGGCAAAAAAAGAGTGCACAATAAAAGAAAGTAATAAAAATTACAACGGGCAAAGGTAACAGTGGAAACAATGAAACGCAAAAAATAATATAAATGCAAAGGAAGGGGCATACACCACCGCCAGGCCGAACGGAGGGAAAAGGGAAAAAACTACCGGGGGGGTCGACAGACCGCGCCAGCGGCGTCCAAGCAAAGAGAGACACCTCCAGATACGGCGGGGTAGATCTGTGGTACAAAAGAGAACTGAATAGCTCAAACGTGTCGGGGACGAGGAGGAAACGAAAGAGGAATGTCACACACGCACCAAGGCTATTCCAAAAGGAACGTCTCAAAAGACAATTTTTTTCATCAAAAAACAAAAGCGTGAGCAAGAAAAACGACAAAACGCAGAGGAGGGAAAAGACAATTCACTCGTCAACTGGGGATTGCCCAACCTATGGGAACCGAAGATAAGGGGAGCGACCTGACAACAAAAAATGCAACGCCAAAACCAAAAGAAACAGAGCATTTGGGCACAATACAAGTGGTTACTGCCTCGGAGGGAGAACACACGCAGTCCCCAAAAACGAGACAAGAAGCGGGGGCGTGAAAACTGATG
>Ga0179593_1445203_pt1 | contig 10942 bp, 11 predicted proteins | sample CZODoug2_1_08_16_FD_185931 | JGI IMG/M metagenome (GOLD analysis project Ga0179593, IMG submission 185931) | Vadose zone soil fungal communities from Angelo Coast Range Reserve, California, USA - CZODoug2_1_08_16fungal (PacBio error correction) | ecosystem: Environmental > Terrestrial > Soil >...
AAAAGCGGGGTAAAACACGGGGGCAACACCACCCAACAATCTTCAGGCTAGTGAAGGAAAGGAAAACAGGAACAGAAAAGTAAAGGAAAAATCCCCTGGATGTCCTTTGAGAAGGGCCAGGTAGCCAAACTAACTCTGAAGAGCAAACATCGGGGAATCAACAACTTTGCGTCGGCATAAACTAAGTTAAACATCCTTTCGCTGCTAGTTAAGAGGACCCGAATACCTCTAAAATAAGCAGATCCAGCGAAAAGGTCGAAGACCAGGGGAACTGGGGGCGGCAACTTCTTCCTTAATTGGGCTTCAACCAACGACTGAACGGAAAGCAATTATCATTTACACATACTGAAAAACTGAGAAAGGTAAAAGGTCTCATCATTACAAGAAAAGGACGCATCATTGGCTGAACGACATAGAACCACACTATAAAGGTATGCTCTATACTCTCAAAAACTCAAGAGGGAACCAGCTTTTGAGGAGGAGCACATGGAGTACCCAAGAACCGCAAAGTACGTCCAAGGAACTCCAACCCCAAACGCGCAGCTGATATAAAAGCCACAAGACGGGTGACTGGGGACGAAAAAACTCCCATTGAAAAAGAATCCAAAAACCCGACGCTGGAGTCTCCTCAGCCCTACAAACAGAACCAGGCCCCGTATATTGGCCAGGAAAAGAAGTCCTCCGGAAGTACAAAAAGAACCTGACTAGGAGCATCATTGGACGAGCCCGTCTCCCATCAAGAAAAAAAGTCGACAAATGCTGCATCGAGGGGAAATACGAGCATAAAGGCCAGTGAGCGCGCATAGTAGCAAAGTCCGTCGAGGGGAAAGAGAAAGAAATGCGAAGTAAAAGAAAAAAGCACCAAGTTCAAGAAACAAAAAGCACATCGTCCAAACGCGATGGAAAAAGAAGAAAAAACGCTCGTCACAAAGAACCAAAAAAAACTAAACCGATGAAAAAGGATGTGTCAAACGTTAAGACGAGGGATAATCAGAGCTCTACACATTACCGCGTAGCGAAAAAAGATCCTCGGTCAGGGCTAAACATGGCGGAGATTAAACCGAAAATCAAAATCAACGGATGGAAGAAAGACAGAATCGGATCCTCAGCGCCACAAGATCAGACCATATACAGCTCAACCGTACATAAACGAACTGAGGCAATCGCTAAGAATGCATAAAACGTCTCTGAAACAATGGCGCAACGGAAAAACTGAAAAGATTCGTCATCAAAATAAAAAAGACACAATGAGAAAGGAACGAGGCTTACACGTCTCTGGAATTGACTAGGTGGGTAAAACCACTGAATCTGTGCGAAATATCAGAGCGCCAGAATGCGCGGAGAGCGGGAAAGAAGTAATTGTAATAAAAAGGGACGTCCGGCTCCTTGCGTAGGGCACTGAATGTACGTTGGGCGTTATATCAAACAATCATGTTTATTCTTGACTATTAGAAGGAATCTCTCAGGGTTCCCTCCCAAATGTAGCGCCGAAAACAAATGTTCTTAATCGAAAAAATCAGAAATTCCAATCAGACCGGGGGCGGGGAAAGTTTAAGACAGCACGACGAAGCTTGGAGAAATTCCACTGATATGACCCCAAAGGGATCAAATCATAAGTGTTTTTGTGCCCCAGGTGAGGAGACTCTCCCAGGCTCCAGCAGGTGAAAACAACTTCTCGGCGAAAAAAAACACGTTCGTACTCGTAGAATTCTCAAATCTTTACTGCGCGGATAAAAGCCCCAAAAAGAGAACGGGGTTCACACATCCCGAGGACGCAGCGCCGACTTCCGGAAGAGCGGGAGGTCGAACGGCAAGGGGACGTGTAAACGCGGCTACACCGGGAACTGAATGAAAGCACTTTCCCAGTCACAAGAAAAGGGGAACCTAGTCCCTTGGAACATCAAAAGGAGGTCGAGATGCATTACTAGCCTCATGGTGAAGGGGACAAGAATTCGCAACGCAACTAAGATCATTATGAAACAAGCGACTTGGGCTGACCTCCAAAAAGCCTGAAGTACCCAGGGTCGCCGCGCTAAAACTAACGAAAGAGAAAGTTTTTGACCGTAAGGGAGGCACCATTCAAGTGCGGAGAACTAGCTCAAAAGGGGTAGTAACATCAGAAAGGAAAAAAGCAGGACTTCAAAAAAAGAAAGCTCAGCTAAAAACAAAAAAGGAGACAGGAAAAAAGGGATAGAACTGCGGCAGGAAGAAGAAAAGGAATAACTGAAAGCGCATAAGGAGATGGTAGAACTGTCCCGGACGAAAATGTCGTAAGAAAATGCGGGAGGTAAAAAAAAAAAAGAATAGAGAGTCGCTCAGGTGCTAAGGGAAGAATAACGAGGAGTTGCAGGAAAGAATTCTTGAACACATGAGGGAGAGTAAGTTGTTAATTATCCTGGGGGAAAGGAAGAGGCCAATGAAGGGAAAGGGCAATTGATCAGACGCGGGGGTGTAACTGGGAAGTACGAAAAGAAAGGGGATCCGATACGATTCTGCTGGCCGGGAGACAAGAAAAAGCACCACGGAGGTGTTCCTGGATTGTCGGGGAATGCTTTTGGAGTGGTCTCGTCAGCGGAAGGGAACTTCTGAAAAAGACCGGAAAACGTTCGGACAACGAACGTGTAAAGCTGGAACCAAACTGGAAGATAGGAAGTGCAAAAGATGAGTAAAGTAACGGGAGTAAAGGGCGGCGAGATCACGCTCAAAGCAAGTGAAATGGCAGGACACGGCGGGAAAAAACGTCCGGCTTTGGGGGGAAAGGGGTGTTTTTAGAATCTACGGATGGACATTTTTTTGGTCGGGCTCAAGGTGGGCCATATACGGAGACAGAGAACCAAGGCCAAGATGAAATAATTGTGGCGAAATACGAAGAAAACGTGAAAATAAGGTGACTTACACAGGCCATAAAGAGTTACCCGTCCTTCTTGGAAGGTCGAAAGCAACGGGGGATCTTCGCACGGAAAAACGGTAAACCCAAGGGGAAAAGAATAGAAAGGTAGCCGATTCAGGTGCAGTGCAAGGGGGGGAGTTTGAATAAAGCGTTTGCTCAAAGTGTGCAAAGACAATAAAGAAGGGCGGAGAGCCAAGAGAGGAGTGAAAAAATAAGAGAGGACTGAAGTTTCTTAGGGGAAGGGAGGATTTTGTGAATGGAGAAAAGAAATCAGGTGCGAAAAAAGAGCGGGGTGCCAGGAAGGCTAAGGACTGGGAATTTAATGAACGGAACGTGAGACGAGGACGTCTCAGCGCAAAGGAAAAACTCTGCGAGAAACGGCCGTGTGAACATAGAAGGGAGCGGAACAGTTGGGAACCAGGTGGGGCGGGAGCCGGAAGGAGCGTTTTCGATGCGTGGTGCGAATGGGAGAATCTCGAACGTGGAGGTGTCGTGTTGCCGTGAGGGGAGTTTAAGCGCGTAAAAAACAAACGTTCTGCTGAAGGCGGCAAAAAACGTTTGGGAAAGACTCTGAAATAGGGCAAGCAGGGAATGGAGAACCCTAAGAAGACCCATTTAATAAGGGCTACTTAGATTTTTGGATCAAAATGAAGCATTTTCCGAAAAGCTGAAGTCGGAAAAGGGGGGGGTCTTGTGATTGGGCTGGGGTGTCCCGGAGGACATAAAACTATCGCATTAATGTGGGAATCAGGGGTGAAAATGTGTAAACCCATCTATACGGGTGATAAAATTTTATGGGGGTGTGGGAGGGGGGAAAGGAATCACAAAAAAACGTTTTATCATGAGGAGTTCTCTTTATTGTTTCTGTGGAATCGGCCGAGGGCCTGTCGGTGAATATTTCCCTAAGACCGGGGTGGGGCCGAATTGGTTCTAGTCTCAAAAAGAGGGGGCATCTGTGGGGACGCTGGGGTTGCGCAGGAAGCGGTACGCTCCAAGAAGGGGGATGAACGTACACCGTAAAAAGCCGAGCAGGATTGGATGGTGTCCAGGGCGGAAAATGATCTGCTTCATCAGCGGGTTGTTGTCCTAAGAAGCCCTCTTCCTTCAGAAGGGTAAATAAATTGGTAGAAAGACCTGCCGCGGCTGAGAAAAAAAGATCGGGGGGGGCGTAAGGTAAGAAAAAAAACAAAGACGGGAACCTAGGAAACACAGGAAGGAAAGAAATTTGGAAAGGAGGGGCGACATAGCAAAAAAACGCCAGTCTCAGAACCCCAATGTTCAATCAAGCATAGAAAACGCGCTACAACCTGGCAAGTCGAAAAAGGAGAAAGTGCCGTTGTTCCTGAGCAGCGAGCTGGCCTCGTTTCAAAGGGCACTAAGGAGAATAAGGCCGAAGTATTTAAATTTCATCTAATCTAAAAAAAAACGGAATAGAGAATAGAGATGAAAAGGGAAAGAAAGAAGCGCGAGACCTGATATTCATAGGGAACAAGGCATCAATCTCAGCTCAAAGAAAACCAACACACTGTATTACTGAGACTGGCCATTTATCGCTCTAAAGAGAACTTGCCGATTCAACGAGGAATGTGGAAGAAGGAAGAAACGTGGGAGATTGGCCAAAAAAAAAGAATACAGAAACCTCCCAGAAATACTCAAAGGAACAGACGGTGAAAAACCTCTAAAAATGGAGAAAAAAAATCATCAGCGGGAGAAAACCAAAAGCGGAAAAACTTTTCTTAAAGGGGGGAATCGGACGGAGGAGTCATCAAAAAACAAGGCTTAACCAGAACATGACCCTTACTCACAAACTCGGCGCTCAGGAAAAGCACAGAGGAGGCCCTGCGCGAAGACATCAAGGCTACCAAGAGCCAGGCAGGTAGAAAACGGACCAATGTAATCTAAAAAACTCTACGCCAATCAAAGCGAAGATCCCCGAGTCACATCTGCAAAATACATCACTTGAGAGGACTCAATCGGAAAAACCAGCCACGCAAAAAAGCAAAATAAGAACTCCCATACCCTGCTTTTGGGAAGAACAAAAACCACCAATCACACACAAAAATCATTCAAGCCAAAAAGAAAAGCCCTTATACAAGATCCCAGATAAAAAAAGGCCCGTTCTGGGATGGCAACCGAAAAAGACCAAACAGGGGCTACCGAACAACTGCTCGCTTCAAATTGCCATGCAAAGAGCCCGAAAAATGAAAAAAAACCAAATCAAGTAACTCAGTGCATTGGGAAAAGAAAGGATCAACAGCTACATCATACAGACGAGGGAAAGAAAGACATATAGCCCCTTCCCTGGAAAGGCAAATAACAGAGCTGCGCTAAATCACAGAAGCAGCAAAAAAAGAAACAAGAACCTCGCAAGACACCATAGAAGAAAGCGTGCCTCATGAGAGGGGATGAATCACCAAACCAAGGAATTTAAACAGTAAATCGAGAGTCAGCATCGATGAAGGCCCCGCGGTAGAGAGCGCAGATGATCGGGGGGGCCGCTACGACCAGCGAGAGATGACATCAAACAGGCGAGAACAAGGCCAAATCACAGCAAGAGAAACCTATCTCAACGGGCAACCCGAGAACAAGAGCGAGCGCATGCCAGCACGAAAAAAATCAACGATGACTTCCTACTGAAAAGTAAGAAACTCTCGTCATGCTAAAGTGGCGAACCAGGGAGACCGGTAGTCACAAAACAACGGAAAAATCCGAAAAAGAAACTCGGCTAAAAGTTCTAGGATGAATGGGGAGGGGGTTGGGGATTTTGGAATAACCCTGGGGGGAGAAAAGGGAAACAAGCGCCATCCAGGAAGACGTAGAAAGCGAAAAAGATCATGGAATACTGAGGAAGACTGATGTGCACCCGTGGGGGCGTTGATTTTCGCAATCAGGGTTAGAAAAGAGTTGCTTGCAGTAAAAGAAAGCTTTCAGCGGAAAAAAGTGCAAAAAACCCAAAAAGGCAACGGAACAAAAGGTAATAGATAAAACACTCAGCACTGCACAAGAAAAACGTGGTGCGCCGTGTCCTGCAAGAAACTGGAGAAAAGGAAAAGAAGATCAACGAGCAAAGACAAATATTACAACGAAAAACCGAATGGAAGAGACGGGTTTGGTGGACAAGTTACTAAAAAAAACGCAGCAAACGGGGTACCACGCTTCTCGGCGCAAAAACACGTGCAAAAAAAAAAAATGCGTCAGAAGGGGGAACTCCGTCTTTCCGTCGCTGATACTTCCAAAGAAAAAAAAAGAAGAGGCCCCCGGCCGAATCCACTAGACCGGAAAGTTCTCCGAATCCGTCCTCCCACTAACGGAAAAAGCGAGAAAGGAAAGGGGAAATCACCTAAAAGGATTGCAAAAGCTACACCGTCTGGAATGAAAAAAACAGTCCTCAGCAAAGGTAGAAAGCCGCCTCCTGCTGAGAAGGAGAAAAGCCAGAAGGTTTCAAAGGGAAGAGTAAAAAGGACTAGACTAGAACAGCACCTTCGACACCACATATGGATTCCCAGTCGAGCTTTCGCTCAGCGGATGCGGAAAACATGTTTACAGAGGGGACATCCGAAGGGGAGGGGGGAAATCAAATGAAAAAGGAAAACCAAATCGACTTACAGACATCTTCCCGGATAAAAAAGCAAACCACAAAAGGAAGATAGGAAAGGTGGGAGGGGGGGCGCAATCAAGGATATTAGCTAAGATCCGCGGTTTGATCGGGTGTGCAAAAGAAAAAAAGGAACAAGGAGGCTATGTGAAAATTGAACGCAAGGAGGAAGGTTCGAAGGGAATAAGGATGAGATCGCTCAGGGGCTTGGGAAGAAGAGAAGGAGCGGGCTAAGCAAACAACGACCCATGGAGGGGAAGAAGGGCGAATCATCAAGGATTTGCACCAAAAGTCAGGACGGGGGGTTGGCTATGACTGTCAAAATTAAAAAGGAATGGGCAGTTCACGGAAAATAGAAGGAAGACGGGGAGAAGGAAAATCTCTTTAAAGGGGGGAGACAGTCTACGATCAGACCCGAAGAGGGGTGAAAAACGTAGATGGACGGTTACTTTTGTCTTGGGGGGACAGCAAGAAACAAGGGAAAAAAGGAACGGGATGAATGACGCCGACTAAGGGGGGTAATGGCCTCGAGAAAAGGAGGGGGGGCAAAAAACCAAAAGATGAAGAGAACATGAGGTGGAATATAGGTTGGTGTCAACGTGAGCGTGGAAGGTCAACAGCTTCTTAGGAAAGTTCTTGCATGCACGCGCCAAACACGGGGTCAAGGAGGAAGCGTCTGGGGGGGACGAGATATCCATGGGGAGTTTCGGGGAGGCAAATTTGTGGGGTGGGAAATGGAAAGATGACTAGTAAGGCCAATCGGGGGGTTCTATGGAAGAGAAAAACTAATAGCCATGACAACAAAAGTGCCTCTATTTTCAGGGAAATGTGAACAGTACCGGTCTGGAGGCGAGGAAATCAGTAAGGGGGGGAAAAGGAAAGGGATCTTGAGCAAAAGACCAGTAAAAAAAAAAGAATGGAAAAAGAAAAAGGACGAGAAATTTTAGTCAGAGTTCTGTGGAATGGGGGTTGAAAGTGGTCTTTACGAATGCCCGTGGACTTAAAGAGTCTGGAAAAGGAGACAGAAAAGAAGTGGGATTGGTTAAAAACTTAAGTTTGAAAGAATCGGAGAGGGGTGAGATGCAGTTGAGCTAGAATCTGTGCGTACCTATACGGGGGTGACAGGACTAAAAGGGAATGTCTTAAGCTGTCAAAAAAGACGTACGCAATGGGAACTGTCATCCCCATGCGTCGGAAGCACGCTTTAAGAAAGCTGAAGATACGAGTCATGTAGAAGAGAGTTAGCTAGCGAGGAACATTGAAAAAGTCTGGCAAAGTGGAAACAAAAAGGGGCGCTGCTAGAGGGGGGGAGGAAGCCATCCGCTAGGGACGGGTGCGTGGGGGGGCGGCCTCTCTTGTTTCAAGCTGCTTTCTGATGGAGAGGCAGAAAAGGGGACGAAGGCCTGAGAGGAGGGACTTCGGGAAGGGGGGGTAAGAAGGCAGCGAGTCACTTCTGGAGGTATACGCGTAAACTTTGAAGAAGGACCGATGCAAACTTAGACGCGATTATGAGGAGCCTGGGCGGCATGGGCCATAGAAGTCTAGTTCTGTATGAAGATGGGAAAGGGCGAAAACCAATGAAAAAGACTGAACTGGGTAAAAAGCGAAAAAAAGCGAGAATGGAAGGGCCTGTTCATGGGTGTGTTGAGGTGTGTTGGTTAACGACGAAACAAAAACGGTCCGTATATTAAGGAAAGATGCGATGTGTTTTGAGTCTAGGAACCTGAAAAAAAGCATGGAAAGCATGCCTCGAACTCAAGGACACGCTTGAGGGAACTATTAGTTCGGGCAGATAAAGTCGGGGGGGGAGAGGTAGTGCAACATGAGGTGTCACGGAGAAGGCGAAAATGAGGGAAAAAAAATGTACAAAAACGCCGTCGGAAGTGTCCATGTCGTCCTGAGGGGACTTAAGGTGGTGTGTAACCAAGGAAATCGGAAGGCCAATGGACCGAAAAAGGGAGGAGACCCGACAAATTCAAAGCTGGGTCGTAGGAACGATAAGAGACAGTAATTGTAAGAAAGGGAGGAGGGGGATTGGTGGCTAAGCGTAGCAAAAAAAAAAACGGGGAAATAAAAAAAAAAAAAGGGTGCAATCGGCAAATCTCTCTAAAAAAAAAAAGACAAAAAACAAGTGGAGGGGGGTCAATCGCTTAGCGTATGGGAAGGACGTGAGCGTGCATATCGCAAGAAGATGCCGAAGTTGTGTATTGGAAAATTAAAGCATCCCCCGGGAGGAAAAAAAAAAGAGGAATGCACATAATAGTCCAGAAAAAGGAGGAGAGTTTAAAAAAACGAACAGAAAAGAGAATCACAACACCTCGTCACAAACTGTATGTCCTGGGGGAAGGCAAGTGGAGCGCGGGGGGCTAGAAATATGCAAGAGGATCATCAGAATGCTAGGAGACGGCAGAAGAAAATCGCACAGGTTTACAACCGAACTCCTCGTAGATTTAGTCGAAGGCATCGGGCCCGAAACCCTAAAAAGACAGGTCTCAGCATGAGGGAAAAAAGCTTCAGAAAAAAATCGCAGCGGCGCAAAAAGAAGGACCTATAACACCACATTACGAATAAGGAATGGAAAAGGACAACCTGCTCCGCTCTGAATGTTGGAAAAAAAGAAAAAATCAAGCGGCGGAAACAGAATGAGAAAGACCATAGAACAAAAAAGTTCAATACAACGAAACCAATTAAGCGCGAGCTACTCGTGCTGAAGCGCTCAGTCGAGCATGTGCGCCAAAACGAACATTGAAGGTATATGAGAGAAAAAAAAAACACTAATCGAGACGCAAAAAAAAAAACGAATTTTGGTCTGATCGAGCAACAACTCACACTCCCATAAGCCTCTCAACCCCGATCGGCTGAGTATGCCTCACCGCGAAAAGCAAAGCTAAAGGGGTTCTGGAAAGAATTAAGTGCAAAAGCAAGCGTACAGAGAGGGAGAGCTAAAGGCAAGGCCCAGAAAAGCAAAAACTATACCATCAACCAAGTAGGGAAAGACCTTCATAGGAAGCTGAAGGAGTCTTCTTCTAAAGAGAAAGGCAGCCGAAATGCTTAATCTCGCCACAGAGCTCGAAAAAAGACCACCGAGGCGCGAAACTAGAAAAGACAAAGTTCGGGAAATTCTACAAACACAGAGCAGCCCGGAAAAAAAAAAAGCACTAAGGCACAAACCGTCGAACAGAGTCATCCGAGGCCGACAAGGGAGAAAAAAAAAAAAAGACCAAACTCTTAGCTCTGCTCACAAGTGTCCCTCACAATGTGAAATGCAGCTAAGATACATAACATCGCGACACAGACCATCGGTAGCTCTCTCGATAATCGAGAGCAGACTAAGGCAAAAGGAGGAGATTAAGTCATGGACCTCATCTTCATCAAAAAACTGAAAGTCTCAAGACAGCCTCGGTAGAAGAATCTGAGACTCAAAATGGGCGTCTCACATGCCTGTAAAGTAAGACAAGCCATCAAGAGGCCGCTCCTACGACGTAGAAATAGAATAAATTCTGCAACGAAAGGAACAAAAAAACACTAGGCAACCGGGGAAAGGCGTGCTCAAAAAAAAGAGGACATAAAACAACAGAACAAAAAGGGGCTAAAATTTAAGGGCTGCTTGGGTCTATTTGATGGGGTAAAACGGGGGGAGAGGTGCGCAAGATACAATCGGACCGCCCTGGGAGTTGGAGAGCGAAAAGAAAGATTCGGGAGAGGGGAAATAAAGAGAGGAGACTTGCTTTCACGGAGTATGGGGAATTTCGTTAGATTTCGCAATAAAAGGTAGAATCGGGACTGTGCTGAACGAGTGGCATCTTTCGAAAATATAAACCACAACGGGCCGAACCAAGGGGAGAGTATCTAGAAAACCCTCAGCATCCAAAAAAATCAGCCGGACGCGCCGTGTCAATGGAAAAACTTAGTGAAGCAACGCTCACGACAACGAATGCCCATAAGAGAAGGTTTCATATGTGTGGGCAACCAGGGAAGAAAGAATCACAGAAAGAACCACGGGCCACTCTAAAAAAGAGCGTCAAAAACCTGCAATTGCCCGGAAAGGAGCAGAAAGTCTCCGCTTCGTCGAGGGAGCGGCCAAAGACAGATCCCGCACAATTGAAACACACTCCGAGGGTAGCAGCTCCAAAACATACAGCATGTCGGAATTGGGCAACATCAAAATGAATATGGACGTGAACTGTGCCAAAGGAGAAATCTGATGGAAGCTGAGAATCGAAAACGTCGTGAGAGTCCTTTCCCGCCATGCTCTCGGCTTGCAGAAAGAGGGGTCGGAGAAAGAAGTCCGCAAACGCAAGAAGAATCATTCCCAACACCTTGAAGCAAGAAACGCGAAAGGGGCTTCCCAGGCGAGAACCTTCGCTCGGCAGTAGGAGACCTTCCTGGGACGCAAATAGCCAGGATGCAACCTTCGCTCGAAAGATGGATCCCAAGGGAAAACGGGACTGAAAAAC
>Ga0179593_1686993_pt1 | contig 10942 bp, 12 predicted proteins | sample CZODoug2_1_08_16_FD_185931 | JGI IMG/M metagenome (GOLD analysis project Ga0179593, IMG submission 185931) | Vadose zone soil fungal communities from Angelo Coast Range Reserve, California, USA - CZODoug2_1_08_16fungal (PacBio error correction) | ecosystem: Environmental > Terrestrial > Soil >...
CGGGCTAGGGAATCTGAAAAACCTGCTCAGTATCTCTAAAAAAAAAAGCGAGAAGAGTCGGGTCTCGTAACGGCAGTTCACCAAGCAACCTCAAAGCAAAGAGAATACACGTCAGGGGCAGGTTGTCCCCCAAAAAAAAGAGAGCATGGACGAAAGGACCACATCACCCCCAAATCAGAAAAGGGTATTCAGGGGAGAAAAAACACATGAAGGGCCAATCCGGAATCGGGGGGAGAAAGGGTTTAAAGGCAGGGTTACAGGAACTCTTACTCATGAGGGGGGAAGGCACGTCAAGCGCGGTGGAAGAGAACTTGGTGATCAAACTGACTCAAAACAAGGAAAAGAAAAACAAAAAAGGGGAGGAAGTGGGTCAAGAAGGGGCAAAGTGCTCGGGAGAAAGGAAACGTACTCAAAACCAAAAAAACCCCTCACGAAGGGGGGGGAAATTCCGCTTAGCAGCTTCGACTGATTGTGTCCATCAATCAAAGCGAACTAAGAACTAAATCGCAAAAAAAAAGATCAGGAAGGCCTATAAAAGGGGAGATCTAATTGCGGTGTACTGCGACGGCTGAGAACCACAAGCAGACATAGATTCGCCGTGGGTGCCAACAAAAAACGTTATGAAGAAGGCACTGCGTAAAAAAAAAGAAGGAAGAAACATGGGCTGGGCATGGACTCTATCAAAAAACCACCAGCGCTCAACAAGGGGGCAATCGGGAACTCTGGCAAGACGCTCGAACTTGGAAATCAAAAAAAGATGTGGGAGTCACTCACGTGAGGACGATCAAAAAAAACATTGAGAGGACCGTCGGGGGGACTCGGGCATTACCCGCTTGCTTTCAACTGACGGATTAGAAGGGGAAAAAAAAATCAAAGAGGGAGAAATCGAACAACATAAGCTGGAAGTATTCAAATGTTAGTGAGGGGGAAGGACCCGGGTGAGGAAGGCAAAAGATCTCCATAACGGTGGCGCCACTCTGCGGAGAGTAGAACCAATCATCAACGTATCAGCGAGTTCACAATTGAGGGGGGAAAGAGGGGGAGGCCTCAAAAGAGAGACAGAACACCGGGAAAAGACTTGCCCGGCCTAAGGACAAAGAGAGGCGAAGAAAGGAGGAGATTGCGAAGAAAGGGCCGGGCAATAATACTGGCAATGCAGAAAAGAACTGGGGAAAAGGAAGTCGTCAGGGGGGGGCAACTTTCGGCGGCTAGTAGCCGCGGAACCAGGCTGGAACTAGAGGCCAAATTAGTTGGATATGCAGACTCCTGACCGAGAAGGGACAAAGGCCTCGGGGAAGGGGGTTGGGACTCCAGAAAAGGAGTTAAAGATAAACTGCATCTAGAAGTTATTATAGTTCCTTCTAAAAGAGTTTCGGGACATGGGGAAGCAAACCAAAGAGTTTCGGCAAGAACAGGTAAAAGGAAAAAAAAGGAAAAAGGTTTTGGGGCGGTTACCGTTAAGCGTTAAAAGGTGTCTTGTCCAAAGTGGCTTACCGACTCTGGAGGCGGAGTACCGATAAGAGTCAACTTTGAGGAATAAACCAGGGAGAACCGTAGGTCGGTGGGGGCCAGAGGACTACGGGGCCGCGTGGGGGCTCCCGAAAATAAAAAAGATTCTATGAAAAAAAAGAAAGCAGGGGGGATTGCTGAATGAAGAGGGAATCCGCACAACCAGTCGTCTCAACGACAGAGGCCCGAAAAAAAAGAAAAGAAGAAAAGCTTGAGGGGAAGTGAGCATAAGAAAAAGGGAGGAAGGTGGGATGGGAAGTCCATTGGGAAAAGCGCATTTGTGGGGGCGTCGACTGAAATCGGGGGGTGACACCAAATCGTTCAAGCGGGGAGTGGGTTCGAAAGAAATTGGCGGAAGGGAGGAAAGGGGAAATCCTGATACAGGGGGTACCATTTTAACTGGGCGGCCTGCGGAAGAAAGCATTATCAGGAGGGGAAAATGTTTCGCGAGTGCTGATCCAAACGTGGGCAAGCTAAAAGAACATCAATTGTTTGGAAAGGTCCCGGGGCGAAAAGCGTCGCGTATGAAAAGGGAGGCAGAACAAATTGAGGGGAGGTCTGGAAAAAAAAGTCGGGAAAAAACCGAATCCTGGTACGTGCTCACTATGCGACCACTGGACTTACCAGCATCTATTTACAACGAAAAAGAAAGGGGGGGAGCTCGCATAAAAGACAAACTTTGATGAGGACAATATAGGAGAGGAGTACGATGATCGCTTGGTACAGCCTACGCAACATGTGGAGGGTCCGTACAAAAACTGATCTGGGGAGAAGGAGAGAACTGGGAAGGACACCAAGAAAAAGAATGGGGTCTCACGACCGGATAATCATCATACGAAATTCGAAATCCCTGAAAAAGGAGTTGATGGCCAGGAACAAAAGGAAAAGGGGGCTCACAGCCCCTCAAAACAGGGGGGGGGCACATACGAAAAAGCGTCGGTCCTCAACAGAAAAAGCAACAAACAGTTTAAAATGGACAACGTATCCCCGGGGGATAAACGCGGCGAGTGAGCTACCAATTGGGGAAGGGTAAAAGAAAAAAACAGGGGTTCCTGAGGTGAAAAAACCTCCTGGTTCAAAGTAAAAGCAAATGCTCACGACTTCAACCGGAAGCTGGGAAGCGGGGTTATACGAAGAGGGGGACAACATCCGGGAGAGGGGGAGTCTGTAAAGGGGGAAACTGTCCTGTCGTTCGAAAGACAAGCGTTGGACCGATTGACCAAGCATCCAGCCAGTACCAAAGGAAACCGCGGATTCCAAAAAGAGAAAAGAAGGAAATGGGGGGATTACATTAGATCACGAGGAAACCAGGACGGGGCTCGTCCAACGCTACTACGGAAAACTAGTGTGGCACGTCACAAAGAAATTTGAAAGGGAAGTAAAACTCGGAGCCAAGAAAAAGTTCATCGGCAGAAGGGAAGCCAAAAAAAAGGAAAAAAAAAATATCCGAGCCAAGTAAACAACACTCGTTCGGTTGGCATGACCATGGGGGAATTAGAGAAAAGGGGGGGGGGGGAGGAACAAGAGGAACAGAAATCCGTTTTAGTATCAGACTGCTCAGACGCGGCTCAACCAACAGAATAACCGAGAGAAAAAAGCACTGGAACTGGGGGAAGGCCAGCGCGAAAAAATGTTCATGGGAGGGGGGGCACGGATTTGCGCAGAAGGGCAAGAGCTTTCCGACAGAAGGAAGGGAACAAACCCTCCCGGCGAGAAGGGTCTATGAAAAGGGGGGACAAAACCGACCACCACGGGAACGTACCTGGACGGGGGAAACAGCCAATTTCTTCGCAAGTCCGAGAATCGAAGATATTTGGTCTAGGCCCGGGCCAAAATCGGAGCTGTTTTAAGATGAGCGGAAGAAAAATCCAGGAAAAAAAAAAGAAGGGGGACTCGGAGAAGGGGAGGGGATAAGTATGACATGGGAAGGAATCGAAGGGACGGCGCACCGTTGATGGAAATTCTTCTTCGTTAGTCTGACCGGAAGGGGGGGGACTGGGACGCCCAAAAAGGGAAAAGGGGTAATCCGGGCCACAAACGAGTTGCTTCTTGAAAGCGGAAATTGGAGGGTTGAAAGATTGAAGCGGGATTGAAGTCTGATCCTAACGCAAGGTAGTCCCAAATGTGGCATAGGAAGGACATCATAGGAGGGAATAAACCCGGGAAAAAGAAAGCCTAGGGGGGGAAACTGCAAGGAGAGGCAGCTTCTGAAAAAAAAGTCGCCGATGCAACACTGGGATGAGGGAGTGTACGGTAACAGAAACACGGAAGCCCTAAAAGTTCGGACCGTCGGGTCGCCTCTCCGAGTACCGCGAGTTTCCATAAAGGGGGGGGGGGAACAAGAAAAAAGATGGGACTCAGATGGGTTTCTTCCGAGCAAAAGCTCCAGTACACCTCATAGTCTCTCTCGATCATCAATCAGGGACCAAAAGAGAGTTGAGTACGAAAGGAAAAAAAAATTCTCATTGTGAAAGAAGAGGGAAAACACTCAATCGCAAGGGCAAGACGGCCTCAAAAAGGCGGAAGAATTTCTTCGTGATGTAGACGGGCCACGGGATCCTGGAAAATAGCAAGGGGGGACAAGATACAAAAGAAGGGTGGAGTTTGGTCATCCTGGTTGCGAAGTGGTGAGAAAACGCGAACCGAAAGCCACCGCGTTGAAGGGAAAACGAATTTCAGAGGCAAACGGTGACAAACCACAAAGAGGAAGGAAGGGGGGGCAAAGCCCATTGGCGCGAGCAGTAAGAGAAGACCATTTGGAGGAGGTGTGGGCTGGTAGGGACGCTGAGCCACCCTGGCGGACTGAGAACACAAGGCTACGCGCACGGAAATTAGGGCGTAAAGAAAAACTTATTATGAAAGGGAGAACGTACCGAAACTGAGGCGAGGTGTCGCCTATATCCGAAAAGGGGGGAAAAAAAGAGGAACGCTCCGCCCCAGAGTAAACAACAACAACGATTTTAAGACGGGCGAGCGGCAAACTCTCAAGAAAAGAGGGTCTAAGAAAAGAAGCAGAATTAACCTGGTCGAAGGGCAAAACCCCCCCAGCAACTCAGACAGAAAAAACAGCGAAGAAAGTCCTTTCGCTTATCGAATTGTTCCGGGGGGATGGCATATCCAAGAGGGGACAAAGCAACCCCAAAGGCTTGATCATGAAAAGAAAAAAATGGACTGGTACACTCAGAAGTCGGATGGGGAACCGCTTTGCCGTAATGAGAAAAATACCAGATGTTTGCTTCAAGCGTGGGAAAAAAAAGTTCGGTGGCATGGGGCAAGAAAAAAAAGGGAAACAGTAGAAACAACTACAACAGGCTCGCGGGTGGGAAGGCTGTACTGCCGGCTCGTATCGAGTGACGGACGAAAAGCAAACTAAAGGATGGCGCGGGAATGGGGAAGACCGGGAATCCCGTGTTCCGCAGAAAAAGCGGCCTTCGCATAGGGCTCGAACGCGAGAAGAACCGTAACAGGAAAAGGGTCTGGGGAAAGAGGGGAGGGTACGGGGCCGACGCCTGTAAGCACACCCACATACGCCTTCAGGCAGTGCTGCCACAAAGGTAGGTTCAAAGAATGAGATATTGGGGAACCCTCCGTCAAAGAAAAATCGGCTGGCAGGAAAGTCTGCAGAAAATCCAACATAAGCTCCTACACAATTGTGGAGTCGACTCTGTCCAGGAGAGTCCAAATCGTGTGAGTCCTCGAAAACTGGGGGAATAGGAAGGAGGGGGACTGGAAAGCCAGCCTGCCACATACGCATGCGACTAAACCGTTCGCCCGCTTAGGGGGCTCCGCGGTGCTCCTTCTGCTTCACTGAGAAAACTCGACCGACAAGTGAGGAACGGGCTTTAATTTAGGTCGAAAGGGAAGCCCCATGTCAGTAAGCACCAAAAGTAAAAACTCCAAGTACCCTGCGAAATATTACAAGATGCAAAAGAAGAGAGGGGAGAAAGTCCAGAAGGCACCTGTAATTTACCGCCGATGCGCGACCGGAGAGAACCATCCGGATCCGGGAAAGGAAGGACCAGTCGGGGAAAAAAAAGGATGCGAGATTCGGAAAAAATTCCCCGTTCCTGCCGTCCATGCCGGTGGGCTGGCCAGCGAAAAAAGGATAGTTGACCATCCGTCGAGGGAGTCAAAACTCTGTTAGGAAGAAACTGGGGCAAAAGCAAATCGACCATCAAGGGAAAAGAGGGGGCTCCTCAGACATGGGCACCACTCCACAGAAGATGGGTGTCGCCCGGCTGCTATAGCCGGTAGATGATGACATTCTTAGGCCTGAGAAGGGAGTTTCGGTAAAAGGCACCCTTTTATGCGAATTAACACCTGGTAACGAAGTTCAAAAAGAGTGGACTACCCTTCAATTCAGTAGGTGGCCCGTTTTGGCTGGGGGGGGGCCCCAGAACCATTGAAAAAAAAAAAGGTGGGAGAAACGGCTGGAACGATAAGTCATTCTTGCACGTGGAGGGACCCGGCCAAGGGGCCGTAGCGGCGGTGGTGTCAAGAATGCAAGGGTTCTTGGGAGTAAGCCTTAAAGAAAGGGGGAAAAGACTTGAAGATTCGCATCCGCAGTGGAACTGGCTTATGCCATCGTGGGATCGGCCAACTCGTTGAAGAGGGGGAACTCAAGGAGAAGAAAAGTAGGAAATAGAAGCCGGCTGGGTTAAAGAGGGGATCTTAAGAGAGAAACGGTCCCGAAGGGTGAGTCGCGGCATCAGGTTTGTCGTGTAAACTATTGGGAAGCGGGGGAAAAGAGGGGAGTCGGGAGGCTAATTGAAAACGGTAAAGGGTAGCGCAATCGCCTCGTGACATCCGCTACGTTTGAGTCCAGGGGAAGAAGCACCGAGATGATGCAGAAAGCAGGGATCAAGGTTCTTAAAACTGTTTTAGACGGTGCTGGATTAATTGACACGGCACAGCCAGGAGCAGACAGGGGGAAAAGAAGGGGGACCTGGGCGAACAGCTCTCTTAAGGAGCAGTATCAGGAGCATGTTTCTTGGGTCTGGAGGAAGAATAGTTAAAAAAAAAGATCCGGGTACGAAAAGAAACAAGGGTTCCGGGGAAAGGGAGAAGTACAAAAGCAATATCAAAAAGACCGGCGAAGACAACAACAACAAAGGAGGGAAAGAGAGAAGGTGGTTTAATGCGGAGGGGATCGCCAATGAAAAATCGGGGGGTAAGGGGGGACGCTTGGACCGATAGCCTCTTCTGGAACCCTCAGAGGTGTCGCCTCGAGATTGGAAGAAACGAGATTTGAGAAAGGGAAGTAAAAAAAGGAGAAGAGGGGGTGCTGGGACAGAAAAGTTGTGGATTTCCAGCAACATGGAGAAACCGGTGTCCGCCTCCTGATGGCTTGGATGCCTCAAGCATAACCCAGTGAACACAGAATTCCAGGAAATAGGAACCCCCAGTCATAGGCTACAGGGTGATCCATTGTAGGAACTTCAAAGCGCCAGCGCCAAGGGGGGAGTAGGGGAAACCACGTTCAATCGACGCAAGAAGGACTCACTGCGATCCTCCCTTGACCGGCGGATCGAGGGAACTAGGGCCCTCTTTGACACCTCTAGGGGGGAGAGTAGGGGGACTACTGGCTTTGCCGACGACCACGTTGGGCCCTATTTCCCGAAGGAATTGAAAACAAACAGTAGGAGACCCTTATCAAGCCGGTAATTTTCGAGAGAAAACTTCAAGAAAGAAGAACATACGTCCGAGGCACAGCCTAACGGGAGCCACCGGGCCAGTCCTAAAACTAAAGTATCACCAGATCGTAACCGCTCAACGGCGTCGGCAGTGCCGGCCGGGGCCACGCAAGGTTGCCAACTAATTGTTAAACGAACCAAAGGAAAGGTCGAATTTCATTTGTAAATTAATTTCTACCATAGTTTTTTGTGAGAACCATAGGCCAACGTCCAGTGGGGTGGGAGAAAGGCTATAAGAACAGAGATCTGAAAGTGGAAGAGAAAAGAAAAAGAGAACACAGCATACTGCACCTGTGTCTGAGGGGGGGGCAAGGGGAAGAGTCCAAAACTGTTCATTAGCCTTATTTGTCAGAAAGAGATTACGAAGACTTAAAAAAACCCTCAAAAAGAAATCAATTTGGGGAAAGAAAAGGAAAAGGGGACGACGGCAGGAAAGCACTCTCAGCGAAGGCTGTGCGCCGCTAGTGGTCGAGTATTAGCCATGGGCGGATTGAGGTGTTAGGGGACCAGGCCCTCCTGCAAGAGAGGTGAAACTTCAAAAGAAGCATTTGTAAGGGGAGTAAATGGGAAGATCGCCGCGGCTCCGCAATGTGTGAAAAGTTAAGTCATAAGCCAAGGACGGCCTCCAAGACCAACCGGGGAAGAGGGAAAGAGAAATGTCGCGAAAATCTTTCTTTTTTAACTAATTATCGCCTATTAATGAAAGCGGAGCCCTAACCGTCGAGGACCTGATCGGCGGAGAGTCAAGCCGCCTTCTTCCATACTGTAGGCAGGGGCAAGCACGAATGCTGAAGGGGAGGACTGCCTCCTTGTTTCCTTCTTGCTTTTTGGATGTAAACAAAAACCTAAAACGCAGCGACGTAGGGAAAGAAGCCGAGAAGGAAACGCTTGCCCAGACCGTTGTTGTCAGAAAAGAAAAGGCGCTGGCTGAGGTGGCGGAAGAGCAGACTTCTCCAGACAGAAAATCGAAAGAGGAAGGTAAGGTCAAACATAGTTGAAGAATTGAAGAGTCAACTAGCTGCATGGCCAGCGCTGATGGGGAAAACACTCGTCAAAAAGGGCCTTCCACTCGAGAACTACGCCTGCTGATTAACTGAGGACGGGGATTACCGTGCTTTGCAGATCACAGAGACAGTGACGAAACCGAGAACAACACGCGAGCTGCTTGGAGTGGCCATTGGTGGGAGGGGGGTTGCTGCAAACACCAATAAGCAGCATAAAAGAAATTGGGAAAACGCCAACATCCTGGAAGCTAGGTCAAGTGTTAAGAGGACGACTTCGGAGTTGGTACAATGAAATGGGCACGACCTCCTAAAAAAAAGGGACAAGGGTTTGGGCTGGTCGGACTCCGAGTCTGAAGACCGGCCGGACTTGAACGGAACGTGAATACGCGCACGTCTGAAGGCCGGGCCTATGAGTATGAATTTGCTGTGGGTGAACTTCAAGGATTGATGCAAAAAGGGGGGGGGAGCCATAAAGGAGCCGTTCCGGAAGGGACCAACTCGCGGACCAATAGAGCAACAACAACACATAGGAAGGAAAAAGAGATAGCGAGGACGGACGGCTAAGTTAAAACTTCAGGGGAGGGAGAGAAAAAACAAGCGCGCCTTTCCGTAGACTAACGGCATTGGGCAAACCAAAACTCATACAGCAGCAGGGGTCCATCGTTACAAGTTCTCGGTGGGATGGGGTGGTCTTAAAAAGGCCGCCGAAAGGGCTCTAAGTCAAAACAGCACAAACCAAGAAGTAAAAATGGGACTGGAGATCACTCAGCGCACAGGAAGTGGGGCAATACGAGGTCGATGATTTTGGTAAGTTGACGTCCTTAACGCCTGAGAGAGGAATCGGAGGAAGCTGGAACTGCTACAGTGGAAAGAAACTGTACGTCACAACCAGGAAGGAACCAACGAGGCTCGAGGGTGGGCAAGGGTACTCACAGTGCTCGGGGATCAACCCTCCTCAAAGAAAAGAAAGGAAGGCCATAACCTAGTGGGATCCGGGGAGAGAGCAACTGGACTATGGGGTGGAAGAGGGGGTCACACAGAGCGTCCAGCGACTGCCCGCTGAGATCGCGCAACCATAGCAATTCGTGTCCATGCAGGCAGGGCTGACTTTAGAATACTCTGCTGTGTACGAGATGCTCATGATAACCTCAAAGAAAAGCGGATTGCACCAAGGGGGGGGATTTGGAACAGAAATCCTCTGCTGGAGGCGGACCCGTCAAAAAAAATCGGGATGGGGGCAGGGTTATAGAACAACCATAAGATCACAGGCCATTGTTTGTCAGCGGTAGCCTCGTCAAAAAAGCTCAAAAGGGTAAGAGGGGGGGGGATTTCACTCTCTCGAAAAAAACGGACGGCAGACAATGGCGACGAAAGGTCGCAACCGCTTAAGAAGTCAGAGATTAAAAGCTTCAAAAAGCAGACAACGCCCACCATTCGCGATGAAGTAGAAAGGTAAGGGTGAAGACGTCGCGCTCTGGTCGTTCAAAAGGAAGGGCATACTGTCTCAGACTCGGACGAGAAGATTTATCCAGCGCAGTACAGTCAAAACCGAGTTCAAAAAGGGGTGAAAGCCGAGGGCGCGCTCAAGAAAGCTCCAAGGACAACCGTCAGCCGCCTGGAAAATTGCAGGAGGACGGAATGAAGAAGGGGAGAGAGGGGCGAATTGCATCCGGTCCTTTGCCAGGGGCACAGGCGCAAAACCGCCGTTTACCAGTGCCGTCGAGGGGAGGGTTGGAATGGGCCCGGAAAAAGGGGCGAAAGTTGCAATTCCTGCAAAAGAAGGGAAAAGGGTCGAACAGGTGTACTACACGCACGCCGGCCCCTGCTGACAGGCGCAGTAGCTGGGGGAGGACTACGGCTAGCTGACATAAGAAGTAACAGTCTGAGGTCCGGGTCCTAAAAATTGGTCATTTGCAAAAAAAAAAGGGTAGGAGAATTAACCCCAAACTGCCAAATTCAGAACATAGTGGGGTTACCCTGTTAACAAGGCTCCGCGAGATTGGGAAAAAGTGGGCTTGGAAAAAAACGGCCAAAGGACACCCGCCAGGTACTGAACGGGACGATACGGAGGGGAAACGTCTTGCAAGAGGTGAGAACCTGCAAAAGTGGGAGCTAGGCAGAAGTATCACACAAGGCGAAAAAGGAAAGAAGGGGGGTGCAGTCGTTCTTGAAGGCGCCCGCCGAAGTCCAGGCCTTGCGACCGCCGTGCCTAGGGGGGGAAAAATTTCTTTCCAGATAAGTCAACGAGGGGCTTCGCACGCCAGGAGTCCAGGGGACAACCTACGAAAAATAGACCTTGCTAATTATGTGATCGAAAGTCGACGCCTCCGAATGGATGGAAGTAGCAAGTGCAAAGTATTGGGTGGGAGGGTGTCGACTGTTTTAACCAGGGGTTCACGGGGTTTATCAGATAAGTCGAAAACGATAAAGGGGGGTTCAGATCTCGAGGAAGAGATATAGTTGAATCCGGGTGAAACTGGGCGTCCTTTAGAAGAGAATTAGCAGGGGAGAACGTAACTCTAGGTTCAACCCCCACAAAAAAAAAACGGTGAAATCACAAAGAAGCACAGATCCGGGACTTGTTTACAGATGTACCTGGCGAAACATACGCGTATGAATTAAGCAGAACACCTGTGCGTGAGGAGGGGGGAAAGAAAACTCAATGGCGAGGAAAAAATTGAAGAGTAACCAAGGCCTAGGCTGGACTGTGACGCAAAGCAGAGCATGTTACCCTAA
>Ga0179593_1711126_pt1 | contig 10942 bp, 12 predicted proteins | sample CZODoug2_1_08_16_FD_185931 | JGI IMG/M metagenome (GOLD analysis project Ga0179593, IMG submission 185931) | Vadose zone soil fungal communities from Angelo Coast Range Reserve, California, USA - CZODoug2_1_08_16fungal (PacBio error correction) | ecosystem: Environmental > Terrestrial > Soil >...
TTTAGAAAACACAATAGCTCGAAAGGGGTGAAAGGGGGGAGTTTCTCCTAGGGGTTAGAGCTTTCAAAAAGAACCAAAGAAAGGATTCAAGCAGGAAAGAAAGACCAAAAAAGAGTGAAAAAATTGAAAGAGAGGGCCTTGATCAACTCCTCCGGCGCGGCTTAACATCTGTCAGGGGAACCCTGGAGTGGGACCAATTAGGAGGGAAGCGCGGTGGAAGAGAGATAATTCAGGGAGAAAAGGGGGCGCCTAATCAAACCCGATCTAGAGACCCAGCGGGAAGGAAAATCGAGAGGCTTTCGCATGAGAGAGGATGCGCACGGAGACCTTGAAAGGATCCAGCTGGTTGAAGGAGACAGAAAAGAAAAAAGAGGGTCTGTGTCAATTTTGAAGAAAGAGTCATAAGAATGGGGGGAGTCGGGGAGAAGCCATCCCATATCGCTCCACCCTCAATAAAGGCGGGGGGTAGAACTCTTTGATTGAAAGAAGAAGAATGCCTCTAGCGTAAAGAACGTCGGGAGAATACAAAGTGATGAGGAAAGAGAGGATCAGCAATTTTCATGTGAGGTACTATCTTTGAAGTAGTCGCTGGGGAATATGTTGGGAAAAAATGGAGCAGAGAGGGTTGCCGGGCCTAAAAAGAATCAAAGGTCTTGCAGTCAGATGATCGTGTTGCAAAAAGAACGCCCTGAGGTCCCCACAAAGGATGATAGGCCAAGAGAGCCAGGAAATCGCGATGGAGAAAAAGCATCTAAGGGGGGAAGACCAAAGAGAAGCAAAACTTGGAAACCTAGGGGGGGGACGGAAAGGGGAAACGTTCCTTCAGGTCCTACTCTCTGAAGTGGTGTCTTGGGGGAGGTGAAGGAATGGCTTGGGGGAACAGGGAGAAAAGGGGGTTAAAAAAAATGCGGAAAAGATTGCTCCTTTTTGGGGGCCAGAAGGGGAGCTATTCCCTCAGGGGTGTTCAAAAAGAAGCTGAAGCAACAGGCAGCAAACGGAGTGGAAAGTAAGCCAAGAAAAAATGGACTGGGCTATTCATTGATGGAGGTGAAATCGGTCGGGACTGCGAATCGGAAAAGCAAACCGAATCGTCGCAAAAATAAGGAGGCGCGTTGGGAGGTGACGAAAAAAAGGAGAAAGCGTGCGACTAGAGGAACATTAAATCCGGTGGAGGTGAAGTGGTGTAAGAACTGGGGAAAAAAGCGAGGGGTCTGTGGGAAGAGAGCCTCGGGGGGGGGTAAAACGAAGAAAACAACTACTGTAGGGGTAAGAGAAGGGGAAAGGAGCTTTGCTCTATACCCGCGGATGGCTAAGCGGGATCTATAAGTTGCTTGGCATTGCTTAACCGCGAGGGGAGAAAAGCGGGGGGGGGAAATTGGAAGAAAAAACAAGAGAAGAGGGGTAGATCATCTTTCTCTTCAAATTGCCGAGCTCTCATCAAAGCGCTGGCACGGGAAAGAGCAGGGTCCAGGAGAAGGGAAGAAGGCTGGACTGGAACCAGATCAGGGACTGTTGGGAAGAGGGGGGTGCAAATTTGCAAAACAAGGCATGCGCCCCGGCTTCGAAATCGGCTACCATCTCTTAAAAAAAAAGAGAATATTATTTTCCGGGCGCGGAGGGAGGGTGACAAGGCACGGGAGTAAATTTAATTTTCGACGAAATCGATTCAACAGGAAGGGTTAAAAAGAAAGTAGGCGGAAGAACTCATGGTATTAGAGAGACCCGTTTTCCTCCTAAAAGGCGCTCTCAGGGTGACGCCAGATCAGCATGGATGGGGAGGAAAATGTAAGGAATTAAAGGGTTTCACATAGAAGAAAGATAACCTCTGCAACAAATTGACCAGCAAACAAAGTGGTTGCGCGGCGTGTGAGGTCTGGCGGCGAAGGCTCCGAAGGGGCGGACGCCCAGGCGTCTAAGGAAATCGAGAACCAAATGTTTCAAAACAAGAACCAGATTTACCGGGGTCATTACCCTCTCCGCGACGAAAGAAAGGGAAATGTAAAGAGGGTAGCGGAGAGGGGGGGGGGGAGGCCATTTAAGAGCAATAAGGAGGTGGGGGGGGACGAATTGAAAAAGAATTGGGGTAGGAGTTGTAGAGAGAAAGAAAGGAGGGGGGGAGGATGAGAAGGAATGGTTTTAGGAGGGGAGAAAAACGGATTTTGAAGGAAGTGGAGGGCGCAAAATTGAAACGGTGAAGAATTTTTAAAAAGGGTCAGGGCCCTAACGCAAGGAAAATAAAGAACTGCTTCATGTGCACGGGAAGGGGGGGGGGAAACCAGCACGGGCTGTACGACCCGGAACGGAAAAGAAAGCAAGGGGAGGAAAAAAAAAAAAAAGAACACCCAAAAAAATCAGCACAAATATACTTGATAAACTGGTGAGAGTCTTTCTGGTCAACCAAGGGGAAGGATGTTCTGGGTAGGGGGGGGGGGGGGCATTCAATCCTAAGGCCTCAGAGACTGGTAGCCTGAGTTCCTGAGCGATGTGCAAGGGAAGAAGTTGGGGAGATTAGAAAGGGAAAATTGAACAAAAAAATCGACTGAAATTGAAGGAAAGTTATTCGGCTCAAAAGAGGTTGAGCTTGGATGGAGTCTTAGAACAAATTAAGAGGGACAAGTCAGTGAACAAAGTATCACATGAGAAAAGGGACGTTTGAAAAGGAGTCCGAGAATCAGGGAGGGTAGGAGGACGGAAGGGGTTGAGTCATAGGTATCTGAGAGGAAAGTAGAACGTTAAATCAAAAAAAAGGGGGGGGACTGACATAGACTGAAAAAGCTGGGAAAGGCTACAGTCTGTTCTCGGATGACAGCAAGGAGGGAGAGAAGAAAAAAGAAAAATTTAATACCTCTGGCTTGATTTTTATCTGGGAAGGCGGAAAAGATGGACGAAGAGAAGGAGAAGTGGGGGCTCAAAGGGGGGGAGCGGGAAAAAAGCTAAAAAAGGTAAGGGTCCTGACGCACGACTAATGAAAATGAGGAGAGGATCTCGTCATCTGGTTGTATCAGGCCTCGAGACGCTCCGAGGAAAAAGAGAAACTCTCAAGGAAGAGAGGGTGAAATTGGGAAGGAAATGACAGGAGGGAGGCCAAATCAAAGGTGGACGCATTAAGGATACTCACCCGCAATAAAGGGGGGGAAACAGCTAGTCCTCTTTAAGTAGATGAAGACACGTCGCAAATTGGGTAGATCCTAGGGAGACTAACAAATTCTAGGTCAAAAAGAGAGAAAAACAAAAAAATTAATTAGTAGGGAAAGATATAGTCGAAAACACAATACCCTGCTGGGGGATCAATTGGTAAGTTTACGTATGGAGGAGTGGACCAGTAAGAAAGTGAAAAATCTTAACCAGACCCGAAAAATGAAAATCTGGTATGGTCTGGGTTTCTGGATTGGTGAAGGGGGAAAAGAAAAGGCGGCGCGGCGTCTTGATCCTTGATCCCCGGAGTTGGGGGGAACAATTTAAAAAGTAGATGATCCAGGGGGAGGGTGTCTAGGAGGAAAGCGGAAAGAAGGGAAGCTGACTCAATCCACACGAGAAAAAACGCCCAAGGGAGATCCAAGGAGTCGTTTCCATTAATTGGTAGTGCAGCGCGAAATGAGCCACACGCGTTGAGGAGACCAAGGGGACGCTGGGAAAAAGAAAAATCAAGAGAAGAAGAGTGGAAAAAAAAATTGGTTATGGGATCGGGAAGCCGCTCTTTAATTCATACCAGCCCATACAACCAGAAGTAGACGGAAGACAGCATAAGTGGGCAGACTGGAGGGGGATGAGAAAGGAATAGACGAATGGAAGAAAATACCGGGACGAGGGACGACATCCCTTGTAAACTAACGGGGAAGAGCGTAGAAGGCGCAACGTTGATACGCGATGAACTGCCAGGGGGAGCAGGCTTGCGTAATTGGGGAAAAGAACAATACATGCCGAAATCACCCATCTCTTTTGGATCAAACGAATCAAGATGGGGAAAACGGAGAGGGCATGCCTGATTGGGAGGAGCCAAAAAAGGGGACGGAGTGAACAAAATAGATACATTCACCCGAGAGGTACTCTTATTCCTGGGGGGGAAGCCAGAAGCCTCGCAAACGGAAAGAATTCAAAGGGTGGACTAAATATCTGGAGTGGCGTAACGATTTGTTAACTCGGTGCCTGGCTTGTGGAAGGTAAAAAGGAACGAAAGGGAAGGGAAACTTAAGCGCATGGGGGGAAAGACAGGGGAAGCAACACTCGCAATCGGGCGCAGGGGGGGGAGACAAATGTCAAGGCGAGGAAAGGAAAAAATTCGAAAATGCGTTAAAAAAAGCGCATAAAGGAAAAATCAGCGTGGAAGGGGAAACAGATTTGAGTCATGGCAATGGGGGGGGGACGAAACTACGGTTAGACTCGGAACAATATAATCGGGACAAAACTCAAACCGATCTCGGAAACCGAAGAAAAAGTCTGGAGAGTGAGATTAATTTGATGGGAAAAAAAAAGGGATAAAGCCTAGAAGGGAAGAAAAAAAGGAAGAAGGGGAGTGGGTATCTTTTAGCGGAAGGCACAAAGGGAAATAACGAGAGGTCTGTTTTTAACCACTGCGTGACTAAGGGGGGGGGGATGGGAGGAAAGAGGGGGAGAAAAACTAAGGGGGAATTAAAGGGGAGAACTCATCCCAGATCTAGGTTACACCGCTGAAAGGGGAGGAGGTCTATTAAGTAATTTTAGGGATAGGAGAGTGGTCTAATCAGGAATTGGTAGTGAAAGGTAATAAACGCCGGAAATTTAAAAAATCTGTTAGTAAAAAAACACCTTTCACTATAGCGTACGCGCTAGAAGGTACGCGACACTAGAAGCGAAAAAGTGTAAGGAGAGACCGAAGTGCGTGGAAAACATGATCATGGAAACGAAATGTTGAAGGGAAGGGGCGTTATCAAATTTCACAATTGTCAGGTTCACACAGTAGAAAACAAAATCGTGCCAAAAGAAAAAAAGTATGGTCTGGGGAAAGGAAGAGGTTGTGCCGGGAATAATGGTCTTTGTGCCTCCGCCTTCACGCCTGAACTGGTTTGAAAGGTGGGACTTAAGAAAGAGAATTCAGTGAGCCGGGGGAAGCAGCCGATTCTAAAGGGAAGCACAAACGCTCCTGATGGTGAAGCAAGGTAGGGGAAGATGTGGGAAAGGAGTAAATCGGGGGAAAAGGGTTAAGAAGGCGTTACCCAGTCGGATGCTTTTGCGTAAAGGCCCAAAAGGAAATGAAAAGGCAGAGGGCGGGCATAGGAATATATCCGAGAAAGTCCTAATTGGTGTGGGGAGACGGGCGGTGTTCAATCTTTTCGGCACTTGGAGCCTCCAACGATCATAGGCGTTATGGAGAAGAAGAAAAAAGAAAACATGCTAAAAAGTGGTGTCAAAAAAAGAAAACTCGTCTTCCTTTCCAGTTTGAAAAAAGGGACGGGCTCCAGCCGAAAAAGTGAGTTGGGAAAGGGAGAAGTCTTTATCTGCAATCGATTGGAGGCATATTCAAAGAAGCTACGATATTCGGTGGGCGGATTCGTGGGAGGGTGATGAGAAAGGAGAGTGTAGACCATACGGATTGCGAAGGGGCAAGGGAATGAAGGAAAAGGATGGTGTGCTAACTGCTAAAAGGGGACCGAAGTGAGTGCAAACCTTTCCTGTCTGAAATTTTAGGGTTCATGGCAACTAACGCCAGGGGGGAGCGAGAGAACGAAAAACACCTTTCTCGAAGGGGAAAAGGGGTTGCTTCCCAGAAAGTGCTGTACCCACCGTCGGCCTTGGAACGCAAACGGTTGTTGGAAAAGAAAAAAGACCAAAAGAGGGAGGAAAAATATACTGTTCAAGGGGTTATATATCGTAGGCGGGGGGAGGGAACGGGGGAGGGGAAGGGGGGGAGGAAGGAGGGGCGGGGGGAGGGGGGAGGTAAGAGAGGAATGGATAGAGAGGGGGGAGAGGGGGGAAAGGACGGGAAAAGGGGGAAGGGGGGGTATAGTAGGGGGATGAAAGGGAGGGGGAGTGGAAGGGGGGAACGGGGAGGGTGGAGGATGGGGAGGGATAGGAAAAAGGGGAGGATGAGGAGGGGCTGTTTGGGAGGCCAAAATCAAGGACTATAAGGAGGGTTTAAGCATCTCTCATTTGAAGGGGGAGAGGGGGGGAATAAGCTCATCCTTAGAGTACATCTGCTCGGGGGACAATCAGAAAGGAAACAAAGAAGACAGGGGTAGGAGTCTAAGCTCAAAATCGGTGGTGGAGCTTAGGCATGTGTTTTCTTAACATATAAGCCTCACTCGGCTTAAAGATCGGCCCTGTATAAAAAAAGGTGCAAAAAGTTGCTGAAAAAAAAGCTTTTGGGAAAACCGGAGTCTGGGTAAGGGTTCAAAGTCGGAATGAGTCTCGACTGCACATCATTCAACAAGACTGAAACGATGGAGGAATAATCTGGGCAAAGAAAAATCGGAAAAAAAACTCAAAGAAAAGAAAAAGACGAGCTCAGCTAAAATTGAAGGAAGAGGAGGCTCGGGATTTTATCATCTTAAAATCTGATCCTAAAGTCTCCTTGTGACAACGCGGAAACCCACAATAGAAAAATAAACAACGAAAAGGATCTCAGGAAAGAAATCTTCTCTTCTATCGGGTTGGGGTGGAGGAGGAAGAGGGCAGCCGTCTCTCGAAGAGCACAACATCTAACCACCGATCCTACGGGAAGTGGTTAAAACTAAGATATATTCAAAAAAAGAAGAAAAAGGCTTAAGAAAAGGGAATATCAACCCGCGAAACGATTACTTGGGAACGTGTCTAGAAGAGGGAAGAGGGTGGCCGATTTAATTTGATCAAGGAGCAACGCTCCGATCGATAAAACAAAAGGGAAGAAATCAAGAAAGGGGTGTGGTTTCATAGGAAAAAAGAACAAAAAAAAGGCTTGGGAAGGGGAGAGGTAGTTCTAAACCACAATAAAGATGCGTTTTGGAGAAAGGTGGTACGAAGTATATGAGCACCGATCACAGGAACAAAGAGGGACCACACCTAGGCCAAGAAGGGTAAAAGAGGGTATGAGGGGGGGAATGGGAAGGAAGGGTTCTCCTCCTTTTCTGGGAAAGTCGGGGCGGAAAAGAGGCCGTCCCCTGGATTTTGACCTTGCCGAGCAGGAAATGACGGGGGGGAGTGTGGCAGGAGTCTCTATAGGCAACTTAAAAGAAAATCCAACAAAAGAAAAAAGGAAAATAGATCTCCAAAAATCGGGAAACGTCGTCTTCTGGCCATTTTGGCCTTGCCGTCACGATGCTCCAAGGAGGGGAACGGGGGACTGAAGTAGAAAAAATCGAGGGGCCAGAAAAAAGAAAGAAAAGAGTTCTGCAATTTTAGAGGGCATCGGAAGAGAATTGATGACATCTTTAGACCAACTAAGGAGAGAAAGTAAATCAGGAAATGGTGAAAAAAGGGAGGTTTGGATTGAGAGAACCTGAAGAAGAGCAGAAGCACCGATCCGTGGGCGCACAAAACGCGGGGGACGACAGGCTTAGGAGAAAGTCTTTCGGGGCGAGGACGATCATGAGAAGTCACGATGCTGATAGTGTGAAATAAGAAAACTAAATGCAGAAGCTCAAAACAGCTTTTTGATCAAAAAAGAAGTGCTTGCCGTCAGGCGTCATTTAAGACAAAAACACCTTGTAATAAAAAAGTTGATTAGGTGAAAGAAAAAGGAGAAGGAAATATGTGCGCGATCTCAGAAAAAAAAGATAAAAAACATCTCGAGATTTGAATCACTCTCACCCAACACGGGAGGAAATAAAGGCCCAGGTAATAGGGAGTTGGAGGAACGTCTATGTGGGGGAAAAGAGATGAGAGGGGGGCTGTCTTTCGGGGGTGTGTTCATGAATGAGGGGGAGTGAACGGAAATCGAAAGGGGGGGGGGATCCACAGGGTTTAAGAATAAAAAACGTATTCCTATATTGAAAGATATGATAAAGGAGTGGAAGGGTCCATTCAGGAGAAAATCGCGGGGGGGGGGGGGGGAAAAAAAAGCAATTCAAGGGGAATAGGGGACTAAGAAGCAGTTTGCAAGAAAAAAAGCCTTCTTTTAGTCGGGGTGGAAAAAGGGGGAAGAAAAAAGACGGGTCTCTCTAATCCATAGCTTCCAACTCAAACCAGAATACAAACATAAAAAGGCGGGAGGTCTCTTTCAAGGGTGACGAAATGGGGATCTTAAAAAAATAAATAAATCCGGGCTGGCGTGGAAGGAGGGTTATGAAAAAAGGTAAAGCGCCTGTGGTAAACACGGTTTTGATGAAAGAAGGGGGGGGAAAAGAGGGAATACCGGGGGGAAGTCAGCCGAAAAAGAGCCGAAAGAGGGTTACCGCCGATAAAAAAGTGGGAGATGATATCAGATCTATTAATGAAGGATTATACGGCCGGTACCTGGGGAATTTAGAAGAGTTTTTTAAAGCAAGAATCAGGGAAAGCACTCTTAACCAAAATAAAGTCAGCTGCGGAAGCCTAGGAAAAAGAGGAAGGGATTACTCGGGGAAGAACTTAGCGGGAAAAGTCAGTTAGACGGGTGGAAAGTAGTCGTATCAATTTGGGGAGACAGGGAAGGCTTCGGACAGGCTAGAGCAATCTCTACCGGCCAAAACGAAGACAAAACAAACTTGGGGGTGGATATGTGCACTGGATGGCAGGGTCACACGTGGGCCAATAAGCATGAAAGGGGGTAAATTTCTACCAAGGGCTTCACATTAACTAGCTCCGGGGGAAAAAGAAGAAGACATGGTAAAAAGTGGGGGGGATAGTGAGAGAAATGCCACTAAAAAGGAGGGAAGGAGGACTCTCTTCAATTTAGAAATGCGTTAACCATAAGTCGGGGGGGGAGAATTAACAAAAAAAAAATTTACGGATGGGAAAACTTCGCCGGCAAGGGAAGCCTATACAAAGATATCCCTATATCCTTCGAGATCGGTCAAAGAGTTCGAAAGAGAAGCTACGCTCAGGAGGGGGAGGGAGAAGAAAGACGTCTACCAATCGGATATAAAAAGGGGGGAAAAACCCCGCTTCCCTTTTTCAACGCAAGCTAGACGAAAGGGCAAGTATGGGGGCATAGTCGTCAGATGGAGCCGATCATTTTAAATTCAAGATTCAGAAGAAGCATCCATTTTATGTGTTGGTGAGGATAAGTGGGTGGGGGAAGACTAGGATGGGGGTGGAGGGGGGAGGCCATAAAGAGTTCTTCCCCTCCATTGAGACCAATCATTGGTGAGAGTTAGAAAACTAGTTCTGGTTAAAAAAAGGGGGGACGGGGTAGGGGATCTTTTTTAAAATTAAAAAGGGGAACCTAAAAAAGAAGGACATTCTCACTGGACTAACTTACTCCGATTGGGAGGAAAGTGGGGCTGACCAAGAAAGGGAGGTCCCAAAGGAGATCCCCAGACATCCGCCAATAACCAAGACGAAAAAGCTCATCAATATACTGTTATGATTCGGGACCCAACCTGGTATTTTGGTCCGTTGAGGGGGGTGAAAAATGGGAGGAAATTTCCCATATCGGAGAAGAAAGAGGCGGCAAGTTTTTTTTTTTGGAAGAACTCGGCAATGAGAAGGGGTGGTCTAGTCAGGCGCGGACCTCAAAAAAGGGGAAGGAGCGACTATGATAGTTTCTTCTCAAAAATAGATGGGGGGGAAAGAGGAATGAGGGGGTATAAAGGGAAGGGGAGTAAGGGGAAAGTCTCATCTTATCACCTTAAGGTGAGAGGAGAGCGATCTCCTCCCGCCCCAACACCCCCCCTTGAGTCCCTTTAGGGGGACGAGGGGAGGTAAAAGACTCCTTTGAAGCAGGGGCCGTGGTAGAAAACATATCCTGAACAGTTCTGGCGAGACAGAGCTGGGGAACTATTACTCCTCAAAAAGGGATGACCTCGGGCTAAACTTTAAGAAAGAGGTCAGAAGGGGTTTGATGCATCAAGTGGGAGAAGGAAAAGAACAGATAGAAAAATCTCATCGCTCTTCAATATAGGGGAAAAACTTAATGGAAGAACAGCACGACGCTCTATGTAGAAAGCTCTCGGGAAGCTGAAATCTGTTGGAAGTGGGACTAAGCGGGAGCTCATCCTGGAAAAAAGGAGGGACACAAAATAAAAAAAAAGGTCTACTTTAAAGTTTTCCCCGTCCCGGAGCAGGAGAGGGAAGGACGCGACCATAATTATTCGGCCGACTAACCAGATAATGGGCAGGGAGTGAGAAGCTGAGAGGGGGAGGGGTTATTGTGATAAAAAGGGAAGACTAAAAGGAACGGAGAAACTCCCAAAAAAAAAAGGGAGCAACCAAGATTCTGTAGTGGGGGGGAACAGAAATCGCGATCACAAAAACGGAGAAATATATCTCTTTCGTGATAATCTTCAAAATTTGGAGAAAGGGTTTTTCTCCTTCATAGCTAAAGTGCGCCACGGAGAAAAGGCCATCGGACAATTATTCCGCGCCGAACTCCCAGGCCAATCGGGGACTGGGGGAAAAAGGAGAAGTGACAGGGAAAGGGTCTTCGGCGGGGAAAGGATTCCAAAGAGGGATAAGGGGAAGACCACCAATTAAAGGAAGGAGATAGGGGGGGAGAGGGGGGAAGATGAGTCTTCTCATAGCGGAGCCGCTGCTCAGCCAATACCGCGATCCAAGATCCAAAAAAGGGAACTGAAGGAAAAGAAGAAGGAGATGGAAGGGGGGAATTCATGAAGTGGAATATTTGCAGACGAGTCAAGCACAATTATACCTTGCTTCGAATTCACGAGAAAGAGAAAAAAAATAGGGCCTCAAAGAAAATGGGGGGGAGACGATGTCAGAGCAGCTAAAAATTTATTTCATCGTAGTCAAGACAGAGAGTAGCGTCCAAAGGCTATGTTTGAAAGGCTGAGGTTAATGGAAAAGGGGAAAAAGAAACTCAGTCCTATGAGAAGAGGGGCGTACAGAAAAG
>Ga0179593_1184596_pt1 | contig 10941 bp, 10 predicted proteins | sample CZODoug2_1_08_16_FD_185931 | JGI IMG/M metagenome (GOLD analysis project Ga0179593, IMG submission 185931) | Vadose zone soil fungal communities from Angelo Coast Range Reserve, California, USA - CZODoug2_1_08_16fungal (PacBio error correction) | ecosystem: Environmental > Terrestrial > Soil >...
ATTCGACGGGGAACGCTTGAACCCTCGACTGGTCCAAACGATAGGGGGGTCCGGATTAGGAAAACGATACTCTCGCCATCAACCGGTAACTAATCAACCAGCCAGAAAAGTGAGGAAGTAAGGGGTTACGCACACAGTGTAGGAACCGTACTGATCAATGCTAACCGTGAACACACGGGGGACGCGGGGACGGTGGAGAGGTAAAATCGTCTCGCAAATCTACCAAATCCAAGGGATGCCAGTCCCAAGGGCATAAGACTGCCGTCCGCTAATACATGAGAAAAATTCCTCGCCTCTGTGACCCTCGTCCACTGTAGGACGGCGGCGCGTCGCGTTGCTAAGAAAAGGTCTTTACGAGCGGAACAAGATCCCTGAAGCCGCAAGGGGGATCTTCGCGCTGGTGGTACAACTGACAAACCGGGAAAGGGCGTCACCGCAACAAACGTATGTCACTTAAAAAAGGCGAGCCCGGCACGTAACCTTCCCCCTCGTTTATCGTAGTCAGGGCACAATCACAAACGCACGAGGGAGCCGTGGCGGGGGGAACTCTAATAGCCGGCGAATGAAAGAAAAACTCACGATGAAGACCGGGGAGTTTCTCCTGGGGGTAAGATGGGGAAAGCGGAAGTCCCACATAACAACGGTTGGGTGGTACGTCACAGGAGAGAAACCACATGGGAAACTGGGGGGTGGATCTTTCAAGTCCTTTCTACGAGCTGCACGCCGTATCACTCAAAGGCATCGCCGACGTAAGGAAAGGATTCGCCCAGATGGCACATAACGCAACCTTGCGTCGACCTGAGGATTATCAGAGCGCTCTTGCAGGGGCAAAAAAGAAAAAAAAAAATCTACGCCACCGTTGCTGGGGCATACTCTGAGCTTCCGCGGAGGGGCCTTAGCCTTTTCTGAAAAGCCGACCTCGAAAAAACTTGGATGGGGGGCGCGACCAAGAGCGGAAAGGAAGAGAGGGTAGGACGACTGTCAAAAATCTTCAAAGAGGCACCTTTCGCCAAACCCCGGAGTTACCTTCGAAAGCAGCTCGGGCTTCGGGGGGGCTGTTGCAATTAGAAACAAGCAGCTGGGACGAAGAAGGGAACTCAAAAAAACAGCGCGTTCAAGGCTAGAAAACTCCGCAAGTGACTGGATGGGGCATACCTTGGATGAGTTAAACGAGCTGCGTGCTGTGGGATACTAGAAAAAAGGGAAAAAGAGCGGCACTTTCGGAGTACGGGGGTGGCGGTAGACACGGTCTTGGCTTGCTCGGGTATGTCTGCCGATTGAAGGCAATCGAGTCTCTTCTGCTGCTGGACTGGCTCCAAACAGGACGACCAAGCGCCTATCCAGAAGGGACGGTTGGGGCGTGCAGCAGGCCAGGTCATTTGTCTCACTCGGCCTCGGCAGCAAAACCTCTAACGGTCCGACCCGCGGCTTCCGACCCATAAGCAAAAAGATCGTCGAACCGAACGTGAGACCAATGGGAGTAAGACACAACATTAAGCCGCTTGGAAAAACGGTCAATCAGATCCGCGCTGAACTAAAAAAAAGTGTCTGCAAACCATAACTCCGGCAGATGGGAAAGGAAAAGGGGTAGAGGGGAAAGGGGTCGATCGGGGGGGCCTACTGGGCAGTAGGCACTTCAAAGGGGGTGTACTCGCTGGCCGAGATGATCATGGGGGGGAAGCCTACAAGCACGATTCGGGGGACTAGGGGCAACCATCGGGGGAGGACGAGAGGGGCGCAACGCGGGGATGGTACGTCCAGGGGGGAGGAAAGGGGTCTCGACCGAAGTCATTTGGCTTTGAGGGACCAACAACAACTACATGGGACTTTGAGGAAAGTCGTCGCTTTACCCGAAAGCCGAAGGGTACGCAGGCCGACGCGGAAGCGTCTTCTAACCCCCGTAAGGGTGGTCGTTTCTGGACGGAGCGATCCGAGGGTGGTGTAGGCGCGTCGCGAAGAGAGTCTTATCGACTTGAGGGGGCAGTGTGAGGGAGGGAAAGGATGGACGGAGACGTGCGCGTTGAAATAGAAAACCCGGTCTCTTCCAGTCTCTCCTGGTGAGAGTAGAATTTTCCAAGGGTGCTGGTTGTTCGGACAATGCAGGGGGGCGCGGGGGTCAAAAGTTCTTGTTGAAAAGGTACTAAACAGTCTCGATACTTTTCTGGGGGGGTTCGGAGAAATACGTGGGGGAGAGGCGCGTTGAAAGGTGCGAGGATCACGGCCCCGGCGGAGACATCAGCACGCTCGGCACCTCCAGTGAGCGGCGACGTTTGTGGACCGGAGTGAGCATGAGAAAAAAAAAAAAAACCGAACAAGAATTAAAAATACTAGCCGGAGCAGACTCTCTCCGAAAGTTACCGAGCCGTGTAGAGGGAAAAAGACACGCACCTGTTCGACAACAGGGTCGTCCTCTGGGTAAAAACTCTTTCTCCGGATGGACGGGAACTGGCCGACGGGACGGGGATCTACTTGCTCGCAGATGTAAGGTGAGGTCTTTTGGTTAATCTCCCGGTTTAATAACCCCCGGGGAAAATGGTCCCAAAATCCGGGATTGCAAAATGGGAACGGAAACCAAAAGGGGGCTTGATCTAAAGAAGAGCAACAAAAAAATGGGGAGGAGAAAAGAGATATATTGTAGAGATCCAAGAAGGGGACCAATGACCGGATCAACGTTCAAGAAGGGTGCAACGAAAAGGTCTTAAAAAAAAAATCTAACATAACAGCACCGCTCGGACGAGAACTATCCCACCAGGCTCTTAGGGTAAGTAGTCGAAGAGTGGGTTGACGCGGCAGACGGCGTACTACCTAGGTAAGGTTAACTGGGGCGACGGCGTCCTGCTTGCGAACCGATCAACTTCGAGGAAGTTGAACGACAAAAAGGCGTGGGCTTACTGTGGACTAAGTGGTAAAGGGCAATGGGGCAATAAATCTCCTCTCATCTGTGTCTGAATGGTGTTGAAAAAGGGAGTATCAAGACGCTGTTCCTGAGCAGCTCCGTAACTACTGCCAAACTCGGAACAAAGAACTATCGTCCGAGACAACTAGCTGAGACTGGTCGTTACGCCTCTCAGAAAAACACTTAACGGAACATCAGCTGAGACCAAACCATTCCCCAGTACCTGTGCGCAGAAAGAAAACTAAATGAGAAGAGGGACCGAGACCCGTGATGACGGCACACTTCGAAAAGAGAGTAGAGCGTAAACTGCCAGAGAATGACACCAAGCCCAGTACACAGGAGAGAAGAGAGGAGCATGAGATCGTCGCCGGACAAAACCGCATCAAGGGAAAACAGAAGACCATGGTGGGGGGGGGGGTGGGGGGTGGGGGTGTGGTGGTGGGGGGGGGGGGGGGGGGGGGGTGGGGGGTGGGGGGGGGGGGGGGGGGTTGGCTTGAAGGACTTTTCCTCCGAGAGGCCGATCTTCTGATTGTCATACAATTCTATCAGGTCCGTATAGACTAAGTGGCGGGGGTAACAATCCAGTTCACTTTCTTTCTTTAATCCCCTTCCAAACATCCTGTCGGTAAAAGACAATCCAAATCAACAAGGTGACGCGACCCAATGTTTGGGAGGGAACATCGTCCGGACCGCTCACGGAAAAATGACCGAGCGGAAACAAACGTCTAGCGGCGGGTGGTCTGAAAAACCTTATCTATAGGCACCGATTACACCAAAAAGAAAAGTCTGGAAGGGCTAATCCCCGAGGAAGGAGATCGTACACCCTTCCCGGACTGAGGAATGGGAATGAGCCACATCGCGGGAGGTAGTGGTTCATCGTCAGAACGGGGTCATTTTATCGAAATGATGACGACCTAGGGAACAGGGGCCCTGGACCTTCTTTTCTTAAACAGCGGTATCCATCGTGGAAGTAGATATAGGAGGGCGAGCAAAGCACGGCGGGGACTGAAAAAACAGCTCGGTGGGGATGCTATGTAAGAGGGAGGAAAAGGAAATGCCATGCTGCAACGGCCAACTCTACGCCGATCAAGTGGGAGGTCGGTTTTTAAAAAAATTAAGCGCAAGAACTCGCCCTTCTCCAGGGGAATCCTGGACTCGTCCGACGAAAATAATAAAAAAGACAAAAAGCGCGAACAGTTCACCAGGGAAGTACATTGCCTCGGTAGAACCTGCTCGGCGAAAAACAGCAGGGGCGTCTCTTCTCAGGACCTGTATGCCTTGAAAGTGCACGGACAGATTGACGAAAAACAAGCTAAGGCGCAAGAAAGGCAAAGTGCTTGGGGAACAAGACTCGTCCACAAAAGAACGACGACGCGTAGGAACAAAACACGGGTATGCTGGAGAAAAACGGACTAGGTGGTCGAGAGGGGCGATCGTTCCACACACCAGGCAAAACTTCGGTGGACGAATCTGATTGTCGAAAAAGCACAAAACACCAAAAAAAACAAACCACAAGCCAAGCACTATTACGTAACTTTTCAACACCCCGGGAGAAGGGCCAGCGCGTTGTAACGAAATGGAACCCCTAAGCTTAGCTGATATCTTTTGACAAAGGAATAGACAATCAGGAGGACTTCTAGTTCTCGGAAACGAAATAGCGAATTACGGTCATCGGGGGTACTTAGGTCTATGAAACGGTACGATTCGACTCCTTGCTTGAGGAGTCGGAATCATACGGGAGAAAAAAAACGTCCAGCACTCAAATAAAAAATTTTACAAGAGAAGGTAAAGGACCACGCAAACGGTGGAATTTGTAATTCCGCAGCGCTTCTTGCCACATCGGAAAGGCGTCAAGCTCTGTGAGGGGGTGGATGCAAGGATCAGGAAGTTCTTTCAAAAAAAAAAAGGAGCTAGAATTATGTCGGGTAGCCGAGCGGGGTGTTCAGAATACTATAAAACGGGGGATGGGCCTGTGGACAAAAGTAAGGAGGGAGAAGCAGGTATCATGTGGTGGTGTGGGGAGTTTTGAAACACGACTTTCTGGGTTCCCACGAGCTCCTACGAAACGTCGGTATGCTGTCCGGAGGTGTTCCCTCTTAATCAGAGAAATGAGAACAAGGCAAAAAAAAACTCAATCCGGCGAAGAGGGGGACTAGTGAGGACAAAAAACAGGGAATTAATTCGGAAGACGTCTGGTGGCTGGAAAAAAAAAAAAAAAAAAAAAAAGGTCAATCGAGGAAAGGCCGTTAGGTTTCGTGTTAGAGTGGCTTATCGATGTCCTAGACCGTGTCAACAGAGCGGAAAAACGCATTGTCAAAACAACGGAGAAAAGAACCAGGAATACCGTTGGAGGTGAGCGACTGACTGTCCCGGCCCCCGGGGGGGGGGCTGAAATTGGGGTGGCGGGACGAAAAAGAGGAGGGGATAGAGTCATCATGGCCCTAATCGTCGGCATAGAACTGACACATGAAGGGAACGACGGGGGACAGATACAATACTATATCAACAAACACTTAGAAAGGAAATGGACAGAGGATATGCGACGGACAGCTGGGCTGGAAAAGAACCTTTGCCCACGAAATCGACGACCCCTAGGTACTATAGGGGAACATCGATCTTACCGAATCCACCAGCAGCGGGACCAAGGTGGAGTGAAGTAGGGTTGCAGGAATCAAGTGTTAAGGTGACTTTTGAGTGAACTAAAAAGGTTCCGATGGGGGACACGCGAGACGGATACGGAAAAATCGAACACCAGAGCAGGACTGACGATTAAGAAGATCCTCAAGTAGAAATTCCAGTTGAATGGGTTCTCCAAGCGTCAACACCTCTTCGCAATGGAAGTGGACATCAAAACGGGGTACAGTGTTTTTCGACTAGGAGGTACAGGACTGACGAGACGAAACGAAGGGTTCGTACGTAGCTGCCGGGGAACACAGTCGTTTTGCCAGAAAAAATTCCTTCAAAATGAGAGACCTCAGCCTATGAAAATGAACAAACCGCTTTGATCTGGATTCTCAACAAACCTACACAAAAAAAGAGAATATATGTCAATGAACGGTTGGCTTTGCCTATAACGTCCTTCGAGGACAGCAACCCGCAGAAAAAAGCCTCGCCAAATTTTTTCCTCTTGGGAAGGGAGGATCGATTTACACGTGCCCCGTTTGGGGGGTGGTTCTACTCAAAGTGTAGCTTCAAATGTTACCGGCTTGGCCTGGGGTCGCCTAGAAAACGGCCGTAGAAAGAAGACAAAGCGGACGAAGGGTATAATTGAACATTCCGACTCATCCTGAGCCATCACATTCCGTATGGATCCTTTCGCGAAAGATACGGTCACACTCGAAAAAAAAGAAAAGTTTCCGGTAACAAAAAGATCCGCCCATGTCGGGATGAGGAGCCCTGTCGATCGACGAGCGCTCCGGGAGGAACAGACAGTTAAACAAGGAGGTCGTGTGATCACCAAATATCGGGGGGTAAACCACTCTAATAAATCAATTGTCTGTAACTAGGTTCCCCTAAAGAGTCAGTTGCAAAAAAACAGTAGAGTCACGCGCTAGTAATCATAGGGGGAAGGAAGGAAAAAGGAAATTTTAGAGAAAGAGAAAGCGAAACTAAGCGGCGTGCTAGCTCCAGCTTCTCAAGGTAAGTGAAGGGGGGAGAAGGTCTTCAACTGGCTGAAAACTGACTTTTTCGAAGAGGACGGTAAAAAAAGTAAGGCAGGTCAGGGGATGGGTGGGGGAAAGGGGGTACAAAGAGCGCTTCTGTCACTGGGGCTGCTTTGAGGTGATCAAAATACGGAATCGTGAAAGGGGGAGGAAAAAGGGCATCTGTTCTTGAAGAATGTCCGAATAAAGAGATCACTGAAGCGAAAGAAAAAAAAGGGTCCGGGGAAGAAGCCATCCGGTTAAGAATCGGACTCGCAGAAAAAAAAGAGCCCTCTTTCGAGCGCCCTGCTCCAGATCTTAAAGCAAACCGTAGAGGAAAGCTAGGAGAGGGAAAAAGTACGACAAGATAGAAAAATGGAAAATTGGGGCTCAGGGTCATGGGGAGGAAGGCTAGGAACGTCGAAATAGGGAACAATCTGAACACAGAACACGAAAGGCCGAATAGGTTATTCGAGTCGTTAATGGGGGTTACGCTAGCCTTACTGTTCTTCAACTGAGACGCTATGGGTTTTGTAAACTCGCTGGGAAAACGATTCATGGGTTTTAATCACTAAACAAAAGAACGTTTGATAACGTCAAGTCAGGAGGTGGCGGGAAAGGTGTTTTACCAGCCACATCTTAGAAAGGGGGGGGGTTTCGTGGAAGAACGGTAAAGGTGGTGGGGGAGGGGGGAGTTAAAAACTAGAGCACTGAAGATCTGGGTCCGGAAAAATCGGGAGGGTAAAGGGCCAAAGAAAGCTCAAAGTACCAGTTCCTAGCAGACCAAAGCGAATTGAGTGTCCTCAGTAAGACGTGGCGCGAGGGCGGGTCCGGGCGCTCTGTGGATGCCTCTATCTGGATATACATGCTTTCTACTTGGACGGAAGTTGGGAGGGCTGGCATTTCAGATATGACGACAGACCGTGAATGAGAGGGGGAGAGGTCCTGGACTCGGGTCCTAGTGATTAAAAAAGGGGGGTAAGAAATGGTGGAGACAGTATTCAAGGGTTAGATCTGAACCGTGGTCATTGGTCTTTTGGGTAACTAATGTAACTGGGCATGAGGGCTGGTGTCTAAAGGTGACTGGTGGGGACGTGGGACTACGTAATCATCATCTGGGGAGTAGGTAAATGCTGTTCTAGAGCGTTTTTCGAGGCGCCTTTTGAGGAGGATGAGACGGCCACGGCGTTCAGGGAAGGGTGCAGACGAAGAGGCGACAACCGGAGGGAAGAAAACCCTTATAGGGGGAGGGAGGGGGTAAATGGAAACAACAAGAATGGTTATGCACGAATGTATTTCAGTGAAGCACCCTTCGGGAAAAAACTAAAGTCGTGAAAAAAAAAAGGGTTTTGGACAGAGGACGACAGAGGGAGTGACCGAAGAAGAATACCTTAAAACCTCGGTAAGGGTATTGTGAACTCTTACGCAGGACGTTCTGACCTAAAAAACGTGCTCCGAGGACCGCTGCGAAGAAGTTCCCGGGAAAAGAGGGGGTTCCAACGCGGGACGGGATATGGATAGTAGAAGTCGATTGGTTAAAGGAATTTTTTTAAAAGAGGACCTGTTTGATCCTAAAATGGGTCTTGGCCCAAAAAAATATTTCAAGGGGAGAAGGCCTTGGCAGCAATTCTGTGATAGATCGCCCATAGCTCCAAAACAACAAAAACTGATTATTAGTAAAAGAACATAAAGATTTTGACTCGATCACCCGGAGCGAGTACCCCAGAAACCTTCCTCAGGGGGAAAGCAAGATGGGGGGACAAAGAAAAGGTGCATGGACACTCATTTCGGGGGATACACCATACCGTAGACGTCCAGGCAACAGCACTACCAATGAGATGAAGAGGGGGCTCACTACAAAGCTTTTTGGAATAGGGGAGCCTGCTTGCTCCTGGGATAAGGAAAAGGTTAACTCTCAAGGAGTGTATACACTGGCTCGGAGACGTAGAAGCCTTCATAGGACATTTGACTACAAAGGGGGGAGAACTTTTATGGAACTCATTGAAGAACCAGGGAAAAGGAGACACGGGAGCACGCTAGTTAGGGAGCAATGGGTGCTTAAACTGACCGCGAAATTCCAGTGGCCTTCAGCAGCTTCCAGTACCAGCTCCAGGTCGAAAATAAAAAGAAGCCTCTAGGACCTGTGCGAACCCTCAAACAAGAACACGGAGACAGAGCGAAACATCCCTGCTACCACAACAAAAGTAAAAAGGCCTCTACTAAAAGGATGACTTAGGAACATTCTTCCACTCGCACGAAACAGATACTTGGACATTCAATCCTTAACTTCAAAGAGGCAAGTTCCATTCGAGCCATCGGTCTATCATGCGAGAGGGGGCCGCCCTCCACTAGAAGAGGGAACGAAAGCCTCCAAGGGGAGAACTTGTACGCATCCGTAGTAAAAGTCAGTAAGGGAGAACCAGAAGGAGGTTCAACTAGTAACATCTAAAGACGGGGATACCATCAAGAAGGACGTTAGCGGGTGCTAAGGTCCAACAGGAAACAAATCCATGATGGTACTAGACCACCGCTCACGCAACCTGGCAAGACTAACTCTTGGGGAGGCCACCCTCTCAAAATGATAGCTCAAGGCCAGCTCTTGACGCCTGTGGGGACCTGAGAGAAATGCTCCCGTCGATAGGCGTGGAGTGTCATAGCACCATGAAAAGTAAACGAGTACACCAACCATCGCGAGAAGGGGATAAGGCAGTGGGGGGGGGAAGCGTGAAAACAGTAAAATGCCAGTTAAGTATACAAGATACGGCAGGCAGGGTTAGTGGTGTGGGAAAGCGGCAAGAACGGGGGCATGGAGTGGGGGGGCGGGGATCTCCTACCGCGCTAGAGCGGACACGCTCCAAATTCTTGCCTAACATCCAAACCCAACGGGGCGAAGCGGGGGGAAAGGAGACACACGAGGGGAGAACGGGTGGAGAGTGGGCTCAATAGGTGGCCCCGGCACTGAAGAAACCTAGAGGGAGATTTCCACCCCTAAGGGGGGATTATCGCATCGCCAACAGAGAAAAAGATAAAAAATTATTGGGACCCTCTTTTGTTCACCGCGAACTAAACAGATCCTGCCCGGAGCCTATACGTACAGAGTTCATAATCAAAACCGGGGCCGACATAAAAAACAGGGCTCCCCGATCAAATCTGCTGGGCTGAGTCCGTTTTCACCAGGAATGACAGGGGGGATCCTAAAGGAGTGTCGACGACGGCCGCGTATAAAATAAAAGCAAGACTGAGCATCCCGGGGATGCCATTCAACCAGGAACCAGGCGATCAGTGGCTAGCAGCACGCGCGAGTTGGACGCTGAAAGATCGGGGTCAACGTTATTGATCAAGAGCAACGAAAAGGGAGCGGGAGAGAGAGATACGCCGGACTGGTGAATTTTTGGGGGAGAACGGCCTCGTGCCGTGACGAGTACAGTAGTCAAAGCCAAAAGTATTCGGGGGGAGAATCTGGGGGAGCTCCAACCGCCCCTCAGATGTACTTCTTGTTGCCGGCCGAGGGGGACAGTCATACACCGGGTCATCCTACAAGGTCCTCTCTGACGGGGAAGGACTTGGAAGGAAGAGAGAATTTTCGACGGCTAGGGAAAGCATATAGAATTCCAGTGGTGCAGGGGGAACACTTGTATGGAGACGAACGAGTTCACCAAGGTGAGTGCGTTGAACGCGGCGATCAACATGAGACGGAGGACAGACAACAGACGCAAACTTCACGGGGGGGGGGAATCCTGTGAGACACCAAACGGGGGTACCGGTGGGAGAAAGTTGAGGTAGTCCACAGCTGAAAACGTCTGCGAGTAGCGTTGCAGATGAAGGGCTAAGGAAGTCTGTAAAACAGAAAACAAGAGGGGAGGGGCTGTCACGGGTAGGAAACAAACTCGTGGGGTCAAGGGTAGGACTGGATTACAGTGATCGTTTTTGATCGGGGGGGGACGGGTAACATGTCTATTGGGAGGTGCAAACGCGAGAGGCCTAAGATCCCCGGAGGGGTAGGCTGTCGCGGCGTAATGCTGAGAACACTCGTTCCACAGGGTGCTATACTAATTCAAAAGGAGGTGGTGGAACGCTGGAAGAGGGTCCACCCCGAGGGAGTCGGTCAGACAGGTAGAGAAACTTCAGAGAGGGTGCACTGTGTCTACAGGCGTTCGGGTGTGGGTGGGGTTTTGAGGGTTTGCGTCCTCACAAAAGATGTCCTCGGCAGGAAAAGGATTCACAACCATTGGGGGGGGGGGAAGGAACCCGTCGAACAATACGGACGAGAAACGGGGATGCACAGAACCGACCGTTGGCGCGTTGCTGTGGTTATTGACGGTACGAGCGAAAGCGAAGGCAAGAAGGGTAATCCTCGGAAAAAAGGGGTCCGTTCTGTGGGTCCGCGTAAATTGCCCTGGCGCG
>Ga0179593_1309058_pt1 | contig 10941 bp, 12 predicted proteins | sample CZODoug2_1_08_16_FD_185931 | JGI IMG/M metagenome (GOLD analysis project Ga0179593, IMG submission 185931) | Vadose zone soil fungal communities from Angelo Coast Range Reserve, California, USA - CZODoug2_1_08_16fungal (PacBio error correction) | ecosystem: Environmental > Terrestrial > Soil >...
GGGGGAATCTGAAGGCAAGAATCAACCAGTGGGAAAAAGACAGGAAAAGGACGCCGATAAGGGAGAGGAAAAAAAGACACGCATCGAGTCGGGAAACTACTGTGCCCCAAAGACACAAATTTCCAAGGGACAAAAAGGGTTTTCAGGACGGGGTGAGGAGGCGCCCCGAAAAAGGGGCAGGGGCCAAGGGGGTCAGAAGGAGAAAAAGAGCGACAAAGGAAGAAAAGGAAAGAAATTCGCCCGTCTCGGACCAAGGGCCGTCAAAACGATACAAACGGCTCCGAAAAAAACTCAGGGATTAAATCGCGAATCGGGGGCCAACAGGAGCAAAGACTGCAGGGAACAGTCCGGATGCGAGGGCAGAATGAAACACGTCCGTGGACGAGGTGAACGGGTCATGAAGGGAAGTAGACAAAAAATAAAAGCTCGATTCCTAAGGCAAAAGGCCGCGCCGAGAGGAAAATTTCCATTGCACTGAATAGAAAAATCAAAAAAAGGAAAACGCGAGATCAGCGGCCTGCGATCACGAGAGTAATCGGAGTAGTATGTAAAACGTTGGCCGGTAAGGGCGAGCGGTGAGAGGATTGCACAAGCGGAGAGGAGGCAAGCCACCGGCGGAAGAAGGGGAGAAGGCCGAGGGAGAGGGACTCGTTAGGGGAAAAAGACGGTATCGACAGCCGCAGGGAGTAGGAGTACCACGTCCTATCGCCCGCCAGGGAGATGAAAAGTTTAAGCGGGGAGATGGATACCTCATGAGCAATCAAGTCTATATAACCATCATTCAGGCAATAGGCAAAAGAATTGCGTGAAAAACTGAAACTTCAAACAAAAGCCAGCGTACAGAAAAAGGGGGAAGTACTCCCAGACGGGGTGTCTCTAAATTCAGGTGATTCCGCCGAGAACTGGAAAGCATATAACATCAGTGGGGACAGGGGTTGGGGAGAAAGTCAGATCACGCAACAGAGCACTGGGAAGATTGGATGCAACAGAGAAAAAAAACTGCTAAATTTCGGTTGCTCAACGGCTTATGAAAAGTGGGCGGAAACCAAAGAGGGGGAAGCATCTAACAAAGGAGAACAGAACTGAACTCGTACCCTTAAAAGAAGAGTCGGAAAAAGTTCAAAGCAACAAGCGGCAAAGGGGGCGCATCTAGAATTCCTTCGGGTGAAAAAAGGGTGACTATTTTCAGCGCCAGTGAAAAACTGTCCCGACTCAAAATCGCCAATCTCAAAATCAAAACTCACCGGATCGTCGAAAAAACAATCAGGGGTATAACGGATGATAGGGGGAACGAACTGAATCTGTGAGAAGAGCATTCAGGAGAAAATAGGAACGGAAGAAAGAAAAGACTGCCGGAGCAGCTCCAAAAAAACGAAGATAGAAAGACGGGTTGGGGCCGGGGGAGCGGATTCAGGGAGGCAACACCGATTCTATTTAAAGCCATCAGGCCTTCTCAGTCAAAAACCCCATTGAAAAGAACTTTGGCACCCTAACGTACGGCAACAGAGGTAGATGGACGGCCGAATTGCTGAAGTTACTCTAATATATATTCAAGCGTTGAGAGATAGCCGGCTGGGGTGGTCAATTCCTACGAGCGTCGGCAAGAAATGGTAATGCGGACCCCCAGAATCGGAGACGACCATAATTACTTAAGGAAAGAAGGGAAAACGAATGTTTTGGAAAAGAAGAAGAGAATCATACCGGACGCCCAAAAGCAGGGGGCGAGACCCGATCATCGTGGGGTCCACAAAACGGATTGCGAGACCTGTATGAACCATAGCGAAAGAAATAGGAGGCCGGGGAGACACGGTCTCAAGGGGGGGGCATGGCAAGAGAAATGCTTCTCAGAACCATCTAAAACATTCTCAGACTCATTGCAAGCTAAAAGGGAATTGAAAAAAGAGGTCCTGTGGTCCAAGTGAAAGGAAAGCAAAGATGGGAGGGAGGGGAAGGGAGGGGCAAAAAAAGTTATGACCTCAGGTGGCTAAAGAAAAAGAACACCTGACGGGCGTCTCTATATCATAAAAAAAATGTCGAGAAAGGATATGGGTGAGGCACTCCTCACAATAAGGAAAGTCACAACTACCGATCAAGGGTTCGCGCTCTCGCAAACCCATCTAAACAAGTCGTCAAACGCCACTGCCTAGTCGGGGGTTGCCAAACGGAGCGCTACGCGTGGTCCGAAAACACAAATAATTTTTAAAAAAAGGGGGGTCGTCTCTCCAGGGTCAAAGATTCCCAGGATTGCACGAAAAGAGGAAGGGGGAGTCTGTAAGTGATGCCACGATGTAGATCCAAAGCTGGAAACCACATGATAAAAACTCAGGTATAAGACTAAGGGATGGAATCATTTCAAACGCTCAGGGGAGGGTATGGGGGTAAAAAAGAAGTCTGATAAACAAATCTCCCCCAAAAAAAACCCGACACTCCCACATAAAGAATATTAAGGGCTGGCTATCAGAATCTAGCAAAACAGCAAGGAAAAAATTGGACGTGGCGCGTAAACATAGTTTATTCAACCCTTTCGAGGTCCCGGCAGTGAGAGGGACAAAAAGGGCATTTCCTTTCGGGCCAAGGATAAAAAAAGACATCCGGGTCTAGAGCCAAGCCGTAATCAGTATTGCAAAATTCCCCTCGCGGCTTATGAGTGTATGAAAAAAACTCATGGGAAATCAATGGGAAGACCCAGAAATAATAAAAGAATCCGGAGCACGAGGGGGGTCTATCTATAGGGGACGAGCGGAGTTTGCCTGAAACTTAGGTTACTTTAGAGAGAGATGGGAGCGCCGTAAGGAAGTAGAGATCACCCCATGGAGGCAACAGAAAAAGGGACATTTTGGGGGGGAGGTGTGAATAGGGGTAGAAGCTCAAAAAAAGTTTGGGCACTGTTTAGGACCGAAATCAAACGACACACACAACCTCCCGGCGAACAACAAAAAAAGAGAAGGTGGAGACTACACACCATTGGGGGAGAGACGAAAGCCACACCAAACAAAGGGTAGGAGGAGGGAGAGAGAGATTAATAGCAGCCAATCGTGGGGTAAGATCTCTCTTGGGGATTGGGGTGTTCACGCCTGGGCTTGGGGTAGGGGTGAGAGTGGACGGAACCCTTACGATGAACAAGAAGAAAGAAGCTGAAAAGGACAAGCAACAGCCGAAGGTGGCGGGTGGTGCCGACCGATTTGAGTCTACCATGACTTACAGGAACGAACATGACAAGGGAAAAGGGAAGGAGGAAATTCACCCCTTAACCCAAGAAGAAAGGGGGTCTCAAGGACTGAGATATCGCTAAAAATGGCAGAGCTTGCCGCTCCTGGAAGAAGGCTATTTTATCCTGGTAGGAAGCAGTGGTCAAAGAAAGTAAAATAAAAATAGGGACAACCCAGGGATCGACAGGGGGAGCTCTTGGTAAAAAGGACAGTGAAGTAAGAAACTCCTCGTCCCTAATAATCTCATCCCAGTGGATCACAAAAACGGGAATCCACTTAGGGTAGGGGGGGGGGGGATAGGAGAGGAAGTTTACATACGCCTTGGGGCGTAGGGGGAAGGAGCTTCGTGGGAAGAGAACGTTTGGACAAAGCGCCCGACTTCATCGTTGGAAAAGTCGGTCCACAGCAAGGGAGTAAGAAGAAACACCTTGTCGACACACTCTTGAAACAAGAAGGTGGGGAGAAGTTTGGGGGGGGGAGGAGACCGAACATGTACTAGGCGCAAAAGGACAAGTCGTATCCTACATAGGCCGGTAGGGAAATGGGGAAATGGGAATAAACGATTCCAAATGGGAAGGGGGGAGGTCCTGGAGGAACAGGGGGGAAACCACGACCATCTGGCGGCTGGCGCGAATTGTTTTCATCTTCACTCAAGTCGGGGAGCGAAATTCGCAGGGTAGGGGAAGGCAGTCGGAGGAGGGCGGGAGCAAAGCGGAATGTCGAAGGGAGGAAGTGCTTCCACAGAAGGACAAAACGGGTCTCCTCCATTGCTTGAATAAAGCTCGTTAGTCTAAGGCGTCAGAGGGTAGCGATAACAACAGATGAAAACTCGCGTCGCAGGCTGGAAGGGGACCCGGGAAGGGGAAAAGAACGATTGGTTGGGCGACTGGGAGGAAACGTCCGGTCAAAAGGTCAACGCCGAAAAAAGCCGATTATCTCAAGATGGGGGCATAAAGTCGGGTCAGAGCTGCACGAGGACCGGGGGGAGAAAAGGAAACGTTCGTTCCAGGCGACACGGGAGGATGTCGTCGGGGGCCCATCCAAAGGCACATCGTTGCCGATTCTCCGGCATTGGAGGGCGATGCAATGGCGCTTACCTAACCCCAGGCCAAACTTCGCGAAGGGAAACCAGAAGGGAGCGCAGCCCTGAAGGAGGGGAGCGAAAAAGAGGGCTAAACCATCTACGGCGCCTCGCGCTATGGAAAGCGCTAATTGTGAGGGGAGCCGGAACCGCAAAAATAGGAAGGGCTGAGGAGATAGAGGCGGGAAACGGAAACGGGGAAGGGATATTATGCGGGAGCTGCGAGGAAGGAGGCCATCGTATGGCTGACATAAGCGACGAGAAAGAAATCTATCCCTAGAATGCGGCCGATTTCAAACGGGAGCAAGTGATGATTTGTTTAGGGGAGGGGAATGAAGAGCTGCGAGCGGCGAATTGGCGCGGCAATGAGGAAACGCAAGGGCCGTCGCAAAAAGCACATAGGAAACTCACCGGAAGTGGGGCTGGCCGCAGCGAGCGAAAAAGGCGGCTCCGGCTTACGAAACATCGGCATCAAACGAATCGAGGTGAAACCTTTCACCTAGTGGAAGACGGACGGTTCGGCGTTGACGAATCGTCGATAGTGAGCCCAATACTAGGCTATAAGGGTCCGAAAAACTAAGGGAGAGTGGGAGTAAAGGAAGGAAAGATCGGGGCAGCGGGAGGTGAGCCTCAGGGGGTCGAAAACATTTAGAAACCATATGCGGGCATTTCGCGCTGAATACCAAGTGAATAAAGAATCACCGGACCGGGGGGGAGAAAGGGAAGCGCGCAGGGTGGGGTCCGAGGAGTTTTTCATCTAACAAATCACGGGCTATGGATCGACTAGTGTCATATCGGGGGTGGGGAGGCTCGATGACGGTCCACGCATCGCAAATGATTCACCAGCATACCTTGCTTCTATCGGAAGTCATGAAAAAAATGGGAGGAAGAAGACACAGGGAGGCTTCTATAACTGTCAATCCGACCTGCTTTCGCTCGGCAAGGAGAGGGGGGGGGGGGCTAGCGCTCAATAAGACGTGACGTTGGGGTCATCACACGGCCGACATTACGCTGCCACGAGAATAAAATCATCTAAGAAGGACGAATGAGAGTCAGGGGCGTTAAAGGGGGGAGCTATCAGGCCAGTTTCGAAGGGGGGCGGGGAGCGGCGGCGGGGGGATGAAAATGCAAACCTCGAAAAAGAGCAAGGGGGGGGGGTCTTCATGCATAATCAGGAAAACATAAGACGCCCCGGGACTAATGGAAGAGGAAATAGCCCGAAGAGTAAGAGTAAAAAGGGAGGATCAAGGGGGTCACCGAGACGAAAAGGGTTAAACCCAACAAGAGTTTTGTCTCGTGTCGAGCCGGTTTCCGTTTTACGCCGCCAGTTTCTATCGGGGGAAATTGGTTCGATAATCAGCCCACAACAAAAAAAGGGGAAGGGGAAAGAAAGGGGGGGGGAGTTACACGTCGCGAAAACAAATTGGGGAAAAAGATGGTGAGGGGAGGAAAGAAAGCACCGAATCCAAAAACCCTTGAAATCGGCGTATGGGCCATAAGCATAGCTTCGCAAAGAGGCGGGCATTGAGGTCAGATCATGAAAGACACACACAGGAGGCAGGGTCAGTAGTTGGAAGGGGGAAATGGTGAGATTTCAAGGAAAAACAAACGAAGGCTCGAGAAAAATAATCCCCACCGCCGCGGGAGAGCGTCCTAGGGAACCAGTGGAAATGAGATACTGTCAAGCCAGAGAGAAATAGCCGATTCTATCCCGAGAAATAGGGATGTAGTAAGGCGCTTGGGAAGGTCAATCGACAAGTGCCGTGTGATGAAAGAGTCGGACGGCGTCGGAGCGAAGCCCCTTCGCCGGCCCTTAAAGGACATATTGAAAAAGACGTTGACTCAGAATAGAGCGTTGACTTTGCCCGCCGGAAGGCGGGGCTAAAAATATGACGAGCTCCTGCCGGATGTGATCGGGGAAAGCAGAGGGACAGAGAGTGTACCTCGAGCAGGAAATCATGAAAGAAGTACTCGGCGACCAATAATCGATTGGCGAGGTAAAAGAGGAAGGCCCACAGGACAGAAATTGAGAAGAGACCAAAAAGGGGGGGGGATGCTTCGATTGGTTCCGCCGAACAACTCCCGAGGGGGAAAAGGTGGACGAATGGTTGGGAAACGCCGGGATATACTAACGAGGAAATGGGGGTGGATGGGGTCTTCAATCGAAGTCGAAGGCGTGGGGCCAGGGGACAAAGAAGAATCTAGTAGGGGGGGACGAACAGAGAAAGTCGGAAAAAAAACCACCGCACGTCGAACTAGCGAGCAACAACGGAGGGATCGTATGCCTATTTCGGGACAAAAGCGGCGCAGGGTGAACACATGGGAAAGGAACTGGGGTGAATGTGACTATGGGAAGATCGTACGCGAATGCCCTGGCCTCAAGACGCAGGCGACGCTCGCCAGCGATATCAACCGTGACACCACCATCGATAGCATCTTACTCCTCGGAAGATCTAAAAAATTGAAGAGGGGGAAAGAGGAGGGTGCACAGGGCGAGACGGTAAGCATACCGTAGCCTGCGGGGAGAATAAAAACGAAGCCAATCGTTTTGGAAGGTGAAAGCTATCCGACTATCAAGGAAAAGGATAGAGGGCACAACGAAAAAAACATTCAAACAAAGGGGGAAATTCTCGTCGCCCAGAACATGGGTACGCCGACATGCGGGGAATCTCCTCGAAGGGGAATCGGCTCTTCGTATGATCTCCTTCGGGTTACTGAAGGGAGAGAGGGGCGGAAGGGGTTAACTGTGAAATGGAGAAAGAAGAAACGGAAAGCCATATATTGCAGGATAGCAAACGATGGCCAATTTTGGATTGCGCCTATCATGAGCTACACTTTACATACTATAAACACCGGGGGGCGAAAAAACACGATCACGTTGGAAAACGAAAGGTGACCGCTGGGCACTCGCGGAACATTCCTCAGGCCTCTTCGAGTAGGATGACATAAGACGGAAAAGGGGGCTCGACGCGACTGGAATCTCATCAAAGCAGGAAAAAGAGGGGTCCTTGCCAAAAGCCAACCTTTGATCGAGTGCGTGCTTCCAGAAGGTGTGATCTTCCTCAAAAAGGGGGACAAAGAAGAAACGAAATAGCAATGGGGAGGAGCGATATCCAGTCGATACAGTCAAAAGGAGGACTCCAGCCTATAAAAACCACAACCGGGAGACCATTTTCTCAGACCGACAGCGGGAGTGCACGAAACTCAAAACGGCAAGAAAGAATGGTCTGGGGGGCTTCCAGCGTAAGGGGACTGCCCATGCCGGGAAAAAGGCAATTTGGCGGCGTCAGGGGAGGGCTAGGGGGAAAAGGGCAAAGCTGCCGGCTGTGGGAAAAACGTATTCCGTGTTCTGAGAGTTATGAGATAAGTCCAGGCGGTCGGCAGGCCAACCGGTGGCGAAAAGAATGGAGCCCAATCAGGTCTGTAGGAACCCTGGGGCAGGGGTCATTTTGGCACACTCGGCAGGTTCTGGCGATTGTACACACTCTCAGCGAAAGACAGAAAGACGCGCAAAAAAGGAAGAAAAGGCCCCATAAGACGAACCACTTCTCTCGCAGATCGAGCCAACGCAATAGAAAAGTTGCCTGCAAGAAACGAGGGAATGAAAAAGTAGAGGGGGCCGAGGGGGATGGAAAAAGGGGGAAGGAAGAAGTCCGCAATTTCAAAAGCCACTCCTCTTCGAAGCAATGCAGATCCCTGACCGTGAAGGGGGCCCAGCGAGAAATGAGGAGAAAAAGCGCCGTGTGGTACAGTAACGGCGAAACGCAGGGGGGCCCGAAAGGAAGAGAAAGCAACCGACTTTGGTCGACGGTCAATGCGGCGAATTTTTGAAGGCGATTTGGAAGCGGGGAGGAGATGGGGGGCAGTGGAGTGCCGTAGGTCATTATCTTCCCCATCGCGCAACCGCCACTGCGGGTATGTGGGTGGGCTTTGTGAAGAGGGGGGGGGCCGGATAGCGGCTCATTCGGGCGAGGGGGAGGACATAAGGCAAAAAAAAAAAAGCAGGCTAACACAATTGGACCTCGTTGGAGGCGAGACTACAACAACAACAGGGGGGGGAGAGGAAAATATTTTGAAAGGGACACAAGAGGGGTGGAGAAACTCTTACGTGGAGGGTGTTTATAGGCAGGGGGAGGGGCTCTTCGGGCGAAAAAATAAAAAAACTCATGAGACGCCCGACAACTATTCAAAAACGCAAAACACTTGGCGGGGACCGAAGGAAGGGGGGGGTACGATTAACAGGGAAAGTCGGAAGGGAAGGGATCAACAGTTCAAGACGATCGCCTGACCCCCCCATCCTGAAAAAATAGCCAATGCGAGCCGCCATTAATGCGTCGGGCGCGGATTCGCCGGGACCTGAAATGGTCATCACCGTGCCGTTTAGAAGATGTAGTGTGCACTTGGACGTCAAGAGGGGGCACTCGAAAAGAGGGGGGTCGGGGGCCGTGAAGGCCCTTGACAATGAAGACGGAAACGGCCCTGCGAAGGGTTGCATACTAAGTGTCCGCGCCCAGTCACCGGGAGTGGGGAGAGGATCTTTCGGGGTAGAAAATATGGGGCGGTAGTAGGATTTCGGCGATGAGGTAGAAGGACGGGGGGGGTACAAAAAAGCCCTAAGCGGTTGCCAATCTGCAAACCAGGATTCGAAAAAACCTGGCTTCTTGCTTCAAGGTGTGCTGAGGGCGGGCCGGCGAAAGCGGAGTCGTATCAATGAACTCAGAAGAAAAGAAGCACGTTTCGACACCGGGAAAGGAAGGAAGTCCGCTCTACTCAGCCAATTGAATTGGGCGGCCTGGAGATACAGGGGGTCAACCAGAACACTATGGGGAGGAAAAAGAATTGTTAGCGAAAAAAAAAAGAAAGAAAACTGCGCTAAAGAAAATATTCATGCGGGGCGGCGGCAGATCCTAGGTCTCTCTCCTTGATTCGGGAAGCCACTTCTGCCGTGATGGGGAGAAGGTCCCGAATAAAGGGGGAAGAAGGTAACAAGAGAAGGAACTCCCTACGATTACATCGGGAAGGTCCGGAGGAAAAAAGGGTGTGGTCAAGAACTTGGGGAGCCGTATTCTTATAGAAGTGAAGTATTTAAGAACAATAAAAAGGAGAGGAAGCGGGAGAGGATAATTTGGCCAGTCGCCCCAAAAAAGGTACGAGCCCCCGATGAGAAGGGGCTTCAGCACAATGCGTACGCTGCTTCCCTGTAAAATTGGGACGAGGAACAGGAAAAAAAAGGCACATCAGGGGGGGGGACCTATCCTGGAAGAAGGTATTTCGGGAAAGGGAAAAAAATGAAAATAAAAACATTGCACAAATGCCGCCGCTCCAAAGCAGGGGCTATCATGAAAAGAGCGCAGAGGAGAGCGAAAAAAATGTCTTCTCTAGCGGATGGGGGGGCGACCGCGTAGGAAAAGTCGAAGAAATTTTGCGGGAAAAGCCGGAACTCAAAGATGAAAGGAGAAGGAGAGGCGCTTCACCTTAAAAAGGGGCTACAGGGCGAGCGGACCAAGGACCACTGAAAATCTTGATACGGGGGTATGGGAGAATTCGAGAAAAAGAAGAAAAAGTCCCGATCCGCGGACGATTACCAGTCCGCTATATATCTTGTTGTCGGACAGGGGATAGCTTGTCGGCAAGCTTGGGACCGCGGCGCGGAAGAAAGGGAAAGGCCCGACAGAGAGGGCAAAAAGGAACCTTCAAAAAAGGGACAATTGAAAAAAAAAGACGCGAAAGCATGAGCTTTTTTTTTGTGTGGCTTGCACGCGGAGAACTGCCTCGAGGGAGACGGGTTCCCATTTAGAAACGTAAAGAGGGGCGCTACTACGGCCGTCACTTTGAACGAGCGGCTCTACGCACACGAATTAATTGAGGGTGACGATGAACCCATCTCCCCGGAGACTCGACGTGTGTAGACAACAATTCCACCCAGGGGCAAACTAAGGGGCAGTTCTGCACGGAGGAGAAAAGTCAGAAATCACAACCGATTGTGGCAAGTACTTCGACGCGGCACAGGGGGGGCCGGGAAGGCGAGTCAATCACACACCTGAGAGGGGGAATAACGGTCAGTCTCTCCCTTGCCCCCCATCGGGGGGGTGGAAAAAACCCCACATCAGTCCACCCTCGACCCGATACACAAATCAATGCCCGAAAAGGGAAGAGGGGGGGACCGGAAAAGAGTCCAGGAGGAGAAGAAAACGCTGGATTAGGTCGAGAACGAGTTTTCAAAGCGTGAAACTAAAAAAGAGCAAGACGAAGGGTGGACTTCGCTACCGAAAAGGGAACGACGATGTTCCTCACACATTAACGCGTCCTCTAGGAAAAAGGAAAACAGGAGACTACAAACATAGCGAGGGATCGCCAAGACGTATACTCTCTGAAGTGGGATTTCAGCTACATGTCAAGAAGAGCGAAACGGTCGCCGGCTGCAGGGGATTCGGAATATAGGCCCGGCCGTTTGGGAATAGGCTGAAACTGACCAGAAAAAAAAACCGGACAAGGAAAGGGGCAAATTCGCAGGGACCTCTGCCGTAAATGGCATTAAGAACTAAACTTGGGCAAAAAAAAAAAAGGGTTCAGCCAAAGTTTTGCTTAGGAGAACGGGTCTGTTCTTCACCACAGGTCGATCTTGAACAAGGGGGGTTCGAAACGGACAAG
>Ga0179593_1348337_pt1 | contig 10941 bp, 13 predicted proteins | sample CZODoug2_1_08_16_FD_185931 | JGI IMG/M metagenome (GOLD analysis project Ga0179593, IMG submission 185931) | Vadose zone soil fungal communities from Angelo Coast Range Reserve, California, USA - CZODoug2_1_08_16fungal (PacBio error correction) | ecosystem: Environmental > Terrestrial > Soil >...
CTAAAGGACATTCTGGGGGGGCTCATGCGCGAGACACCCTTCGTAGTGCGATCCCTTTCTTTTTGAGGGTAAAACACTAGAAAGGACGCGGGTCAAAGGGTTTATGAACTTATTCAAAATTCCCTCAGAGGAGCCGGAGTAATGAAGGGGGGAATGAAGTACCCCAGATGGTCCGACGTCTATAAGAAGGGTCAGAACCCAGCAACGTAGGTCGTATCGCGGTGGGGTGGGGGTAAAATTTCTTATTCGGCTCGAGAGCTCGGCACGGGAGGAGATTGAAAGCGATTTATTCTCCGAATGACGTCATGGCAAAGAACGTTTCGACCTATAGAATATCGGGCACTACGGATAAAAAAGTGGAGCAGACTCCTGCTTACAATCAGACCGTGTTGCTCTGTCCTTTTCGGCGGTCGCCGTGCAATGCGAAGGCGGGCGGACGAGACTGACATTTGATTACAACACGAAGGGCGGAAGCATTCCTCGAGCAGACGGAAACGGCAGGAGAGGCAACACCCAAACAAGCGAAAGGACCAAACGCAGTGGAAAGCTTCGCAAAAGCAAAAAAACCAGAAGTGAAGTTGCCGGGCATTGGGAAGGAACGAAGAATGCCGATTGTCGTTAAATGCAGAAGAACGTATAAGGGTCGGCGCTCAGGCAAGCCAGGCGGCACACCTCAGGGTTTGAAAAGAAAAATAAAGACATAGTGCGGCTAAGGGAGAGGAATTAACGGGCCGGAACCAAATTGTGAACAGAGAGATGTCGGGCGTCAGGTGTTCTCTCCAGTCTAGTAATAGGAGCAGTATCGTTGCCCGAAGGACGCACAAAGAAAGGACCTCATCCGAAGGAGGGAGACAAGAATACCACCACGAAAACGCCACCACCAGATCGTTCGGAAGAGCCAAGGAAAAAAGGTGTGAAAAAGAAGAGAGGGCTCATCAGGAAAAAACAAATTCCACGCTGCCGGGCAAAAGGTAAAGTCAATTTTGGCTTCACGTAAGTCCCCCAAGTGAAGAAGGGCAACGGGGGGAGGATTGCAAAAACTCTTATCTCTTCGCGACCTACATAACCGGGAAAAGAGGGAAGCATGGTCTCCGAGATTCGTCAATGGAAGGAAGGGGTTATTGACTAAAACCTGGAAGACCGCCTAAAAAAGAAAGATGGAAGTGGGGACTTTAGGGGGGTCTTGGGAGGCAGCCTTATGTCGGGGTCGCAAACCTGGGATCTGGAGTTATGGAACGCAACAGTATGTGGAGAAGTAAGAACCTTAGGGAGGACCTTCGCTGGAATCCCTTAGATATCTACCAGTGAACGGTAAGGTCACGCCTTGCAAAGGCACAAAGACAGGAGAGTAATGACCCGAAACGGATTTTTGAGGGATACGGCAAGGGGGAAAAGCCTGACTACGGAAAAGAGACGGGCGAGGAGAAAAGCTGGAGGCCAAGGGGGGGGAGATGTGTGCGTGAGCGGCTTGACAACAAATGGGCCTACAACTTCTTCCTCTCCCCTAAAACAAGAGAGGCCGCCCCAATCGAGGATGGTGAAAAAAAACCGGTCGGTGTGAGTTAAGTGAAGCCTAATATAGAGAAAGGTGTCGACTGAAGGGTTCGGAGTAGTGAAGGGCAAGGGTCATTTTCATCCCAAGGAATCCGATTTACGAAAGGGCCTTTCTTTAAACGTAGGGGGGGAGAGGAGACAGAAAGGGACCGGCGTCGCTTCAGATCAACGAAAATGCAAAAAATTGGAAATTGATAGGTAGGGCCTTCCGGATGCCCTCTTCACTTCGCCGTGGTCCTAAGAAGGAGAAGGAGGGGAGCACGTTGCTCCGTAGCACCAATCCTAACGTGCCGTCGGGCATGGGAGGGGGAGAAACGCCTCTTCTGCTCGTCCTCCAATACAAACATCTAAAGGTACAATAAGGAATGGGGGGTGGGTGTTTTGTCTGTGGGGCCCAATCGGTAATTCTACTAAGATGATAAGGCGAGCGAGACTACTAAAGTGAGCAAAGACTATCACTGAATACCTGGCGCAGAAAAGTACGGTACGGCTTCTCAGCGAATGAACCAACCTTGAGCTAACCCGCGTGATCGTCCACGTCGTCGTCGAGAGCGTCCTCCGAGTGTGGAGCTTCTAGGACGGTTATGCCCTCCCGCGACTCCCTTGATGCCCATCGGTTGCATCGAGGGGGTCGAGCTCCTAGATCCGCGTACGGGGAGCAAAAAAAAAAGCGAAGGCAAAGAGTTGTTTGGCCTGTGAGGATCTGGACGGCATTAGGAGAGTCGCGAAGTTTTTCAGTAATCAAGGGAGAGCCCCGGCTTGAGCGGGGGAACTCGACCAATCGGGGGTTGATCTGCAGCCCGAATTCTTTGGCCGCATATCTGAAACCGCAAAAAAGCGGCAACCGTCCATAAACCCGCTTGGGAAAAAAAAGAAGGCCCCACGTAACACCTCTCCGGGGAATCACGGGCACTCAGTTGAGCCCGGGAAGCAGGACTCCGGCATCCAGCGCTACGGCTCGGAGGCAGCGGGGCCAAAGGAAGCGGTCAGGTTCGCTTTTCTCGGACCGGGACTAAGCACTAAGTCGGGACCTGCCGGCGCACTCTAGAACTCGAGAGCCTCGCGGGAAGAAGTCCGCGTGGCAGGCCCGGAGTGTCGGTACTTTGATGGGCGCAGTGGCCCAATCCGATCTGCGGTGTAACCGCCACAACGATCAATCTCAGGAATCCTAGATCGGCGGACGAAGAGCCAGCGCGTCCTCGTGCAAAGGACCACGAAACAAAACACCGACCGAAAAACGGTGCCGCGGAGGTAACTGTTAGAGAAACTCAAGGGAAGCCGTGCCTCGAGGTAGGCGGGACCACGTTACTCCAGACTGCATCAGAAAGTCGCGCTCGACGCGAAGGAAGCTAGGTAGATACCAGACGTCGAGCTGACGTAATCGGAGGTCGTAGGGCGCGACGCCGTTCGAGAAAGGGGTGCCAATGCTGGTTAAGGGAAAAAGACGCTGCCTTGCGAAAAGGGGAGGCGGCCTAGGTCATCTCAAAAAAAAAAAACGGAAGAAAAATGGGATAGAAAGCGTACCTGCCAACTCAACATTATAAAGGAGTCATGACCAACACAATCCGGCAACGTATCGCGACGAAGGAGCGATCACGGCAAACCCCACCGATGTCGAAGTCACCCGGCGACGGAACGCCTGTCCTACTAGAAAACTCGGGGCCTGGTCCGGCCTACGCGAACCGGGGGGAGATGGCGATCACACTGGGCCTCGGCGTACCGAGGGAGCCCCGGGGCGCCGACTTTCTTATAGGGGGGTCACCACGCAAAAAAAAAGGTGAGGAGAAGGTTGGGGGGGAGCCAGGCGCACGAGAACAGTTCTGGGGCGACAGAAGTTTTTCCTCAGGTAGTGATCGTGCTGCGAGAAAAGAAGAGGGGGCTTGAGAGGGCAAGCCAGCAGACCGAAAAAGAGGCCGCACGCTCCTAAGCGAGTGGGGGGGAGAAGGAGGAGCAGCGGGTCACTAGGGAGAGGCTGCGCGGCCCCGGGCGAAGGTCGTACAGGCGATCGCAGTCCCTCGCCTGACCAAGGCAGGGTCTCTAGGGGGAAACGCAAAAAAACCCGCGTAAGACGGGCCCATTTAGGACATGCTCCACGCTTGCCTGAAAGGACCACACGAGAGGGGGACGGGGGGGACTTAAGGGCATGCCGAGTGGAGGGTCGAGGGGGCGGGTGCGGGCTCGTTGCTCAAGGGGCACTACTGGTCGAGATCAAAAATACCTGGGGGGGACTAGGTCAACTTAAAGGAGGGTAGGTTCAGGTAAAGGGACACCTCATTGTCTATAAATCACTACCCGATTGGGAAGCTACTCACAAGCACCCAGGATGGGGAGCTGCAGCTGAAGGAGACTAAAGAGTACAGGTCTCGCCTCACAAAACCTCGATGATAAACAGGGGGAATAAAGGGAGTCAGGGGAGAAAGAGGGAGATGCCAAAAAAAAACGGGGCCAATACTAACGCAGTCGAGAAGCGCTCGATGAGGCGTTGGGATAAATCGCTGTGCGTCCTTCCGTGCTCGTTGGGGGATTCTGCTTCCGCCGAGCTCAGGGGATTATTGTAAAAGAGGTCGCGCCAGTAAATAGGCGTTGCGTCATGGAGTCGCGCGGGGGATAAAATAGAGAGAAGGAAAGGACTTAAATCATCTGACGGACACTCGAAGGGGGGTCAAAACTCAGGGGAGAAAGGGACGGTCACTTTGATGCAGTTTTAGTTCAAGCAATCAGAGGGAGGTGCGAAACCGAAACTGTGAAAACAACCGGCTTGGAGAGTAGGGGTGGCGGACGTAGTTATCTACGATAGGCCGTTCCCGCCAGGCGGAGGAAGAGGGGGACTACAGGGAAGCGAACAATAGAGCGAACTCGAAAGGGGGCAGTTGACGGGGATCCCTTTCCGACCCTCCACACAGGGGCGACCCGAGCCAAGCCTAGGATGAAAGTCAGGGAAACTCGATCGGGGGGGTCATAACTGTAAAGGAAAATGGAAAACGAAATCGAAGAGAGACCGAGAAAAAAAAAATACCTGGAAAGAAATTCGGATAAGGGAAAGAACAAAGGAGGGAAGGCGCAGAGGGAGGGGAAAGTGGGGTTGAGAGGGGAGGGAGGACCAGGCACCTAAGGGTCCATTTTCAGGGAAGAAATCCACTACACTAAAAAAAATGGTAAAAAAAAAAAAAATCCTTGAAAAGCGCTCGAGGAGGATAAGACGGCAAAAGCAAAAAATCCTGAGGAAAAAAATGAAGGGGTGAAGGAGCATAAAGGCGTGGTTGTCGAAACGGGAAAAGGGAACGTAATGGGCTTATTCTTGAATATCTATAGAAGGGAAAATTCAGAAATAATGACAGAAGGGGACGGGAGGAACCAAGGGGGTTGGGGCATCCCCATCGAGAGGGGAGAAAATTGAGAAAAGACCTTAAGAGTGGGGACAAACCCTAAATGGCAGGAATAGGGTGTAGGGAGGGGGGAGTCGGGCTGGAAAACGTAAAAGGATGAAAGGAAAAAAACCCGCTTGAATAAATTGATTCAAACTTTGGTCACTTCTTGGAGGGTAAGCAGAGTCAGGACTATTAGGTGGCACGGGGGTACTAAAAAAGTAAGTTTGTACCGGGGAATTGAAAAGAAAGAAAGGGGAAAAAAAGGGAAAGGCCGTTGAAAGAATGGCTGGACTTGTTGGGGTGACAGGAGTATCCAGCGGAAAAAGGGGTGGGAAAAAAAAGGGGGAGGGGGACTGAATGGCTACTGTTGTTTGATGGGGGGGTCTTTGGGTCTTTTTGCTTAAATGTAGAAGAAGTCAGACGGAGGGGAAAGGAAAGGGGGGGACTTCATGAAGTAAAGAAAGGGCATTGGAAAAAAAGGGGAACGGGAGACAAAGGGGGAAGAAGACATCATATGGCGTCACTTTGCGCAATGAGAAGAAAATTTTTAAAGAAAGCAGGAGAGAAGCAAGATGGGGGGCGAGGGGAAGGGGCAAGGGAAAGAGGGGAATAATGGTAGGAAGGAGGATCGTGCGACAAATCTATTTAAAAAAAGAAATTAAGCAACCTCTAGCGCGGGGAAATGAAGGAGAACCTTCCAAACATTTCAGGGGAAGGGCAGACTGGAAATGGAGAGGGGGGCCTGTTGTTTTGGAAAGACTAAAAAGCGAAACAAGGCACGAAAGGCTCGGGAAGGAAGGAAAGGAGGTCTTGAAAAATTTGAAATTAAACGGAAAGAAGTCCCTAGACTCATCTCACTCGATAAAGAAACCACCTACAAGCAAGAAAAGAGTGAGAAAATGGTTCGAAGAAAAAAAAAGTATAAGGAAAGGAAAAAAGCAGACAGGATAAAAGGAAGGATGAGGTAGGGAACCTAAGCGTTGCAAAAGGGGTTCGCCTGGCACAGAAAAAATTGGCAATTCAAAAAAAAAAAGGGAGAGAACCGAGGGCCGATCTAGAGGAGGCAAGGTTGACACAAAGTCGAGCGGCAAGAAAGGGGCTGGGGGGAAGAAAGGAGAGGAAGAAGAAGGGGAGAAGATGTTATAAAAAGGTTAATCACCAAAAAAGGGGAATAAAAGAAAGGGGGGAAGGGGGACGATTACTGGAAACCGGCGGGGCTATGGAAAAAAAGGGAAAGAAGAAAGGGGTCGCAAAGAAAACGCAAAGCTTTCCGAAAACAGGAACGTAAAGAAAGAAGAATGGAGCAGGGGAGGAGAAAAGTCCCGGTCTTGACCCTAAGAGCTTTATTACTTGCTCCATCCCTAATGACACGGGGGAACTTAACATCTTCTACGCATGATGGGAAAGTGGCCCTCAAAAAAGTCGATCAAAAGCAGGCGTGGGAGAGGGGGGAGGGGGGGGTAACTAGAGTTTTGGTGGTGCCAGAAACGCGGTGGAGAGGGGGAAGAGGCAGATACTTAAACGCCGGGGGGAAAGGGGACAAAAAAAGGGGGACCGTGCACTACAATTGTATTGGGGGCAGGGTGCGCATCGGGGCAATCGGGGGGGGGGGATTCGAATGAAAGGGGGGGGACATAAGGGGGGCCAAGGGACGGGGACAGGCGGAGGTTAACTACGAGTCCTCAGGGGATGCGGAGACCTCAAAAAAAAGGACATCTAGGGGAGGTAAGTGAGAACGGAAACTCGGGGGGGAGGAGGAAGAGAATTGGACGCTCCAGCGAGGGGGGTTGTATTTTGATCGGATTCACGAAGGGGTGAAGCATAATTTCGGAGAAAACTGAAAAGAAAGGGGAGACGGGAAGAGAAGGAAGCTTATCCTTCCTTTCACCCAAAAAAGGGACGGAAAGGGAACCTCGCGGCCCTTAAAGGAACGTGAGGAGGGGGGGAGGAGAAAATTAAGCGTGAGCTTTTTGAGGCAAAAAAAACATCACAGGAGGAAGATAAGGATACGGGGAGGGGCAAACCGGCCAAAATAAAGAAAGAAAACAAACCAAAGGAGGAGGGGAAGAAAGGGAAGATAAGGTGTTCATGGATGGGGACCTGAAAGGGGGGGGGTAATTCTTACGGGGGAAGCTCGTGAAGACGCAACAGAGGAAGCCCGAAACTGCCTGCCTAAAAAAGTAAGTTGGTGGGGGAGAAATTGCTAAGGGAAAGGAAGTCCAACTAGGAGAGGGGCGCCGCTCAAGACCCCGAGGGATTAAATGCAAAGGGACGATGTCGATCAGAGGATCAGGAAAAGATTCCTGAAAAAACCTCAACAAAAAAAGAAAAAAAAGGGACAGCTTGGGAAGGAGGGGAAAAATGAAGGAGGCTACACCATCATTCGCAAATACATAGATTCTTGTATCGGGGAAAAGTATCGAAAAAAGTGAAAGGTTCGAAGAGGGGAAAAAACCATCCTACCTGAAGGATTGATTGGGCGATCGATTGCTAGGCGCAACAGCCATGACGACAAAGGGTCAAGAAAAGGGGAAAGGGACAAACCTGGGAGAGGAACTCTTGAATCTGTAAACCAAGGGCGTTCAAGCAAGAAGACAGTAGGCGAAGAAAGCGATCACGGAGGAGAAAGGGAAAAAGAAAAGAGAAAAACGACGAAAGAAACCAGATGAATCGAGATTGTTCAACCGGTCAGCCTTCAGGGGGGAGAAAAGAAGAAAAAATTTATTGGGGAAAACGGGGGGAACATCTGACTTAATCTCACTGAAGACAGGCCGAGGCGGGGGAACTCATTATCTGCATCGGCGGGGGATTGAATGCGGCCGCTGAAGAAGGGGGTTGAGGTTCGAAAAGAAAAGAAGCGTTTCAATGGGTGTCGCTTCAACAAAACGTCAGCTTATGCCACAGTGAACGGGGAGCTGGAAACCTTGATGGACTTCGAGGAGACATACCGGGAGAAAAAAAAGCCAGGGGCTGCCTGAGGTTGGGTGGTTTCAGTACGAGGCTCGAGAAATGCAGCAAGTCTGGGAGGTGTGGAAATTGATCGCAATGAGGAAATGGGTAGAGAAGGAAGAAAAGACAGGGGAGGAAGGGGGGGAAATATCCGATTGGATCCGTTCGAATTCACTTCTGGGCCTTCTTGGGAAGGACCGGAGGCGCATCGGAACAGGGGGAAAAGACCGTCTGTTAAATGCAAGGAGGAAGAGGGAAGGAGGAATGGGGGCTTGATAAGGGAAGGGAAAGGAAAGGGAAAAACCCAGACGAAAAAAGCATCATCGGACGGGGTCCTCTAAAAAAAGGTGAGCACCCCAAGACGCGAAGGGGGAGCAAGGGACACAGAATCAGAAAGGGGAGGTGGACGGAGAAAGGAACGACCGATAAAAAAAAAGGGGGGCATTTTTCGGGGGAAAAAAAACATACTCAAGAGGGGCTAGGAAGGAAAGGGGGACTCCATACAAAAAAAAAAAAACGACAATAAAAACGAATGTCGGACGAAAAGGAAAAGTAAAAGAAAAAGGGAAGTACTGTCCCGGATACAGCTGTCTTTCCTTAAAAGGGTGATCGAAAGTTTTCATAAAACATAAGAAGGGGGGGAACGGGGAGGGGGCCAGTGGAGAAAACAATCGTCCTCTCAGACTGGAAATAAAAAAGAACACTCCCCAATAACACGACAAAAGAGGAAAATGAGAAAAAGTCCCACATTTGAATAACATCCGAGAGACCTCCTGGGGAGGTGCGGACAAAAAAAAAAAAGGGGAAACAGGCGGTAAAACTGGACACGGGGGATTAAGCCAAGGGGAACTGGCGAAAAAAAGTTCAAAGGTCAAACAATTTCAAGGAAACTTAACCGGACCAACCAGCAAACGGACTGCGAGACTAAAGAGACGAAAAAGGGATATGCAAAAGGTGGCAGCGTGTGGACGGCGAAGGGGGCGTGGTGAGTGGGCGGGGGGGAGGAGCGGGGGGGGGGGGGCGGGGGGGAGGTGGGGGGGGTGAGTGAAAAGGGCCGGGCGTCGAGAAAGAGCGAGCGCAGGCGCAGAAGGAGTGGGAGGGGGACTGTGTGGTGGTAATTGTCGGTTGGAGGGGAGATTATTACGGGGGGGTCGGGTACACTTGATAAAGAAGAGATAAATTCATTAAGAAAGATTTATGAGGATTAAGAGAAACCTATAATCCATGAAAGATACGAAGGCCTGACTGAATCAAAAAACATCCCCAATGTTACTCACGAAACTCCTGTTAGGGGGCAAGGGGGAAGAAAAGGTATCGATGAGAAGAGGGACGGAATTCTCAGAAAAGGGCCATGGGGGCTGGTGCGGGGGGAAAAGAGGGAGGGGAAACGCAAAAACGATACTCCAAAGGAGAAAGAAAAAACAAGAGGGCAAGGGGGGAAAAAAAAAAAAAAAACGATTGGGTCTATTTTTGAGGGAAAAAATGTCTGACGACTGCTGGGGCTGAAGGGTGGGAAGAAAGGTAGGGATTGGGGGTTGGGGGGGGGGGGGGGGGGGGTGTGGGGGGGGGTTGTTTGGGGGGGGGGGGGGGTGGGGGTAGAAGGATCGTTGAAATTTAAGACAGTGTCAAGTGAAATTGGATATGAAAAGATTCAAACAGGGGGTCGGTCGTATCGCGGGGAGAGGGGAGTCCGAACAAGGAATTCCAAAGGGGAAAAGGCAATGCCCGGATAGGGGAATTTATATGTCTGGGGGAACGCTAAAGCGGTAATCGCGGCTGGGGGCAGGGGAGGCAGGGGAGATAACGAGTAACGCCTCTACCTACGGAAGAAGCGAAAGGACGGGCGGGCAGGTTGCGCCACTAAGTGGGCGTGAAAGAAGGGAAAAAAACCGACTAAGAGAAGAAACATCAACCTTCGATTGAAAAAAGGGGGGTACAGAGGGGTCTTTGAAGAGAAGGGGAGGAGCAAGGGATTTCGGCGACGATGAGCGAGCAAGCGCAACAAAAGAATACATGGAGCAGAAGGGGAAGTCAAAACTACTCGGGGGGAACTTCTCATCTCCTCAACACCTAAAGGAAGAGAGGACCTAATACCGGGAGGCGAGAAAGCGTAAGAGAGGGCTTTGGAGGATGGGCTGGCGGGGGCAAGATGATGCGAAATCGCAGAAAAAACCTGTATGCCCAAAAGGGCCGAGGGGGGGTGTTCGGGAGAGAGAAAGGAGGGGAGGCTGTAAGAAACAAACACAGGCCCCGTATTCCATCATTGGGAGGTAGGGGGGAAGATGCGTCGATAATTAGCGGAAAAGGGAGGGGTCCGGGAGTCCCTGCACGAACGCGCCCAGCTGGCCTAACCACGGTCGTTTTAGGGGTCGTGGGAAAAGCTCATCAGGAGCAAATCACGCAATCCCAGATACGCTCAAAAGAGGGCATCGCGCCGGGCCAAGGGACCGGGTCTCCGGGGGGAGAAACAACGCTTTGCCCTGCCGAACGAAAGCCACGCTCCCCCTAAAAAGGAGACGAGGGGCATCTTCTTTCAGAGGCCAGCGCCACGCCTAGGAAAAAGAGAAGATGAGATCGCAAGTGCGAGAGAAAGCTGCGCCCGGCGCTCATCCTAGCCTCGAGAAATACGTTCGCAGCGAGGAAACAAAAGCGCGCGCTACGCGCGATGTTTCCATGGGAGCGAAAATCGGAGGGAGATGGAAAGGGTTGGACACATGCCATAATGGGGGGCAGAAAAAGGAGGATACTGATCGTACAAAAATACGCCGGGCGTCCAGACTCGACGAGGGGTCTCTCAGTCGCTGGCCCTTCTAAAAGGGGAGAACGACACGGGGGTGCCGTCGTGGCTCTAAAAAACTTCAGGGGGGGACGCCCTGCTAAAGGGGACTCCAAGGGGCTCGAGGTACTAAGAGACCTGCGCAGAAGGATGCGCAGTCTTTGGAGCAAATCGAGCTGAGGAGGGGGACCAAGAAGACATCGGAAATAATGAGAAGTCGCTCAGTTGCGGAAAGTCTCTACTCCGGGAGCTATACTGTGAAAGGTAGGAGCAGACCTTTCCAGGTTGCGGCGC
>Ga0179593_1356883_pt1 | contig 10941 bp, 14 predicted proteins | sample CZODoug2_1_08_16_FD_185931 | JGI IMG/M metagenome (GOLD analysis project Ga0179593, IMG submission 185931) | Vadose zone soil fungal communities from Angelo Coast Range Reserve, California, USA - CZODoug2_1_08_16fungal (PacBio error correction) | ecosystem: Environmental > Terrestrial > Soil >...
AGCGTCGGCAAACTCACCTCTGCCCCGCAAAGTAACCAGATCAAGGAAATTTATGGAATTAGAAAAGCATCACCGTAAGGGGGGGGGCGAAAACGCGTTTTATCCTCCTATTGGAGGGACGGGAGAAGGCTGCCGCGTTGTCGGAGAGGGGGGAGAGGAGGAAAAAACTCTGACACCGCCAGAGTTCGTGCACTGAAGGGTTGGAGCTAACCTTGTATGTCTCGGGGGGGAGACCCCTCCATCAACCCACAAAGGGGGTTCACAGTGCGTGGCAAATGTACGATGAATAGGGGAAAAAAAGGCACCAGGCGCGAGTTACGCAATGGTTGGGGGCTGTCAATGAGAGACGCTAACAGTTTCTTTAGCAGAGAAGACAGACTAAAGGGTTCGTGCGATCGCGATAGACTCAAATCACAAATAGAAAGGCGCGGATCAGGAAGGGGAAAAGGTTGGTCCGCTCCTGCCCAGAAGCGCGGCGCTGGACAATTCCCAGGTGGGATTAGTGATCTAAAGGCTATGCTCGCTCGTTAATGGTCTCTCGCGGTTCCGTACCAGGACGGAAAGGGAGAAGGCGAATCACGAAACCGAATCAGCCTAGGGCAAAGGAGAGGAGGAAAGAAGGACAGGCAAGCCTGACGCTTGCTGGGGGCAGGCTCGCGGATATTCCCGGCAAAAGAAGGAAAGCCAATCAAGGGACGAGAGGGGGGGTCAAAAATGTGTCGCGCAATTCGCCCAAAAAGTAGGAGGGACCAAAAGGAAGCGAATATCCAAGGGGGAAGAGGAGCACGACGCAAGAAGAGGGGACACCACCAGAAAAGTATACAGGTCTTCGCAGAGGGGGAAGGTAAGAAAAATCCTCAAGAAGGGAGCGCCTGGACGCGCAACGGGGGGAAAGTCTGTATCGACTCTCAATCCGCCAACGCGGATGACTACGCCCGGAAACCTGCAAAAAAATCAGAAGCTGCACGAACGACGCCGCACATGAGAGGTAAAACAGACGTGCGCCGCCAAGTCTAATTTACACATCAAAGGCAGGGGAAGGACCCCAACAAAGCCCTGACGAGGTGAAAAACTTAGAGGGCATAAGAGGGGGGTATCGCCGCGCGTTATGAACGAACGGGCCCGACGAGACCGAACTGGAGCGCTTTAGTGCGCTTACGATTAACCCCTATTAAACGTGAGGCGACAACAGCGCGAAATTCTCGGAGAACCATGGGGGGACTCGGAGCAACCGCGGAGAAACCTCGCTTCCTCGGAGAGGCGGGCGGCGCCATTCTCACAAAAATATTTTTCCCGCTCAATTGGATTTTTCGATAGCGGTTGAGTGTATGCCTACAGGGAAGCAACTGGGTCGCGGCTCGAGGTTGGGAAAGGACGAAACGCGAAAGAGGTGGCTTCGACTGATCAAGCGATTGTCCCTGGACGGATCATCAGAGCGGACAGAGAAAACATTCTACAGCATCCGCAAAAAGAAATCCCCTTCCAGGTCGAGGCGCAAGTCAACCAGATACCGTCGAATATGTGTAGAAGGGAGACAGCGCAACGATCCGCAACGCGGCGTCCGCGCGTCAAGAGTCTAAAGTTGGCGATATTAGGATGTCGTCGGACGTGATGCCTGTTTTATCGCAGAAGGATTGGTGGAAAGGACGGCAGATAAAAGACGAAGCATAAAAGGACCCTCCCAATTCGCCGGACCGGGGTTGCAGATCGCAAAGAAAAAAAAGCTCGTGCTCGGGAGAGAGGGGGAAAAGACCACAATCCCCTCCTGGAAGAAAATTCATGCGGAAAAAAGAGGAGCAACTGAAAAAATGACGGAAAAGAAGAGGCCACCCACGATGCAATTTCGAGCCATGACATCGACGCAAAAACAGCCAAAAGGGGCCGGAGGAGAAATCAACACACTCCTGTGGTAGGCGCTTCAAGGAGGAGCTGAGACAGCCGCTTGTCGGAATCGGGGGAGAAGATAAGAAAAAAAGCAATGGGAAGATTCGAAAAAGCGTCGCATCGGTCAGGAAGAGGTGCCTACCGCTTCCGCGGCGAAGAAGGGGGGAAAAAAACCTCACCGACCGCTCAAAATCGTTCTTAGGGAAAGGATCGATATAAAAACAAAAACCAACAGGAGAGGAAAGATTGGCGCCGACGAGTAAAAGCTGGAGAGAGGGGGAGCAGTTCCTCGGATGCAGGGAAGGGGAGGACTAAAAGCCCGACGAGAAGGGAAAAAAACAGGGAAAATATCTTCGTCGCACCCAGAGATAATACAAACCTTCGGCGGCTGAAGACTAAAAAGCAGCCAGAGGCCGTCCGTGGACCTTATACAAAGGTGGCTAAGAATCTGCTGAACGACTCTACTCCTCGAAGCCGGCGGGGGGGAGAGGATTTAACTTTCAGCGAGGCGGAACTGCATGCGCATAGGGGTGAAACTATTCGGGTCCAGGTGAGTGCTCAGTGAGCCTCTAACGAGCTGGGAGGGGACCATCACTGAATTCAAATGCGGAGTTTGGGGGGTAAGTGCAATCAGAAGAGCGCGGAGTGGAGGAGGCATCCGCAAAAGGGAGGAAAACGGCCGAATTGTGGCGGATCTGCTTTCTGAAGCTGGGCTAGACGAGAACTACAGTCCTTGGAAACCGAAATCACCATCAGGGGGAGAAAAAATATAAGTCTTCCTAAACCTAGTCTAAATATCTGGAAGGACAGAGGCTAAACGTAACGCTTTGGCCGGAAGGAGGGGAAGAAGGAAAAAATCCCGCTCGCCGACGCGGTCTGGTCGACCTTGAAACTGAAGGGAAGCATCTTCTCATTTGACAGGGGGGGCAGTAGAAACCTATGATCCTGAAGGGATACTCCTTTCAAGGGAAATGGCGGCTTAGGAAAGTCTAAAACAGAGATCCGGCAGGTCGATTTTCGAGAAAAAAAACCCGGGAGCGACAAAAGGGAGGATTCTCATCAATATCGAACAATCAAAATTAGCAGAGGAAAATCCGGCAAACGGCCAGTTATATTGAGGGGAAAAATAACCCTCGCATGATCGGATAGCTCAGGTAGGAGATGTTGGGGGGAAAAGGAAAAAAGACTCTATAATAGAGGTGATGAGTCAACGGCAAGAACGTGTACCGGGAAAGAACTGAGGGCCGCGCACATGAAAAAAAGCTAAGAAATTGGGTTTCCCGTCTGGCCACCTGAGGAGTGTATGCGGCGGAAACAGCAACACGGAGAGGTCCGAAGACGAAGGGGGACGGTGAACGAATGGCTCTTTCAACGAAAACGTCTTCTAAAAAATGATAAGGGAAGAACGAGGAAAGTTCTCGACGAGGGGGGGCAAGAAGGAAGGCGGCTCGCAAGCGAAGAGGATGCGTTTTGAAAGGGGGCGGGTTCCAAAAGTTCGTCGAAGGGGGGGAAGAGGGGTCGGTGCGATATCTCTTCCGGAAGACAGGAAAATGGGACGGAAAGTGCGCAGCATAGCTTCCTCAGAAAGGGGAACGGGGAGGTGCGTGGAAACTGGACTCGTTGCCGAATGACGCAGCGAGAAAAAAACCCTTGGGTTCTTCCGTGGAAGGAAAATATGGAACGTTTTCTAACTAACGCCAAACAATTGAAGGACAAAACAAGGAAGAACAATTCCTTGTTAGGGGGAAAGGGGAAGGGTAGCAGAACCGGGAAACGATAGGCTTCGCAAAGGGGAAAGCGAAATGGCTATTCTGAATCGAAAGATAAGGTTACTCCTAGGATGTTGGAGGGTGACTTTACTCGAGAATCAGCCCGTTCAGGGACCGGAAAAGGTCAATATGACTAAGAGGGAAAAAAATCGCCCGGCACTAGCATATGACTAGCTCTCGAGAAGCCAAATTGTAATTCAAAGCCGCTCTGGTGTTAAAGGACCAAAAAGGGGCCATCCCGCTCTCGAGAGGAAGGTCGAAGATAATCGCAGAAAGATTAACCGCCCGCTCGTCTAGAGGGCAATCAAATAACTTCTCTAAGAGTACTAGGACAAAGGGAAGACCCCACCATAGGGACACGCGCCTGGGGTGGGGGCAGCGTCACGGAGTTAAACACGACGAACACGGTGGGAGGGTCTCCGCAAGGAAAAAAGGTTCTTTTCTCGCCCGCGGGGAAAAAGTTTGGCTGGGGGGCATCGTCTCAATACGCGAGAAACCTCCGCCGCAACGGCCAGCTGCCGACAAGCTGGAAAAGAGGAGGAAACAAAGCGGAAGGACGCTCGCAGAAAACAAACAGCGCGACGGTGGGGACTGGACTAAAACACACTTTTCAGGAAAGAAGGACATTCTGGGAAATTCTGAATAAGAAGCTATCAATCTCAACAAAAAAAGGAGGAGGGATGTTAAACTATATAGTATAGCTCTTCAGACACTTCACCTTCACTCAGCTAAATCAATTAGGGGTAAAAGGAGGGTGTAAGCAAACTGTGGAATAAGCCAAGGTGGAGGCAACTGTGTAATGCCGTTAGGCAAGTGGAATATTTTTAGGGAAAGGTTTTCGGGCAGATGGAAAGGGGAACAAACCTTCACCCTGCAAACTTGCCTTGAAGGAAAAAAATGGAAAGTCGGACTTGTAGCCCTCCACCGGTCCGTTCTTGTCGGGAAATTAACTACAGAAAAAACATATCTTGATGAGGGGGGGGGGGGGGGGGGGGGGGGGGGGGGGGGGGGGGGGGGGGGGGGGGGTGGGGGGGGGGGGTGGGTGGGTTGGTGGGGGGGCTCTAAAAATGGCGGTCGGAGCCGAAAGAGCAAAAGCAGTGGCGTGAAGCAGACCGACAGAACAGAGCATAGGAGAATAGAAAAAATGCGATGACAAAAAAAAACTGACGGGCAGGAGGAGGGCAAGGGGGGGCCTCGGCAAAAGGAAAAGCGAGTTGCCTGGGGTTACACTTGGACACGGGGGATTAACTGAAGAACTAAATGAAAGGAGAGAGCTCGGTGCGTATGATGGGGGGCCTCGACGGAATTTCCTAAGCTTCGCGGAAATAGTAGGAGACTCAGGCAACGAATGAATGAAATACGGAAAAAGATCAGAGACGTACAAGACGCGAAAGTGGGAGGTGCATCGCGATATTCCCGGGCACATCAAGGGAAGACTTCACAAATCCTCACCACGAAGTCTGTAGAGGTTGGGGGGCAGGAAATTTTTTTGCAAAGCGCGAATTCGGAAAAAAGCCCGGACGAAGATCCAAAGAAGAGAGCAGAGACGGCACGCTACCGGCACCAGGAAAACAATACAGTCTCGCGGAAAATAAAAAAAAAAGAAAAAAAGACTTCGATGAGGTTGAAGTAAAAACGCACCTAAACGACTATCGCCGTCAGCGCAAGCAAGAAATCGATGGAACCGCCATAAAGGGAAAACCACCCGCAAAGCGCTGCGACGCCGAAGGAAGTTCGCCCAATAGAAAAGGAAAAGGAGGTCGAAGAACCGACGTGACACTGAACCGCACTTAACGTGAGAAAAAAGTGAGGGAGGGCGGAAGTAGGATCCGCCGAGCAGTTGCACCGTGAAGAGGAACGACGATACTCTCGTGATGGGGGGAGAGGGGGCAACTTCGTTACGCACTGAGAAAACCTCGAGAAAATTCTGCGGCCGGTGGCCTGTTAAATCAGAGGAACGCAGCGCTAGCAAGCCGAAGCATAAGAGGCAAAAAAAACCGCCATATCACCCTCCGGGGCGCAATTTTGAGGTCGAGAGGAGTCTGCGCAACGAAGGGGACGAGGCCGGCGGTTTTGTAAGAGAAAAAAAAAAAGAGCCGCTCCGTTTCGTACTGAAAACAATTAAAGAGATGTAGCGTTACCGTAGGAGAATCGGGATAGGGGACCTCACCGCGGGATAAGAGAAACCAGCGCACTCAGGTCAAATAGGGCCGCTGCTCGGCGAGGCGTCTCAAAAAAATCTTCCGCGTGGGGGGGGATGCCTTCATCCATCACCGAAGTCCGCACAGAGGGTGAAAGAGGTAGCGGGGGTCTACAGAAAATAAGCGAAGGCGGCTGCACGATAGACTCTTCTCTTAAGTCCAGCGATGGTGGGAGGGACCCGCCATCGGATAGGTGTCTTCTAGCTATAAACCGGGAGAAAGAAAGCAAGCGCCGCCCAATTCAGCGGGAAAAGGGGGGGGGCAGAAACGCCGCAAGACAAAGCTGGGCCACGGAGGGAACGCAGCCCATGCAACGTCCTTTCTAAGGGAAATGCTGGGAGACAACTCTTCTAGTAGACACTGAGCTCATGAAGAAAGGAAAAGAGAGTGCACAATGCGCAGGGTTCTAAAATAGGACCGACCACCTCGAAAGAACCACGCAGAGCCGGGGCGCGAGGAGGCTCCGTTCTCAATCAGATTCAAAAGCAGAACTGCCGAAATCAGTCAATGGGAATCGGATGGCAGGCGGAGCAAAGACAGCAAAAAGGAAGTGTACGGAAGATCGATGCGCACCAAACGCAAGAAACGCAATGCGCTTTGAAAAATGCTTCTCCTCGGGAGTAGCTGGCTCAGGAAAGGGGAGTCTAAAGCATAAAAGCGACACAAGAAAACAAGTTCCGGTCTTCGACAATTTAGCGATGAGAAAAAAAAACGAGGAGGGGAGAAAGAATAAATTGTCGCAGAAAATAGAACCATGGGGTATATGCTGTTAAACGTTCGGAGAATTCGCCCGCGAGCGACAGGGGAGAAAAAGGAGATACACGAAATTGGGAGAAAGGTCGGTCCTTAGTTGGATGGGAGCAACCCAATAAACAACCTGCGTCTTGCTGAAGAAAGCCAAGCGGAAAAAAAGAAGGACGGAGAAAGGAGGATGACTAATCTGAGGAACGCCGAAGCAAGCTAAAAAAGGCGTCTGTGTTGGAACATAGAGCGACGCGATCAAACTGGGCTTGTGCCAAAATATTCGGGGAAACTGTAATTAAGGAAGGAAGGGAAGAGAAGATGGAGCGTATCCCATCAGTTTCAAAGAAGTAAGGCATTGTCAGGGTGCGAGCAAGAATCAGCTCTGCATGGGGAGGCGGTCTGCAAGAAACTCATGGGAGGCGGGGGGGGCGGCAGCGGGGGCTTTCTCTGCGTCACGCTGGGGGAGAGACCAGAAACACCATTCTATGGCCGCAGAAAAAGAAGAAAAAAACATGAGGGACGACGACAATATAATAGGGGAAAGTGAAGATGATCAATGAGTCAAAGCGAGGGCTAAAGAAAGAAAGATGTGCGGAGCTGTGTGGAGAACTCAATAAACACCAGGGGAAAGGTATTGTCAACTGCTACTCGAAGAGAACGACGACACTGGTGGAGAGTTAGAGGGTCAACGCAAAGTCGAGGGGGAGTCCAGGGAAGGGAGCTCGGTCACGGCCAGAGCAGTTAATCCACGGAGTCGAAGTAAGGGTCGGATCGCAGTGATAAGGAGACCAGTGCGGATTGCGCTCAAGCACGCTCGAAAAAGACAATTGCGCGAGGAAAATCGGGAAGGATGCTTGAGAGGGGGCAGCAGCCCCGAGCATAAGACTAAAAAAAGGGCTCTAGGGATGGAAAACGGAAAAAATTTCCTCTGAAAAGAATTAGGTTTCTTCTCAAAGTCAGTCGTTGTACCTGCAAAGAACGCGGGGGGGAAGAGGCACATTCACGCCGAAGCACCGTTCTCGGTGGGCCTCGTAGGACATTACAGAAAAGGCCCCCTACCGGAGAGAGAGAAAGCTAGGTGTTTAGGGCACAGAATGAGAGTTTCAAGAGGCACTCGTGGAGAGGAAAGAGGGAACAAAATGAAGAGCGGCAAGAGGGTGTCATCTACTATTGGGCCACCTGCAGGGCGTTAAGAACTTATGTCGGGGTGCAGGGGGCGATTTCAATCGCGTTGGGGGCGGAGGAGACGGCGATCAAGCGTGTCAGGTGCGCGTGATCCCTGAACTAATAGTAAATTGAGACAAATATCTTCCGGAACGAAACATGTGAAAAGGTCAGGTGCGTGGTTAGGTACGCGTAGAAAGGAGGGGGGATGGAAGAGGAGAACCCTTGATATTCGTGAAAAGGTCCGCCTGGCCGTAGGGATGGCGGAATTCTTCGCTTCAAAAGGTTCCGTAAACTCTTCCTTAAGTTGCTGGAGGGCTTGGGAAAAGGACGCAATGGGGGCCGGAATATCCGCGTAGAGGGGGACGGACAGGGAACATCAACGCGCATGGCGATTCAGACAGCGAAATTTGAGTCAGATTATGATCCGGGTATGCTTATGCGAACGCAGTCACTACCGGCCCAACTAAAAAATCTGAGAGGGAGGCACAAATCATCCGTACCAAAGAGCGGAGCCAATATTCAGAAAGCCGGAAAGAATCCAGGGGGGGAAAGGGTAAACCGAGGGGGGGCTCTTGATGGGAAGGAAGACCGGAAAGCTCATCCTCGAGACACTAGGATAGTTCAGTGAATAATCGCCAAGAAATGCGCCCGCCAGCATCGGAGGGGTCTTCTCACGATCCACTGGAACTCGCGGGAGAGAAGTACACCAACAGTCGCCGTCGAAGAGACTGAGAGGGCATCGTCTCGTACCACGAAAAACGGACAGGTGGAGGGGGAGAACCCTACCACGTTTGTAGGAGAAGTCTCTCTTTCGGGGGGGGTGAAAGGTAGACACCCGACGCGAAAACCGACAGGGGAAGAACGCGACAAAATCTGCCGGACATATGACCAATCGTCTGGAACCTCAAGAAGGAGGAACAAAACAGAAATGGGGGTGATGAGAACAAAGAATAACACAATTTTTCGATCAGGAATACGCTCAGACGGACGGAAAAAGGGGAGTTTCTGAAGGGGAGAGGAGAGAGCAACAACAACAGATTGGAGGGGGAAAGAAAGAGCGCGTCTGAGAACTTCAAATCGGGACATAAAAAAATCATTATTTCAGGGAGGAGTCAGCACCAAAAATTCGGCTCTGTTGGAAGCGCGTAAGGTAAAACAGAAGGGGGGGGAGGATTAAGGGCGGCCTTTCCAAAGGTACAGGGGGGAGAGGAGGAAATGAACACCGCCACCGTCGAAAAAGGCTTGAAGTGATCGACACGGAAAAGTACGTAATGGGAGACAACGGAAGTGGTGGGGGCTTGTTCTTGGGGGGGGACGGGGACGATGACGCGGACCCCAGGCTATGTGCTGACGCGAAGGGTGGGCTGTAATGAGGGAAAACGAGATCGGTAATGGAAGGCAAATAGCAGCGAATGCCATATTCTTGTAAACTAGTCCTATTCGAGAGTATTTGTGCAAAGTTGGGGGGTCCGCTAACAACAGCACGTCTCGATGGAATGGACCGTTAAAAAGTGGGGAATAGCGATCCGGACTCGCTAGGAGGGATTATGGGGCCTCTATGACCGAGGGACTAGCGAGGGAAAGGAAAGAATCAGAGAAGAAAAGAAACAGCCTGCGAGCAAAGATTAACGCGCGTCAAGAAAGAGAACAGCAAAGGGCGTTATCAGTCGACGAAACCATCAGTTTAGGAAAAATAAAACATCAGGGGGGTGGGTGGCCGAAGCAAATAATGAAGAAAAAAATTCGGACAGCGGAAGGACCAAGTGGCGCTCGCGCACGACGGCACGCGTACAGAGAACGAAAAAAAAAAAAAAGATACGTAGTAGGTTGCGTCACCATTTCAAGGAATGGAACCAAGATTAGTTCAGAGGGTCAAAAAAAGAAACGCGGGAATAGAGGGCTCGCCGCAAAGAGAGGGAACTCGCCTCCTGCACCCCGGAAGGAAAATCAAAAGGGCTGGCCGCATAAGGGAGCTACCACTCGGGGTAAGCCGGCAGGCATTCTAATTCAAGCGGCTCGCAAGAAAACTGAACTCGACAAGGTAGGGTAAAAAAACAATCGCTTCGGGATTCAGATGCAAGGGTAGGGATTCGAAAGAGCAGGGGGGTCACACTTGAAAGACGGGCCCGACGAAGGGCTCGGAAGGCTGCCAGCATTTGCTGGGAAGGGGCCCCGACTCCAATTTGCTAACGTCCACATCACGCGGCCATTGGGGCCTGAAACAGCACCCTCGCGAACGAAAAGACTCGCCGATAATGCGCGGGGGCTGCCGCCATCCGAAACGCAAAGCGATTTTAAGACAGCGAAAGTTGGGGAGGGTTACGTAAGATGGCACCCGCACTTTGTAGGAAAGAGGTTTTAATATAAAAAATCTGGGAAAAAGCGAGTGCGGCGACGGAAGCCGAGAAGGGTCAAAAGTAAGGAGCAGAAAGAAAGAAGAGGAAACCGCGGGTCAAACCGCTCCATCGCACCAGGACGAGACACTGCCATAGGCGTCATGGGGGGAAAACCAAAAGACTGCTTCTGCAGGAGAAGTGGGATGGCTCTGGCAGAAGAGATCCGCAAACATGATCTAGCTCCAAGAAGAGGCACGGGGGAGGCAAAACGATATAACTCTCGTCGGAGAAGTGGTATGAGTTTCTTCATGATCCCATAAAAAATTTGTTTCTTTATAGGAGAAACTCGTGAAACAAAAACCGCCCAGTAGCCAGAAGCGTTAGAAGCCCAAGAAGAGAGGGGCGGAGGGGAGGGAGGCGATGGAGGTCCAAGCCCATGCCGGAGTATGAAATGCTGGGACTCGAACAAGAGGAAATAAAGACACGTTATCCTGCCAATGGAAAAACCGATGAAGGGAATTGTCAAAAAAAGAATCGGGGAAGCTGAGAACAAGAGAGTCCGGCGCGCGGCTGCTGCAAGGGATCCAGGAAGGAAGTCAAGCACAGTTGAATCAGGGAAGGGGAGGCAATGGCAGGGCCGGAGCAAGGAAAAAATCATTGTTTAAGTTCCTCTTTCGCAAAGCCGACCGAAAAAAACGCAAAGACATAGACGTGAGAACTGCTTTCAAAATCAGAAGGGGGGGGGAGGTGAGAGAAAACTTCGTGGATAAAACGGCGAATTTCCGAGAACCTGCAGAAAAAAAAGAAAAAAAATCTTTTTACGGAGGGGGTAGTCTGACA
>Ga0179593_1404140_pt1 | contig 10941 bp, 3 predicted proteins | sample CZODoug2_1_08_16_FD_185931 | JGI IMG/M metagenome (GOLD analysis project Ga0179593, IMG submission 185931) | Vadose zone soil fungal communities from Angelo Coast Range Reserve, California, USA - CZODoug2_1_08_16fungal (PacBio error correction) | ecosystem: Environmental > Terrestrial > Soil >...
CAGAAAAGGGGGAAAGAACTATAAAAATGAAAGGTGAACAGCGGTACCAGTGTTGCTTATGGGAAGAAAAATGATTTCAGTTCTAATGACGAATACAGAAACAAAATCTATTGGATGAAGAGAGGGGTAGAACGTGGGGGGATCAACTGCATTCAAGGAGGGGACAAGGGGGAACAGACGGGGAGAGGTGGGTATCGGAAAAGGGGAGCGGTACACAACAAGGTCTTGCATAGAAAGAGGAAACAGGGGGGGGATCAAACTCCTATCTGATACTTCTTGACACGGGGCATTCTGAGTTGCAGAGACGAATGGAGAAACAGGGCAAACAGGAAGGCAAAGTAAGGGAAAAAAGGCGGACTAAAGGAATCTCGCTGGACAAGCCGGACTAAAAAAAAACTTGGGCCTAAAGGGGATCAGAACGGTACGTATCCTATGCATGAGCAAAGACGTAAGAAAATACCTGGAAAACTAGCAATCGAAATCCTGCAGGGGAACCGAAAAATGGATACAAGAAAGACGTGGAGACGGTGATCTAAGTCGCGGGGGGGATAATGTAACCGGGAGAGATAGACGGGCGTGCAACGGGCTGACGCTAACAAAAGCTAAATGGAGATCTCTGGTAAGATGAAAAGAAGTCAGATAGGGTGCCAGTAAGGGGCGTATCTTAAAAAAGCTAGGGCACTCAAGCTGAAAAGCATGACTTGCTCAAAGCGTGGGGCACGTCGTGCTGCGAGAAAGAGCCTTCCTCAGAGGTGTATGGAACAGTCAAAAAAAAAAAGAGAGCATTTACCAATGCAATGCATGGTCACGATCATAAGGAGTGAAGCGGGGAAGCGGGAAAGCGCGGTCACCTTCCGTGGGCCATAACCAGGCTTGATCACGAGGGGGTCAGGGTTGGGGGTGTAAAGAAGGACTATAAACGGAACCTGTCACGAAGGGAAAAAACATACACTAACAGATACAAAAAAAACAACCATACAACCAGAGGATGGAAAGAGAGAAACAAACTGAGGGGGAAAAAAAGGTTGACCAGCGAAAAAAGAACCCAGACAACTTTCCTGGCACGGGCAGAAATCCACCAAAACAGGACTCGGCGAATGGGGAAAGAAAAAAGATCACCTATACTCAAGAAAAAAATCAGGGTGTCTCGACGGTAAAGAAAAGAGGGGTGGGACGTAGACGTGAAAAATAGATATGGGTAAAAGGGAACTGAACATCGGGGCCAAAAAAAAAACACCGTTTAGGCGGCTACGATCGGACAAGAGAAGATTCCGACTCCTCAAAAGCTTAAGCCAGCAGTGGCGGGATGTGCGAAAGCACGGAAAGAGTTGGGGGGGGGGGGAAGTCAAGAAAACTAATCGGACTCATGAACGAAAAAAACATCAATAAAAAAACGGTCGTGCACACAGTTTTCCTGCCTCACACATGCTTCTGCTCGTGGAGAAGGTGTGTTGGTTGCCAAGTGTTCACTAACAAGAAAACTGCTTTGGGTGCAATGTCCTCTATGACCCTGATGGAGGTGTGCTACGAAAAAAGGGAAGCAGGTCGTGGAGTCAGGGTTCGAGCCGGCAGGTTCCGGAGGTCATATAAACCAAATGCGGAGGACTAAGTCAGAAACAGTTGCGAGCACTCGATGTCCAGGGAAAAAAAAAGGGGGGGGGGTATCTAGCCATCTGAGAGGGAGTGATAAAAAAAACATGGGGGATGAAATTCGGACACGTATGAACGAAATCAGCACGATCCTAATGGCCTCACTTTTGTTAACATTGATGGGGGACAGGTGGATGCTTGGAAGCAGGACTTCGGGGAAGCTGGGAGGGGTTTTTTCTCCCTACCGAACATGACATGGCCTTGTGCCATGGGCCCCGCACAGGGCAAGTAAACCTTTCGGGGTTGTCACGGCACACAGGGGGTAACCAACATGTAAGTAAATGTGGGGGCAGCACGATGTTGCTTCTCTGCGACCGCGAGACGGTTTAGACAATGGAAAGTTAAACAGCTCCCAGGTGAGGCAGTAGTATCGGAACAAAATAACAGCAGAAGAGGGCTGTAAAGGACTGGAACACAGACAGAAAACTTTCTGGGGGAGGCAATACGGTCCTCGTCGGAGGGAGAGACGACAAGGGCAGAAAAAACTAGGGGGGGGGGGGGGGCGACGATAGAATTTTAATCTTACTCGGGGAGATCCGTAAAACAAAGCTCACTCCCTGGAAATTCGCCCTCAGAAAAGGGTATACAAAATTCGATTTGTCCATGGTTTTCCTTCGGCCAGCATTCCCAGAGGCGCGTTACTCAGCGACCGGAGTAACAAGGTTTGGAGAAGTCTGCCTCATGGTAGATTTGGCCCCACGTTACATGAATGGGCGAGACAACAACAGTGTTCGGGGGGGGGTATCAACGTAAACATTTCTCTCAAGCTACGGAGGGCTCTCTTCATACATCATCTCCACCCCAGTTCGATGAGTCAGGGATAAAACCGTGACATTCCTGAAGGGGGAAAGTAGGGGACCCGGAGAGATCATACCTAGACCCATTGAATCTTGGGGGTCTAGATCGCGACACCCAGAAGTTCCTGCAGGGTGGACGAAAAATAAAAACTGGACATAGTCAGTATCAAGGCCTCAGTCCGTGTGCCCGCGAGAAAGTTGATCAAACGATACAGTCCGGTGAAGATCAGCACCCGAGAAAAGGCCTACGCCCAGGGGAATATCTAAACGGCCTAGATGGGCCTTGGCTCACGGCTCTACACTCACTCTTAAACCATTTTAGGCGTTGGAAAAACCGCACCAGTAAGCCGGTTCTAAAATTACAACTTGAGCAATGGGGTGAGGTGCAGGGCAGCCTCCCAATGCGGAGGTGTACATGAGGGTCCCTAGCCACGGCACGCTACAAGCTAGACGAAATACACTGGTTCCGTTCGGGATGCCGCAGTGGTCTTCGGCGTTTGTAGAGAGGTCACCTTGCAAAGTATGTTTGAACCCCTTACAAAAAGGGAGCTCTGTTTGGAGTTAAGGACTACAGGGATGGGAGAGAGAAGGTATCGATTTCTTACCAAAGTGCGGGGACACAGGCGAAAACACCCGAACCAAGGCCTTCTGAGGGGAATGGACAGGTACAAGCTGACAAGAAATTGCTTAACCGTAAATGAAGTGGTCCAAATCGTAGGAAATGGTGACGAGCGACATACGAAGACTACTCAGAGTTGGGAGGACAAGGGGGGCTAGCTGGAGAAAAGGTCGAGGCGGCCTATTGTCTGTTGAAAAGCGACATAATAGTGGTGATGCGTCGGCACTCTGCAAAAGCACGAGGGGGACACCGGGGGTTTTCGTCAGTCAGGACCGCCTTGCTTCTCTCGGCGAATGGGGTGGGCAGTGGGGTCTTGTCTCACGCTAACAGGAAACCTGAGTTTGGGGCTTAGGGGTTCTTCTAGAGATATTCGAACGGAAAAAAAAAAAAAAACCGAAAGGACAAGTGGTTGAAACTGATTGTGAGGTGGTCTTCAGTCCAGGGGTCGAAGGAACCGTTCTGTGTAGCAGATATTTTAAGGAGGAAGAACAAAGGGTGGGAATTTATGGTAGCGAACTCTAAGCGAGGACTAAATCACATGCTTAAGAACTCCCGTGAACCTCAGGAGGGATACGGCAGGGGGGCGAGGTTCGGGCAGGATGAGGGAGTTTCAACTTCAGGGTTTCCGCTGGACTCCCGGGGGAGGAATGGTCTAGGCCCCAATCGACTGAACTTATATACAACATATCATCGCGAAGTACAAAGGGGCGAGGAAAAGTGTACGTACCGGGTGGCAATTGATTTTTGGGGTAAGGGATGGTAAATGCACAACACTGTACGGGAACAGAGTGTTAGCAACTAATGGTACGGTGGCACACGTATGAAGAGGTATACATTCTGAGTCGACTAAAGCAGGCCTGCTTTTGGGGTCAGGGCTCTTTGAAGGGGAAGTGTCTCACCTGTGACGAAACTAGACCGGCAGAGATTACTCAGAAAAGAGGGGCAGGGGGGAGGGTGGAATTGTTCTCGCCGCCGGGACGAAACCAATGGGGACGGTAACCAAGACGGCTAAATTCTCCGCTCTCACATCTATATCGCCCTTTCGAGAACACCGCACACACAGAAATATTCGGGGAAGAACATAGCGACGCACTGGCTTCGACACGAGGCTGTCTTGGAGGAGGGCTCACGTTCTCCCATAGACTCAGGAAAAAAATGGCGTCAAGGAAATAGAATCGAAAAGGGGATTGCGCCTGATACAAAGAAAGCGATTGTATTAGCAAGTTTTAAAGAAAGTTCCGTAAAATGAACGAGAGGACATGGAACGGTGTGCAGAGGTAGAGACCCCCACCCAAGTCCAAGCTGTCGAAAGGAAGTAGATATGCGTTACGTGAGAAACACAGGTAGCAGTGTCCCCCTGGACGTACCCCGGCATGTGGATGGGGCGAGGAGGTTGCAATTACCTTGAGGCTGGTACTGCCTAATGGCGCGCCCCTTAAAGGCAGAGGCACAAGCATTTATATCGCTTGGGCCTGATAAATTTCGTAACCGTGGGAGGGGGGGGCATATGCAGTGTGGGTCGGGAGTGAACGCCAGGACCAAAACCCCTGTTCAGGAATAATACGTAAGATAAAACGAAGGACGCGACGGGCCGGAGACGAGGGGACAGGTATGACGTAAGGCTCATCGTAAACTTGGGGAAGAATAAAAGGGCCTCCTGGGACGGGGAGGTGCCATGGTAGTACCGTACGGATTGCAATGGGACCGGTGGGGTGTAAAGGTCGTAGTATTGACAGAAGGGGGGCACCGTTCGGCCAAAAACGAACACATTAGATAATTCCGGACAAAACGTAATACCCGGCGTTGCGCGATGTAAGACTACTAACCCTCATGACGGGGCAAACCTATAATCAACAAGAGGCGCGTGTATTTCTTAGGAGATCCGGTAGACAACGTCAAAGTCGCGTAACAAACTTCCCTTTACGGTGGCTCAAGGGAAGGGGGGAAGACGAGGAAAAGGGGATTCCATCACAACGCTGGTTTCCTTTGGAAGAGGATAGCTCGAACCTAACACCAACAAGAGCGGGGGAGTGATAATTAAACAATTGTGTCACTCTTGTAAATTCGTCGTCACGCCGTGTCCCCCGAGGGGACGAGCGGACAAAGTCGAAAAGGGACAATTTAATTTGCACAAAAATGGCCAACAAAAACAGTTACATAGCGACCTAAATTGAAAGCTCAAACGAACGAAAATATCGGGGCCGGGCTGGCACGAGTAGTGAAAGAAAGGCTGAGGCTCTCGAGAACCGGTTCCCTCATAGAGGGGGGAGAACAGAGCGTTAAAACCAAGGGGAAAGTGGATGACGAAGCGATTACAGTATCACATAAACTTTGCAAATGAAGAAAAAGGGAATGACCTGGTGCAGAGCCTCCCATGTGCTCGATACCTTAGACTGATCAACGGGGAGGCTTGCACAACACCAGGGAGCAATAAACGAGGCAACACAAAAAACCAGGGGCCAGGTAGTATATGTAGTGTAGTGTGGAAGAACATCGTCAATTAGAAACGTCAAAGATCGCAAAAGCAAAGATAAGGGGATATGCCTGTTCACCGGCTAGCGTGAAAGAATTTAGGCCATGTAAAGGAAACTGCAAACGGCGGATCCAAAGCTAGAGTCCGGGCAAGGCTATAGGGAGGATAAAACCGGAGGGCTGAATAGTGTAAACCGCCACGACCTCAATCCCCCGTGGTATAAAAACACGGGAAGCAATGCGCCAGCAAGTGGTGAAGAGATGGGGGTACAGAGACTGGCGCGAGTTGACAAAAAAAACAGTGTGTCGATGGATCGTAAAGGGAGCGGTCGGCATAAATCGGGAGAGAATGTAAAGGGAAGAGGAAAAGTGTCTGTCCTCACTTCGATAGTAACAAGGCCGAAAACGCATGGAAGTGTGATAGAGTGAAGGGGGACCGTACGTACTGGAAGTGGTAAGGGAAAAGAAATCAAGATAAAAAAAAAGGCGGCGATGGGCCATCAGAGGTCCACGACTCCTACGAAACACGTGAGCTAAAAGCCCTGATCAGCGGAGTACAACAAGGGACAGACAAACTTACGAAACAACAATTAAGGTCTGCGAACGAATCACAAAAACGGTGGCCGACTAGGACAAAAGGCAAAGACAGGGCGCACACGCGGGCGGGAACTTTGACGGGTAGAGTTTGGGAGGGTGGACGATAAGCTGGGGAACTTGGGAGCGGATTAAGGGCGAGGCTTGAGGCTCTCCATAAGTCGTTCGGGGGAGAACAAACTGGCTGCATAATCGAACTGGTGCCTATGCTAGAACCCGGGGCACGCCCACGCCGGGCAGCCCAACGAAAATTGGGAAGAACTCGTCGCCGGCAACTCGTCGCTACACAGAGCATAGGAAGGTGGGTCCGAAGAAGTACGAAAACCGCTCACCGGAGCGTCAAGAAATGAAAGGGATGCTTACCGAGTGAGCCTGTCGTCCATAAAGCCGCATGAAAAAACCGGTAAGGAGGGAAGGCAGACAATGGACGCAAAAGGTATAAGGAGGCGAAGCCGCACTGAAGCGACAAACTAGTGTGCCAACGCTAAAGCCTTTCGGAAGGGGAATATCACAAAAAGAGAACAGTGCTCGGCGCACAGAGCCACACGAAGCACAATCTGACCAGTAAGCCCGGTCATCAGCAGAGTAGCTGATCCCCGGGTCTCGCGATGAGAACAAAACCACCTCAATCGGTTGAACTAGACGAGTGCTGGGGGGGGTTATGAATATCTGGGTTCTGAAAAGGGGCTGGGTCCTCGGTACAACATCTAGGGGGGGAAAGGTAAAAAAGGGCCAGGCACACGCATTGTTCGTTCACTCTCATGACAGACGAAAGACATGCCACCGGGCAATATTTGGGGAGCGGACGCCATTCTCTCGAGCAGACAAGACTCCGTAAGGGGATTTGAGTAAGTCCCTTCCACCCTGCAGGTACTTATGGTCGAAGGCATTTCGGGTCCCCAGTGCCAGAGACAAATTTGGCAGTATGAAGGAAATGCGCAAGTCAGCTCTACGTCGCAGGGTCGACTGTCTTTGGGCTCAAAAGGGGGCCCAAAGAAGCCAGTACAGACTGGGGGCGCACAAAGTCAAACACAGGGAAGGTTGAAGGCCCGACGTGAATTGATGAAAAACAGAGGGGGTGTGATTCGGTGTAGATACTTTCCCGAGGATAAAACCCAAGACGGATGGGCGTGCTGAGTTCTAATGAGGTAAATACCAGACACTGGAATCTGAAACCAAGAGCGTGGGCTTCGCACACGTTATAGAAAAGAAGCCATGTGCATCAAACTTCGGATTTGCCAAAGACGGGCAAGGCGGCTCGCCCAGGCCGTTAAGCGAAAAAGAGAAGGAGAGGAAGCCATGGCCGGCTACCTTTAATCATCAGATGGGAAGGGTTTCCGTGGTGACTTAACCTGCCTGGATCAGGGACCGTACTTACACCTAAGGGGAAGAGGACGGGGAAAACACTGCGTAGAAGAGAGTCGCGTGGGAATTCGTACGGGAAAGAGCAGCCAACCCGACTTTGGGCAATGCCTCGTGTCTACTTGATGACTGGACTGTAAGGATGTCACGAAAAAAAACTCCCGGTAACATAAAAAAAGGGGCGGTGTCCGCAAAAAACGTCGTGTTCTGATAAAGGCTCAGTCACCGGGGGGTGCTACACATCGGGAGATCTCGATAAGAAGCCCTTGCGCTCTGCGCAACTTTCGCCCGACACTCAAAGGATGGGGAAGAGAATGGGGACAACAAAGAAACCCAAGCGAGGTTCGTGGTTGCGAAGCTGTGGCCGGACAAAAAAAAAAGGGGGGCGGGACAGCATGAAAGGATGCGCGTGAAACACTGGGGCTTCCGAGAGAAAAGGCTTACGCGCTAGTAAGAGAGGTCGCATGCGGAAACGGGCCACGGCGCCGGCAGACTGGGCAGACAAAAAAACGAGGTGACATAAAACCGAAGGAAAGGCCGGGCGAAACAGGATGTGGGGAGATGAAGCCTAGGCCAGCCAGGAACTAGGTGAAAGCAGCGAAGGGGGGAGCTGTGAAAGCTCGACGCCAGCAGGTTGGGAGGGAGGTCACATGGGTAAGCGTTTTGTTGAACTGCCTGACAGTGGACTATAGTGATCCATCATATCATGATAAGGCACTGGGCGAACGTGTCTGGATACCACCGAAAAGAAACGTCGTGAGGAAAAGTGCTGGGCGGGGAGCGTTGGGGCGTGGGGAAATGACTGTCTGAGGATGCTCGGGGAACCACAAGTTACAGACAATAGAGAATGGAAAGTGACAAAACAGGTGGACATCCCCTCTCCCGTCGGCAGAGGACAGGGGAGGAAGGACAAAAGGGGGTAGTACGCCATGCGCTATCGCGCACCAAAAAAAGTGGTTGCGTAACAGATCGGGACTGAATAAAAATCTAAATACGGCGTAGGTCGGGTTGCCGAGTAGCATCTGCATCGGTAGGACTGTAGCGGATGCAGGGGGGAAGGAGGGACGCAACAGCCAGCACAAGGGGGAAATACTTACTGGTGCCGCAGACGCGGATTCCTGCCACGGCAAGCAGACGAAGGAAAGAAACTGTGAAAACTGCGTAGAGCAAAGGGGGTGCACCTGTGTGGGCACTGTGAAAAAAGACCAGAAACAGCGTTCGACAACATTGGATCCAAGTTTCCGAACGCCATCGCCGCGGGGTAGCGAAAAAGGGGGGAAAACACCACTGGTTCGAAATCAGAAAGAAACCTGGCTTTGGACTTCAGCCTGGACCTGGAAGGCACTTCGGGGAGGCTGAAGAAAAACGAAAAACAGAGACAAAGAAGTCGCCAATTGTGAGACCACGACAAATCTAGTACTGGACGGGATTCGAGGACGGGGACTGGAAGAGGAAGCCGAGGCGAAACGGGAAACAGGAGAAAGGAAAAAGGGAATCTAAATAAGACGTGCGGGGGCCGCTCTCTGGATATTTGGGAATAGCGTGAACCACAAAACGCGGGCTGTCATCCGTTCAGGGAGGAGGGGAAGGGCAGTTCGAGAAAGGGTTTCTAAGAAGCCTTGAAAACCAAAAAGTTGGTCTACCGGGACAATGGAGTGGCGAATCGCATAGCAACGGTGATGCAGGGAAGTGTTTGACGACACAGTATTCGGTGGATAATCAAGGACAAGGGTAGTCGTCTGGTGAAGAAGACACGTAACACTATGGGACGGGGTAAAAAAAGAGGGAACAAATGATGGCACGAGAGAAAAAACCGTAAAGGGGCAAAATAGTTACATTAGGCGATCTACAAAGCATGAAGGAGTCCTAACATGCTGGTCTGTGAGAGGATGTCAAGCGTAGCGACAATGAACAAAAAAGGGAGATCAGGGAGTAAAGCGAAAAGTGAGGTTTGTCAGGTCTTCGGAGGATGTGCAAATAAGGTGTTCTGGAAGGGCAGGGGCCCGGTGAATTAGCGGGGGGCTCAAGGGGAGCGGACAGTTGAGCGTCACATGAGGAGCCCGGGGACGCGCGCCTTTCATCTAGGGGTAGTGTTTTGGGAAGAACTCGCCGGACCAAAAACTCAAGTCATGAAGTGAACGATGAGGAATATCAACCGAACGGTGACAAAACTCGCGGCGGTGGAATCATGAACAGATTCAGCTGCTGAGCGGGTGAGTTGGTCACTATATTCGTGGTAGCAGAGAGCAAGTGGCGCGGACAAAGAAGTTCCTAGGGCTAGGTTGGATGTTGTAAAGGACGAGGCGTTCTGGCACAGGAAGACCACCCTCCTAATACGAATCCACTCATACCGACGGGGCGGCGCCTGGGGAAGAATGTTCGGAGGAAAACGAGTAATCCACGGTAATACACATGTCAAAAAAACTCTTACGCTCAATCCCTAGGGGACGGGTGTGAACGGGGTGTCGCCGATTTGTGGGTGCCGGAAGCATTGTGAGACGTTCGCCAATTGGAGAAGGGAGGTAACAACGGGCCGTGGTCCGCTGGCGGACCGGGCAGGGGTCAAAGGACAGGAGGAACTCCTGCAAAGACTGTCTGTGTCACAAGGGGGTCGCATCCTCATCCTCGCGGTGTTTGGGGGGGTAAAAAACAAGGGGTCAACAACACTATATACGCAATTTCCCTTTACGAGACTAGCTTGGGGGGGGTTCCGAGATCCGGTAGTGATGGTATCGAGGCTAATGACGAAGACGAAGTCGAAAATGCGACTCGGATAGGGGCAAAGACAAGGTAACCCACACCGGAAACGAGCCACATCATGGGGGAAGGGAAGTAGCAATAAGTTATTATGGAGTCAGAGAGACAAAAAAGAAAAAAAATGCACATGACGCCGGACAAAGAATGGTGGAAAAAAGCACTGCGCGATAAAGGTAAGCTGGGTCTGCCGCAAAGTAGCGGCAGCCGGTGGTCGGCGGCTTGCCCGGTCAGCAGGGGGCGATCTTACATTTAACACTCCTGGGGGGGAATAAAAGGAATTGCGATGCCCGTATAAAAATTCTTGCGGAGACATCAGAGACAGACATTTCGAGCGGTAAGTAGATGAATTAACGGGTGATCTTACGAACGGAGGACCTAAAGTGTACGGTCCGGTTAAACTTTGACTGGTTCGAAATCCTAGTGCCGGGAGATCAAGGGAAGCCGGGAATCGGTGATCAAGGGGACCAAACAAACAGGTTCGGCCCTCGTCGGGGCGGGGGGAGGGGACGTTGAAGGGAGCATAAAGTCGACCCCCTAATCGACTCATAAGCGCGTGCTGGTAGTCGTGGGGAAGGGCCAAGACTCTAAGCGGCGTCATGTTTTGTTGCAAACATACAACATTGAGGCACCAGTGGGGGAAAAAGGAGAGGGGAAGACTACCAGGCGATCCCTTGCCACGAGGTTAGGGGA
>Ga0179593_1430002_pt1 | contig 10941 bp, 4 predicted proteins | sample CZODoug2_1_08_16_FD_185931 | JGI IMG/M metagenome (GOLD analysis project Ga0179593, IMG submission 185931) | Vadose zone soil fungal communities from Angelo Coast Range Reserve, California, USA - CZODoug2_1_08_16fungal (PacBio error correction) | ecosystem: Environmental > Terrestrial > Soil >...
GGAGGAGTGGTGACATCTTGCAGGCAAGATCATACCGGCTTCTTATACAACTCAGGAAGGGGGGGAAGGGAGGACCTGCATAGAAGAGATGTTAAATTCTTTGTAAAACCGCACTCAAAGGATACTATTAAAAAGATTCCGCTCTCTGTGGAGAAAAAAAAAAAGAACTACAAAAAGTATTGACAACTAAGAGTGTGGGGACAGGGGGCCCCTCAAAAGGGAGCCCTTGAAAGGAACTTTACCAGACTTAGTCACACAACTCCTTAGTCGGGTAACCAACGGCATAAAATGAGGAAGGTTGAGGAGTCCAGGAGAAGGAAGGTCGTGCTTAAAAGGGGAAACAGAAAAAGGATGGTAGGCTACCCTCTGCGATAGCTGCGGGGGTAATTAGGGGACCTTGATTCTCCGAACTCTTTGGGAAGAGGGGGTCGGGTCAGGGGAGTGGGGCTAAAACACAGGGAAAAACGAAAAAGAGCTCATGCAAAGAACTATCGGCACATGTCCACTGACTCTGAGTGAATAAAAAGTGAGGTAGTATTTCCAGGGAAAGACGGCTCTACGAGAGAACGGCTGCACTGGGCTAACGGTCGATCAGAAGAAAGTCAGACGGCCACTAGCGGCAACGCCGGGTCGGGGGTGGGACTGTATGAGGAAGAAAAAAGGAAGCAGCCGAATAGAGTGTAAAAGGGGGGGTGTGGTATTGATACAAAAGTGAAGGTCAGGAGAAATTCTCATCCTGATACAGCGAGGGGGAATGAAAAAACAGAAAGACGTCGTAATCAAAGAAAAAGTTTGTGATAGAGAAACCGCACCTGTAAAGCACTTCGAATCCCACGTCGCGGGAAATACACTCGCGCGAAAGACTTCCCCGGAGCCAAGCATATATAGGGGGGGCTTTGGGACTCAGAACCACCAGATAAGAGAAAGTTCCGAAAACAGGGTAGATGTTCACCACGTTTGAAAACTCAACTCGGGGGGTAAGTCGGGTTAGCGGAAGGTGGATCGGGGGATCGGCACTTGCAGTGCAAGATATGACAGCAGGAGATGACGTGGGCAGGAGAGGATCTAAAGGGAGCGAGTTTTCGGGTGGAGCAAAGATCGCCGCAACCCGGAAAAAGGTGAACGAATATCGTGCCCAAACCAAATGGGGCGGGCAGTGTAAAAATACTTTTACAAGGATAGGCACTTGAGAGGGCTAATCAAAATCCAGATTGCCAGGAAACATGCGACACACTGCATCCAATATGGATTCTTCAGCAGCAGGATATAAGGGGGAGGTGAAGAAAACCCTACCGCAGAAACGACAAAAGAGGATTGCTAGTGATCAACTCGTCGTAAACTCGGTATAGCGCAAGTGGAAGACAACCGACGGGGGGACGCTAGTGCACGGGCAACTTCCATCAGGAAGGGAAAAAAGGCCACAGTGCCATGCACCTATGGCACACCAGAGCATCACGGGCGTTGCGCTGCGACGACATCCGAATGCCGATCGAAAAAGAAGCTGTTTAAAAAGGGATAATACCAAGCACATAATTCCAGGAGGAAAGGAAGAAGGATGGGGGAGGAGAACGCAGAAAAATCACAAGAGCGTACAAGTTTGAAGGAACTCACAAAACAACGGAGGAGTAGGAAAAGATCTTCAACTTGAAGCGCAAAGGGATTTGTCGCTGGAGTAGCCACTCCGGAGCGGAGGGGGGAATGTGAGGGGGGGGGCGTGAACCATGCGGTCAAATCGATTCTGATGGCGCTCATGCGGCAGCGCACACTACGTGTACGAAGAGGGGTTGTAACAGGAATGGCATGTCTTGGTGAAGGTACGTATGGGAGGGAGGGCACGAGGTCTTACAGTCGTTGAATGGCTAAAAGCCTAGCTAAAGAGTTTTACGCCGAGGGAAAACTAGCAATATATCGTTATTGCAAGGCGGGTGTAGAATGGGAATTCGATTCCACGTATATTACGAAAAAGAGCCTCCGATTGGATAGTTGTGTGTCCGCTTGCGGACGAAGGGAGTGATGAGTGCCACGCGTGGACTCAAAATGCAGGAGCGCCCGCAAGGGGGGGGGGAACGAGATTCTTTCTAACTGGTGAAGGCGTGCGGCGCTATTGGGCTCTGAAAAGAGCGCCAAGAATCTGGGGAATCTGGGCAAGTCCATCTCAATGAGGATAAAGGGAACGTACAATTTCCGATCCCAAGGAAAACAACTGTCCGAAACCCTAAGTACCGGAGTTGAGGAAAAGGGAAACTAGCTGACTGAGACGGGTTAACCTCCGGGGGGGTCATTATGACAGACAATCGATATCTCTTTGCTAGGGTAGGGTGCGCGAGCGTGAGGTCAAACGCGACGTGAGACTCAGGGGGAAAAGGCGTACGGTGCGGCGCGGGATATAGAAAAGTTATAGGAATTTGGGAAGAAGCTTTCTTGTTGGAGGCAAATAACTGAAAAGTTCGATGTAGCGGGGTACCGAAAAGTCACGGTCGGGTATGAACATAACCAACCAAAGTCAAAAAATCGCTTCTTAGGAGGTTGAGGAAGGGAGAAGGGAAACATCCCGAACCGCTCATGGGCAAACGTATGCCGTTCTTTAGCAAGAAAGAAAAAAAATAGTCAAAAGGCCAAGACGTTAAAAATACGCGGTAGAAAGAAAGAGAGGAGCTTCTGGAAATGAAAACTACCAAGTCAACGTATTAATCGGTACGATCGTGCGAACGTGCCGAATAGTGGCGGCCGGAGGACAAGTCCGCCAAAATGCTGTATGGAAAAATAACGAAAATACATAGGGAAAGAAAAAGTGTTGTAGGCGAAGCATAAGTGCAGACGTAAATGCAGGAGATCTTTGGGTAGCGCAATCCAGGCGTTTAAGCAAAGGAAGGAGGGATAATGTAGCCTGAACTAACTAAATGATCACGTGGACCCTACTGCCCATAGTTGATGCCAGCCGAGCACTGTAAAAGACGTCCACAGTCCTTCAGAGTGGGGAAAGAAAAATAGGAGGTGGGCAGGACTGTTGTGGGGCGTGGAAGGAGTTGCCAAGACAAGGGGAGCAGGAATGGGAACTCTGAAGGGCTAAAGGGAACAGAATTTAATTAAGGAAGCGCGAAGAAGGTCAGCAAGGCAAAAAGGGGGTATACGAAAGTAAATCGTGGCCGAAAAGGCAACCCAGAAGGAAAGCGCGCTCAACACACCAAATAGGAGAGAGGTGGCGGCGTGCCATAGGCAGGCAATCTAAAATGGCGCGATACCAAAAGCACTAGGTGCGACTGGGGCAGTGCAAATTCGCGACGAGGAGGGAAAAAGCTTGTCAACGCACGCAAGATAAAGACCAAATCTTCACGGCGCGCGATGGAAAAGCTGAAACGCAAACAACCGAGTAAAACCGAGGTGGTGACCGAAAACTAATTATGCAATGAAAATCAGACGGAGAGGCGGGAAAGCCCCCAACCTGGGGCGGTAACGCGGAGACTGGGGAGGAAACTAGGAGGGAAGAAAAAGGACCGGGAAGGGATCGTGAAAGGAAGATCCGGATGTGCGCTACCAGAGACGATAGCGAAAAGTTAATTGAGAGGTACGCTAGGGAGTGACCGAACAGGGTAAGGATCGGTCGGGTCGTGGAGGTGGGGGAGACTCACAGAATTGGGGAAAAAAAAAAAAGGAAAAGATCCCTATCTGTCGTGTGGAAAACAACTGACTCGGACGAGAATACGATTGAGGGTAGTGCATTGGTCCAAAGAAAGCGTCACTAGCATCACGGAACTTTGGGGCCTACTGACGAGCAGAAAAAAAGGGGATGGACGGCAATGAGCTAGGGGCGGGAGTGACTATCGCCTAAATTGCTCCTCACGAGAAGATTACCGGGTTTGGGTTTATGACTACGAGGAGGCAGGTATAAGGCGACCTCAGGATACTCACCCGGGAGTGGGATGAAAACAAGTCGAAGCACAGACGAGAAAGGTGTGACTAGCGAGCCGCACCGTCGACGACTGAGACTCCCACGGGGCGGGGGGGCGTGAAGGAACGACTCTCGAAAAACGAAAAGAGCCAATCCTAGATATATTGAAGGGGGAACATAACCCAGCGGCATAGGGATTCCTGTCGGCATCAAGATGGGGGAAAACACTGGTCCTCAACTCCTGTAGGAGGGTATATGAAAGGTAATCGGGGGATCTTCACTGGTGACGTCAGCCTTAGGTCGAGCTGAATTGGGGAAGAAAAGAACGCTCTTGCTAAGGGGGTCGGGGGGGAAAAAAGACAAGCTTCAAAAAAAGAAATTCCGGTGAAAAGAACTAGCGTTGTCAAAAAAACAGGTGGGGCAGGGGGGGGGCTATGGTACTTGCCCTGAAGGAGCAAAACAAAGGGGACAATACCTATTAGGTACGACAGCTAAAAAGAAGGCCAAGCATTCTAAACTCTTAGTCTCAGAATCGTTTGGCAGGCGAAATCAACTCCTACATCAGGCACGCAACCATCAAAAAGAGGGGGAATAGATTACAATTAAGCAACTCGGCTTAAGGAAGTTAGGGAGGAGAATATCCAGAACCTAGGGATACATATTGTCGCTGCCCCTCCGCAGTCCAAAACGCAGAAAGAGTCCATGACCAAAAGGGAAAAAAGTCTCCGCACGGCGTGTGAGCTTGAAAAAAAAAAAAACGCCCAAATCCGAATGCCCGATCTCCTGCGTGTCCGCTGTTTCCCGAATAACATCAGCCCTATAGTAAAGGAAAACCGCCAAAGGTCTGAGCCTAGAAAATCACTCAGCAAAGGAAGAATACATCAACAACAACAATGATTATGGGAACAGATAGATGAAAAAAAGAAAGAAGGCTGGTGATTTTCGCTGGGGGGGCCCTCCTTGCTGGATCAATCGGAGGAAAACTGATGGTAAAGTGGTCGGTGACAGCGGAAAGCATGATATCTTCATGCTGAAGGGGGGGGTCGCTCTTAGAAAGCGAAACAAACTACCGGGCGGCGAAGGGGGAGAGGAAATGGAATGGCTTTTGGGCCGGCGTAGGGGATGGGGGGGGCATCAGGCAAGATGGACAGGGGAGGGGCTTAGAGGGAGAGAAACGAGGGCTACAAGCAACCTAGAAGGATATCGGTGGGGTGCAGTGCGCTTGTAGGAACCGAGGAAGAGTAATCTTAAAACTGCGAGAATTGAGGCGGATGGGCCCCAAAACGAGGTGGATGCCGCTTGTTGGTCGCTGCAGGTACGAATAGAACCGCTGTAGGATCAGGGAGTATAAGAGAACGCCATGTTGTTGGGAAACGTAGCTTCTCACACCGCATGGGGGACGGCGGAAAAAAAGGGGGGCTTCTCACAAAAAAATCGCGCCATTAGAAAGTCTGGCGCGCATGGCAATTCGGACGCGAAAAGCTGACCGGCATTTCAAAGAATCCCCCCCCCACCAAAAAAAACCGATTTCTACCCCTTTCCGAGACCCGAACGGAGTTGGTAAAAAAGTGGAAACGGGATGGACTTAACGTTGTCGGCCAGGTTCCTTAGTAAACGCCCAATCTATATCGCTTGGCAAAAAACGGTGAAGTCATGAAAGAACTCAGGATTCAAAAAATAGGGAGTCTAATCTCTCGGTCGACTAGAGCACAACGTTAGAGTCTGTGATTACGAAGAATTGAAGTCAATGTTGGGGTTCATCAATTCCCGGCAGAAAGAGTATGTAGCCGTTCTTACCGGCTTCACTTCTGGGTAAAAGACCCAACCGGTAAAATCTCGTCAAAGGGGGGTAGGACAATACCCACGCCGCAAAGCGCATCATTGGGAACGTCGTGTGCCGTCAAATTTCGGAAAAAGGCAAAAAAGCGCAGGGAGTCCAGCAAAGCCGCTGAAGCAGAAAACGCAGAACTGATGGAAATGCAAGACCGAAAAATAAGAGACGATGAGGGGGATAACACGTGACTAATAGTTGGATCGTTCCGGGCGGGCTTCGCGCAATAAAATGTGAGTAGACAAAAAGACCAAAAAATAGAAAGAAAAAGGGGAAAAAGCAGAAGAAGATAGTACCGAGATGAAATGCAGCTATCGTAAGATGAGCAATAGGGATCCGAGAGATCTGTAAGCGCCGTAACCGGATAAAGAAGTAAGAACGTCCAATCCGTTTAACAAACTTACAGATGGGGGGGGGAGTAAACCTCCAGCAGTAAGCGTCCAGAATAACTTCGAGGGTAAAACCGAACCACCTCGGCGTTGGGCAACGGGGGGGGTGTTAGGGGGAAAGTGCCATCGCGCAGGGCCTCTGAATCCTTTGGCGAACGGGGGGAATGGATTACGACCAATCGTCCGAAAGCAGCCAGTCCGCAAATGACCAAGGTTACGCAGAACAGGTAGGGAAAAGCAACGATGGAAACCACAAAAAAAATCTCTCAAAAAAGGGAGAGGAAAGAGATAGATGGAGCGGGTGCCATACGGCTCAAAGATCTACATGGCTGCGTGGAGACCAGCATCTAGGTGCGACGGAAAAAAAGGGGACGAGTGAGGGGACATTCAATGCGTTTCAGCAAAGAAGTGCCATGGACCTAAAAAAAAAACGAGGATTGGCAATCCTCTAACCGCAAACAAATTAGCGGGGGGGGGGGGGGGGGGGGGGGGGGGTACCACAAGGGGGAAAAAACCATCTCCGTGTTATCCTGGACGCGAACTTGTAAAGCTGCAGTAAATCACCACTCCGTAAGTCGGGTACCACGGAGATCGTGGTAGGAATTACATTGGCCGGTAGGGACGCTTACGACGCTCAGGGGGCGCTACCAATACGATCTGCATTTAATTGAGTACTAATGCGAAAGGCCGGTGATGCTCTGTATTCCGGGGTAGTTGGGTGAAGAACACATTTGCCGGACGATAAACTCAAACCGACCCGGAAAAAGCACAGTGTTATCACTGACTCGTACGATTAATACACTGAGGTAGTGAATGGAAAAGAGCGTCTAAGGACACGCGGCAATGTTGGGCTCCTTGGGAAAAAAAAAACAGAAAGAACGGCAATACAAGAAGGTAGGGAGTGGACTATTCGAGGAATTCAAAAGCCTCCGAGGGGTGACCGGTTGGTTTATGGACTATAAGTGAAGCCGGTAATAAGGCAAAAAATACTAAACAGAGTAAAAAACAGCGTACGGGAAAAGGTTGTGATCTATCTATCGGGCCCGCGCGACGACTACCAAACTTCGCGTGAATCACACGCGCGCAAGACTGGCCAAGAAAAAAAGAGATTGAGAGGGTGAAAGAAAAGGAACCCTAGGCATAAATAGAAGGGTCAAAATTTCTAGTTTCCACAGGCATCAAGGCCGGTCGTGGGTATCGGAAGGTGAAATGGGGGGATCGGCACTTCCAAGAATCAGGCTGAAGCAGAGCGCAAATAGGGGCTAAGGGGCGCGGAGGTGAAAGGGGGGAAGCCCATATGCGCCGCGACCATTCAGGGAAGAAAAAAGCGTTCACAACCCATGGCGGACGATTTCTACTTGGGCCCTGATAAAAAGCGGGGAGCGGGACCTGAAAAGAAGGCTACCCAAACGCATACAAGAGGGGGGGCTCTTCGCGAAAGGAATAGCGGGCACATAAAAGCTAAGGCAACTTCATACAATAAAAACGCAAACCGATATCAGTGAAGGCCCGCAAGACGCAAGGAGCAGTCAGATCAAGAAAAGAACAGCCCTAGGGGCAAAATAAAAAAAAAGCCAATCATTACGCCCTCCAGAGGCAGGGAAATGCACTTCTTCCGCACCATTTCGGCCGAAGGGCAAGTGTGCGCTGGCGCAGAGCGAGCAGAAATGCCTGATAATCCTGAGACCGCCTGTTGCCCGGTCCCATAAAAACGAGGGATCTATTGGAAAGCCCACAAGGTAAAAGAAACAGCGAAACACCAGCAGCTTCAAGTGAGATCGGAACACGAAATCAAAACACACCGAAAGGAGGAGAAAGAGAGAGATCGTTCAACTTGAACCTATGGTGATTTTAAGCAAAGCATGGAGTACAAATCCTGGCAAAAAAAACTAGGAGGGATTGATATTCGGTGCAACAGCGGTACGCCGTCTATCAGAATTCAGGTGCGCTCTCGAATCTCACACGACGGGAACGGCGAATGGTGGTGAAGGAAATGATTGCGGGGGGGGGCGGGCTAGGGGGGGGAGTGGCAGCGGACTTGGAGGAGTCGGAGGTTGGGAGTAGCCTGCTCTACTTCTTTAAAGAAAAATAGTGAGACACTAGCAATTATAATCGGTGTACGTTTGCTGTCTTGAGGAGAAGGGCAAAGATATTTCCGGCGACGAAGAAAGACAAAAGTGGAGGCAGTGTTTTTTCGGCGGTACGAATAGGCGTTGATTGCCAGCGTGGTGCTTCAGGGCAAGTAAAAAACGCCATGGGGTGGAGAGATTCGTCGCAAAACCGAGGTGCACGCCATAGTGGGCCTCTCACTCAAAAACGCAAATCATCGTCTCCATAGCGTCTGGGGTATCTGTGGGACTCCGTAGGGCGCTGACCACAAGGAAAAAGACCCCCGATGGGAAAAAGGGAAAGTAAACCCACTTAACGAGGTTGCGAAAAGGTAACCTAGAAATGCCGAACGTTCTCCTCTGAAAGCGGTTGGACCTGAGGGCGCAGGAAGATAGAGGGAAAGGAAGGCTGTGAAGGCTTGAAAAGAGTGATTTCACGCGCCCTCTTGGAAGTCTCAGTCGAGGACGGTTGCGGCTCGATAGTCAACTGCTCGTCTTATTACAATTTGGGGGGGTGTTTTTTCATCAAAATCACCATCAGTATTAAAAAAAAAGATTAACGGCCTCAAGAAAAGAGTAAAAACCAAAAACCCGTAAATCGATAGAAAGTTTTAGCAACTAGTTCCACTCAACGAAATCATGGGCAAATCTGGGAAGGAAGGCCGTCCGCATTGGACAAAGTGGGAACGTGATATAAGAGGGGAGACGCCCGATCTTAATGATGCACTACCCAGATTATAAAGAGTCATGGGGAAGAACAGTGACAGGAGTGGAGAAAGGAAGGGATCGTCCCGCAATTCTGTGAGTAACCAAAGCCCAACGAAAAGGCAGCCGGTTCGGCGAAGCATAGCGATCTAATAAATCAGCTATAGAGGGGGGACGCAAAGCAAGCGTCGTTATGCGCACTGAAAGGTGGGGACCTGTCGTAAAAAAGAAAGCCGGTTACCCGACTTACCAAAAAAGGGAGTTGGTGAGGGTGATTACCGACGGCCCGTGCGCGTCCAGGGATAATTCCAGGGCCGGACAAGGACTAGTTGGCACAAGGTGTGGGGAAAAAAATTTCAGGAGGTTTCCAATCAAGCGAGCAGAAGATGGAACGCTTTCCTTGCAGGCAAAAGGGGGGACTGTTAAACTCAAGTCGAAGATAAAAAAAAACCATTCGCAAAAGGAAAGATGGTGAGACGCAGCCAGGTTATATCGTGCCAAAATGGGAAAAACAATCCATAGTCTCGAAACCAAAACAACTGAGAGAGAGAGAGGAGCGGGGCCCATAGAGTCAATAAAAGGCTAACGGTCAGAAAAGTAACCCAGCATCTAGGTCTACCTGGGGCAATGCCAATGGCGAATGATTGAATTAAATTCTTTGGCACGAACGCAAAGGATAAGCCACGTCCTGCTCGGCGAGGGCAAACCGCTAAACAAAAAATGGATTTGCACAAACGATGGGTCCGGACCACTCGTAAGTTTATCCTTTCGCGACATCTGGGGGGGAAGAGTCACAAAGAATCCTGTACGTACGGGCCGTGACGTACGGGAGCATTTATCCGGAAGGGGGCTGTAAAGAAAATCCGGATTTGCGCTAACCCTCTACGATAGCTGCATTAGTAAGGGACGCTATGCTGCGCCTAACCGGGGTTTGAGCTGGTCGTCTGGGTCTACAAAAAAAGGGGGTTTCAGACGAGAAGAACAGCACAGGTTCGTCAAGGGGGGGATGGACTCGTACATTAATCGTTGAGGTAGCATTTAAAGATCGCGGCTACGCGGGGATCATCGGCCCTTTGGACGACCGGCGGCAACAGAAGTAACGGAAAGACGGCAATGAGCGATTTAAAAAAGGGATGTAGGACCTAATTCTCAATCCTGAGGGGACCAGGGGTTGGTTTATTGAAACCGAAGGGGGAAGGCGTAATAAAGGGAACGGACACTCACAGGGAGTGATAAACAAAAAACGTAAACGTAATCAAAGACGAGGACGTGGGGGAGAGCGATCCTCAACCAGGGAAAAAAGGGAGACGCCCCGATTCTCGGGGGATCAACGCGCCGAAACAAATAACTTCCCCGAGCCAAGCCAATAGATTGCGGGGGGAAAACAGGAACCCAGAGGCAAGGGGGGGCTCAAAAAGGTCAGGAGGTCCACTTGGTGAAAAAGAAGCAAATGTAAGTCTGTGGAACGGAGGGAGAATAGGGGGACGGGAACGTGTCACGGAAAAAGTACCAGACTGAATTGCGAGCAAAGAAAGAGGGCGTCGAGGTAGGTATAAGCCAATATGCGCCCAGACCATTCAGTTAAGCGTCTTTCCCAAACCCCTGCTGCGAGTTCATACTGGCCCGTGTAGCACCCGGCTAATCAAAGGGGCATGAGTACCCAGAAAACAAACGAAGGACGGACTGGTCTCGGGGGGCGCAAGACTTAAGCGAAGGCAATCCACAAGCATCACCGCAACGAAAGAAAATAGTGTGAACCCAACGAAAATGCGTCAACGAAGTCAAGATAAAGAAAAAAATCAACGAAAGACCATATTGCTCTGCCACTCAAACAAGGAATCGAACAAAAAGCAAACAGTGCCATGCCCGCTTAACCAGGCGCCGCACGTCGTGTGATCTTGCAAAAACGGAAAATCGGAGGGCCAGCAACGTCCGCTGTTGAACACCGGATATCAACCCATCGATGCCGGAAAAGCACAGAGGGGCTACTCCACGAAAATAACCAGCAATCAGGTGAAG
>Ga0179593_1522180_pt1 | contig 10941 bp, 6 predicted proteins | sample CZODoug2_1_08_16_FD_185931 | JGI IMG/M metagenome (GOLD analysis project Ga0179593, IMG submission 185931) | Vadose zone soil fungal communities from Angelo Coast Range Reserve, California, USA - CZODoug2_1_08_16fungal (PacBio error correction) | ecosystem: Environmental > Terrestrial > Soil >...
ATGAAAAGCAGACAAAACAGAGGGAGAACATCTGGTCATCCACTTAAACTCGGGCACAAGGGAGCTCGGGTAAAAGTTGAACAAACAAACCGAGCAAACAACGAGCGTCTCAGAAAAGGAAAGAAACACTAAGAAGACGTTCGGTCGGACACTTTTACAAGAAAAGACTCAGGGAGTCTCTCACAAGACGAACAAAAAAAAAAAAAATTCTCGCCCAGAGATCTGGGCCTCAAATGAGGAAGGAATAGGGTTAAGACAAGGGCATCAAAGAGGCGCCTACTGGTGGGGGGGGAACAACAGAGGTGCTTGAACCGCCGAGAAACAAGCGGTTAAAGCTAAAAGGTTGTTTGAAAAAAACACCCATAAAAGACGGGGAAGTCGCTGTTCACAGAGACCGCTACACAGAGGGTGTACTGATTAAACGTCACCGAGCTATGCAAAAAAAATCTCCGAGGAAGTGGGTGCTTCTCTGGGCGCGACACCGGGGGGGGCAACTCATAAATGACTGAGAGGGTGATCATCGGTGGAATGCACGTCCCGGCCTGAAGACGCGAGGGGGGCGGATGAAGTCGAACGCGCTGAAAAAATAACCCCCGGAACAGGGGAAGGGGGTTTTGGCTGAGGGTGCTCTCCTAGCAAGGAAACCAGGCCGGTTGGCGTTGGGAGGTGTTGATCCTGATCCTAGAGAGCACAGGTGCTAGACTCCCTCCGCGGGTCTCCTACGAGGGGGTCAATATAATCTCGTTGCAAGGAGGTCAGCAAGACGAGGGTACATCACGTACGTAACACGGGAAGCCAGCGAGTCGTGTTACCACGTGACAGCGCGGACAGCCTCCTCATAGCTTCGAGGAGCCAAAGAGAGCTTGGCTAAATTACAGGAGGCGTGTTTTCGTGATGGCTCAGAACGATAGAGTCAGGTGGAATAGAGGCGGCAACAAAGATACCGTACTGGCAGGGAATACACTTTTCTAATTCACACTAGGGGAAGATACCCATTGACGAAAGGAATCTCGAGCTCGAGCAGGTGGGGAGGGAATCTTACGAACAGTAATCTCACCAGCAAGGAAAGTACATACATAAAAGGCCGTTTCGGGACACCCTACCAATCGCAGAAATGTTGGGACTTAGACGGAAGAGGGATACTGTTGTAGAGGATTTGTAACATCGTTGAGCACTTCATCTCTAAAGGTAATGCGACAGTGGCAGACAAGACTTCGGCCGGAGAGTTCAGATCGTGGAAAGTCTCCTGGGATCCGGGAAGAAGGGTCATTTTGATGAAGGAAAGTATCAAGATAACAGAAGAAAGAGCGAATCTAGAGCCAGGTGAGCACAAGGGCTCATAAAGATGTAAGCAGTGTCATTCGGGATTATGGGGAATCGCAGTCCAATGACCTTATTGTAGGAGTAAGTCAAGCTGCAGAAGACTGAAGCGCTGCATAATGGGGAGAGCGCTAAGTCCGAAATCTGCCGAGGGGTCAGATAGAGCCTCCTTGCAGAGTGAATCCGTACAGCAGGGTACCTTCGAGGAACCGGCTGCGATGCGTCGGCGGCTCGGAAGATCGTTAAGAAACAGCGTAGAGGCAGAAGCAACAGAGCGGATCAAGGGTTCGGGTAAAAGGCGTTAGAAGTTCGACTAGCCAAGATCTAGACTGTCCAACGATGAGGACCAGAGAAAGAGCCAAAGGTCGGAGGTACCAACAGCCGTTCAGCGCCAAACGTGCGGTTTTTCGCACCTAGCAATACAAGCGAGGAATCCTGTCCAGTCGTGTTACACGAAGTCTGACTCTTTTGCTTGGAAGAAGGCTAAGTCGAAAATGGTAAAGGCACGGGGGGGGGGAGCGTTATCGTAGCGGGTCATATAGGACGAGAGGACTATCGGCTTTTAAGGGGACAGAGGGTTTAGGGGCAATGGCTCACGCTGGGCAAGCCGAGGGACAAAAGAACCTGCTCGGAGATCTTAAGGCGATATCAGACTCCATCTGATAGGGGGGAGAGTCTTGATGACGAAGGGGTACTTTCTATGCGAGTGGGAGTCGTATCATGGGGGGAACAAAAAATAGGGGTCTGATCAGCTCTATTCTTATCCCCGGTTGAAGGGAGTACATACCGGGGAGAAGAGTATCAGAGCAAAAACAAAAAGGGGGAGGGAGTAGGAAATATATATTCTCCCGGGAAGACCGAGCTAAAAGGGGGTTACTCCTCGGAAGAGAGGGGCGACTGATAGGAGTCAGGAAAAGGAAGGAGAGGGAATTACGGACTCGCAAACGTAACTCGGAGCCGAGAAAGAACTCTTGATCGGAGTCAGATCATAAACGGCTCGTGCCGGGAGAGGGAGGCTGACGAGCAGGGAGGAAAATCTGTCCGGATCTAGGCAGACCGGGAATTGGTAACGCGATAGGAGGAGGCGCTAGGGAATGACTCTCTTGCCAGAAAAAGACTGGGCCGTAAATGTAGTCCAGGGCTATAGCCGCGGTCCCGGAACTGGACGAGCAGAGTTCTTCATAGGGGTATAAAGCGCCAGAGGATAGGGGAGCGAATGCGCAAAGACGCGAACGGACGGCAGGGGCTACTGAAAAGGGGGGATTGGAGTGGAGGATGCAAGACGCCGAAAAGGGCCTCGCTGTAGCTTGTCGTCCGGAAAAAACAAGAATAACTACTTAACACACTCTGAGAAACGCTGGACGACAGGAAAAAAACCTCCGTGCCGGAGTAGCGATTCAGCTGCGGAGCAGAATACCGTAGGAAGGGACCCATATCCGTGAAGACCAAGACTGTCTCTGAGGGGAGGAGGGTCAAGTCTATCACTATAAACCTATCAATCCGGAAAGAGAAGAAAATCGAACAAACAACTACTGCGAACGTGAATCGAAGAGGGAGAAAAACTAGGGGAAAATGCCGGAAGCTACAATAGCTGTCCTTGGTCGGCAACAAGCCAAAACCGAACCACTGCTTCCAAAAAGAGGGGAGAGTAAAAACTCACCCTTAGAAGCTAGGGGAAAAGAAAGAGAGGGGACTTCGGGTAGAACCTTGCGCCGTCCAGCACGCGGCGGACGAAAGCTGGCCGGCTCCGCGAGGGGAACGATCTGCCCAAAAGGGGAGAAAGGGGCTTTGCTCCACTGAAAGCTTTAGGCCGCTGATCGTAACGGTGGCCAAGCGAATCTAATAAAAAGCCCTCAGATACAGAATCTTATTTGGACCACGAAAGGCCGCAAGGAAGAATGTGGCGAGGTGGGGACCGGGATGAGAACGCGAATGCGGGCGGCACGGCCCTCAACCGAAGCTCGCGCGGCGAGCCAGTGCTTTTAAAGTGGGGGAAGACTAAACATCATAGACAAAGGTGGCGAACATAAAAGGGGGGGGACTTTTGGAGTGTCCAGCCCATGCAAAATAAAGCGGCCAGCACCTTAACACAAAAACGGCAGTGAAGGGCACCGCGGGGCGCTCCCGAGACGCGACGTAGAAAACAGCGACATGGAAGACCGGAGGACTCTCAGGTCGCCAACGATATCCTTCAGAGCTGACGGGCGCCTTAAAGGAAACCAAGACTCTGACCCAATCAAAATCGGGCTCTGCAAAAGAGGGAATAGTAGTCAGCTGCAACAACATCACGCACGTGCTAGAAAAAGGGCCTTCTTCCCGTTGGCGTGCTAGCAATCCAAGAGACCACCATAAATCGTACGTAAAAGGAAAACGAGGGTCGCAACTCACAGGAATAGGGGGTAAGCAATTGACGTGAGGCTCAAGAATGCAATTGAAGAGCCTTCGGCGAGAGCTCATTGGAGGCTATAATTAGAGAATACACGACCTCGGGAGATTAGAAGAGGGGGGGTCTTTGTCCCCCTGAACTTCGACACGTCTAAAAAGAACCGATTCCTTATGAGCCACGGCCAGACCCTCTCAATCTACACTGGTCAGCACGGGGGGTCGGAAAACTTCTTCACGGAAGACAACTCTCCTTAAATAGCCCCGGTGACACCATCGCCGCTGGTTAGGACCCTAGTGTGCCGGACGTCCATATCTTGTTTAAAGAATTGTAACGGGCGTCTGATTGGGGGGGGGGCACCCACACGAAGAAAAGACGTGAGGACCTGGTCGGCTTCTCGTGCTAGAGGATCAACGGTGATTCGACACCGTCCTAGCGGACCGGAGATTACTAGAAGGGTCTACACGACCAACTTAACAGGTCTTTTTAGGGGGGAGTCCTGTTTCTCAGCGGACATGAGCTCCCGCTCGGGGGTTCATCTAATAAGAAGGGGGGGGGGGTTTGCACGCTGTTCACCTAGCCGTAGAACTTTACGCTACTGGAGGGATGAGCCCTTTCTACTTCCGAAAAGAAAATTGCGAACTTGTGTTGCAAGGTCTCTATACGAGAAGAACTCTGGATGGTTCTGTCGTCGAGGGGAAGTGCCGCAGAGCGTTGTGAACCGCCCGGAAAAACACCGGGGGGGGTCACCCATCGGTCAATTCTCCGTCTGCTGGGGTGGCACGATGCGAAATCTAACTCTAACGTCTAACTTAGGGTTTACTTGGAGCGACGTCATCTTCATCTGGGTGTAAAACTCTCCGGGAATTTTTGGGGGAGAAATCCGATAACGCCGCAATTATTGCTTTTGTGCTGCTAAACAAACAGCAAAAAAAAAAACCCAGCAAAAAAAAAACAATCGTCTGATGCTTCCGGGGGTGGTGACTTTCTCCAGTTCTGGAACGACGGGGAGTAGGTCCCGACTTTGGGAGGGGGGAGTTTACTGTCCGAGACGGTCTATTCCTCGCGCTTAAGAAGACCGGACTAAAGAGAGTACGCTTGCGTAGGAGGACCTTACTGAAAAGTTTTCCGAAAGAACGGTTACCTTCGCTAAGCGAAAAGGATATACGGAAATCGCGGGCCCGAACCCGGTAGAGACACATTCGAGTTATTCACATCTCCCAGTGGCGGCACCCTTCTCGCGTAAAGGGGGTACAGGAGCCTCCATCCAACTCAAGAAAGTTCCCACGCTCAGGTGTCACCGAAAGTTGAAAAGAACAACATGGAACTGGGGTACAAAGTCTTAGGTCTGGATATAGCGATAAGTACGTTTGTATAGGGGGTTGTCCCCTGGAGTAGACAAGCCATGCTTGGAGGGAGGTTCAACCGACTCTAAAACACTATATTATTAAAAGTATAGAGAATTCCCCGTAGAAAAGAGGGAATTTCGGGGAAGAAACTAATTCTAAGGCGGGGAATTACGTTGAGAAGACTCTATTTCACTCTTTTCTGTGTAAAAGGTAGTAATGCTTGTACAAGAGGGGTAAGGTTAGGAGGCTTCCTTAAGGACACCTGAATACTACTAACACGGGGGCTGGTAGAACTCCAAGCTAGAAGGTATGACTCACCCGCCTGACTCGTAGGAAGTGAGTTGTCGGGGAACTAGGTGGGAAGGGTTCCACTTCACACGAGCAGTCTCGTAGAAGGGTAGGATCACTGATACGTGTCCTTTGGGGGAGAGTAGCGCCCTTCGGGCGTTAATAAACACAGACACCGTTGGCCTAGGTATTTAAGGAAGAGGGGGCCTCCGTTCGAGTGACCAGAAACATGAATTGTTCTGCTAGGGTGATGGATTCTAGGAAGACTGGACGGGGGGAATCTCTATCGAGAAAAAACAAAAAAAGGCGCGCGTGAAAGAGACCGACAGATAGAACATAAAATGGGAGGGAGGGGGGGTTGTCGTTAAGAAAAATACAAGAAGAATTCCTCAGAACGGAGAACATTGGTTAGTCTCTTCTGTAACATTTAGTAGGAAGGAAACAAGAACCCAGGGGGAAGGGGAGTCGGAGGAAGTGGGGGGCCCTGAGAAATCGTACGCTAATACTAAGGTTTCGGGAATCGACCTTTATCGGCGGAGATTCCTATTCAGGACTTGAAAATCCGGGACCAACCCCTCTTAGGAGAGGAGAGGAAACTGAAAAGAAGATTGGTCATTCTTGGGCTACAAAGCCAACGAAAACCTTTAGATGCAAGTGTAAGAAAGGCAGAGTGGTCTAATACTCCTTTAGAGAGGAAGGGGGGAAAAGTCAAAAAGGTCTGACTTCCTCCGAATTTCTAAGAGCAAAAGACCTAACTTTCTGGTCGGACTGTTAAAACAGATACTCCCAGGAAGAGGAGATACCCAAGATGAGGGATCCTAAAACGACTTTTTTAATAAAAGGCCTATGTTTTGGTAACACGTGTGCTCTTTAAGGGCGGAGAACTGAGGGCTTGAAAGAGACGTGGTTTAACCTCGCTTGGCGCGGGGGGGGTAGGAGGGAAGGGAAGTGAAGGGTCTCGCCGTCTTCTCGGAACGAGGTGGACTTCACCAACACCGATTTCCGACGGGTGGCTTCTCTCAAGGTTCTCGACGACCGAGTCTACTCGGAGACGAAGGGGGAGGGGTAAGTGCTCAGTGGGGGAGGACTGGGAAAAGCCTTACGCTCGGGCGTGGAGTTTGCTAAAGACGCTCTGAAAAGACAGCTTGTGGGGTAGAGTTCTCTCCCTCCTCGGAGGACAAAAGAACCACGGGTTATGCGATGATCCTAATGAAAAGAAAAAGGTTCGAAAAGGAGACTCCGAAAGATGCCAAAAGTCTTTCCAAGCGAGAAGGAAAGCGAAGGAAGGAGTTATTAAATGAGCGTCTCCTCAAGCTTGGACCGCTTATCGCGAATCTCCCACCCGTGGCTTTCACCAGGAAGGGGGGTGGGGAACGTTTCTTGGAAAGGGGAAAATACGGGAATTCAGGAGGGCCTAGGCCACAACTCCAAGACCTACTGACAAGGAAAACTCTACGACGTTCTCGTCAAAGGACCCAGAAACTGTCGACGAGCACATCAAGGGGGGACTGATCTTCCGCCCGTATCGCATTCCGTCTCAGCGAGCGTTAAGGCCATTGCGGCACCTGGGAAGTGGTACAATCATCAAAAGGACGAAGAGATGACTCCTTTAGCAGAGGGGGGGTCAGGGAATCGAACGAGAACATCACCTTACCGGCTTTCCCTGTGGAAAAAGCTAAAATAGAAAAAGGGCATGTATCCCCGCCCATACTTGCTGAGGACACGTCGACGCCCCGAACGGTTCGTTAAGATGTCGCCCTTTCGAAACGAATCCCCATCTCACGATCGGGTTTGCTACGAAGTCCTCCAACTGAAGGGAAGGGACAATCGTCTTTTTTACAAACCAGTCCGAAAAATTGTGGGGGGTTCATGAATCGAAACGGGACCGACTCGGCTTTCGTCCGAAGGCTCCGATACGCGAAATCAATTCCTGGGCCATAACCAGAAAAATGCTCCATCTCGCGAGGCGGACCGGGGCGATTCAGAAATTTGGCGGGAAAAAATGAAAACTTTAAAGGCCCGATAAATCGGAGTCATTTCGGTCAGGGGGCTTGATGCTGTATCCTGGAGCAAGGGGAGTACGCTCCAGGAAGTAAAAGAGCTCCGGGCTTTACGGGAAAATCTCACCAAAAAAGGGGACTCGCCACCATGTCGTGGGTCGTTGCACTCAGCTCTACATAAAGAAAGATATGGAAAATGAAAATTCAAAAACGCCGCCGCGGGCTCGTGTCACAAATGCAGAGGAAACCGAACAGGAACGAGGGATCGACAAGCGGGGAGCATCTCGCGCATGCGGACAAAAATCCGTCAGGTCCCATCTGCGTGTCAGAAGAGCGAAGGTTCCGCTCTTAATCCACTAAAGCGGGCGTGAAAAGAAAGGCAAAAAAAATGGGTGGCAGACTCCGTGAGGTACCAGGCGAATGCGAAATCCGTAATGGGAAGAAAGAGGGCGAACAAACCAATCTCACAAGGCGTAAGAAAAAAGAAGTTTTAATAGGGTGGGGTAAAGTACCGCTAGGAAAATGCTCCAGAAAAAAAACGAAAATCTATCTCTGGAAGGAAAAGAGCGGTCATGTAACCGCAAAGCTTCCGTGGCCTACGCCGTGCTTGAAAAGGAGATGCGCCGAGACTCAAAGAGCCATGAATCTAAAGTACCCTCACTCTCAGCCGGACGATCCCTAGGCGATGAGAGATCTCATTCTCCTCCACGAACAATACCGCCTCGGGAAAAAGGGTCGACTACGGCAAACAGTGGAAGCCGAGAAGGACCGAAAAGTAACGACAGGGGAGCGAGATCAAAACGAGGCGGGAGAGAAGGGAAAAAAAAAGCTCTCGCAAAAAAAAAACCAGCCGGGGCCAATGTGAAGGCGGGCTAGCCAACGTGGGAAACAGCGACGCTCCCTACGCGATCGACCGCGGGAACGAGGATCAGAATTAATTTTGATCTCAGACGCAACGCAGTATTTACGAAGACCGGCAGTTTCTGGGAGAGCATAACCGGCCCCGGGCCGGGCGACTGGGAAACGAGCTTGGAAGCAGCAAAGAAAGAAAAAAAGGCGGTCGCTGCTACCAAAGACCCCGCGCCCGAAAAAGAAACGAAAAATCTCCAAAAGAATCGGCAAGGCGTATCGAAAAAGGGTCGCTAAGAAAAATCCGAAGGAAGAAAAATGCAAGAAAAACGTTTACATCGGAGACTTCTTTCGTAGAACGAAAACGCCTGAAGGCGCCTCCTCGCAGAGAACGGCCGACGCAAAAATTCAGGGAACTCGGAGACGGTAAGTAGACGAAAAAGAAAAGGGCCTTCGCTGCAACCAGCAACGCCAAAAAAATCCACTGCTGGAAATGGGGATGAAATGGGGGTGTCCCTTAGAAGAAATTCGATAGTGGGAAGAAATTATTGATCCCGGGAGAAGCAGAGCAGTCTTTGGGCATTCGCACGGGGAGAAAAGTATGGACAATTGGAGAAAAAGGCGGGAAAAGATCTGGGTTCGGCACTGCACGAACCTTTCTAGCGGGGGAATCGGTGGCAGTGCAGGGGGAACGCTATGCAGAAAACCCTCGACGAACTGATGGAACTTTTAAAGAGGGTTGCCGGATGGACGTCGGGGTAAACTTTGTGGGACGCTGAAGCAAAGAAGCCTAGGGGGAAAAAAGAGAAAGTCAGGGGGGGGGGGGGGGGGGGACAAGAGACGAAATCAACGGACCCGGCGCGAGCAAACGGAAAAAATTGAAAGGAAGTGAAAAAGTTGACTCTAAGAGACGGCCTGAGCTGCAGTAGGGGGAGGGGAGGGGGTCCCCGGGACTCGTAGACTAACGCTTCTGCGGGGCCCTAAACAAGGGAAAAAAAGCTCTCTGGAGCGCCCGAGACCGCGGAGGCGCGGCCGCGAGAAGGGGGGAAGCTGCCCGACCTCGATGCATCTTCAGAACAGCTCAGGAAAAGTGAAAAAGATTGAGCAATATCTTGACCGCGTGGAAAGTCGCCGGCCAGAAACTTGGGCGAGGGTCAGAGAAAAGGGCCAAAAATCCGGTAAAAAAAAGTGGTGAAAAAGTCGCTCCCATCTTGGGGAGCCGGAAAGACCCCGCAAAAATCGAGGGCGTCTGTCGCTAACTTCAGGAGGAGCTCGCACTGAGAAAATCAAGACAGGCCCGCCCGGCGAATTGCACCGATCCGGGAACTCGGCCGTAGCTCTTAACTGGCGCCTGGGGGCGAACACGCAATCAAAAACAAGACCCGGCAGGAGTCCTCAGGAGGGAAGGACCCCCACCCGTCGAAGCAACGAGACTGCTAGAAAGAACTAAAAGGGTCAGGCGAAACAACACCCACGGCCATGCTCCAAGAGGCGTAATCCAATGATCGTGATCGCGACGGACCAGGGCGCCGAGAAAATAAAAACGGGACTATTGCCCCTGCCGAGGGAGGCCACCCAAAGTCACGGGTGAAGAAAACGAAGAAGGGGGGGTTAGCAACTTGCCTACTTAATTCTGGGGGGCAATAAAAAACCTGTAAGACACCGAAATCTCAGAGGCGAAGGGGGACTCCTGGGAGCGAGCACTGCGATGACACTTTGAGTTAAAGAAAACCCCGAGACCTAGGACGGTGACACGAGAAGGCTGGAAAACATCTTGCCTCGGCGTGTCTGTGGGGCGTGAGGGAAATTTCGACGACGCCGGGAAAGCGGCTCGCCCCGGGGCAGAATAAAACGATGGTGTAAAGCGGTCTTTCAACTCGGGGAACCCGGGTGAGAACCTGGTACTGAAAACACCTTTCTAAACCGGAGGCCATAACTCGCTTCTCGGAGTGTTAAGCCGGGGGCTGTGCTTTCCAACTAACTCCGGCAAAGCTTTTTGGGGCTTGTTAGAAAAGCGGTAAAAAATACCCTAAGATTCACCTAGGAAGGGGGGGTCTTGCCCACCTGTGGGTCTAATGGTCCAAATCAACAAGGAAGGTCTTAACTGACATTCCACCTCACCGCTCACCGAGACTGGGGGGGATGAGCGTGAAGGGAAGAGCTTCATAACGTAATGTTAAAGCGACCGGTTTGTTGGCGCAAGAGGAAGCACCGGAAAAACTTCGTCTAACCAACCCAACGCGACCGGAGAAAGTCTATTATCTCGGGAACCAAGTTGGTGCCAATACGTTCGGACGCCGTAGGACCGGTCAGCGAGCAACGACGGTGAGGTTCACGGGAAGATCGGGCAGGCACGCGGGCTCGACGACTCCTATACGGATAAGGGGGAAAAGAGCGGAAGGAACACGTATCCTGGGTGAGGTCACGTTAGTCCTTACCAGCGGAAAAGGGAGACTTCAATCTCAGTACGGCGTGCTCGGGTGCTTGAAAAGGAAAAGAGGAAAAAAATAACACGCTCTGCAACGAGGGCAATAACTCCCCTGGGGAGTAAAGCACTTGCGAGTAAGGGACAAGAAGCCAGAAGGCATCCATATTAGAAAAGGTAAGAGGCAGCTCACCTTATGGGTTGCCACCCTGGTCAACTAACACGAGTAGATGAATGAAACTCTTCCGTTGAAGAGAGAGCGGAAAAGCCGCTTGACTACTCGGTTCTTGGCCAGCGTGCAATTTAACCAGGGGGGAAGGAAGGGAC
>Ga0179593_1573612_pt1 | contig 10941 bp, 16 predicted proteins | sample CZODoug2_1_08_16_FD_185931 | JGI IMG/M metagenome (GOLD analysis project Ga0179593, IMG submission 185931) | Vadose zone soil fungal communities from Angelo Coast Range Reserve, California, USA - CZODoug2_1_08_16fungal (PacBio error correction) | ecosystem: Environmental > Terrestrial > Soil >...
CTCTTCCTACTTAAAAGGAGGAGAAGGACACCATCTTTACCGGCCAAAGAAAGAAGAAAAGAAAAAGGGTTCAAGGACTTTCCCCCCGTGTTAGGGGACAGGGGGGGGAAAAAGGGGGGAGAAGGAAGTTTTTATCTTCTCCCGTATCCGAAAAAGTGGGTACTTTACTAATCTTCTGAAGAGAGAGAAAAAGGAAAAGGAAAGACAATAGAGGCCTGATCCCGGAGCAAAAAAAGGAGAGAAGGAGGAGGAAAAGATAAGCCTCTCCCATTCGCTTTGGGGAAAAGAGAAAAAGCCCGCTCGGAAGGGGTAGAGGGGAGAAAAAAGAAGGGTTTCAGAAGGATGCTGATGCCGGCAAGGAAAAAAAAAGGGAAGGAGAGGTAGGCTTCTAAGGTTCGGAGATAGAAGGGAAAATCCCTAGACGATTCTTTTACCGAGCCCGGAGAGAGAAAAGGGGGGGGGGAGAGAGAGTTGGACATCTTGGGCGATCGGCGAACTCGGGCTGGGAAAAGAAGTAGACCTCTATCCGTGGTTCAGAAAAAAGGGAAACCTCCTTGTCGGGGAGGGGGAAGATAGGGGCGACCGCCCCGGGGCCGAAAGAAAAGGGGAAGGGGGGGGAAAGTGAACGATTCGTCTTTCTCTAACAGGGGAAGGCCACCATCCCGGAGAGGGGGGAGGAGAAGAAACTGGCCCGGGGGTAGGCGATCGAAAGAATGGGAAGGTCTATATCCGGGGGGGAGCCGGCTACTATCACTCGGAAGAGAATGTAACGTCACGCAACGAGAAAAGAGATCCTCTCGTCGCTGGACAAGAGGACACTACAGTTTAAAAAAAGGAAAAAAAAAAAGGGAAAAAGGGCGAGCCGGGTTTGAGGTGGCCGAAAAAGGGGGAAAAAAAACAACCATTCCGATCACGGTGGGGGGAAAAAAGACCTCCCATTTCCCTTCCAGGGGGGGGGCGCTGGGTAGGGGGGGCTGCACCTTTGGGGGAAGGAAAGAAAAACCCGAACGTGCGCCCAAGTGCTGTTTCTATTTCCTAGAAAAGGGGGGGAAGGACCTAGGGTTCAGAAGGGAGAAGAAGGGATAATCCCTAGGGGAGTACCGATCCTTTTTCCATGGGGAAAAAAAAATAGATTGAAGGGGTCTACGCTGAAGGAAGGGGGGTGTTCTGCAGAAAAAAGTTCTATATTTCGAAGAAAAAAAGAAAGGGGGGAAAGGGAGAACAAGTAATCGTACGAAAGAAATACCTTCCTCTTCCAAGGACCGGATGAATCCCCTTCTTCCAAGGAGGGAGGGGAGGAGAAGAGGGGGGGGGCTGCGTGCTTAGAAAAAACGAGAAAAAAGAAGAGATCGCGAGGTTATCAGCCAGCGCGGCGGGAGGTGGCTTAGTTCTTCTACAGGAGGAAAGATATCTCGGGGGGGAAAAAGGAGAAAAGACGTCGAACCCCCGCTCCTGCAAAGAAATCGAAACTCTCCTCCTCCTTGAGAGGGGGGGGGAAAAAGAGCCGATGAACCGGGAGATCGGAGACGGAAAGGAGAAAAGCCGGTCAGCTTTTTCCAGGAAAAAAAGACTCGCTTTCTTGGGGAAAAAGGGGGAAAAAGCAAAGGGCATCCGAGGGGGCGCACGGCTAAAAAAAAAACATCTCTCCTGAGGGGAAAGAAAACAACCCAGGCGGCCTCAGAGAAGGGGGCTGGGGGGGGGAAAGAGAAACTCGAATAGGGTTTTTTTTTTCGAACAAAAAAAAATCTCTCTTTCTGACCGGGGAGAGAAGAGGAAGACGGGGCAAGAGAAGCAGAGGTCGGAGTAAGGGGGAGCAGTCGTCTTCCGTATGAGCGAAAAAGAAGTGTCCACCTTTCTCGCAAAAAAAAAAAAAAAGACGGGGGGCAAAGCCCTGCGTGGGGGAAAGCGTGGCTGTTTGCTGGGTGTTATCGAAAAAAAAAGAGGCGGCCCCCTCGCGCTCTCCCCCCTCCTAAAAAAAAAAAGACACGAACGGGCTGAGACACAAAGAGCGGGACAGGAAAGGCCGCCGGTGGTACCCGCCGACCGGGAAAAGGAGAGCCGGCGCCTCTGAGAAAAAGCGCGCAATCGGGAAGACGAGGAAAAAAAAACGCCCGGCCGCTTCCCTAACGAGACGAGGTGGGGTTCTCTACATCTAGGAGAAAAAGGAAAACCCGAACAAGATCGGAGAAGCAAAAGGAGGAAAGCCGCGCCGGCGCGATGGGGACCGAAAAAAAAGAGGGGACCCACCATCTCCTAGGAAAAAAAGCAAGCCACCGACATGAGCTCAGAGGAATGGACAAAAAGGGAGGTGGCGTGCATCCAGGACGTCCTCGATCGCCAAACGGTGCCTCGGAAAAAAAGGAAAGGAAAAAGGCTTCGGTATTCGACACGAAGAAGTTAGACGGCCTCGTCGGGGGGAGGAAACCCGGGAAGAACATCAGCCCAGGTCGCCTCCCTCAGGCCACCGGCTCCGGTAAAAAAGGGAGCTGTCCTCGATCACCTTCTCGAGAAGAAGAAAAAAGGTGGTCGAAGCCCGCCTCGCCGAGGAGCCGAAGAGACGAGGAAGAAAAGGAAAGAGGAAGAGGACGGGTCTGGCGGGACCGAGAGAAGGGGGACCCGACCGATACTACTATCTTTTCGCCATAGAAAAGAAAGGCAGAACACCACCTGCAGCTCAGCAAGCGAAGAAAGCAAGAAACACCCCCCCCCCCCCAAAACCAAAAAAAACTGCTCGTCCTCACCACCAATTACAAAAAAGGGGAGCAACGATGGCCATCGAACAAGGGAGAGAAAGTGTGCGCCCTGTTCGGGAGAAAAAGTCTCCTAAAAAAAGGGCGCCACCAAGGGGGAAGCTAAAGAAAGCCGGGCTACAGTGCTCGGCATTCAAAAGAAAAACACCTCACAACAAAAAGAGGGGGAAACGAAGGTCCACTTCGTGTCCGAACGGAGAGAAAGAAGGGAAAAAAGCGGATCGACTTTCGAGGAGACGGCGCCAGAAGGAGGGAAGAAAGAGGAAAGAGAAAAGATCCCCGGATCCTCGACGGAAGAAGGGACGAAGAAAGGGGGGAGTTGCCCTTTTCAGGGAAAAAGGGAAGGGCTGTGGCCGAGCCCAGAAAAAAGCCGACATCGTCCACGGGAAAAAACAAAAAAGAGGGCCCCCGTGTCGTCGCCATCTTTGGAAGGGGACAGGCTGGGTTCCCCGGATTCAGAGAAAGGAGCAAAAGGGGCCTTCTACGAGGCGTCCAAGCCAAGAGGTGAGACAGAAAGAAAAAAAGGGAACCAGCCTCGACCAAGGCATCTCGCCTTGCGAGAAAAAAGCCTCGGGCGGTACAGGAAAAGGGCGATCTCCGCCTTCTACTCTACCTCACGGAAAGAAAAGGCGAGAAGGAAAGGGGAAGAATAAGCCTCACTATAACACCTTCCTTTACGAGAAAGAAAAGCGGGCTGCTCATCGGAACCAACTAGAAAACCGCGGCATGGGCGAGGCTGATATGGCGAGAAGGGAGAAGAACCTTTTCTCAGAAGTGTCACGTCCGAAGGAGGGGGAAGAGGGGAAAATAGTGCAGCCGCTTCGTCCCTTCCCCCCGGCGTGAAAAAGGAAAGAGGAAAGAAAAAATGCCTTATCCTCACCAATCCTGCTGAAAAGAAAGAGCACGCCCCTGGCTCAGGGAGGGGACGAGAGGGGCCTTCGACGATGGTTGACGCCGACGTAGGCGAGGAGGGGAAAGGAAGAGGGGGGGAGAGCTTGCCTTTTCCCTACTTCCGCGATCTGGAAAGAAAACAAGCGCCCGGTTCTGCAACTGAAAAGAAAAAGGGGGGAAAAAAAGGTCGCGGCCGCCCAAAAAACAGAGGGGAACTTGTTGTGTTTAGTAACGCGAGACCTGAAAAAGAAAGAGGCGTCACTCCTCTCCACCCAAAAAGAGAAGAAGGAGAAGCAGCTACCCTCTAAAGCGCAGTTCGGTGATGGCGGTCGAAGAAAAGAGAGAAAAAAGGGAGCCGACGTGATCTCGGCCCCAAAAACCAAAAAAAAAAGAGGAAAAAAGAGGGATGTTCCGCCTGTCCGTAAAGAGAGGAAAAGGAAAAAAACGGGCTCCGAGTCCGGGTGAGGTACACCCGAAAAAAGAGGAAAGGGGGAGGGGAGACCCAACTTCGCCGCCTCCGTCTGGGGAGGGGAAAAAAAGGGGCTTGCCCCATTTCGCGCCGAAGGAAAGATGGGCGGGCTCTACCCTCCGAGAAAAAAGTGACGGGACGGTCCCTGCGGTCGCGACTCAAATGAAAGGGCAGAGAGGAAAACGCTTCGATCCGTCTGTGTAAAAAAAAAAAGGGCGGTACGGAAGGTGGGCCAAAAGTAGGAACCCTCACCGTCCCAGGGGAAGAAAAGGGTCGTTCTCTCCGACGAACCCGGCCCAAAGAAAGGAGGACTGCTCCCGGGACCCCGGCCCGGGAACGAAAAAGAGGGGAAAAAAATAATCGCCTTGTACGCACCATGGGAAAAAAGAGAAAAAGAGAAGGAAGGGGCCCCCGTCGTGTGCAGGAGCGAAAGAAAAAAGAAAAAGAGTCACTTGGCCATTATCCTGGGATGCTTAAGAGGAGGGAAAGGGCCCCCATTGGTGGGGGGGGGGGAGGAAGAAAGAGAAGAAAGGACGAGGGAGGGGATCTGTCCTGTCATCTTGTTCAAAAGAAAAAAGGGGGGAGCGCCCACGACTTGGACGCTGAAAAGGCCGCCAGCCGTTTTGGTGCGAAAAGGGGAGAAGAGAAAAAGGGAGAAAGGTTTTCTATCTGTCCTACGTCTCCGAAAGAAAAGGAGGGTCGAGCAGTTCTCTTGGATGGGGAAAAGAAAAAGGCGGCTCCGTCGGTGTGGCTGGGTTCGACTCTTCGGGACCTGTAGAGAGGGAAAAAAGGAGAAAAAAAAAGGGAAGGGGGGGGAGGGGAGGGGAAAAAAAGAGGATTTCTATCCTAATGCCAAAGAGCCGACCAGTTGGTAGCTCCGTGTGCAGTCATCAGAAAGGAAACAAAAAAGAGAGCCCTCGCCGGCGCCTCGTCGCCTTCGAGCTAAGAGGGAAAAAAGGAGGAGAAAAAGGGGGGAGGGAAAGATCTCCAACTCGCCATGTTCGTTCGGGAACCACCTGCTTTCGGCGCTGATCAAGACGTCCCAAAGGGAAGTAGGGCGGCAACCAAGCTGGCCAGGAAAGAGAAAAAGAAAGAGGGGGAAGACTCCAGCTCAGTGGCGCTGTGGGCGGCATGGTCAAAACACCGACCTGGCAGAATCAACGCCCAGAAAGGGGAAAAGCGGTGTATGGGTGAGGGGAAAGGAGGGAGAGAAGCAAAAAGACGGTGGCAAAAGCTGCTATTATTGGGGTCCCAGGAAAAAGAAGGGGCGCTGACCGCCTCTTTTTCCGGAAAGAAAAGGAAAAAAAGGCCAAGGAAGGGGCCCGGTCATTCCTAACGATCTAAGGCGTCGGCGAGCACGACTCCGTGACCAACATGAGACTCGGCCCGATCCGGGTTGCTTACCAAAGGGGGAAAGGGAAAAAAAAAGAGGAGGGAAGAGGGAAAGAAGGGTGCCAACCGGGAGAAGCGGTGCTACCGCAACAAAAAGCCAGGCGCCTACCTGCCGGGGAAGGGAAGGAAAGAGAAAAGGGAAGGAGAGCGCCTTTACCTTTCGTCGGCGGTGAGGAAAAGAGCGAGCTCTTTCCTCTAACCTGAACAGAAAAGGAAAAAAAAGGAGGAGCCCAACTAAGCTTGCTCCTAAGGCAACAAAAGGGGGGAAGAAGGAAGAACCCGGCTCGATCCGTTCGTGCACACCACCACCGACAAAAAAAAAGCCGCTCTGGCATCGGGAATCGGAGAAAAGAAACTTGTAGAATAACGGGAGGGGGAAAAGAAAAGGGTTCGAACCTGCATCACCGCCCTGCGAAAAAACCCCGGCGGTCGAGGGCAGGAATCAGAAAGGGGTGGCTGAGGAGGGGGAAGGCCTTTGAGCGGCCGGCTTCCCTTTCCACCTGGAGGAGAAAAACCCTTGCCTCTTTTTTTTGTGGCGCAGGGGGGGAGAAAATCTCTTTCGAGGAGAACGCCCTCCCCTTTCAACGGTGGGGAGGGCGGTCTAATCCTTCGGCAGAAAAGGGAGGGGGGGCAATCGGGAACCAGTTAAACTCGATTCCGAGGCGAAAAAAAAGGGACGACGTTTCTTCACCTAGCAAGGGAGAGGGAAATAGTGAAAGGGCCCCCGAGCCGCAGAAAAAAAGGGGGCCCACCGTTTCGGCCTTATGGGCAGGGAGGGGTGGAAGAGTAGCCCTAGCCTCTTTCACAAAGGGGGGGAAAGGGGAACAAGCGCTTCAGATCTCGGCCACCTCGAAAAAAAGAGGCGCTCCGTCCTTACCCAGAGCAAAAAAAAAAAGGAAGAGACGCCTCTCCCATGGAAAAGGGGGGGACGAAGGGGTTTCCAATCTCAGCCCGCTCGTGATGTACGTCTGCGTTTAAAAGAGGATGATGCCTTCTTTCTATCTCCAGGAGGAAAAGGGGGGGAAAAAGGGAGGCTCCGAAGGGGGCGGAGATCGAGGGGAGGGGCGCCCTATACTAATTCTTTTACGTCCAAAGAGAGAGAAGCTTTGTGTGCTTAAGCGGCGACCTTCGGGGCGGGGGGAAAAAAATAGAAGAAAGAAGGAGAAGAGATAACGGTCGCCTGGGCCGCAAGGGAAAGCCTTGTCGTATCTTTTAAAGACTGTGAAAAAAAAAAAGCCCCGGTTTCCTTCAGCTCTCTGGGGGGGGGGGGGGGAGAGAGGGATAGACCGGTTCGGATTGGGCTCCCCCGGCCACCAGCCCTGAGGAGGTAAGGTTGCACTCCCAGATAAGAAAAAGAAAAAAAAAAGGCCGGGGATAGGCGTTGGCGCCAGGAAGGAAGGAGGCCAGAGAAAGATTGGCGACGTCCCGCCCTGGGAAGAAAAGTAGATGGCCGGCCGCGTAGGCGAAGGGAAAGAAGGGAAAGGGGGGTGAGGTGGCTCCACGGGAGGGGAAAAAAGAACGAGAAGGGGTCGCCCGGATCAGTGAAAAGAAAAAATGTTTCGTTGGAAGAGGAACGTTGGCTTGCTACGGACACAGGGGGAAGAAAAAAAAAAGGTGCGGTCTATTTCCTCTCCGGGAAAAAGGAAGTACCTCTGATTTATAGAAAAGAAAGGGGGTAACCGAGCAGGGAGAAAAAAAAAGAAGGAGAAAAGGAACTCGCTTCATGAGCTCAGTGTGGTGGGAAAGAAATGATGGCGAACATCTCGTCGTCTCGCGGGTGAAAAAAAAAGAAAAAAAAAGAGGGAAAGACCCTTCCTTTCCCCCGGGAAGAAAAAACGGAAAAAGGAAAAAGGAAGAGCGGGGCGCAGAGTGTCTAGCTGTCTTCGACCACAGCGGATCGAACAGAAAGGAATCTCATCTCTTGAGGGGGAGAAAAGGGGGCTGAGGGCTGCTACCTTGCGATGGTCTGGAGAGAAAGAACGATCTCTTGGGTGGCCTAAGAAAAAAAAAAAAGCTCCTTCACTTGGTGAGAGGGGGAATAGAAAACCGGGCAAAAAGAAAGGAACAGGTTTGCTAATCTAGACTCCGGGAATGAAGAAGGGGAAAAAGGGGGTCCAAGAAATCGCTGTCGGTTTTGCTGACGAGGCCAAAGAAAAGGGATTGTTTTACGCGGAAGAAAAGGGGGGGCGATGCCTTTTACTGGGGAAAAACCCCATGGAAAGGAGGTGTTCTTTTTTTTGGAACCACGGGTAGAAAAACATCGAACTCCACCATCTCTCGTTCCGTAGAACAGTCTATTACTCAAAGGGGCCAAAGAGTTCTGCGGGAAAAGGAGGGCCGCCGGATTATCCACGAAGCGGGGGGGGAAATGCGCTCATGGCCGGAAAGACGTTGGTCATCCTCCCGAGGAGGGGTGGGTGATCTCGTTGCTGTTGTACTCCTAGAAAAAAAAGAATAACACCCATCACAAAGAAACATCCACGAACTTTCGGATTTACAAGAAAGCTTCATTTGGAACCCCGCCGAGGGAAGGAAAGGAGCCGACTTCTCCCCGGCCGAAAAGGACCTAGGACTCGGAAATCTGCTCAAGGAAAAAAAAAAGGGTCCTAACTATCGAGGGGGGGAGGGGGAAGAGGGTTCATCTACATCGAGCGAAGAAACCCGAACAAGATCTTCTTCGGAAAAGAGGAACCCTGCCCTCGCAGGGAGAAGGGGGCCTCCAGGAACCCCACCATCGGAGGGGGGTCTTCAGAAAAAAAAAAAGAGAGCTCGTACCCGGCCTTCACCAGAGAAAAAAGGGGGCTTTATCCAACGTGAAATCGAGAGGGGAAGCCACCCCTTACCCTGATGCGGGGGGGGGGGAGCACGATAACAATTTTTCATTAGAGGGGGGAAAAAATCTTCTTCACGGTGTGAAAAGGAAAAAATCGTCCATGTCTCCTCCCTAAGAAAAGAAAAAGGAGCGCCAGAACGCTCTGAGAGAGAAGAAAAAAAAAAGAGACGTTCTCTTCCATGTCTCCCAGGGGAGAAGGAAAAAAAAAAAAAAAGCGGACATCTCCTCCTTAATCCCTGGAGCGGGGAGGGAAAAAGAAAAGAAGAAGAAGAGGGTCGGGCTGTAACTCTCCGTAGGGGGCCCCATACCATACTACGATAGGTGAAGCCATCAGAAAGAAAAAAAGGAGAGACATCGCCAGCGTATAACCTTCGCCTCACAAGAGGGGGGCAAAAAGGCTCTGGCAAAAGAAGCTAGGCTATCCGTCAAGCTTTACACGGCGGAGGAATCGCCCGCAACCTGTTGTTCGCACTGTAAAAAAAAAAAAAAAAAAAAAACGTGCACAACACTCCGGCTGCCACCTCCAACAGGGAAGTATAAAGAAAAAAAGGGAGGACACCTTTCTCGGCAGAGAAATCACCCACTTCTCTCCTTTCACGCGGAAGGAAAGAGGAAAAGAGTGGTCCTACGGTGGGGGGGGGGGGTTCTTCACGTAACGACTAAGGAAGAAAAAAAAAAAAGGGAGCTTCCGAATCTTAAAAAGAAGAAAGAAGGAAAGACAGCCTTACCCGGATCATCTACCCAATCCGTTCGGGGAAGAGGAAAAGTTTCTACTCTCCCACAATCGCCTGGGAAGGGAAGAAAAAAAAAAAAAAAGAAAAAAAGACCGAACATCGTTCCACGTTCACCACCCACAAGAAAAAAAAAAAAAAAAGCCATCCTGTGTCGGGCCGAGCACTCCGACATATCGACATGCGGTGGTAAAAAAAAAAAAAGAAAAGGATCGCGGCTAAGGCTTTTTCCTTCTACGACGGCAGCAAGAGAAAAAAAAAACTCCTCGACCTCGCCGTTAGAAAAAAGAAAAAAAGGCTCGTTCACCTCATCTTCAAAAATTATGCTCTCGATCATAAGAAAAGGGAAAAGCCGACATCAAGCCATAATTCCCAAGAAAAAAAGAAGGGACGCATCAGAAAAAGAAAGTCCCTGTACTATCCCCTCGCTACGGGGGGGGAAGGGAAGGGAAACCGTCCTTCAACAAAAAGAAAGGAGGGAGATGGCGACGATCTCTAATAAGAGGTTCTCCGTAGGAGAAGAGAAAAAAAAAAAGGCCTCCTTTCTTTCTATTTGGGAAATAAAATAGAACTAACCCACGGCGTTACCTCTGCTCAGGAGAAAGAAAGAAGGAAGCACCATCTTCTTCCCATCAAGTAGACCAAGAGGAGGGAGCGGGCTTCTGCTCTGGGACGGAAGGGGGAGACGAGGTGACGCCGACGGAAGAGAGACTTTATCTCCAGGGATCGAGAAGAAAAGAGCTATCTGGCCGTGCTTCGCAAGGAAAACCGCATCACCATCGCCAGGGGAAACTACGAAAAGGGCCCGCAGGGAAAGAAAAACGCCCACCCCCGGGGGGGGGGTTCCTCACCAGGGAAGGAGAGGCCTTCTCTTAGGAGAAAGGGAAGAAAGAAGCCACCCACAACCTCTAGTCGGAAGGAAAGGAAGAACGCCTCGACCGCCTTTATCTGCGCGAGAAGGAATCGTCGCCCGAAAAAAAAAAGAGAGGACGTCTATACAAGGTGCCGAAAGGGCGTGAGCTATCCCTATTCGAGGCGGAGAAAGCTTCGGTGGTGGGGGAAAAAGGGATCTGAGCCGGGTGAGTTCCTCAAAGGAAGGTGTGTCCGACGCAGCTTCGGTGGGCAAAAGGAGAAAAGGTCTGGGTTCGGTCCTAGTTCTGGGCCCAAAGAAGAGACTCGCCTAGCAACGGAAAAAAAAGACGACGAGGTCAAAGGCGCTCCAGAGAAGGAGTGTACGGAAACGTTCCAGGAGGGAGCCCTACCTTCCCGGACCGGAAAAAGACGTCTTTTTCACCCGTCTCAGAAAAAAAAGCGGGGAGGGCGGCCCGTGTGGTAAAAAAAAGGGGGGCCGAGGATCAAAGGGAAAAAAGTCGTGCTCGAAAGAAAAAAAAGAGATATCGTCGGCCTTCTCTGGACCCGGCAGGGAAAAAGGAAAAAAAAAGACCACTAATTCTTTACAGAACCCGAGAAGCCACCCTTGCCAAAAAGAGAGGAAGGGCCCAGTTCTGGGTGCATGATCTCAGCAGAGGAAGGAAAAAGAAAAGGAAAAACGCTTCACTGTTCCATTAATAGCTGAGAGAAGAAAAGGACCCGCAGTAGCTTACCATTCCGCCACGCAAGAGAAAAAAAGGGGGGAGCGTCCGGGCAGCTGGTGCCGAGGAAAAAAGAACACGACGTTTCCTTCAGTATCAAGCCCTACAGAAGAAAAGGACGCAGCGCCATCACTACCATGTCATGGGGGAGAAGAGAAAGAAAAAGACCTTGTGGCCCGATACTCGAGGCGACGAGGAGCGGAAAGAAAAGGGGGGGGAAACCACGACTATGGCCATTTCTCTTATTCTAACAACGCTCCAAGGGAGAAAGGAGAGGGCCGAC
>Ga0179593_1592906_pt1 | contig 10941 bp, 15 predicted proteins | sample CZODoug2_1_08_16_FD_185931 | JGI IMG/M metagenome (GOLD analysis project Ga0179593, IMG submission 185931) | Vadose zone soil fungal communities from Angelo Coast Range Reserve, California, USA - CZODoug2_1_08_16fungal (PacBio error correction) | ecosystem: Environmental > Terrestrial > Soil >...
ACCTCTTTCGCCGTTTTCGCCTCGATAAAGGGAGAAAAGGGGAAGAAGAGAGGAAAAAAGACTCTGGCAAGTGGCGGACTGATGCGCATCTTGCTCGACAGTCTCATCTCTCTTGGATCACTCGTGGTTATCTCACGCGGAGGACGTGGGCTAAAAAAAAGGGGGAAAGAAGGAAACTCGACAGCTTGAAAGTATCGACGAATCAACCTTCGTTTCCTTTACGCTGCTTCACCGCTTTCCCTGCCGACGAAGATAGGAGGGGAAGACGTAGGACAAGGTCCAGGGATGGCAATCTTGCGATCGTGTTCTCTGACATCACCAATGCGTTGCGGCGAGCCCAGTAAAAGGAAACCTTGCTGAGAAAATCGTGGCCGTAGCGCTTCAACCACAAGACAATTCGTCACTCCGCGGCGCTGGCGTGCCCAGGGAGAAGGAAAAAATTGCGACGGCTGGATCAAAGATTTTTGGCTAAGATCGCCAATTGCGGCCTCCGCTGAAGACTCCGTGTTCGCCGGCGACTGCGGGAAAAAAAAAAAAACCCTAACAGCAGAGGCGACTGTCCAGATCAACCATCCCCTAATACAATCGCCAACTGTCTGCAACTGTCGCTGGCATCACGGGTTGGAGAATAGGGGGGGGGGAAAAAAAAACCATCTATCACCTGGCCAAGAGCATCATCAAGTTCATTAACAATCTGCTGGCACTCTCGACGGCGATCCCGCTGTCCTAGGACGCATCAGGGCGGACGGCCGCCAGGGAATGAAAGGGGGAGGAAAGAGATTGCCAGCGGCACGAAGAAAAGGAGGTAAATGATGAACGGGCGCTGACGTCGGGACGCGGTACTTCTCGACTCTCTAGATGTCTTCTATTTGTTTGGAGGAGAACTTCTACCTCTGAGGAAAAAAAAAATCTTTAACGAGACCAATGGCACTATGAGAATTATTTTATACGCGTGATGCTCTTACCTGATCGCCAGCCGACGATGAAGGAGGAGGAAGAAAAGGAACTACCATTGCACCTCGCGGACCATGAAAAGGCTTATCTGGAGCGGATCTTTCTACTCTGCTCGCTGTACGTGTATCGCTATAGATGGCCCGTAAGGCGAGAAAGGAAGGAAAAAAAGGGGGAAAGCAGCCGAAAAGAGAAGCCAAGCCCTGCCCATTCTTTTATGTTATCGGGCGACATGTCTCTAGCACCCCTCGCCGGCAAAAGGGGGAGAAAGAAAAAGGAAGCTTATCCGGCCGACCCGGAGAAACCCGTGAGCTTCGGCACCACGGCATCGTTGTCTCCTCTCTGCACGGCTCGTTCCCTTAACGCAACATTCTGGCGATTCACCAGGCAGAGGGGGAGGAGGAGAAAAGGGAGGAAAGCTTCACCGGCCGCAAAGAAAGGAGGGAGGGAGGGATAGCGGCCAACGACGTCGTCACCGTTATTCCAGCGCGACGACGGCTTACGCCGACACGGTGTCTCCCCTTCCTATCCTGACCTACAACCGGGACGGAGGGATCGATCGGGGAGGGAGAGAGGAAGGGAGGTCAAGTATAAAAAAAAACGGCGTCCGCCGATACCGACTTACTCCATTTATCGTATCCGCTTTCTAACGAGTTGTTGCGTAAGGGAGGGGGGGAGGGGGGGGAAAGAAACACTCCATTCCCGATCTGTGATGCCAGGGAGAGGATTTGCGGCGCGTCATCGTACATGGTATTCTTTTTCTCTATGCTCTTCTGTCCACCTCCGTTTACCCGTCTGTGGCGCGGCGCTGGCCTATTGGGGAGAAGGAGAAAGGGAGAAAGGGGGTTCATGACCGTGGAAAAGGAAGGGAGAAAGAAGATGACTGCTCGAGCCCGTACGCCCATGGCTCGTCTCTTCTCCCTCAAGTACCTCTATCTCTTTTCTTTTCTAATGACACCGATTCCGACAGGAAAGGGGAGAGGAAAAAGGCGAAAAGATCTGCTGACCCACAGGGACGGGAAGAAGGGCAGGCGGCGATCGGCAGACCCTGGTCAGCATCATCATTATCTACCTTTTCTTGGCAGAAGCGTGGCCTCCTCCTGTCCCTATTTTCCGCGTCGCTTCATAGTGGTTCGCGCCTGGGTTTTGTTCGCGGAGGAATAAAAATGGGAGAGAGAAGAAAAAAGAGAACACTTGGAAAAAGAAGGGAAAGAGAAAGGGAGGGCGGCCCCTCTTCTGCACGACCCTTTCGATCATTTCTCTTCTTACCATTTTCTTTCCGTGATCGCAGCCTGCACCGGCCGTCCGCCTGTGGGTAGAAAAAAGAAAGAGGGAAAAGAGATACTGTTCCGGGTCGAAAGGGGGGTCAGTAGCAAAGGCCACGGCGATAGCGGTCCTTTGAGTTCTACTATACTATCCCTTTCTTTTTTTACTTGCTCGAGCAGTCCCATCCGGATGGCGACGGAAGGGGGGGAAAAAGGGAGTTAAAAGGGGGGGGGAGAGCACCAAATAGGCCAGCGCGCGCCACCGCTCTGGTTCAACTTCGAGTGTACAGCCGAGCAATCGCGACAAGCGCCGCAAAGAGAGGGAAGGGAAAAGGACACCAGATCGTCCGGCGTGTCCGTCTCCTCTCCGAGCGCGACCGCCAACGCAACCCTCTCACACCAGCAAATGCCCGGGAAGCAACAACTCGTTAGAAAGAGGGAGAGAGAAGGTTTGGGCGGGGGGGGGAGGAACACGCCATCCTCCGGCGGGTTGTGCGAGGTGGTCATGTACCATGCCTGTCCTGCTAGCCTATCACTCCGTCCCCGGTTTAGGGAAAGGGAGAGGAGGGGGGGGAACGCTGAAAGAAGGGAGGGACGGCGTTGGCCGCTAGCACCTCAGCGCCGTGCTTTTCGCCTGTTCCGTGCAGCGAGGGAGGGGGAAGGGATGAAGTAAAGAGGTTCCTTCCGATATAAGAGAGTGATAGAAAAGAAAGGTGAGCTTCCGTGAACTAGCCGTGCATCTATTATCCACGATCCTCTCTTTTCCGAAGCTCACGCTTTTGCGCACGGGAGAGGGGGAAAGAGGAGGAAGGAAATCTACAAAGAGAGAGGGGAGAAGATTGAAAGGCGAGGTTTTTAATTGATGCCATTTCGCCCTCCTCCCCTACAAGAACCACGAGGAAGGGAGAAGAGATGTCCGAAGAGGAGGGGAAGGGAAAGAAAACGAGACAGTTGAGGAATCTCCTTCGTGCCCATCTATCGGATAAAAAGGGAAGAGGAGAAGGAATCCTGCGAGGGGAGGAGGGGGAGCAGTTAGTCAGAAGTGGGGCCGTGTAGAATTGTAAGTCACCCTTCTCTTTCCGACTGAAATGGGTCGCTGGCGAGAAAAGGGGAAAGAGAAGAAGGAAGCCCCCGAGAAGGGGGAATGCAGTGGCGGATCGTACCACCTTTGCTATCGGCGACTGCCGCGCGTGAGCCGAAGAGGGGAGAATGAGACGAAAAAGGGAAGAAAAAAAAGAAGAAAAGGAGAAAGCCCCGTCATCATGAAAAGGAAGGGGGGAGAGGGAAGCTGGACTCAAGCCAGCGTCGAGAATCTGTTCGACCCGTCAGCAGCCGTTATCAGCCTCTCTTCCATCTAGACGCAGTATTTCCGGGAGGGGAAAGAAGACAGGGGAAGAGAAAAAAAATCTTCCCAGAAAAGAAGGGGGGAAGGAATGGGGATGAGAGGGGGACAGGTGATAGGCTGTGCCTCCCTCCTTTCCCTCTAATAAGAAGGTCTTGGGTGCGTCATCAGAAGAAATCCGGGTGGGGAAAAGTGATTCGCAGCGAGGGGGGAAGTTGCAGAGTGTATTCGGGATTCTTTTGATCTTAACATTCTACTATTCTGCAGGGTCCCACCACCTGCCCGAGGTAGATGTGAAGAAAGGAAATTTCAGGGAAAGGAAGGGGAGGGAAACAGGAGTTCGTCATCTTCATGCCTCAACTGGCGATCTTAGCAAAATCTGTGATCAACAGAGTAGAAGATAAGGGAGAAGTTATTCGGGGAAGAGAGACCGCGGAGGGGGAGCCCCATTGGTCTTTGTTTGTTTGTAAGCGCTTCCGGAAAGATCGATAGAGGGGAAGAAAGGGACTTTTCCTGGGAGAAAGGGCAACTCCATTGTTTCTGTGTCGAGCCCCCTATCTCCCGTTTGCCATACGTACCTTGTCCTCCGGCCCATACGCGAGAAGAGGGAAAAAAAGAAAAAAAGGAAAAAGGGAGAAAAGGGGGGGAAAAAAGAAGGGAGATAGGTCATTCAAGTTCAAGCTTTCTTTCCTCTTCAGCATCCGTGAAATAGCGCAGCGGCAAAGGGTGCCACAAAAAATATGAAGAAAAGAGGGGAGAGAAAAAAGTGCTCCCAGCCGATCTGCGTCTCCGTCTAGCAATATTCGCATCAAGTTTTCCGAAAACAGGGAAGCTGGAGGGGGAAAAAGGTCGGGATCTGCTCCTTCCCGACGTTATCGAAGGAAAAAAAAAGGAGACGAAAGAGAAGGGAAGAGGGGGGGGGAGAAGGGGGAAGCCGCGATAACGTCGATGGAGCCAGCCTCCCGACAGGTTTGCATCCAGCGAAGGATAAAAAGAAAAAAAAGGAGATGCTCGAAGAAAAAAAAAAAGAGGGGGAGGGGGAAGGAAAAAGAGGGGAGAGCACGCGGCGGAACGTTGGCCTACACAAACCATACTCTTTTTCCATAGGTCTCTGGAAAAATGGCCGCTGCGCTAGTGGAGAAAGAGGAAAAAAAGGACAACTTCGTGGGAAGGGAGGGAGGGGGAAAAGGATGCCCGGCGACGAAGCTCTGCGTTGAGCGAGTCACCTATCTATGAGGGTGCCCGGAGGACAGGTCCCCGTAGGGCAAATCTGAGGAGGAAGGGGGGGAAAAAGGGGGAACCAGATGAGAAGGAGAAAAAGGGTAGAAAATGGCGAGATCTTTCCCGGATCTCTTCAAACACCAATACCAATTGCGTCACTCCGCCGGCGCTGGTGGGAAGGGCGAGGAAGAAAACTCTCGGGAAAAGAGGGAGAAAAAAGAAGGGGGGGAGAAGATCGCCAAGTTGCTGCACTGCCTCTTAATCTCACGTGTTCCGCCGCTCCTTATGGAAAAGGGAGAAAAAGAGGCTGAAATTCGACAGAGGAGGGGGGAAAAAGGAAAAAGGAAAGCATGCGACTGTCATATCAAAAAAAAAAACGCATCCACGAATACAAGCGACAACGGAGAGAAAAAAGGAAAAAAGGAACTCCTGATCTGGAAAAAAAGGGAGAAAAAAGGAGGAGGAGAGGGAAGGAGGCGCCACCTATCACCTTCCAAGCTCAATCATCAATTTCATTAACAATCTGGCCTGGCAACGATTCGACGGGCGATCAACGAGTCGGAGGAAAAAAGAAGAGAAAATCTTCTGATGAAAGAGAGGGAAAAAAGGGGAGGGGGAAAAGGGAAAAGAGAGAAGAGGGGGGCGTTCGAGGCCAGCGGCACGATCACCATGAGTTCATTCTGACTGTTCTCTTACCTTCGGGACTCGGTACGGCTCCGACTATCGAGATGGCGGAGGAGGCGGGGGAGGAAAGAAGAAAAAGGATATCACATGCTGGGAAGAAAAAGAAAAACAAAGAAAAAAGAAAAAAAGAAAAGGGGGCGAGAGCGGGGGAGGCGCTTGGACCCTTATCTCCATCTCCTATTTCGTCGAACTGGCCGTGGTGCCTTTACCACTTCTAAAGAAAAGGGAAAAAAATCTCGGACAAGGGAAGGGAGGGAAGGGGGGGGGAGGGGGGAGAGGGGGGAGAGAGGCTCGCTTTGTACGTGGATCGCGATAGATGGTCCCTTAAGTCTATCCTCAATTTCCTTGGTTCGGGCAAGTTCTCCATCGATCGGACCATCGCGAAATAAGAAGAGGGAGAAAAAAAAAAAAAAAAAAAGGCTCCTAGAAAAGGGAAGAAAAAGAAGGAGAAAAGCAGATGCCTGGTCGAATCTCGACCGACTGTTCATTCTATTTCGCGTCCGCCTTATCCGGCCGACCCGGCGAAAAGAGTGAGATGAAAAAAAAAAGGGAGAAAAACACCTTCGGGAGGGAAGAAGGAAGAGAGGGAAAAGAAAAGGGAAGAAAAAGGAGTGACCGGACCGCTCTTCATGGCAAGGACACGCACTCGCTTTCCTTCCACCTTCGCAACGCACGGCCGCTTGAGGGCTAGTCGGCCAACGAGGAGGGGGAAAAGGAAGGGGACGAAGAAAAAGGAGAGAAAACCGCTATCCTGACCTACAACCGGGGACGTATTGATCTTCTCTCCGACGGTAAACATCGTCATTACAAAAAAAAAGAAAAAAAAAAGAAAGCCCCGCACACCCGCCTTATTAATTTCCGGTTCATTATCACCCGACCAACGCGGTCAGGACGAGCAGACGGAAAAGTGGGGGAGAAGGGGCTGGTGGAGAGGGGGGGAGGGGGTTCGTTTCTCTCTCTTTCGCGAGACACACGCCAGGACGAAGGGGGGAAAAAAGGGAAGGTACATGGAGGAGGGAAAAAAAAAAAAAGGAAAGAAAGGGGAAAAGAGAGGGGGAGCGGCGCTGGGCCTATTGTGAGGCCGATCAACCAGTCTATCTTCCCTCAACTTTGCTTCACCAATCCGGTGATCGATCCGACCTTAGAGGGAAGAAGGAAAAAGGGGCTCTAGCAAAAAAAAGAGAGAGAGGAGAAGAAAGGAAAAAGCTATCGCGTGCCTTTGTCAATTACCCCTCTTCCTACCTTCACTGTATCTTCACTCCGAGCGTCCGTGCTGATGAACCCTAACTTACTTGGCACGGGGGGGAGGAAAAAGGAGGGGTTCATCCTTGCGAAGAGAGAAGAGAAAAGGGAGGAAAAAAAGGGGGGGGGGGGGGCGGGCCGCGCCCCCTTTCTATTTTCCCTTCGCTTCATTGTTTCGCGCCTTGTTTTGTTGCAGAGGCGACGAGGGTGAGGAGAGAAAAAATAAAGGAGAACAACCCAGGCGCAGGAAAAGAAAAAAAGAGAAGGGGAGGAGGAAGAGGCACGACCCGGTCGATCATGCTTCTGCTGACGCATTTTCTTTCCCGATCTGCAGCCTGCACCGTCCATTCCGCCTGTGGGGTCAGCAGAAAGAAGAGAAAAAGGAAAAAAGGAGCTCTCTCGGCGTACGATACCTTGCCGTTTCGGATCGGGTCATATCAAAGGCCACGAGAATAGGCGTCCCTTGGGGCAGGGGGGAAAAAGGAAAAGAGGAAAATCCTTATGGGGGAGGAAGGAAAAAAAAAAAAAAGGGGGAAAAGGGAATGAACGAGAAGGTCGGATCTGGGTAAAATTAAATCACCGTTGGTGACGTTCCAATGTGAGGAAGGGGGAGAAAGGGAAAAAAACACGGGGGGAAGAAAAAAAAAGAGAGAGGGGGGGAGGGAAAAAGAATCCAATGTCGATGACGCGCCGCAAATCCTCGACATATTGCATCACCAGATCTCCTGGCTTGTCGTCTCGCGCCGAAAGAGGAAAAAAAACCCGCAAAAAAAAAAAAAAAAAAAAAAAGAGGGGAAAAGATGCTCGATCCATTGCGTCCGTCGGTCTCGCCGGACCGCCGTGGTCGGGTTATACTTGAAACCCGCCCATCCTCAGAGGGGGAGAAGGGGAAAGGAGTCGTCCCAAGGGGGGGAAGGGGGGAAAGAAAAGGGGGACGGCGGAAAGCCCGTCGTCTCGCTGGATAACTGTTACGACGTCTTTTGGCCGCTATCACCTCATCGCCGTGCCTTGCGACGGGGCAGAAAGGGAGAAGAAAAGGAAGGGGAAAGGAGGGAAAAAAGAAGAGAAAGGGAGGGGATCGACAGAATGTGCGCTTCCTGAACGAGCCGTGTAGCGAGACCACGATGCCCGCTGGTGCCCGAGCTCACGCGTTGCGCAGGTCGGCAAGGAGAAAGGGGGAAAAGAAATTCTCCAGGAGGGAAAAAGAGGAAAGGGAAAGGGGAGGGAAGGGGAAAGGGGTGATAGAGCCATGTCGCCCCTCCCCTACCTACTGTGGCAATGCTTTTCCTGCCAATTTCGCTGCGTATTGCGCGATGGGGTCCGATCGCTGGAGAAAGGGAAAGAAAGGAACCCAGCATAAGAGAGAAAAAGGGAGAGGAAAGGGAGAGCGCCAGATAGCGTCAGGTCCGCGAGTTGCAATGTAGTTTTCGCCGTTCTTCAGCATGTGTCGTGTAAATGGTAAAGGCACCCGGCTCGTTCCACTGAAAGAGGGAGAGGGGAGAAAGAAGAAAAAAAAGAAAGGCAGTTCTCATAGGGAAAGAAAGAAAAAGGGAAGATAGAGACCTGCTGCGCGGTGAGGCCTAGAGGTAGAAGTTCTCCTCCCCTCCTCCTCCGCCATCTCGATCTTCGCGCCGTCCCGCGTCCCGAAGGGAAAGAAAAGAAAAAAAGTCCGCTGGGGAAAAAAAAAGAGGGGGGGAAAAAGAAAAAAGGGTCAGCCGCTTCTGCCATCTCTACGCATTATTCCTTTATTAAAGTACGACCTTTATTCGTCCTCGGACCGCGGATCGGAGAGAGAAAAAAGGGGGGGAAACTTTGGCAAGGGGGGAGGGGGGGGGAGGGAAAAGGGCCCGCGAAAGAAAGACAGGTTCGGTGCTTCAATCTTATCTCCATATTCCGGGTTCGCGCGCCAAAAAAGGGGAGAAAAAAAAAAAGGAAAAAAGCTCTTGGAAAAGAGGGGGGAGAAGGTAGGAAAAGGGGAGGTGCGGGTCCACCACCTGCCCCGATTTCTCTTTCATCCATTTTGCTACGGCGCCTTGTTCGTCGCGCTTGAGACTTAGGGGGGAGGGAAGGAGAAGAAAAATTGGCTATCTTAGCAAAAGCCTTTATCCACCGTCGCGATCGGCCGGCTATGACGCGTGACAGCTCCGGAAGGGCAGCAAAAAAAAAGAAAAGGGGGAGGGGGGGGGGTGTGAAGCGCTCCGGAATATCTCCGCATGTCGCGAACCGTCTCGTCTTGCGCAGAAGGAGGGGGGGGAAGGAAAGGAAGTGCTAAAAAAAGGAAGAGAAAAAAAAGGGGGGACAATACGGACCTTGTCCTCCGTCCCCCTCCTCGATCAGTCTGACATAGCGAAAGGAGGGAAGGGAAAAAAGGGGAAGAGGGGAAGAGGGGGGGGGGGGAAAGAGAGTAGATCATTTTCAAGCCTTTCGCTTCAGCATCCCTGAAAATACGCAATGCTTCCATTGTTTCCAGCGCCCTGGCAAAGCGTAGGGGGGGGAAGGGGAAAAAGAGATCAAAAAAAAAGAAGGAGAAGGAGAGAGGAAAAAAGATGCGCAATCAGTTCCTCCCCCTCCATATTGGGATGGGTAATCATTTAGCTGGATTGCAACCCTTGTCGGGAGCGGGCCGCCCAGTCGAGGGGAGGGGGGGGAAAGAACTCTCTCAACAAAGAGGGGGGGAGAGAGGGGGGAGCAGTGTCCCCGCCGCCGATAACGTCGACTGTATCCAGCTCCCCTACAATTTTGCAATCCATCTCAATGATACCCATCCAACTCTGGCGGGGGGGGGGAGGAAGGGGGGGGGGAGAAAGGGGCGAAGGGAAAAAAAAAGGGGGGGGGGGAGAAAGCGGCAGGACGTTGGCCTACCAAACCTACTCTTTGCCAGAGTCTCTGTAAAAATGGTCCGCTGCGTCTATGGGAAAGGGGGAAAGGGAGAAAGAGGGCTTTGAAAGGAGAAAAGGGAAGAGGGGGAAGGACGACGTGCGGCACCTCTTTCCCTTCGATCTAATCTCTCTTTGAGCCGGGAAGAAGAGAGGGGGGGGGGGGGAAGAAAATGAGAGGGGAGAGAGGGGGCTCGCCATCACCAATTTCGTTTGCTTGCTATCCATTCCCATCTTCTGCGAAGACGACGGGGGAGGAGAGGAGGGAGGGGGACTCACAAAAAGGAAAGGAAGGAAGGAGAGATGGCTGTTTCCTGGCTAAATCCGGATCTTTCCACTCGTTCATCGCCGGCGCGATCGGAGAAAGAGAAGGGGGGGGAAAAAGCGCCAGGGGAAAGGGGAAGGAGGAGAAATACGGGTTCCCCTCTCCTTCTTTCAATTCACGCTCTACGCCAATGCGCAAGTTCGCCAAATGGAGGGAGAAGAGAACTGAAAAAGGGGGGAGGAAAAGAGAAAGGAGAAAGAGCCAACTGCTCAACGCGCTGCTCATCATCGTTTTGTCATCTGTTCGCGCGAACCCTATCTGGAGATGACGCCCCGACAAGGAGGTAGGAAGGGGGGAAGGACCGGAAAAGGAAGAAGAAAAGGAAGGGAAAAGAGGGGATGGCACGATCGACGGCGATCCCGCTGTCCGATGACTCCTCAAGTTTCTTCTTCCTCCGGCATACTTCGTCTCGCTGGCATAGGGGGAAGGAGAGGGAAAAGGAAGAACCGCGGGGGGGGGGAAAAAAAAAGGGAAAAAGGGAAAAAGGAGGAAGGGCGCTGACCGTCGGGACGCGGGACGGCTTCGCCTTCGATTGGCGGCGGATGCTGGGATGGAACTTCGAAAAGAGAAAGGAAACAGCGAAGAAAGGAGGGAAAGGGAGGGGACCGATCCGCACTGGCACTATGATATGAGGTCGAGACTCGGAGGCTCTGGCCCGATCGCCATCTACTAATTTCAGGTCGGGAAAAGGAAAAGGGAGGGGAGACCACTGCAGAAAAAAAAAAAAAAAAAGAGAGGAGAAGGGAGGGAAAGAGGGCGCTCTGCTGCGCTGTACTGGTCGCTATAGATGGTGCCCTTAATTCTGATCCTCAATGTCTCGGTTCGGGCAAGTTCGAAAGAGGGGGGAAAAAAAAAGGATCAGAAAGAAAAAAGGAGGGAGAAAATGATCTATCACTACCACTCCCCCCCCTCCCCAAAAAAAAAAAGGGCTTTCGATAGAAAAAAAAAAAAAAAAAAAGAGAAAAGGCGCAACGCGTGAGCTTCTCCACCATCTTGCAAATCTTGGCTCCCGTTCCCTCTCTTTCACGTGCACGC
>Ga0179593_1595189_pt1 | contig 10941 bp, 14 predicted proteins | sample CZODoug2_1_08_16_FD_185931 | JGI IMG/M metagenome (GOLD analysis project Ga0179593, IMG submission 185931) | Vadose zone soil fungal communities from Angelo Coast Range Reserve, California, USA - CZODoug2_1_08_16fungal (PacBio error correction) | ecosystem: Environmental > Terrestrial > Soil >...
AAAGTGGAATAGCCATTCAAAGGGGGGAGCTGGCGAAAAAAAAGGGGGGGGGCAGCGCGTATTTCCTGAGTTAAAAACTTTGTAACACGCCCGAAAATACGATCCCTCAGGGTACGGTTACAAGCATGTCCATGGGTGGGTGGGGAAGAAGTGATGTGCAGATCACTTGAAAGAAGAAGGAAGAGGGACGGCAAATTCCTGTTTCATACGGGCCTATAATCAAAAGAGGGTGGGTACGCGGGGGAATACCTGAATGAAATGGGAAGAAGTTAGGTGGGAGGAGGTAAAAGGTCCTGGGCATGGCCGAAATCGCCTCCAGCCTGGGGGCTACGTACGTTGTAATAGGAAAAAAATAAGAGCCGTTCTATTCCGCGGAGGGTGCTGCCGATTGGGGGGGGGCGGACAGTCCATAAAAGGGAGGGACCAAAAGGACGTCGGAGAAGAGGGGAGCGAAAAAGGAGAAGAAGGCAGAACGCTTTGTCCAGGAAGGAGACGTGGACGGCTTCGCTGCAATCGTCAAGCGCGGCGGGAGGAAAGAAGGGAAAGTACCGTACAAAAGAAACGAAGGAAAGCCGTGCTAGGGGGAGAAACTCGCGGAACGAAAGAGAGATTAAGGAACTTATCCGCAAACGGGAACAAACCTTCTCCAATCCGGAGTGGCGTGCGTAATTCAAACAGGGGGCAAAGAGTAAAGCGAGCGATTGAGGGAGAAAGGGGTACGGGGAAGGCAGCTTCTCTGTATGAGAAGGAATAAGGTTCCGGCAATCGAATTTGGAAAGAACGGGGCGTCTCATCGAGGGGGGCTACCATGCATCACCAGGCGGCCAAAAGAAGAAGCGGGAAGAATTTCCCAACTGTAGAGGGACAGCGACAGCAGGGTCAGCGGAAGTCTCCTTGCATTATCTCCACTCCGGAGCGGGAAAGGTTGGTCAGTGAAGAAGGACAACGGTTGGAAAAGAGCTGTGGCTCCTCGCCCGGGAAGACCTACGGAGGCAGAGCGTGGCTGATTCTAGAAGAAAAGCCTATATAAAGGAAAGGGGAAATCGCGGAGGCCAGTAGTTCGATTCCGACGCTCTTGGGAGACACACGGAAAGAGAGAAATAAAGAAAAAAAAAGACAAAACGACAGCCATGGGCGAAAAAGAAATGGGGAGTTCGAGAAGGCCTATCCCCGGCAAAGAGAGAATGCATACGACCCCAAATTCCACCAAACGCATCCCGCGAAGCCAGAGACGACCGGAAAAAAGAATTAGAGGAGCAGAGGCAGCCAGAAATCAGCCCCGGAAGATACATCGGCCAGGCAAACCCCGAAAAGTCCGATGGCGACTCGAAAGGCACCCCGGGGGAGATCGAAAAATCTGGAAAAGCCTAAAAGGGATACCACAAGAGAAAGATCGGTCGCCGCCTATGAAAAAAAAACGTCGAACTGAAAAAAGCGTCTCCACCAATTCAATCGACCATTTCCGTCAAAAACTACCTCTGTACGAGGTTAGATAAAGAGCAAGCCCCCTCTGCGAAAACTGGGAGTGTTGATAATCCCCAACAGAGAGGAGGAATGACGCGGATGAAGAATGAAAAAGGTTATGAATTATCCGCAACACAAAAGGGAGCAGGAAGTATACAAAAAGCTAGACTCCAGCGAAAAAAAAACAAACCCGAACGACCAAAGTGGAGCAAACGAGTCGAGCAACGTGGTGGGAGTCATCTGTAAAAACGAGCTAGACCTCTGCAGGGGGAAAAATCGGACCGAAGAGAGAAGCACCATCTGCGTCGAACAACGATGTGGAAGTGAAATCGAGGGGGGCGCCATGAAAAAAAAACTGGCCCTGATGGAGAGACAAACTTCCCCCTCAACGTCGCCAGGCTAGCGGAGGAAAACGAAACACAGGAGACCATAAAAGTCGCCAGCCGAAGGGAGCGAAATCTGGCAGAGAGGCTAAAAGGGCCGGCCCCTACTTGGACCAGTGAAAAAAAAGCCCGAGGCTCAGAAAGCGAACACCGAAAAAGCGGGCGAGATCTCTCGAAAGAAAATACACACACTTGCGAGAAAAGAGAGAGTCGCATGCTCGGACAAGAGGGGGGAATGAATCTGCTGTTTCAGGATCTCCAGAAGACTCCGACTGGGAAGAGTCCTCATTTTCTCCGATAGCAGAGGCCGCCCACGCACGAGCGCACGAGGGGGGAGCTCATGTTTTAGGTGAGGTTGAATGGCGGAGGGAGCTTGTTTGAGAGGTCAACGTTTTTGAGTAGCTGACCTGGGGGAGCAGATGGGAAAAAAAGACTGCCAGATCGGGAATCAGGGAGAAAGGCTGTCTTTCGAGGAAACATAATTCACCGGCCCGAGTCTGAAGAGTAAAAGCCAGAAAGATTGGGACAGCGTACAAGGGAAAGAGAGGCGGTAACGTTCGGGTTGGGGGGAGAGTTCGTGGCAGATTCTAGGGGAAAGGGAAGATTTTGTTGGGGGAGCTTATGTGCGCGAGGAAATTCATCACAATTCACTAATCTCTCAATACTTGCCGCAGAGAGGGGGTGGGAAGAGAGCCATCTCTGGGGGAACCACCAAACCCCCCCCGGTACTAAAAGAAAAAAAATTGTTGCACCCTTAGAGACTCTCAACGCCACACCCAAGCCCTTCAGAGAACGTCAAACGAAGAGACCTGTTGACACATGCCAAGGAATCTCGGCGATAGAAAGGATCCCGCTGTCATTCTGAGCCGATATTCAAAAGAAGAGAGGAGGGACGTGGAGTTAATCGGCCGGGAGACAACTCTGGCCGAGCTCGGATTCGAGGCATGGGCCCAAGGGGGTATTGACTTTCTCGTGCCGGCAAAAAAGAAAAGGACTCTTTCTGGGGCGGAGTAAGCCGACCCGGCCCTTCGGTCACAAAAAAAATGGTGTCCTGGCGACGAGCGGGAGCAACTGGACTGGTGCGGCCATCATAAATCCCGGCTACGAATGAAATGCGGGAAGCGAGGGACATTTCCCGAACTCGACAAAGCGAGGAGAGCGGGCACGCACATGTTCGCTGTGGATGAAGGCTGTGAACGTGGGAAATACTCCCCTTCGTGCGAATTCAGCATTGCCTCAGATACGGAAGAAGCAATGGGGAGATCTGGGCAAGGAAGAAACTAAAAAGCAACTAGGACATCTGCGAGAGGACGGGCTAAAACAATTCGAGAGAGGGCGGGCCACCGTGGTGCAGGATCACCGGGACGGGAAAAAAACGAAAAATCGCCACCGGCGAGAGCAAGAGATGGGTCGGGGAATGTCAAGGCTTTACTACGGAAACCGTCCTAAAGAGAAACGGACCGAGGCGGGGGAAATAGATTTCGAGCAAAGTGGGGCTGGGTGGAGGCCAATAGGTAGGAAAGTCAAGGGCTACCCTCGCTAGAAGCCATCGATAGTGGGGACAAGGAGGAGGAGGGTCAGAAGCAGTCCAAACAAAAAGTCCTTAGGCCTTCAAAACCTGGACAGGAAACCGCCATCGGCCGCATCCTTTACTGAAAGGGGAGAATAGGAAATCTCCGCAAAACTTCTAGACGCCGGGGGGAAGAAAATTGCCCTAAGTGCGGAGAAATTTCCAGTCTCAGGGGTCGTTAAGGAAAGAGAGGGGAGAGGGACCGCTTCTTTCAGGAGAAAAACGTCTTGGGGACATCTAAAAGTCCGCCGAACTGCAATTACCTTCACGCCACGTCGACGCCAGGACAACGCGTAGAGGGGGAAGAGAGGTCGTGCAGGCCTGCATGTCCTCCCCGCGGGAGGGGAAAACCGTCCTGCACGTCAGGACGGCGCGCAAAAGGCGCCGGACGAAAAAGGACAAAGGGAGTGAGCGGGCGTGAAACGCGAGAAGCGAAGGTGGGGGAAGAGGAGAAAAGAAGAGGGGCAACGCGAAGACTATGGTCCCTGGCCATTGCCCAGGAAATATCGAATCCTCCATCTGACGAAGACGCCTATGCGCCTTGACGTGAACCCAGAGGAAAGGGAAGTAAGAACGACCAAAATCGGAATTCATCAAAAAAAAAACCGACCACTCCGGGGCCTGTCCCTGTTCGTCTAAAAGAAGAGGACCATGGCACTTTGCCAGCCACGATTCGGACTGCTTGTCAAGCCCGAGGCTCTGCGAACTACTGGCAAGAAGGGGGGGAAGGAAGACAACGTGAACCGAATCGATGCCATCGCTACAAGGGAGAGCAAGGACGTGCGGACCAGCTATCAGACCCAGCATGCAAAAAGAAAAGTATTAGAGTACTAGAGATATGGTAGCAGAAACAAGGGGCATAGTGCAATCCGCACGTTGTACAGTACGGCGCGATGCCGGAAAGGGGGGAGAAAGAGTCGGAGATAAATCCGGCGAAGTTCGCATGACCAGGGTCGTTACCGATTGGCAACCGTAAAAGGGAATATCAATGCTCCTCACAAGAAGACTCGCCGCCAGGGAATGCAGCGGGATTAAGATGGCAGGTAGACATAGAGGGGAACAATGCGGACGCGTGAAAGGGAGAAGCGAAGAAAAAGATCTGCAAGGAGAGGGCTAGGCGTATGAAAAAGATTTTCCTGTTCAAGAATACGCACACGCCTCCAGGGCGCGTTTTGGTCACGTTGGGGAGAGCGAAAAGAAATTGAAGCGCGGAGTCCCCCGCCTTCAGAATCGGTGGTGGGCGAAGGGCCGGAAGGGGGTGCCGCCTCTCTCATACAACAGCAGGACGGACTGCCAATAGGGACGACATGGACGAGGGGAACGATGGAAAAAATCAATACCGAGAAAGTGTAACCAGCGAGTGTGACTAAAGGTTATTCTTGCAACAAGGACTTCATGCTACTTCAGGCGGAAGAGGAGAGGGAGAAATAAGAAAAAAGCTATTCTAGACAACCGAGTCAGAAAAAATTGTCAGCTCGGAGGAACAGAGCTGGAACAATATACAAAAAAAGGTTCGCGTCGAAACCCGACTCCATCTTAGAAGCGGCTGCGAAGGCGCGCCGACAGCCAAGATCATGGCCGTCAAAGAGAAAGAAAGAAGGGGCAGAAGGGTTTACTGGTGCAAGGAGGTCGCGGACGATTAAGTAGGAGGTGGGATCTCATCGAATGGTGGCAAGGCGCTCGATGGCTTTGATGAGCAAAGGTCAGCAGGAAAGGGTAAGGAAAAGAAGTCATTTCCAGGAACCAGAGGGGAAAAAAAAACAAAGCGGGAGAAGCTGGTCTTCCCAGCTGTTGAACTATAGGAAGCAGCGGCGCATAAGTCTCCTTGAATCTTTAAATCCAACAAGAGGAAGAAGGGATCAAGGGCAAAAAACAGCAAGGGGAGAAGGGAAGCCGGAGAAGGAATACAGTGGAAAAAAAAAAGTACTTCGCTCCTGTCGAAGCGTCTCGATGCAAGCGACTTGGGCCTTAAGGCAAAAGGGAACGGGCAACTGGCAAAAAGAGCTGTCGGTCCAGGCCAGGACTGTCGATCCGCCGCGATAATAGAGGAAAATAACCTAGCACAAAGAGCACAGGGACTGGCCTTTCGGAAATCGCGCGAGTTCGGCAGCGAAATTCCCTCGAGTCCAAAGGATGGAGAAAACCTTGGGATAGGGGGAGAAAACAGTGATCGCCCCTCATTCAGCACACTAAGCCTAAAACGTCCCGGCAGGACAACGGCACAACCGTTGGAACGCGAGCATCATGCCAAAGGGGACACCCCAAAAGATGGGCTCGTTCAGTGACGCGGAGGACAAATCCGCCGCGCCACAGGGAGAACAAAAACAGGGGGGGGAGAAGAGACTCTGCCAGATTCTTGACCAAGACGAGAAGTTAAAAGAAAACCAACAAAGAAAGAAAAGGGTGAATGATATACGACGAAAGAAGAAACGGAGTAGAAGACTTCATCTCCGCGGTCAAAACAGCGCACACGGGAACGACCGTGAAAAAAGTAAGTGAGGGAGGAATCTTTGAGATGGGGATGAGGCAGAAAGCTGAAAGCAATGGAGGCCCCGTACCCGGAAAAAAGGCTGGTTTGGGGCCGCGTATTGCAAAAGAGGATGAAATGAAAAATTCTGAAAGTTCTGAACTCCCCACGCCACCCGAAGCAAGAGGACAACCCATGAGATCACGGAACGCCAAACGCGCAAACGAAACTCCCCCCAAAACCCGAGCGCGGAAGCCCTGCGTCGAGAGACGGGGAGGGAGCCCAAAGGGAACGTACGCTTAAAAGCACAAGCGGGAGGGGTTACATTTGGATTCGCGGGCGGAGACCCAGCCCTACACCATACCCACCAACGGCGCGAACGGAAAAGTATTTTGGGTAAAAGGTTTGTCAGACAAGGGTCGGCCCCCACCGGCGGCGAATACTCACACGGTCACTCAAAAGTGGATTGCTCCCCTTCAATCAGCATATTCGAGAACACTTATTTCTATCCGCCATGCTCAGAAGTTGATACGGGGTCACGGAGAATGTAGAAATTATTGCCTGACACGGGGGCAAGAACGAGGGAGGGGTGACCAAAAGGTTGGCTTCGGGAAGGCAAAACGAGCATGGAAGAGACAGAGACAAAATGATGGGATTCAAAGAACAACAGTATGATAGAGAAAGAGAAAAAGAATCCTCACAAGTATGGGGTACTTGCTCGGATTGACGTTTTAGCCGCAACGTGGGTGGGAAGCTACTGGTTCTATGCATATGTGAGGGAGGGAGTCTGAATAGGCTCACGTCTCAAGCGGGAACCGCTGGTATGTAAAGTTGGAGACATTGGGGGTTTAGTGAGCTGGAGAGCTCCGTGTGTGCAAGAAGGATAACGGTGGATTTACGGCCGAATGGTGCTGCTTACAGGGACAAAAGTAAATAATCGTCGTTCGGGGCGCAGAAAGGGTCGAGGGTGGTCAAAAAGGTTCCGGAACCGAAAATCTTCCGACTGTAAGAGAGAGGGGAAAAAAAAGGAAGGCTAAGAGAAGAAAGAAGAGTGGCGGGGACGTGGCTTCGGAGGAGAAAACGTTTATTGTTTTTATCTTACTGGCGGTGTGAGGAGGTTTGGGGGTGTTGGGGGTTGAGGGCGAATACACGAACGAAAAAGCGGAAACTTAGGATCCTCCTCTCTTGGTGAGTGATTCCACAAAACCCCTAGTTGAAACCGGCCAACGTATGAAGGACACATGCTCAGCCTTAAAGAGATGAATAGTCCAAGATGCGAGAACAAAAGGGGGAATGGGGGGAAAAGGCGTGGTGACGCTGGGGACCGCGGATAGCCTGGCTTTGAATAAACGGTCGGATCAAGGCGTCAGGGACGTATAGTCAAAACCGCGAACACCGAAAATCGAGGTGGTTAGGAAAAAAGGGTGGAAATCTCGACACCGTTTCGCTTCGGCAGGGCGCTGCGCGACGGGAAAGACGGCAGGAAGACATGGAGGGCTGGTTTACTGCCCCGTCCCGGCTTGTCCGGGATGAGGGATCCCGGCGACCGACGCGAGAGCTTTTCTTTAAGGTCGAGAGGAAATGTACGGCCCAGGGAGAATCCTAGGATGAGGGTACATCTAGCCGAACAGAGAAAGAGTAGAGTTGGTAGACCGGAGAGGAAAAGGGAGCTGGGCAGGTGGGGTACGTTCCGGTGCTCCGAATGGGGCGAATGAAGGTTTGAAGCGCAGATCGCGCTCAAAGGGCGGTGAGATCGAATCCGTCCTTCTCTTCCCGCTAGAAAGCAAACGAGGAGAGGCATCTCGATAGGAGACAGTAGGAGCAGGGCAGGAAACCTGTGAACAATGTCACCGGGCGGCCCGCAATTCCTTCAAAACAGGAGAAAAAGGGAATCACCGAGTCTGCCGGAGTTCCAGAGGACGGGAGCTCTGCTGCCTCGGAAGGAGGAGAACATCAGCACGATTTCACGCCGCGGGGGGTAAGGTCCAGATGCGCCGGGCAAAAGGATGAAGGCCAGGAGCTGGAACCTCTCAACCAAGGAGAGAGAAAAAAGAAAAGTCGCTCATCCCAGGAGAAAATGCAATTAGCCGAGTAGCAACTCGGCAATCAAAGGGCAGAGGCCGAACTGTTAGCTAAAGCACTGAGAAAGAAGCCGCTTCGAATGGGGCCCCAAGAGCATAGGTTCATAAAAAGGAACAAAAGTTTAGAAGACGGATAAAGGGGAATGGAGTTCCCGACTGGAAAAAAAGGGAGGGCAGTGTCAATCAGCAGCTGGATGGGGTCATCTTCATAGGGACCGAGAGAAAAGAGAAGCTGATGGGAAAAAGATCCTGCGAGTACCATTGCCGCAGACAGAGGATTCGTGACCCATTTGGCCGATTCCTCGCATGTCGTAGCCGTGAAGGGCGTCACTGTCGAACCTTGGAGGACGGGGAGGATGAGCGCAAAGGCTGGCCACGCCCCAACCACAGCCGATTCGGAAGGCCAGGAAGAAAACCTTGAAAGTAGGTGCACGAGCAGCCCAACTTCCGTCGGGAAAACGACGGGAGGATGAATAAAAGAGTCCCAGGAAACCTAGGAGAGCCAGCCAGGCGAAGCCATGCCCTTCGGTCACGGCGTTCGACAAGAGTCCCGGCCATCGTGGCTATAGGAGCAAAAAACATCAGTACCAAAAAAAAGGAGAAATCCACTTTTCGCCGAAGTCTGGAGCAGCGCAGGTAGAATGGTCACCCGCGGGGGGCCAGAAAAAAGATTGAAAGGCCTGCTGTGAAACGCGACCCGGAAACTAGAACGAGCCGGAGACGAGGTACCGCTTCCCCGATAAATTTCACATAAGAGGAGGCGTTCCATCCCTGTGTAATGGCTGCTGCAATCTCTCAAGCAAAAAAACAATACTTAATGAAGAGAAGGGAAAGTGAAAGAGCAAACCGTGGGAGGAACAGGCGATGGGCAACCTGCGCGGCTGACGGAAGGGGATCCTATCGGGGAGAAAGAACTCCAGGTCCGGCGTTACAAGAAAAGGCGTGGTTTTCAAGTTCCCTACAAGGAGAAAGGAAACCAGCAGCACCCATCAAGTCCATTACCGGGAGCCTTTCGGGAATACGATGGAAAGACTCCACAGAGGGGTTCGACCTGGTGAATCGAAAAAAGGGACCGATAAGAGGTTGCGGGTAGAAAAAAGGGGGGGGGATAGTCTGGTAAAAAAATGGGTTCTCCAAGCTCCGGTGCAGTTGTTGAAGAAAGCGGACAGCAAGACGTTCTAGGAGTTCTCCCGGAGAGATGGGGATGTTGTGTGACTAAGGAGGATAATTTGAGCGCCGTTCCGACAACAAGTTGCAGGACGACGGAAAGGAGGGAAAGGATGGGAAACCAATCATCGAAGGAAAAAAGACTGTTTCCCTCGACAATGCGTCGGGGGAGGCCCAACATTATAAAGCTCCTCAGATTGAAGGAAGACCGTGTTCTGAATACCAGTAAAAAGAGAATTCGAGATACACAATGCCGCGTGCGGGACTTAAAGTGAGGAAGAGAGGGAACTCAGGGGGGCAGGAAAGAAAAAATCAACGCATTAAAGAAGGGGGAACCGGCCCGATTGAGAGAAAAAGAGGGAGGAACTGGACTAAGAAAAGGGAAAAACGAGAAGGAGTCTGCAGTTCTGACCTTGTGGACCTGAGCAGCAGGAAGAGGATCTCATGGAGAGAAGGTGTCTTCAAAGGGCTCGATGTGCGACGAAGGGAATCTCAAAAGGAAGTGGGCTGCCACTACACGCCCACATCGAGGAGCTCTGCTTCCCTACTGCTGGGAGGGAGAACAGCACGAATGCGGGAAATTCCGGAAGGAAACGGGCAGGATAGAAACGGCGGCACCCAGTGGGAAAGGAAGCGGTCTTCCCCCGGTACGGAGGGGTTCCCAAGGTGCCTGGCGCGGGGAGCTCAGTCTACAGACGGAGGTTTAAGAGGGGGTAAGGGCAGGTGCGTATGCACGAAAGCCCACCGCTTCCGCGCCGAAAAACCCTCGAGCATAGGGAATGAAAAACTGGGAGGAAAGAACCGGGTACTTAACCAGTCCGTCCCGAAACCTAGGGCCAATGGGTGTCGGGCATTAATCGCCTGGTCGAGTTCTCAACTATAAATTTCCCTATTGGAAGAAAAAAAGGAGTGGAAAGCGGGCCTGAACACCGCACTTCCAGCCCAGAAACTATACGTATAGGCTCATTACACTTCGCCGGGCTCGGGGAAAGCATAATGAAACATCTAAATCATAAAAAAGAGCTCGATCAAGAGGAGATAATTAAACGCTCCACATGGGAGAACACGACCGTTGTTAAGGTCGCGGCCAGAGCGGGAGAAAGAAAGGAGGGAAGGGGTACGAACCACAAAACCTGATATCGGGAAGAAGAACTGGCCGACCCGGGATGAAGCAGAGATAGCCGAGTCAAGAAAAAGTGACCTTGTGAAAACACCAGGGTCTTTTGTGCTTAAGACCGAGACTTTCAAAGTTTTATTAGGGCATGGTAATTAGAGCACTTCGGCCCGAGCAACCAAGTTGGGAATACAAGCAAGAGAGGCGCCATATTACGCGATGAGGAGAAGGGGGTGTAGTGAGATGTCCTCAAAAACAGACAAGCCCCAAGCAGGAAGGGAATCCAACAAATAAAAGAAAAGAGACGATAAGTCAGAAAAGAAAAAAGAGAAACAACGCCCATACACGCACGCGGAACAACGGCCTCGTTAGAGAAGGGTGTCAAGAGAGGTGGAAAAACGAGGTCTGGTGGGAAGGCAGGGTTCGCAGTGATTCGCGGGAGGAGCGCCAAAGGACATCATCTGAGAGAGTATTATTGCGCGCGGTGTTGGGGGAAAGGGACCTCCGGAATCTGAAAACGTGGCACCAGCAGGCGATACCAATCCAGAAAAAATGTTAATATCCAAGAACAGCGGCCAGCCGGAGAAAGGCCGAGGGGAGGGATTTCTAGAATAGAGAAAAGGACCAGAAATGACGAAGCAATTTGAGTCCGAGCCGATCAGAAAATTCCACCAACGAAGAGGAAGAGCTTGCGT
>Ga0179593_1725263_pt1 | contig 10941 bp, 12 predicted proteins | sample CZODoug2_1_08_16_FD_185931 | JGI IMG/M metagenome (GOLD analysis project Ga0179593, IMG submission 185931) | Vadose zone soil fungal communities from Angelo Coast Range Reserve, California, USA - CZODoug2_1_08_16fungal (PacBio error correction) | ecosystem: Environmental > Terrestrial > Soil >...
TTTCTATCCAATGGAGGGTATTAAAGGAGGGGTACTCTTGTCTATGCCGAAGGGCCGCGCAGGTGCTTCGAAAACGGGGAAAGAAACGGTCCGACTGTTCGAACAGTGTGAGCATGGATCTAGGTAAAAAAAAGGACCTATTCTATAAGAACGTAGGCCGCAGGAGAAAAGAGCGCTCTCTCAGGAAATGCGGGTTCGAAGGGGAGAGGCTCTTTCGGCTGAGGGCGGGGCTCTTTCCCTTCTGTCAAGAAAAGTTCGGCCGCGTACGAGCACGCACGAAAAAGGAAAAGAAACGAAACGAAGTTGCGGTCTGATTTACCGGGGGGGACACTGAAAAAAGGCAGGTCTACCACGCTAGAACTGTCAATGGAACAAAGGGCGGAGGGAGGGCGCTAAGGGGGCGATTTGCGAAACAAGTCGAGGGCCTCTAACTAAACACTAAAAATGGAAAAAGCATTCCGATCATCCGCAAAGAAAAAAGAAATCACGACTTTCATCTCTTTTCCTCCGGTCAGTGAACTGGAAGGGGAGCGCCGGAAGAGATTTACCATGAAAAAGAAAATTCTAACGCAGAGGAAAGGGCTCTTGGGCCGAGGGGGGGATGAAGAAAGGATTTCGCTCAGACGACGCCGTACTGATAAGGGAAGAGAGAAGCTGATAAGGAGACCCAAAAAGGAAAAAGATACCTTCGCCGCCACTGTCAGGAGGGTGGAGTTGTCTTCAGTGAAGGGGAGGTGAATCTTTTTCTCCAAGAAAAGAGCACGCTTCTACTCGCAGATAGAAAGAAAGCTTCCGCACAAAGGCTGGCGGGGAGCGACAAAAGAGGGTCATGACAATTTACAAACCGGGGAGAGAGTGACGTTTTTAAACCGCATTGAGGGTACGGAGCTGCCAAAAAGCGCTAAAAAAGAAAGAGGAAAAGGCCAGCCTGTTCCTGGTTATAAAAAAAAAAAGGACGAAGTCGAGAAAGGGAAGCAAAGACCGTTCCGTTTCCACAGGGGGGAGGAAGAAAGAGGTCAGAAAAGGAGGGAAAAGAGGCGCCCGTCCGCTCGGTGGAAACAGCGCGATCATGATGCCGGAAGAAACATCCCGGACCGGAAGAGGAAAAAGGAGACGAAAAGAGAGGAAAAAGGCTTAACCTTGTTACTAAAAATTTCCAGCACCAGGAAAAAGCACAGGCCGGACCATCAGAACCTCAAAAAAGAAGGGAAGGGTGTGGTGTGCCCTCAAGAAGCGACAGCGCATATCGATGATCGCCCAAACATTGAGCACCCCCCGGAGCGAGCTGAAAAGGGCAGGGGGGAAGAGAGACCATCCCTTTATCTCGAGAAAACGCCATGATGGAGGGAAAGAACTGCTCGTCCCCTATGGAGAAATGAGGGACTTCAGGGGAAAAAAGAAAAAAGGAAATGCGGGTTCGCGCGCCCATGGGAAAAGTCGATGAGGGTGGGTGGGCCGTGTCAATTTTTCGCTGTGAAACGAGCCCATCAAAAAAATAAGCGTACAATCACTAAAGAGACGAAGAAGAAAATGCATAAAAAAAAAGGGGGTGAAATCAATTCTCTCATTACCCATAACAAAAAAAAGGAAGATTTCGTCCCTTTATCAGAGGATATAGCTATTCGACGATTGATGTAGAGGAGGGTACGTATGGAGGAGCGCACGTTTATGCTTAAGAAGAAAGCGGCTCGGAACCCGCCAGACTTGCCGAGAAAGAGTGCTTGCGACCGCAAGAGGCCGAAATCTTTGAAGAAAAGGAAGGTCAAAGTCCTATAATCCCCTGAGGTCCTTGCCCTCCGCAGGAAGGGGACCGGCCTGCATGCTGCGACAGGGGGGGAACGCGCTGAAGTGAAAAAAGGGGGGGAATCTTTCTTTGGCTTTCTTCCACAACTGTCTTCGGTGAAAAGGGACGTCGTACGACGTGGAGGAAAGGGGGGGGAAATCAAAAAACGCGATGGAAAAAACGACCTTCTCGTTCAGAAAAGTTTGCTCGGGGGGGGGGGGTCCGAGGCGGAGGGGAAAAGACTCATGGAAAAGGGCAGTCCGGACAGTGTGAAAGGGAAAGGGAAGGGGGTGGATATTTGCATTTCCGGGTGGCGGGAGAAAGAAGGCTGAACTAAAGAAAGTTTTTTAAATGTTCCAAGTTGGAGGCGATCAAGTCCACGGGAGAGGGGGGGGATGAGGTTTACGGGGTTTGGGGGAAAGGGGATTAATGGACGTAATCGTACCTGAAACGTGAAGGGGCGTATTCTCCGCGACCATGGTACAGGGGGACGATCGCATGAGAGGAAAAAAACCCCTCGGGAGCATAAACAATTTCAAAACCAGGACAGAAAAAAAAAAAAGGGAGGGAGATTCATTGTGTCACCAAAAAAAGAAAAAAGTTTGCCTTCCTGAATCAAAACGATAAGAGCCCACTCGAAGTTAACCGAGAAAGAAGGAAGGGAGTTTGGCTTGTTCAAAAGGGAATAAGTGAGGGGAAGCAGAAAAAGGAAAAAGGCGTCCAAAACAACGATAGGGAGGGTAATGTTAAGAGAAGTTTCGAGGCGCTAGATGGAAGGCGGGGGTCTGAGCGGAAAAAAGGGGGGGTTATTCTGCACCAAAAAAAACTGCGAAGGCTTCCGAAAAAACCAGACTAGAAGACGACCCCAAGAGGAACATAACAGGAAAAAAAGGAAACTAAGGAAGAAGCCGCCTTCCAGGACTTTTTTGCCCAAGGAAGGGAAGCAAATGAGAAAAGGGGAAAAGAAAAGGTTCCTCTTCCAAGAAAAAGGGCAGCTGTGAGAGGAGGAGCGTTAGTAAATCGTCGCACAAGAGAAAGCATATGGAGGAAGTCACTTTTAACCCTCTGGCTTACCTGAAGGGGGCGGCAATTTTGGAAGGGGGATTTCCACTTCGACGAAGGACGAGGGGGAAAAGATCTAAAAGAAAGAAAACAAAAACACTTTTCGCGCCGACATGAGAAAGTGGGAATTTTCTTTGCCTGACAAAAAAGGAAGAGAAAAGGGTATCAGGCATGCTGCGGGGGCAGGGGAGAGGGGGAATCCGGCAATCAGAAGAAAGGAAAGAGCGGAGTACTTTTCTGCCGAAGCTTGGGGGGGGGAAGCGAGAAGGGAAAAGAACGCAAATTGGGGAAGGGAGGGAAGGGGGGGGACGGGCATCCACAACGAAAAATATCACGTGATAAAGAAAGGGGGGGGAGCAGACCTGGGCGATCAGCAGGACGATTTTGGAAGCAGGAGAAGAATAAACGGAGGGTTTGTAAAGAAGAACACGACTATTTCGGCGGCATAGAGAAAATGGGCGCGCCGACGCCGATCAAACAATGGAGGAGAAGAAGAAGGGGACGCCATCTCTACTAATTGTAGAGACGCAAAAAAAAAGAAAAAAAAGGGGGGGACGATTGTTTTCCCCACGCTATCGGGAAAAAAGGACGTTCCTGAGGAGCGTAGGAGGAGAACCGTCGAAGCTTACTATGCGCTGGGGGAAGGGGTCGGGAAAGGAGAGAGGGAGGGAGAGGGACGACCAATCCGGAAAAGAAAATCGCTCCGGCGGAGCGGAAAGGAAAGGAGCTGCGGCAATAGCTGTCCGTAAGGGTAGAGAGTCCAAAGTTCGAAAGAGGCGAAATATACTCGATCGGACCGAAAAGTCGATCATATTGGATCACGGAAGGCAAGAGCGGGAGGGGAGGCCTTCCCGAGAAAGGTCCTCCATTGTGAAAGAAACGGAAATCTAGCTACATCACCAAGCTGCCAATACCGGGACGTAGTGGTCCATTTACAAGGGAAAGGAAGATCTTCACCTCCTCTTCCGTAAGGGGGGGGGGAAAAAGTTGTCGTACAACACTCGCCTTAGAAAGCAAATATCGGTGAGACTGAGACAAAAGTCCCCCAAAAGGGAAAAAAAAAGGGGAAGGGAATGCTAGCTTTCCTAAGGGCGGAAAAGGGGAACTCTGTTCGCACAAGGGGAAACTCGGGGAAAGAAGGGGACGGGGAAAAGAAAGGAAAAAAAGAACGTAATCTTGAAGAGAGAGGACGATAAAGCCGCGACAAGAAAAACCTTATGACTGGAAAGGGAGGGTTGATCTGAAGAAGTTTTGATAGTAAGAGGCCTGCTTCGGACTTTGTTGGAAGAAGCCACAGTTCTAGAGGAAGGGGGGTTAACGCCTGTAAAAAAGGGGCCCCCCCCCTTTACAAAGAAAAACGTTTAAAACTTCCCATTGTGGGGGGAAAAAGGGGACGTGTACACTGGGGACAAAAGCCATAATCAACGGGAAAGGGGATGCGATCCCGAATGAAAATCGATTGTAATTTTCCCTGGGGCAGCGTAGTCTCATGAAGGGGCAACCTGGGGAAAGAAACGGCGTGTCCAGACTATTGATCTCAGGGAAAAAAAAGGCGTCCGGCCAATTGGAAAAGGAAAAAGGGAGAACTCTAAAAACAGTGGACGATGTCATTTCGGAAGCCGTTTTTCTGGGTGGAAGGAGACTAAAAGGAGGGTTTGTTCCTACTGTCCGCGAAAAAGCATCTACGAGGACGGCGCGACAGTCCGGCTTTGGGGAGGGGGGGGGGGGAAAAGTCCGTCGAAGGGAAAAAAAGAAAAAGGAAAAAGCCAGACGTACTATCGCGGAGAAGGCATGTGTACGGGCCCTGCCAGAGGAGAAGAAAGACAACTCTCTGCCAAAAAAAAATCTGGCCGCTCCGAAGCCATCAGGTGGAAAGATTTTCCCTCAGCGGAGGACACGCAGGATAAAAGGGGAGGATTTCCTGAGTTCTCAAGAGAACCATCTATCGAGAAGGGTCTGAGAAGGGAGGGGGGGGGAGTCTTAAAGGCCACAGCTTGTGATCGGGATTTCAGTCAAAAGGAAAAGGCCCCCATTACTCCCGGGCAAAAAGGGAAAAGTTTTCGGGGGAAAGGGGGGGGACTCCCCTTTTTTCTCACCGTGAAAGTGACCGGATGGGTTTTAAAAAAGGAAAGGTGGACCCCTGAGAAGAGAAAAGAAGAAGAAGACAATCGCCTTCAAAGCGAGAAAAATCGTTAAGCGGGGGGGAAAAGGAAAGGGATTTTTTCCCTAGCACATATGAAAAAGAAGAGGAGTGGGAGATGAACAGGGGTGGTCAAATCTCTGGGTTGCAGCGGGACCGCGGATCGGTGGAGGAAGAGGCTACAGGAAAAAAAAGCCCACTTGTGTGTAGTACGAAATGGTAAGAGGAAAAGGGAAGAGGGAGCATTCCGCGAGAAGGGGAGTGGGTCGAAAAAGGGGAAAGAAAGGTTCTGATTACTACTTGAAATCGATGGCGACCGCGTCCCACAAGGGAGTCCTGCCTCAAAAATTTGCCAGCTCGAAAGTAATGAAGTGAAAAAAAAAAAAAAAAAAACGGTATACAGGGGAAAGGGAATGGGGATCCCGGTCCTTCGACTGCGTTTAAGGGAACCGAGACGAAAAAAAAAAGGAATAAAGCACTCTTCGCCTCACCTACCTCAAAAAAAACCCGACAGTTTTCTGTTGGGCAAGAGAAAAAAAAGGAAAAACGCCCATCGACTAAGGGAAAATAGATAGATGGGCGTTTGGGGAGAAAGACGCTCTGCAACAGAACCTGTCCCGGGGGGGGGAGGGGGGGGGGGGGTCTTTTTGACTATGTATACGACTTCCGCTGCTTCCATTTCGAAAAAAAGGGCCAGTGAAGCCTTCCGCAACAGGGGAACAGGGGGGAGAAGAGACAAGGCAATGGCCAAGGGGAAAAGGGCTAACTTCATGGTGCCGTGTCCAGCTGGCCAAGGGGAAAGGTGACGCGTGGGTCGCAAAGGAGAAGGGGAGGGTAATCAGAAATTTGCTGGGGGAGAAGGGGGGGGGCCATCGGGGAGAAGGGTCGCGTAATAAAAAAGCTCCGAGGCGACTTAAAGCTAAGGGGGAAAAGGGGGCTTTTCGAATTACATCCGAAAGGTGGGGGAAGTAGAGTAGGAACCGTCCGCGGTCGAAAGAAACAGAGATTTTACCACCCCAAAAAAGGGGGAGGAAAATTAAGGGTCATATGTGCTTCGGAAAGGGTCCGCCACCCTGCTTAAGGGGGGAATGCCCCTCGGGAGAGATGAAAGGAGAAAATTAGGGAGAGAAAAAAGGATGCTTTAGCTTTCTCAGGGAAAAGTTAGCCTTTGGGAAGAGAAATTCTCTACGGAAGCAGTGGAGGGAAAAAGCAACCCTCCCCGCCCGAACCTTTTTTCCCGGGGGAAAGGGGGGGAAAGGGGGAGGCTCCTTCCGGTATTTGACGGAATAAAGGAAGAGAAAAAGAACGTAGCAAAAAGTCCCATCTTCCTAGAAGGCCTCGCTCGCTGGGAGGAAGGGTATTTGACGTCCAGAGGGGAGAAGAGAGCTTTAGAAAGGAAAGAGCTGCCACTTGCGTCGAAAGACGCACGGGCGGCGCGGCCAGATGAAAGGGGGGGGGGGTATCGGCATTCTTAATACATGGAGGAAAAGAGCAACCGGAGAAGAAAAAAGGAAGCGGTGCCGCCTGTCAAAACCGTCGCGATAAAGGCCGCATCATAGCCCTCCTTAGGGGAAGAAGAGGAAGAGGCCAAAACTTCGACAGGGGAGGGAGCAAAAAAAAAAGAAGGAGAAAGAGTCAGGAACCTTTTGTTCTCCGTTTTGAGAAGCTGACCTCCAAGCTTCCTACTCGCGAAGGAAAAGAGCAAAGGAATAAAGGAGGGAGAGGGGGAGACACCCGCTAATTGCCACCCGGCATGAAGGAAGACCCCCCAGAAAATACATCGGAGAAAAAAGGAAAAAGAGAGCAGCCTACATTTTGAATTAAGAGATTATGATCGAAAAAAATACCAGTTATTCATTGAAGCGGCAACTTTTTGTTCAGAGGGGGGGGTCTTCAACTACACAGGGAAAGGAGAGAAAGGAACCCTGTGGAAAGGTCCTCAATCCCTTACGAAGGAGGCAAAAAAAACCAAACTCGCAGTTTTCGAAAAAAAAAAAAAATCTACGTGTTTTTCTATTGAAAGAAGCGCGGCGATTACGTCATCCCTCTGTGAAGGGAAGAAAATTACTGAAAAGGAAAAGGGGAAGAACCGTCGTTCCCTATGAAAACAAGGGGGGACTTAAGATCTCGCAGGAGGGGAAATAAGGTTCGAAAAAACAAATGGGCCGAAAAAGGATAAGAACAGTATCATTTGAGCCGGAGGGGCGTTCTCCTCGCCCAGACTGCTAGGGGGCTTTGTAACACAGTCATATGAAAATTTGACGGGGGAAAGGGAAGAAAAAACTCCCTATGCCGTCGAACCTTGTAAAAGAAAATACCAGGCGGGAGAGAGCTCGATTGCTATGGCCACCCTGCACCGTGAAGTTGAGATTCAAGTTTAGAGGGAGGAAAAAGTGAACTGCTCCCCTATCTCGGGAGGAAGGAACGTCAATATGTGAAAGGGAGGAGTTGGACCTCGAACATGAAGAAGAGTAAACGCGCGCTATGGGCGCGTTATGTAGGTCGCTATCGCTGCAAACTCCTCTCCATGCGGGTGGGGAAAGGGGGGGAACAAGCATAAAGGGGAACGTTTCCAGAAAAGCTTCGAACAGAACAGAACCGCCGGAAGAACCCTCTGGCTGCCTCGAGTCAGAGAGAAGGCAAATCAGAAGGGAAAAAAAAAAAAAAGGGGGGCTCGGCGTCCGCGAAAGGGAGATCTTCCGCCCTAATAGAGAGTAAATCTCGTGTCGCTTCGTCTAACACCACGGAAGAAATAAGTCCGGAAGAAGGGAAAAAAAAAAAGAAAAAAATCGGCAAATAACCAATGATGATTCACGAAAGCCTCGCGCGTGGTGGCAAAGGCAAGAGCAGGGATTAAACGAGGGAAAAGGAAACTAGGAAAAGTAGAAGCTTCCCCCCAAAGCTCCGATCAGAAGGAAGACGTTTTCCGTAATTTCGCCAAGAAGAAAGGCAATCCGTTTCCTCATTGCCCCGCGAAGCGGAAGGAAAGAGGGGAGGTTGGATGATGATAAAAAAAGGAGAATGCCATTTCGATCGGCGCAAGGGGAGGGTATATCTGTTCTTGCAGCGACGTAGGGGAAAAGAACGCGCCGCCCTCTGCAAATTTCCGGAGCAGGAAAGGGAACTTTGAAAAAAAGAAAGTGTCATTAGTATGTTCGATTCTAACGCAATGTAAAGTCTCCACTCCCGGGCCGGTGCTCCGTATGAGACGGGGGGAAGGGTTCAAAACCCGCATAGGAGGAGGAGGGTCAAAAATCAAATATGATGGGCGGGCCAACCTGATTTCATTCCCCGTATCGCAATAAGCCAACGGGAAAGATATCCGGCCGAGTGGGGAAGCCACAGACTCGCTTTCTTCATCCTTTAGAGGGAGAAAAGGAAGGGAGGGGGGACGGAAGAAAGGGGAAAGTCGCTTTGCCAGCAATCAGAAGGGAAGCATCTAAACGGGAGACCAAGTGGAAGAGATCCTATCGTTTGGCTGGGGCAGAAGGGGGGAAACGGAAACTTGCTTGATCCACATCATTTAAAAGGGGGAGGACCAACTCCTTTTGGCGGAGGCTCTTCGGTTAAAGGAGGAGTTGGGTCGAGGGGGAAAAAAAAAGGGGGAAAGGAATTCAAACTCAGACTAGGGGGGAAAAAGGCAAATCGCAATAAATCTCTCTCGTTGGGGGGGGGGACAAAAAAGGGGTTTGTCCATTTTTTCTGCTGCAGAGGAAAGAGGACCGATGGGAGAAAGAGATCCGGCAATTTGCACAGAGGGGGATACGCTCCCGGCCATAATGAATAAGGTCACGATTCCGTCCTTCAGGGGAAAAAAAATCACCTGGCAAAAAAAAAAGCCCTTCCTCACCGTGAAAAGGGCAAAACGGACACGCTTTACAAACATCCCGCTGCATAGAAGACAGATCAAAAGAGAGAAAGAGAAAGGTTCCTAAACTGATAGGAAAAAAAAGGTCCCGCTGTTCTGGCATGAAGCCCCTGAGAGAACGAGGATCGACCCAGAAGGAAAGAGGATACGGAACTAGTAGTGTCAAAAGGCAGGGCCGAGTCGCAATCGCACGGAGGAAAAAAAAAAGTCAGTCGCAGAAGGAAGGAAAGTGCAACGGATCGGGGGCACAGCCAAGGGGGGCCCCCGTCCGCAGTCCGCGGCCGTCAAAAGGGGGACAAAAAAGGGAAGTCGGCGCATTCAGTCATACTCCCGCCGGACGGAGGAGGAGTGGCAAAGAAAAAGAGAGGTCCAATATATTGGGAGTCGAAGCGGGCGGTCCGCAAAAATAAAAAAGGGAGCTGACGCGCCGCAAAGGAGGGGGGGAAGTCGCTCGATCGTGGGCTTATCCGCCAAAGAAAGTAGCATACTTAACAGCGCGAAAAAAAAAGGTCGCTATCTCCATCGGTCTTGAAAGAAAAGGGGGGAGGATCTAAAAAGGAAGGACGGTGGTCATGGGTAAGAAAAAGGATCTTCGAAAATGCAGTAGAGGAAGAGTGCTTTTACTCTGGCGATGGGGGGGGGGGGGGGGTCGGAAAAGGCACTGCCGACGACCTCCAACCACTCATCTAAAGAAAAACGAACGATCGGCGGACATAAGGAGGCCATCGGTGACTAGCAGTACGGAGTCGAAAGAGGGCGGGGAGAAAGGGAAAGAAAACATCTTGCCCAGCATCCCGAAGGAGTGCTCAACCTTCGCGGCGTCAGGGGGGGAAAGTCTGCTCTTTCTTTCGGTCAGGGCAAAAGAGGGAAAAAAAGCGAACGTCGGAAAAGGGGAAAACTGCTGGCCTACCGTGTGCTTACATAAGGGAGGTCAGCCGGTGCCGCCAAATCGGGAAAAGGACGACTTCTGTCCGGGCTGGGAAAAAAAGAGAAGAAAAGGGGAAAAATCGCTAAAAAAGATAGAAAAGGGAGAACCGAGCGGTCAAAGGGGAACGCTGCCGATCCGGTCGCACGAGAAGAAGAAAAAAAGGAATCGGTCTGATCAAATGAGAAGGAATGGCAAAGATAGGGAAAGGCACCGGAACCAATCCCGAAAAGAGAGGACCAATGTGAGCCGCTTTCTGTGCCGAAAGCAGGTTAGTGGACAGGGCGGGGAAAACGTCACTCAAAAAGGTTGATACCGGTTGTAAATGGGAGGGGGAAGGGGGGACATCTAACCGTCCAGCCTTTGGTGAAAAGGTTTCAACCATGGATTGAGGTCGAGGGGGAGGGGGATCTTACTTGAAAAGACCCTCTTGAAACTCTAACCTGCACTGGAAAGGGGGAAAAAAAAAAGAAAGAGGGAAATCACTTACAATTTTTCTTGCAGAACAAAGAGAAGGTGGGGAATGCTGATCCTCGCGGGGAAGGGAGCGATCGGCTACGTATCAGTAAGAAAATCATGTCGTGTGCGAAGGGACGATATACCCTTCTTCCCCTCGCCAGACGAAGGGAGAGCTTCACAACAGGGGGAAGAATCGGATCTGCTCTGTCGCTCGCCAGGGAAAAAAAAACAGCAAGGGATGAAATAGTGGGTGAGGGTCCTTGCTTCTGATCGGAAGGGTGCTGGACATTCTGTCGGAAAAAGGTTCAGCCTTTGCAGAGAAAGGAAGAAAAGGGACCTGTCGCTCATCCCCATTGGAAGCACCCTGATCGCCACCCAGGGAAAAGAAAAGGATTGCCGGCATTCTGCCTGGGGGGGGAAAGGGGAACAGAAAACGGGGGGCTTTCGTAGGGGCGTGGCTCGTAGAAGGGTTGATTGCCTACCTCATGAAAGGAACCAAGTACTGCAACAAAAGGAAAAGCGAAACAAGACAAGGGGGAGCGCGAAAGGAGGGGGCTTCCGATCACGGACGAGGGAAAGAGGCGCCATCTTCTTACGCTGGTGGGGTAAGGTTCTTGACAGTCGGAAGGGGGGAGGGGAGACGACGGTTCCACCTGCTCGGCATAAGAAAGGGGAGCAGACGCAAAGGAAAAAGGAGGAGAAAA
>Ga0179593_1754958_pt1 | contig 10941 bp, 10 predicted proteins | sample CZODoug2_1_08_16_FD_185931 | JGI IMG/M metagenome (GOLD analysis project Ga0179593, IMG submission 185931) | Vadose zone soil fungal communities from Angelo Coast Range Reserve, California, USA - CZODoug2_1_08_16fungal (PacBio error correction) | ecosystem: Environmental > Terrestrial > Soil >...
TTCGAAGAAAAGAGAGGGGACTGCCGGGGGTAGGGGGGGGAAAAAGGCAAAGCAGTCTCAGGGGGGAAAAAAATTTTTGGGGCTAGCGCCTGCAACGAAGAGCTTTTCGTGAAGGAACAGAAGTGCACCCGTCCGGATAGATAAAAAGGTAAGGGGGGAGGTGGTTCTTCTCTGAGCATTCCGTTGTCAGGAAAAAAGGAAGAAGGGAACTTTTTCTGAAGAAGGACAATAAACATTCAATGCCCAAGGATAAGGGTTAAGAGAAATGCTTGTCCGTCTCCGTTCTTGACTACCCCGTTCTCTGGCAAAAGGTAAATTACAACGAGCGAGGCGGCGGTCCCCGCCCAAGAGGGGCGGGTGAGGCAAGGGAATCTCCATGTAAGTCCTATAGTGAACCCAAAGGACCTTCACGAAAGAGACTAGGGGAGGGGGTACCGGGGGAATGGACGGTCTTGTCTTTCCGGAGAAAAAAAAAAGAACCCCTCTGCCTCCCTTTCGGACCAGACGAAATATGCTGGACGGCGAGACGGGGCTGTCGAAGGTGGTACGCGGGAGGGAAAGATTCTTACCTGTACTTCCTCTCTGGAGAAGGAGGTTTGGCAAGTATGGTAGCTGGAAGTCTATAATAAATTCACCCGGGGTAAGGAGATTCTGAGGGGAATGGAACTGAAATCGGAGGACTAGCAGACTTCAATATGAAAGAGGAGAGCCTTTGCTTCTTCACACATTCAACAATGGATAACCATACTCCGCCTCTCCCTTTTATAGAGGGAAAGGGCCTGGAAGTGATGGGACCGGATCTGCCGTGAAAGCTCGGTTCTTTAATGTGCTGTGAAGGAAGGGGAAAAATCTTACCCTTTTGGTGTCCTCATCTCTTAACGCCAAAAAACGGTATGAAGTCACTGACCCTAATGAAGTATCAAGGCCAGCGGGGAAAAAATAGAACGTTTCTTCGAATAACCGTGGTCATACAATACAAATCATCCTAGGGAGGAGGGAAGACCCCGATCTTCATTGATAAGGTGGTGTCCCCGCGACAGGGGAAAAGAAAAGACTGCTCCCTACACGGTTCACGCCTACCGGCGCAGAGGGTAAACAATGAAACATTTTCGAGGGGAAAGTGTGGCGAAGGAGATGAACCATAAAAAAAAAAAACCACACCCCCAGGGTCCTCGAGTACGCGACACAAGGGGAGAGACTGTTGCCGAGAGAAGGAGGGTACCGAAACGGGGAGGACAAAGACGGGTTACAGGGGCCAAGGGGTCCCCCGTTTACTAAGGGCGTTCTCCTTTGTGCTTGCGGGGAGGGAGAAAAGGTAGCCTATCTTTTGAATCGGAAAGGGGAGAAAGTGAAAGCGAAAGGGTAAAAAGATAATGTCGGCTAGGAGAGGAAAGGAAAAGGGTCTTCGCAATTCCTCGGGGGGCTTCATCTCGACCCCTACCGGGAAAAGGGGGGAAAGGACTCTGTTTCGGTCGCCGCGCTGCAAAGAGGTCGGGCCTCGAGGGAGGGGGGGACCGGGGGGAGGGGGACGCCTCGCGCTGACGGGAAAGAAGAATTAAGGTGCTCCCGTTTCCGTGCGAGTTCGGAGGAACCTGCCTTACTTTTTAAGGGCGGGAGCACTACTAGGAGAGGTAGTAAAGACCCAAAGGCGGGGGAAGTCGGGGGCGCGAGGGAAGGTGGAACCGCCCGCTTGATCACTTCGGGGGAAAGGATCAATAGTGTCTCTGTAACCGGAAAAGGAAAAAAGAGGGAGAACAAGCGCCTGTCTCGGGGCCGAGTTGAACGAGGTCACACAAGGGGAGAGGGGAGAAGGGACAGGTGACGCTTGGAGGAAAGGGGAGGGGGGGAAAGTCGGTCTTCTTCTCTAGAAAGGAGGAGGAAAAGAATATAGATAGAGGGGGGGGAATCTACCGTCCGAAATCGTCCCGGGGGGTAACGCACGGAAGATCTCCTGATGGGGGAAAAAGAGAGGAAAAGGACTGACCGGCGCGTGTTATTGCCTCATGGTCAAAGAGGAAGGACGCGCCCCTATTTACCGGACTGAAAAAGGAAGTGGGAAAGTCTTTCGTGAGAACAAAGGGTCGCGGGACCCGAAAAGAAAGAACGCCCAAAAAGGAGGGAGACATTCGTTCGCCCCGGGAAGGGCCTTGTCTAGCAGGTCCTCTTTGGAGAGGCCGACAAAGGAGGAAGGCGATTGGGGGCCTGGGGGGGAGAGGAGGGGAGAAAGACCTCCTGTCCTTAGAGGGAAAGAGATATGCCGATCGTCGCTTTCAGAGGAAGGGGGAAAAAACAGGCCACAGGGGTTCCACCGTATTGGGGAGAAAGATCATCTCATGAACCCGGGGAGGGATAAGTCCGCAGCAGCTCTCCGTACATGACGGAAAACAAGGAAGTAAGGGACACGCATTCTCCGTCGAGTACATTATCTTCGTTTACGGTCTCCTATCGAAAAGAAAGGGGAAAAAAAAAATTATAACTCCCGACCAGGGGAAAGAGGCAATAGGACAAGACAAAAAAACGGAAACACAGTCCTTTGGCGGAGAAAAGAAGGGAGAGGGCACCGTCACATCATCCACCAAATCGCTTACCGCCTGTTTACCTTTTCGAGAAAAAAGAAGTCACAAACAAGGGGGAAACAAGGGTAAGGAGGTAGGGGGGGGGAGGAGGGTCCGTTCGTGTAAAGTTAAGAAGGTCTCCAAGGGGGCTATCCCCGCAACGAGGAAGTACGAGGAGGGGTAGAAAGGAGAGAACACCGAGAAAAAGGTAAGGGGTCAGGTCTTTACTTCTGGAAAGAAACTTTCCACGATGGAATGTCTTCAGGCATCTCGACCAAGCGCTGCAACAACAAATAGGGTCAACCGGTGACACCGGAATAAGCAAGTGATTTACAAGGCACCAAATATGTACACCGCTTGCCCTATCAAGGGAGAAAAGGGGGAAGGGAAATCCTCGCAGGTAGGTGCGGATCGCCACGGTCAAGGTGTGAAAAGGGGGGGTATCGCGAAGAAAAGGGGAGGGGGGGAATCGTTGACCTTATTTCTGCGTCCAAGTCATTCACCTCAGAAAAAATTTGCCTTTCCGTACGGAGAGGAAAGGGAAACTGGATGAAAAACGCTCGACGGAAAGGCGTCTTAAGCATCCGGTCCGCAGAGAAAAGGCCTCTTCAAAAACTGATGGAAGGTGAAAAGAGCCGAAAAAAACTGATTATCGGGAAAAACGAGGGCTTACGCGTGATCGTCTCAGCAAGCCAGACCACGAAAAAGGGAAAACGCTACCAGTTCCAAGGAGGAAGGGGAAAAGGGTCATACTCTAACTGCGGGGGGGCCGTCCTCTCTTCGAAAAAAAGTACGAGAAGGCCCCCTGGCGCGGGAAGGCACCTATCTAACCTGGGGAGGGGAAATATACATCTTCTCCGGAGGGGGGGGAACCTTGAAGGGGGGAGAAAACTTGTTAAAGGGCTGGGCTTGCAGGAAAAGGTAGTTGGGAAGATTTACTTAAATTCCGTTTCATAATCAAGAAAAAAAAAACCCCATACAGAAAGGAGGTCGGATCCTTTACTTCACGGGGATCTAACTTTCCTCCAAAAAAGGGAGCTCCTGGTACTGCATTATCGACGTCTAAAGGGAGTGGGGAAAGGTTATTCTTTAAAAGAATGCCTTCTCGGAGGTACCCGCTATTGTAATCTCTATGGAAGAAAATAGCTATTTAACAAGGAAAGGAGCTATACATGGGGGGGGGGGTTGTGGGGGTGGGGGGGTTGGGGGGGGGGGGGGGGGGTTTAAGGGGGAAAGAAAGGCCCTTCCACTCTCCAGAATGGTCTAGACCTATGAGAGGTAAAGGTTCTCCAGTTCGAGTAGAGAAGGTTCCAATCACCTCCTGGGATCTTCTCTGAGGGACAAAGGAATGTGTTAGGGGGGAGAGGAAGAATATTGGAAAAGAGGGAAAGAAGATACAATTACTCTTTTCCAGAGAAAGCCTATTGATATCTCAAAAAAACTGTCTCTCGGGAAGGGGGGGGACTCGTCCCGGACAGAGGGAGGGAGGAGTCCCTGGGGGGAGAGGAAAATCGCGGACGTCAACTGGGGAGAAAAGCCTTTCTATTATTAAAGAAAGGGGGGGTGTCCCCGACCGCAGTAACTTGTAAGGGAGGGGGGGACCTGTGAGGAAAATGGTAGTGGGAGGGGGCCGATCCTCTTCCCTGGAATCCCGCTCGGACAAAAAGGGGGGGAGAGTGCAGGAGACTTCGAGGAACTATTCTGCACTCGGAAAAAGGTTCGGAAGAAAGGGGCGGAAAAGGGGGGAGCTGGGAAGGGGAGATGGGCCGGGAGAAGTATCAGTTACATCTCTTTCTTCGAGCGGGAAAAAGGGGTTTCTATTACTGGAGGAAGGGGTGACTTGGGACCAGGGGAGGAAACGCTCCGGTAAAGAAAAGGGGGCACTCCTTTTCTTGAACACACGCCTCGAAAAGGGAATCAACATACAGGGACGCACGCGTGACGTCGGGAAAAGCCACGTTCCCCGTGGTGAGGGAATGTTTTAAAGAGGGGGGGGGGGGGACCTTCCTGGGCTTGCGTGCCGTGCATCGGGATGTACGCTTGACCGAAGGGAAAAATCTTTAACGTGGAACTAGCCAAAAAAGGGAAAAAAGCAAGGGAGGCGGCTTTGAGAAGGGGCACTACCTCTCCTTAAAGGGTTCTATCCCGGAGAGGGGGCGGGGATAGGGCCAGAGGGGAAAAAAAAAAAGGGGAAAAACGACGAAGAGGGAAGGGAAGGGACCAGCCTACCGTCGAGCCGTAACGCGAAGGGGGGGGTTCCTGTGACCTAGGAGAGGGTCGACCAGAGAACCTATGAAAGGGGAAAAAGGAGGGTTGAGATGCGGGGAAGGACAACTAGGTTTTACGTAAGAAAAAAAAAAAGTCGACATCTGTTTCTTGTGCGAAAAGAAAGGGGTCCTTCGGGCGGGGAGAATGGGTGGATGGGGGTACGCAAATGAGAAAAGGAGAAAGATCTCACGTGTAGATGGACGAGGACCAGGGGAAAGGACCTGGTGAAGATCATGTCCGTCTAGGAGGAGGACGGAGTCTCAATTCTCTTTTCTTAAAGGGAGAAATGCATGCTCTGACCCGAAAGGGGGGAACCCCCCGTGGGGAAAGGGAAAGAAGAAGCGTATGCGGCTGGTGACAGAGAAGGACGGCTACTCCGCGCGCTTGCAGGGGTAAAGCGGCTCATTTTTCCTGCTATGTCGAAGAAAAGGAAAAAAGACTTACGTGGCAGGGACAAAGATGAGTGGCAACACTGGAACGGAAAGGAGGAAGGGGAGGCCTTCTAATAGAGTAGGGGAAGGGGAGGCGCGAACTGGTGCGAAAAATGGATCACTTTCGTTCTGGCACCGTGGGGGGGAAAAAAAAAAAAAAAAAGTGTTCTTCGGGACCGGATAAGAGGATCGCACCTCGGTAAAGGGTAAAGAGAGGGAAAAAGTCATTAGATCATGAAGGAAAGGGAGAGGGGAGAAAGGCCCCTGTGACGGCTGTGCGGAAAAAAAAAAGTCGGGCTTCTCTCTATCTCTAGAAGAGGGAAAAATATATATATGCGAGAAGAAAGAAGGGGGTGAAAAAAAACAATTTAAAAGAAGAAGAGAAAGGAAGGGGGGATCTCCTTATGGGTGGAAGGGAAGTTCAACTCTTCCACTGAGGAAAAGGGGGGCCCTAGTCCGACTCTGAGGGCAGGTCCAAAAAGAGAGAAGACCGGTTTCCATAACGAAGTTGATAAAGACGGTTTTCGAAAGTAGAAAAGGGAAAACGCAGTACGAAGGAAGGACGTCCAAAAAGGTGAGCAAGAAGCGTTTTCTACCGGGTGAAGGAGGGGGAAAGACCTCTGACTTACAACTGAGAATCAGGATTGAAGAGGAACTTCATCTCTCTGAGGAAGGGAGAGGTCACAATCCCTTCTCTATGCAAGAAGGCGTCTCGACCGAAAAGAAGTCGGGAAAATTACGGGGCTAGCTTCAGGAAAAAACAGATCATACACCTATTGACTTTCCTAATAAAGAGATCGACGAAAGAGGAAAAAGACATTATCTTCACCCATGGAATAGTACAGAGGGACTCTGTAAGGGGAGAGGAATATCTTCTGACTGAAAGATAGACACACGCCTTCACAAATTTAAAAAGAAGGTAGTCATACGACCCCTATCAAAGGTGAAAAAGGAACATTCCGTTGGAGGAGTCACCTCCGAAAAAAACCTTTGGTACGAGTCCAATCGTACCCTCAGGGGTGGGAGCGACTTCCACTTCAACCCTTAACCTCGAAAATGTTTAATGATTTAGCAGATCAAGGGAAAGGGACTGAACGTCCTGGTCAAGTCGTTGTCCCGGGGGACAGTCTTTCTCCACCCTCTCCTCCCAAGAAATATCAGAACCATCTGTTAGGAGGATTACTTTGCTGGAAAGGAAGGCTGCCCCCTTCTATTTCATCAAAAACCTCCACTGAGGGGAAAGGGGAATTTATATGAAAAGGTCCTATTTGTGAAAGGAAAAGAGAATCGATTAGGAAAAAGGCCTTCCCCAAAACCTCTATGTTATTTAGAAGAAAAGTTTCCACCGATGCCGAAGAATAACGGCAACAAAGGGGGGGGAGGTCTCTCCAAGGGAGAAGTGTTGCTGTGAAGAGAGCACCTTCTGTGACCGTGGGAAGCGGCTTCCGCCACCCGAAAACAATCATCCTTCTCAAGAACACCCACCACTTGGGGGGGAAGTACTGCTAGAAGAAAGGGGTGAACTTGTACTAGAGAAAAAGCCTGCCCAGGAATCCCGGGAAGAATAGCGGGGGGGGAAAAACTCTGAAGTGGGAAAAAGCTCCCTTAAAATGATCTCCCAGGGTCTTAGGTAAAAGGAAGATCTTCCAGACAAGAAAAAAAGGAAAAAGGGCCCCTCGCTGGAAAAAAGGCTCCCTTCTGGAGGGAGGGGGAACTCTAACGTCGGCGATTTCACCTTGCCAGTCAACGCTATTGAAGAAAAGAAAAGTAAAGAGCCCTTAGCTCGGGGAGGGGACCCTAGCACGGGGTTTTATTCCTAACGAAGAAAACCTTCATTGTGTATCCGGTAACAACTTGTGGGAAACAGATTCATGAGGGGGGGGACCATCTTAGAACAAGGTCCCTCTTTACTTACACCGGGGGGTCCTTTGGACGGGCCGAAAAAAAATCCACAGGGAGGTGGGAAGGGAAACGTCACGGTCTCAGAGAAAAAAGGAAGCCCGCTCCTACAAGATCTGTCCGGGGGGGGGGAAACTGTCGCCCCAGGAGAATGTGGGGGCGTTCAAAAAACTGAGGAGAAACTCGAGCTGTAGTTCTCCTCGATGTAATAAGGGGAAAAAAAAACTGAGAGAGTAAAAAAGTTCCATAGTTTAAGCTAAGGGGGAATCACCTTCCAAGGAAAAACCTTTTCTCATCAAGGAAAAAATGCCCGGCCGGGTCTTCCATGTAGATATCGTACGAGGCAGAAAAAGGAAGTCCTTTCGGTGGTGAGCTGCTTCTATTCCCAGAAATAAGAAAATCATTCACTATTCCCAAGATGGTGACAAGGTCACATTAAATGTACACTTCTATGAAGAAAAGGGGGGATCCTATGGAGATAGGGGGAGATACATACAACCCGAAGAGGACTTTTTCTCTTCCATGAAAAATCAGTTAGCTTAGAGTAAGGGGGGTGCGTCTGAAGAATGAAGGGAAAGAGGGACCTTTTACTTCCCTGACCGAAGAGGAAGGAAACGGTGTTTCCACTGGACGGGGACCGGGGGACCTTTTCCTTGGGAGGGCGTCCTCCTTCCGTTTCACCCCTTCCGGACCCTGAAGGGGAAAAGACGGCTTTACTGAGAAAAGGCCTATTGCTTAAAGAGCCTTTCTAGCCAGATAGGGAAGACCGGGGAAAGGAGGGGAAGGGAAGAGATCTGGTGTTGGACAAGAAGGACATCTCTTTCTTAGAAGAAAGATGCCCTTATCCTTCTTAAATCTCTCGGGGTCTGAATTCCTCCGTTAGATAAAAGACGTCTTGCTCGACCAAAAAAAAACAGACGGGATATCACCCCGGAAAAAAACCAGTGGAGAGGCACTTTTGGCAAAGGGGGAGGAAAGGTGTCCTACAGAAAGGAACTGTTGACTTCTTTCCTTCCGGGGAAGGGGACTTCCTTACCATTACGTCAAAGGGAAATCAAAAAGGGGCAGGTCCCGGCCAAAGGGGGAACCCTACGTGGCGCTTCTGGGGGAAAAAAAGAGGGGCAGACATCTCTGTCCAAAACTTCGCGAGAAGCACACTTGATCGGGGAAGGGAAGGATCTCTTTGTGGAAAGCCATTAACGGAAAGAAATCGTCCTTTCATCCCAAAAAAAAAAACGCTCCCTAAGAAACGTGTGCTAGGGAAAAAATGGGAAAGTCTGTGGCTGAGGGGGAAAGGCCGGGTCCTCTATTACTCCGACAAAAAGGTGCGATCTTCACTGAGGAAAAGGGAATTGCGACATCGGGGGTTCTGGTCATGACTTGGGGAACGAGAAGGGAGACTTGGTGACAGAAAAATCGGCGTCCGTCCCTCCTATATAGGGGGGAAGGCTCCTTTTCTCTTTACGGAAAAAAAGGCGATTTTGGGCAGGTAGAGTGTCACCTTAAAGGAGGAAGGAGAAGATTTCCCTTCAAGCGAGAAAAAGAAGGGAAAAAAGGGTGGCGGACTCGTTGTCTGTGCAGAAAATAAAAAAGAAAGGGCATCGAGCCGGGCTGTGGTACCTAGGAAGCTCTTCTTTCCTCCCGGTCAAGAGAAGGAGCTAGGGTCCGGAGGTGAAAAAGAGACTTTTGCCGAAAACCGCGAAAAAAAGCACGACGCGTCTAAGGAAAAGGGGGGAAGCCGCTGCCTTCTTACCTCAAAAGAAGTCTCTCTAACTGTGCGACAGAAAGGACGTTATATTAGGGGGGGACCAGAAGAAGAGGTTCGCTGGACTGACTCAAGGGTAGCAAAAAATAGCTCCCCGCGCCGGTCCCGAAGGGAAAAACGCGCCGTTCCAACCCCATCATTAATCCTGGGGGGGGGGCTCTTCCCCGTGTGACGCATGGAGGAACGTGCATTGAAGGAGAGAAACTCAACAACAACAAACGGAGAGGAGGAAACCGCCCTACTTTTTTAAAGAAAAAAGGGAAAGGGCCGATCCCAGTCCCTTCGCAGCAGGAAAGGGTTCACCTCGGGCAACGTAGACGCCGTCTGAAAGAAAGAAGAAAGGAAAAGCCCCTATTGTCCGGACGAGATCAGGAAAGAGAAAGGCCTTCTGGGGAAAAAAAAAAAACTCTCTCCTGAAAATCTTCTCACGTCGCCAGAAAGGGCAGCAATGAAAAAAAGGGAAAAAGGTCCACGGGCGAAAAGTCCCTCTTTTGTAAGAAAAAAATCCTTACACCGGGGAGGTTGAGAAAGTCTCTGAACTGGCAGCGCGTCTGGCACGACGGAAAGGGAAGGCGAAAAGATCCCGATTTGACCGATCCTCGTCTTGCAAGCAGCGGCGAAAATCCTATACAGGAAAAAAAAAAGGTAGGGGTCTATCTGGCAGTTGTCCGAAAAAAAGAAAAAAGAATTTCGCGATCCGTACGGGAAAATAAGCGCTCGAAAAGAGGGAGAAAAGTGCCTAGGAAGCGAACAGGAAAGGGGCCATCTACCACTTCTATTTCAGATAGGAGGGGAGGGGGGGGAAGAGCGTCGCACCTCCTTCACAAATTATAACGAAGGGGGGGGGAAACTACCCTATCCCCAGACCCCTATGGAGAAGGCGCACAGGCCAGGTCGGGAGAAAAATCTCCACCCCGGGGTCTCTTCCTAAGGACGGAACCTTCATTTTTACTTGAGAACACCTATGTACATTGACAAAAAGGGAGAGGGGGAAGTCCTTCTCCGCAACGGTAGGCGGGAGGAAACGGCCGATGCCGTCTTTTTCCAGGGAAAAAGAAAAGGAGGAGCGCACTCGCATTCCTATAAAAAAGGGCTCGCATCAGAGTTATTTCGGGTCTGAAAAAAAAGGGAAGCTCCACGGTAGGCGGCGTGAAAAAAGGGCTAGGCCAACGTTCGCGAAAATGGCGCGTCATTCATCTCTACCTTCCGGCCGGCAAAGAAGGGAAAAGGGAGAAAAAAGGAGGCTTTATGTACACCTTCCCAAACTGGGCACCGAGAAAAAATGCCTTCTTCCATTCCGGCTCGTGTAGGTGATATCCAAGTTTATGGAGGAAAACAAACTTCTTGGAAAGAAGTGACCTATCGGAGGGGAAAAGAGGAAGACGGTACCAAGAATCACCGTCTAAGAACCGGTTTCCTTGGGAAGAAGCCCTTTACTGCCCACAAGCCTCTCCGAAAAAAAATTACCCTCATCCCGGGAAGTATGTTGTAAAACGGAAGAAAGGCAGCTCTTTTCCGCTCCATTCCATCCGGGAAAAGTAATCTTTCTCCTATTGATGGAGAGGAGCTTCCATACACGACCTAATCGGAGCCAAAGAAGGGGACCACCTCTACCAGTGAAAAGGAAAAGGGGCGGATTTACTGGTCCCTTTCAAGGGAAAAGTTACCTTTACGTAAGAGAGTCGCTCACCCCTAAAAGGCGCGGGGAAGGTAACTTTCCGATCACATGCCCAGACTGTTGTGTATTCGAAGGGGAGAGCGGCTCCTCATCTGTTTATCTTGTCAAGAAGACTTTAAATAACGTGTTACAGTTCATGGGCTTGTGAAGTTAGGGGGGGGGGCCCTCGTGAAGGGAAAGGGGATTTGGTTCCATCTCAGAGGAAACCTCCCTTCTTTAACTTCTTCATATAAGAAGAAGTGCCGATCCTCCAATATCGGGGACCCTTCATTTGCTGCTCGGGAGGAAAGTCGACTCTTTTCGCGGGGAAGGGACGCTTCCTCCTCATAAAAGGGGGGGGAGGAG
>Ga0179593_1288354_pt1 | contig 10940 bp, 8 predicted proteins | sample CZODoug2_1_08_16_FD_185931 | JGI IMG/M metagenome (GOLD analysis project Ga0179593, IMG submission 185931) | Vadose zone soil fungal communities from Angelo Coast Range Reserve, California, USA - CZODoug2_1_08_16fungal (PacBio error correction) | ecosystem: Environmental > Terrestrial > Soil >...
AGAGAACTAGCCCGATGAGGGACAGACTATCGTTCCCTCGAATTGAGGGAGCGAGTGAACCGGGACGAACCCCGGCAACTCAACGGAGCGGCAGAAGAACTCTTTCACGTGTAAACTCACGACCTACCGGAGTCGAAATAGGCTGGGTCGCTCAGGGGACGAGGGTCGCCCGACTTCTAACTGTACGGGGAAATCAGGGCCGGGCAAGTAAGTGAAACGTAGCAGCTCGAGCGCCTGTCTAGGAGGGGAGCTGAAGAAGAGTAAAAATTGCCGTCAAACGAAAGGACTCTTAGGGAAACGTGATAAGAGGCTCTCCGTCTGAAATAAGAGAACTCCTGTCTCGCCTCCTATACATCCTCGGCCGACGACGAGTGTCAAGGGCATTCTAGGGCTAATTTATTCAGTGAGCCCACCCGGACAAGGTAATGCCTGACGCGTGTCCGCTGTCTGACTAAGCAAGGGAGTATAAGACATGTACCAACGCCCTCGCCGGCAGGCGGCCCTGAGGGAAGAAGTCTAAAATAGTCGGGGGGGGGACTCAATATGGTGGGCGGCGTGCCAAATAGTACTGTCCAATATGACGATCCAGGGAGAGGGAGAACCTTAGAAGAAAAGTGGATCCGCCACCAATTCAGCGCAATTATCAAAAACACACGCTGACATGACACGGGTATGTCAGGATGCGCCAGCACCTAAGGTACGCGGACGTGCGCCGGATAACTTCTAGAGAGTAACGAGGGAAGTCAGCTAGAAAAAAGGGTTGTGGGGAGAAGAAAAAAGAAAAGAGAGGAGAGGAAGCCTCCTATGGGTAGCGGAAATACGGGGTCATCTACTGGGGACGTGCGAGAACCAAACAGACAAAGAGTCGTCAGAGCACTAGATTGTACATTACCGCGCCTGTGTGATCGGGGGATCAACGTAGTAAGGTGAAATGTGTGAAAATACCTGTAAATCGACGGACTAAGTGTGCGTAGGCGAAAACGAGCGGTAATACGTGCGGGGGATTGAAAGCGAGGGAACCCCGAACACGATCGGCCACGTAGACGATCGAAGATCTCGGGCCCGAGTTCCGGAATCTCCTCAACGGGGGCTAGCGCGCACGAGTTCCGGCTGCGTGGTTCCCAGAATCATGCGACAGGCAGACCAAGTGAAATCGAGTGGGACTCAGAGCGTTCCGTGTACTCGTCGAGTGGGGAATAACAGAGAACACCACAGCGACTCACTCTGACTGAAACTCGCCCCGGGACCTCCGCAGATTAGAGCGGAGACGGAAAGAAAGGCTTGAGATGGGGGTGACGAAAGCCACGAAATATGGTCTCTACCATAACGAGCTTGTGGAGAGGGAAAAAAAGGCTGAGACCGTTAAGGGCGCATCTTGACATGTATGGGGTACAGGGAATGAAAAAAGCGCGGGAAAAAGGAGAAGAAATAAACTGCGAACAGTCACTTTGCCTATCATGCACTACGAAAAGGCAAAAGAGAACGCAGGCGGCCCCAAGGCCCCGAGTGATCTTACGTCCGCTAGAAATACCGAGCCGGGACCGTGAGAGGAGGAAAAAAGAGCAACTGGAATGCCCTATGAAAAAAGAGGCTCTCGATGCGGGCGTGCAAGAAAAAAGCAAAACAGAACGTCAAGGGAGCCAGGTCTATCTCCAGTTCGAAGTCAGCACTACTTTGGTTACTATCCGGTCTCCACCAGCAAGAATCCCTCAGCTGAAATCAGCAGGGACAGAAAGAGGTTATTGAGCCAAAAAGCTGCGGAATCCGTCGAAACACAGGCCCAGGGGGAGGAAGCTAGAAAGCTGGTGAGAGCCAGCATCGCCATTCGTTCGGGGGAACTGTGAAAACATAGACATGGCCCCCGCTCGCACAGCTGACTTTCATGTAGGTACATAGCGCATGTACCAGGGACGAGAAGATGCCGAGACGGTCTAAAAAAAAGCTCACGCCTCCCGGCATCCACTAAAGGAAGGTGTGGACGATACTGAGAGTAGACCCAGGGGGGGGAAGCTCCGAGGCTGACGTGAACTAACTTCGAAGAAGGAGAACGCACCGGGGAGGGGGAGAGGAAGGAATCTAGTGACTACAAAAAACTGGACTCCTTGACCCCACTGTAAGAACAGTTAGGGTGAGTCTGTAGGGGGTAACGGGGCACACGCATTGTGCGGGTAGGGTCACAGGCGTCGAAAGCGAAATCAGGACGGAAACCAGGGGGATGATGGGGAGGACCAACACGACGCTATGGGAAAGTGGCAACGGGGGACGAGGGGATCTAACGGAAGCTATACATGCCGAAAAATCATACAAGTCGTCTAGGCGAATGTCCAAGCGAGGAAGACGAGACTACGAAAAAACTACATGCGGAGGAACAAGATGAGACAGAGGCGGGGGGGGGACCAGAGGGATGACGGATAGGACTCACGACATGAGCACACGTATCATCTTGCTCCGGTCATCGAGCCGCTGACTGTTGACAAACAGGGGAGATTAATAACGGGGCTCTAAAGGAAAGAGTGCAATCCGATGGGCTCACTATGGACCTTGGGGCCCTAAGCCGTCCGAATGAAGGTCGCGCGAATATCGTGCCACACGAGCTCTATGACCACGCAATAAGAAAAAACCGAACGGTCAAGTCGCGGAGGAGGGAAGGTACATGCTCGAGAGTAGTGGTCAATCAAAAGAGCCCCAAAAAACCCCGTGTACCGGATAGTAGGGGGACCGCGGGGTCACGAGGTCGACATGATAGAGTTCGGAACGAGGCAGGCGGAACGGAACGTCAGGCTGCTACCGCTGTGTAGGACATAAGGTAAAAAAACAGTGGGGGAAAAAAGTTGCCACTTAACTCAAGAGGGGAGTGGAGTACTACAGGGTATGGTCAGAGGACTCAAATGTCGTGACATGCAAACATGGGCTAAAGATCCACAGCTGTCGGGATTCGTGTGCGGGCTCGGCAGGTCGAGGGAACAAGGTCACTGTGTGGCGAAAGGATCTGGGGGGGGGCCCACTCTCGGACTCGTGACTTCCACCTTCAGCAAACAAGTGAGCGAGCGGATCGCGCCAGCGTAGCTAGCCGGCGCAGCACGCTCAGGCGCAAAAAAGAGCTTCAGAAACAGAGGGGAGGGCAGTCAAACCAAAAAAAAGCATAACTAGCCGAGAAACGTCGTGCGAGAGGGGAGCATCTGAAGCACGATCAGCACAAGCGTGAAAAACAGGAAACGTCTGTTCTGCCACGGTGGTTTAGTCGAGACAGTAAGACGAATACGGAAGAGGGGTGGTGAATTGAAGCAAGCCAAGCAACGGAAGGGATAAACGGGACTGGCGGACATGAAAAATACTGAGGACGAGGACTGAGACAATGCTCCCAGTTGGTTCGGGTATACCGCAAGCGGGGTGAGGAATAGACTGGAAACTCCAAGAAGTCCACGAAAAAGTGACACAGGAAACTAGCAGCGACGCATGCTGGCGGGTGTCAACACTCGCGCCGTGAAGTCGCGACAAGGGAGAGAAGGAGGGCGCTGCGAAAAGTACCGTACCTCATCTGAGGGACCGAGCATGAGGAGACGACAGAAAATCAATGGTCTAAGTCATAGGAAGACGACACACTGTGAGGGGGGGCACAATTGTCCGGTGTGTGATCGGACGGGAACATCACACGTTGGACGAGGGGGCATAAAATAAAAAGGGGAACAACGAGCTGCCACACCGTACACAGGCTAAAGGGCGTGGACAAGATGAGTCTGCTGGGGCAGAACAGTGATAACTGGGGCGTCAATATGGGGGAAAGGATGAAAAACGCTCGTCACGGAGAGGGGAAAAACGGTCACAACAAGTAGGCAATAGGCATGCGTCGGGGAAAAAGCGTATAAAAGGGAGAAGAGCCCAGAATAGCATCACACCTCTGAGGCAAATATCCTAAAGAAGCCCAAGGGGGGAAATGAAAACAGCGTGACTTGAAACCGGGGCCAGCTAATGGCGGTGAGGCCGGACCTCTTTTAATCAGGGACACAATAAACGATCGGGGTGGCGGAGGTGTGGGGCATATATGTCGAAGAGCGTGACCTGCGGCGACAAATCGCCACGTTGTCTCTGAATTGCGACGCTTAAACACACGTAACAAACCACACTCTAGGAGCATTTGGAGTCAGGAGCAACATAAGGTTTCAACCAGTCTCGGAAAAAAGGGCGAATGGAACTGGGAGACCGGGGCGGCGCGCATCACTGGAAAGACAAGAGCATATAAATCCGCAACTAAAAACAAACGAAGAAGAAAGGAACTATGGACCGATGTGATTCGACCACAACAAAACCGCTCGTCACAACTCCACCAACGAGACCTATAGAAGGAGAATACGATATCAAGAGTCAACCGGTGTCGACCAGAGATTACTCGGGCGCTCGGGCGTCTCGGTTCCGCCCGGCACACAAAGATCGGTTCGGAAGAGCTTCACGCACACCCTAGGACGTGCTACGGCAATCTGGGGTGGAAGAATCGGTGGCGGGCATGCCCCGGGACAGTCAGGCAGTCGTAACACCGCGACGAGTGGAAAGAACGACACAGCTATCGGGAACAAGAGACGTAGAAGGTGGAAGACAAACCGGTGGGGACACCACCGGGCCCGTCACGGAGGAGGGGGGAGTCTACGCGACGAACTGTCGATCAACCCAAGAGGAGAACACGGGAAGGAAAAAAAAAGGGGGAGGCGAGAACTCCTGCGGACATGTGCCAAGAGCACGGAACCAAATATAGCATGCAGACGGGCGACGATAATAAGCAAGGAGGCACAACTCGGGGAGCATAGTGAGACTTCCTTCCGGGGGACCTCTAGGGCAAAACTCTTTTCTGACGATGCCGTGAATAAAACCGAGCGGACTCTAGCCTGCACGCGGGAAAACGGTATCGGTCTCCTGCGTATGTTAGCAAATGGGGGAGAAGAAAAGGACGTGGTGGGCCGGGGAGAACGGTCTGCCGCCGATCCACTAACAGTCCCACGAGTTGCACGGTTCGGAGCACGGGGAAGGACAAGGGGTAGGGACTGATCTAAGAGCCAGACGGCAATACTGGCGGTGCAGATGTGGGGGGGGGGAGTCGGTGCAATGGGGGGAGGGGCGGTGCGGTGGTGCCCAACATGTGCGCGGAATCAAAAGAGGGGTGAGGCGACGAAAACCGAATAGCAAACAAATGCAACACTAACGAAGAGAAAGGTGAGAGTAGCTTGGGAAAGAAAAGCACGGGAAGAAACTTATGCATAAAAAGGGAGGGACTTCCGAGAACTTCTACAACCGTAGCCATTAACCCGGACATGGTCTCCGGAACGGTAAAAACAAGATGCAAAAGATATGAGAGGCTGGCTTGCCCAAATACTTCCTAGAGGGTAGGGGGGGAGACGAATAATGAATAACAACAACAACTGAGTGAAACTAGAGGGACTAAAGAAATTTCTCTAAGACCTATCAGCCCGAAGGGACCAGGGAGGGCACAGACGATAGCAGGTGGCTCGTGGTGAACCGGTCTAACCATGAAAGCCGGGGAAGATGGCAGGAGCCCAAACCTTTCCGCTGCGGCTAACGGGCAACCAGCATCCACATATGCGGAAAGACGTAAGCGCTCTGGCACAGGAAGTCTCGGTCGAGGAGTCACCGCGTGGATAGGACGAGAAGCTAACAGGTGAAAGGAAGAGAGTTGCCAGGGGCAGTCCAGAATGGAAGGAGCGTCGGTGAGTTAGGGGGGGCGAAGAACACGACTCACCCAGGGAAGACATAGAGAGCCGAAAACGTACACGGCACAGTGAGCAGACGGACTCTTCGCACCTGAGCGGATAGGGAAGGGATGTAAGGTCGTCTACGGGCATAAAACAACAAACAAACTCGAAACAACGGAAACGAAGAAGGATCAATCACGCGAGACAAATGCTCGGGGAGAGTGCGGATGTGACTCACAAAATGTACAAGAAAAAAACCGAACAGCAACAAAACAGATTGGACCCCACCCCAAAGAGAGGTAGGCGTTGGCAGGCTAAGGAGCAACTGTATCTCTGACCGGCAAGGGGGCACGGCAGCGGCGCGGGGGACAGAAGAACCGCACGAGGTCCGAGGGGAGCGAGCCGGGGTCCTGAAAGGTTCGAACCAGTGGCCATCTGATCAAAATGCCGGGCACGCGAAATGCAGCGGGAAGGGAGGCGGGGTAAGCTCAGGCCGAACTGGTGCGCAGAAAAACCCCACAACACATCGGAAGGGGAGAAAATGGACACGAAGGAACTATCCAGGGTTGGGTTGTAGTAAGAGGGAACAACGGAGGAAGGGGGGAGCTCGTTGCAGAGGCGCTGTGAACTACAAGCCTATCACATCAGAGATGTTGCGGAATGGAGAAATTGGGGTGACGGGAAACAAAAGTGTCCTAGTCTTAGCTACGGCGGGGAGGATAGTACTGAAGAGCGGACGGGGACAGGTGTCATGATGCTGGATGATTGGGCTTGGACCGACCAGGAAAATTAACATTGGCGAAAACAGGGGGTGCGCTGCGTGGCTGCAAACAACAGCCACGTGCGATAGTCGCGGTATCAGCCGATCAGAGCGAAGCGCGGAAGACACATAGCCGGAGCGGGGATATATTAATCGGGAAGAGGAGGGGGGGCGAAGAAATTAGGAAGGGAATGTGTTGTTCACAAAAAGGTCCGTCGACAGCGAGACGTTCTCGAAGGCTACGCCCCGCGTGTATGGTCGCGATAAACGTGGGGAAGAAGAGAAGAACTCTAAAGCCGCGAAAGAAACGCGCCGTGGCTATCCGGTGTAGGATCAAGAAAAGGTACAGTGGCGACATCCATAATAGAGAGTTGGGCCGGGTGTTTTGACCACGAAAAGCGTGCAAAAACTTTCGTCGCGAAATGGAGAAGAATATACAACACGCGGCGGCAGGGGTCTCGGGGGGGCAAGGTGGACACCGCCCGGCTCGGGAAGCACGCAGAGACTTATGCGCCAATTAGGACGCTTACTGGAATAGAAAGGGGGCACTCCTCATTGTCGGCGATAGGAAGGGATGACGGGAGACAGGAAAAGACAAGGAGCATCACCCATCAAGGCACAGACTTCCGGTCTCAGAGGATTCCGGCGGTTTCGAGGTAACTCCGCGACCGCGGGAAAAGAAGAGGGGAGGAAGAAGAAAACTTAAAAGAGACTACTTCGTACAAAACCTCGAGATCACAAAGACGATGCCAGATACTCGGAAGCGTCCACCATACTAGTTCGGTGGCCCGAGCACGCCGCCTAGGCGCATGGACTGCGAGCGATCGCCATCACAAAGGGTTAAGAACTGATGAGGCACGAGACAGGCAAGCAGGGAAGGGCATAACAATCCGGGCCGAAGTAAGCGCACAGAGGTGGAGGGAGGCGAAAAATAGGGAGGCAGGATGCTCGAACAGGCTCGAAACGCGCGCAGCGTGACGCGAAACAAAAGGAGTAGGAACAGGGGGAAAATGAGAGCGGGCCAACTAGTCGGGAAGTTGTCCGAGGGACCGCCGAATGAAGCAGAGGAAACGGACGGAGAACTTTCTAACTAAAAGGGAACTCACCTGAGAGAAGAATCCAAGGTAATTTTGGAGAGACTGGATCGTCTCCACCAATCAGACATAACGCGATCGGTACGAACGATTAAGAAAGGAAGGGGATTCTTGTGCGTCAAAGTATAGGAAAACGACTTCAAGCAGGGGAGCGACTTCTGAGTGCCTGGAGAATGGAGGGACGCAAGGGGGAGACCCCGAGCCGCATTAATGAGGATGACGCGATCCATGACAATTGCAAAAGATTCAGAGACGTCTACCAGAATCCGATACTCAGGGTGGATAGGGCGAGAGTGGAGACCGGGGACCCTCGGGACCGATCTCCTCAAAAAAACAAAGGAAGAACACAACCAACCCAACAATCCTATACACAGAAATGGAAAAAGAAAAAAAACCACAAACCAAAAAAAAACAAAAGACAATCACGGCGGGGCGGCTAGACGAAAGAAAGACACAGGCCTATGCACGGTACTACCGTGCTCTCCGCAGAGGGTGGAAGATAGGCTCGAGAAATTACTGCTCGCGAATCCACGTCGTACTGGACCGGTCGGATAAGTTAAAACGCCAGAGGCAATCTTAACCAACTGCGGCAAAGAACGAAAGAAGAGGAAAGGAGTGAGTGCGAGCTAGCGAAAGAGGAAATCGAATCCCCACGATCCGGAGGTCGACATTGAAGCGAGAAGAAAGTAAGCGGGAAGCAAAGGAGGGGAAGGCTCAGGACGGTAACAGGTGTCCGGATCAAGGAGACCACATCCGTTGAAGTAGTCTCTACGAGGTTTCATTTCCTGGCTCTCTAAGGGAACGACGGAAGAAAAAGACTCAAAAAATCAAAACAAGTACAAACAGAGTTGGAAGCGTGAAAAGGCTTCGGAAAAACTCCAACATTGTCATCACCCATTCTCAGAGTGCGCATCATTGAGAGAGGGAGGAGGATGGGGGGGAAGATGAACGAAAGAGGAACGAGCTCTGCGGAAGTCCACGACGGCGGAGCGATCAGGAGGATGCAATGATCAAAACCGCTCTGCGGCGCATCATCCGGATGAACAACGGAGGGAAAGATAAAAAAGGATAAGTTGCCCTGTCATAACAGAGGGTAAAGAGATGAACACGAAACTCTAGACGATACCGATGCCGAGCTCAAAGGAAATGGGCTAAGGAGCATAGAGAGGAGCCAGACCGAAAATAAGAGTTAGTTGTCAAAAAGAAAACAACTGAGGCGGCGATCCCCTGTATTTAAGTAAAAACTGTAAAAGGCGCTGGACGAAAAGAGGCCGATCATGGGGATAAATCAGGAAGAGAGCACCATGGGGGACAGGCAAGACGTGTGGAGCTAGCTCTGCTGGGCCCAAATCGAGAAGACCGGGGCTTAAAAATTCCAAAAAAGGCACAAGAGAAGAAAAGGGGGGAACGACTGGGGATTCGATTAAGAAAAACAATGTCCATCAAAGGCAGAGACTGTCACATAGGCGGAGAGAAGGAGAAACGACTGGAAGTGCAAAAAGGAGACGGGTGCTCGGGTAAAAAGCAGGGTACGTAGCTAAAGACCATGAAACCGAAGATTGCGAAGAGCGCCAGCATGAAGGGGGTCTCGACAGGTCCACGGGTAGCAGAAAAATAAAAAGGAAGCCTGCATCGCAAAGCCGAGGGGGGTGAATTCAAAGGAGGGGGAAAATTGCTAAAGGATGCGGAAGGGAGAAAACGCTATTACGCAATCACGGGGACACCACCGGGACGGCTGTAGCGCGCGGAGCCCGCACGCAAACGAGCATGACAGGAGCACCCAAGAGGTCACCGAAAAGACGCAAGATAATGACCCCCTCCTTCTAAACCGGAAAGGGGGAGAGCAAAAAAGACAAAAAACACAAAAAAAAAAAGCCAACAAAAAAAACAAAAAAAAAAACAGGAGTGGAACGGACGAGACCTTGCGATCAGATGACTCAACGATCGGCGACATCAGGACAAGAGGAATCACAACATCGGAAAATGTGCAGGCGATCACCCCATGAGGATGGAGAAGGCGGAAAGGACGCGGTCTTCAGGGGTGCCAGCGGGTCCCGCCCTATTACAAGAGCGCGTGAGAGGGGGGGGAAGGGGATCAAGAGCTCTAAAACGACTACAAAGTAGTGATACGAGCAAGATCATCCCCGCGGGCATTTTCTGGTTTCTCCAAAAGAAGAAGGAGGAAGCGGCGTGGGCCGAGGGACAAGAGGAAAGGGAAAAGGAGGTACCGTGAACAAGCTTAAAACTCTGACAGCCAGTGCGAGAGGGTACATCTGAGCTCAAAAGCCAAAGAAGACGATCATTGCGAGGCAAGTCGGAGGCGAGGTCTAGGATGGGAGTAGGGGCTCCCTAGAGGAGGAACGCTATCAAGGGAGACTGAGACGCACCAAAGGGGGGGGGCGCAAAGGGGGCGAGGTACCCGCGGGTGTGTGGCGTCGCGAAGAAAGACTCTGCGAAGAGCGGCTCCCATCTATCTGCGGCATTATAACTCAAAAAAAAAAAAAAGAAAAAGAAAAGTGAAGGGAGAGCACCACGCGAACCTCGAACCATGCGACCGAAGCGATCAAAGAGGGGACGAGAGGGAAGCTTAAGACCCTCAAGGCTGTCTGACTCAAATCTTTTCGAGGGAATAAATCAAACCCCGCAAAAAAAAAAAGCGATCGAGGTGGACCCGACGCGTCCGTAAAGCTAGCGGGGTATATATCTCCCGGCTATAAAACAACGGATTGGAGTAGAAATATAGATCGAATCTCACAAAAAAGGGAGAAGGGGGAAGGAGGAATCGAAGGCGCAAGTATTGCCAGAAAGAACCTAAAAAAAGCAGGCCCGAGTCTAAAAACAGGGGTCCTATCGGATAAATCATCTCACGCTCTCCCCATCGTACGACGAGGCAGACAAAATAAAAGGGGTCTGAAGAACGGCTCGGACTGACGGCAAGGGACATCCTGAGGAGAATCTGCGGCCGAGATAGAGGAGCGATCGGCGATCCCCACCTTTCTCCAGACAACGAACTCATAAGGGAAGGGATCCGCGAGAAGAGGAAGGAGACGAGCTCCCGGCTGTAAGACTGGGAAAAACGCTACATCCTAGAAAGGGAGACGTCCGGGGGGTGCCGTGCAAGAGAAATTGCGACTGACCTCATTGAACCGCGCGCCATCGGAATACAGATGAGATAAAAGAAGAGAGCAAAGATTTGGACAAGCATGAAGAACCCTCTGGCGGCGGGGGTGTAAAAGAAGGAGAATAGGGGCTCTAGGTGTCTGAATTCACTATGCTCTGGGGTGGGCAAAGACTAAGGGTGATATAAAACACCTTAACATGAACGACTGGGGAATAAGTTTGTTCGAGGAATCCCTCCGAGATCGAGAAAAAAGGAAGACGGCACCC
>Ga0179593_1387487_pt1 | contig 10940 bp, 5 predicted proteins | sample CZODoug2_1_08_16_FD_185931 | JGI IMG/M metagenome (GOLD analysis project Ga0179593, IMG submission 185931) | Vadose zone soil fungal communities from Angelo Coast Range Reserve, California, USA - CZODoug2_1_08_16fungal (PacBio error correction) | ecosystem: Environmental > Terrestrial > Soil >...
GAAAAACCTTCTGGGGCTCATTGTATAAAAAGCTTTGATTCAAAAATGGCCTATTCTCTAAAAAGACAAGTAAGGCATACGACGTACATCGAAAAAGAAAAGGGGGGGCGCCGGAAAGGTGATCCGCATAGAAGAGTCACCGCTCGAAACCGGCAGAGGATTTAGGGTACTGAAAAGCGAGCGGCGAAGGGAGGCAGCGCTGAACGAAAACACAAAGAGAAGAGATGAGATCTCTGCAGGGAGGGGATGACGAGAACAGGGAAGGGGAATCAGGCTCACCTTGAAGTGGGGCATTTTGGTGGGGAATGGCAGGAAGTGAAAGCTAAAGGGGGGGAGGGGGCGAACTGCGTGAAGGAATCAAACGAAAATTCGCAATCGTCCTAGCAAGGTCCGGGGATCAGGTAGTGCTGAACGGAGTGGGTACTTGCCAGAAAACTCTAAGGGGGGGGCCGGTCAAGAAAGGTTCACGAACCCGAAAGCCGACGTAGTGCGTGAAGAGGCAGGGGGACAGAGGAAACAACTGAGAGGGGGGAGGAGAGAAGGTCAAGCAAGAAAGAGACGCGGTCATGTGGGCGTGTGACTCAAGAAAATGGGGCACACGAAGGGGTAAAACTAGAGGCCGTGGAATCACACTTCTACTTAGGAGGAGCGTTCGAAACATACTCTGCAACCGGCTATGACGAGGGAAAGAGAACGGAATCGGGATCCCCTCGGTTCGGAAGGAAGAGGCGAAGTATCGGGTCAGGCGTAAGTCGTAAAACAAACCTTAGAGCCCGGTCATACCGGGGGACACCAGAAATCGAGCAGGATCGTAATAACTGTCCTCGAACGTTGGTGCTGAGAAGGAAGCGGGCGCCCGGGGTCGTCAGTCCATTTTCTGGGGAACTCCCAAATAGACCAGGAGCCTGCATGTGGTACTCACTAAAAACTAAGGGGGGACCCTAGGCCTCTGCTCGCGTACATATAGCCGCAAGGAGGAGTTCTTTACTATCGGTTAAAGCAGATCATAGCGAGTCTCTTTAAGAGAACGGCTAGTCGATCAACGCCAGGTTTAAATAAGGGGAAGTCAGAAAGGAAGTGGTGGGCAAGAAGAAGAACGGCAAAGCCGGGGCACTCTTTTAAACAAAAGCGTAGCTAACTGGGTGCTATGATGGTCGAAAACCTAGGGCCAAAATCAGGAATCCATCGCCAAGGCGTCCTCACTAACTTACACCGACAGCGGTAAGAAATGGCCGTGAACCTTCAGCCGGTGGGCGTAAGAGTGAAAGTACGAGGGCCGAAGAATATTCTCCAATCTGGCTCAAACGATCAGGGACCAACGCATCAATCCTATGGGGCACAAAGGAAAAAAACGGGAAAAAGTGCAAACCCTTTGTCATACAATGACTTCATCATCGCAAGGGTGTTCTACAAATGTGGAAACAGAGAGGGAAGGCCGAACGACCACTATGGAGGAAAAAGAACAGCCCAAAGAACGAAACAAGGGGGAAACCCCTAAAAAAGAACAGACGAGCAAACCTCAAACATGGGGATAATTAACTTCACAAGAGGACGAATCGCGCCTGAGGCCTGGGGGGTGGACGGTTGAACAAAAAGTTACATACAAGACGCGCGCGGGGAATGGAGTCGGGCGAGGGAGCAGAGGATCCGGGGCTAAAAAACGGTGCAATAAAAAAGGGTAGATAAGGAAGGAACAAAAAACCAGGATGCGACGTAACGGAGAAAATCGTTCAAGAAAGACTTCTCAAACAGCTAAAAATTGCCGCGGAAATCGGGGAAGACTCTCGACTAAAAAAAGAACCCGGGCAAGAAAAGGATCGATCTTATCGGATCGGGAACGATGTTTAACCCCTAAGGTGTCGAGAAATGCCGACCAGGGAACTAAGCAGACGGTAGATTCAACAAAACGCCGACGTCATGCGAAAACCTCAAGCTTGCGGGGAAGGGGAATCGATCAGAGGTGGAGCGTATGATACTGTTAAAAACGAAGTAAATAAATCTCACAACAACAAACGAGATAGGAAAACGAAAAAAGAGTAGACACCGAGGTCAAATCAGCAAAAAACGACTCGGAAAAAAAGACGCAAACCCGTCTTGGGGGGGGACTTCATTTACTCCTATAAACGACGGACTGTACTCCTCGGAGCGTACCATGGGAAAGCAAGGGAAGGTTTAACATCTGGATGAAGAGGGTCGATCCATAGTCGAAGGGTGGAGGGGGGAAAAAAAGTGGGACGTCAGGGGGGGAGACATGGGGCAGACCGTCGGCAGTGGCAGTCTTCAATGTGATTAGAAGTTTGGGGGGGCATCTCTCGAGAAAACACTTGGAGAGAAAGAGGTTGTTTTCCTGAAGAGGCATTAAAAGAAGAGTAACCAATATTAAGGCCACGAAAAAGTGCAATAACAGGGACCTCTTCAAAGCTTGGAAGCGCAAAACCGTAAAAAGACTAGAAGAATCCTGGAAAAACCCCATCAAGGGGGAGTCTTAAAGGGAAAGGTAGGTCGTTTGGGATGTGTTTCGAAGGGGGGACTCCTCGAAAGATTGTTTATGGTTCCGCCGGCGGACAACTAGTCGGGGCGGAACCGTCTCGGGAAATGTAAGAATTGAAGTAGGGAAAAAGGTGAAAGACTTAACAGACAGCTTTCGGGGCTCGGTGGCAAAAAAGGTGACGTCAGCCCGGGGCTTGCTAAAAAAAAAGAGGAAAAGTAGAAGCACTCGACGGATAAAAAAAAACTGAGAGGGGGGCAAAACTCGAGTTTTCAGAGAGTATCCGGGGGGAGGGAGTGGCAAGCCAAAGGAGCATGGGGAAATAAAACGCGGACAAGGCGGTGGACAGAGGAGGGACGGAACCGAGACACTCGCATGGACGCGGGGTGACAGCGTCCGGGGGCGGCAAAAAAAAGAAAAAACTCAAGAGACCGTAACGAGGGCAACGAGAAGAAAAAAACAAAATCACCGCACAGGTGAAGAGCACAGATCAAATTCTAGACAAAAAAAAACCAAGGAGGCAGGATCGAGAAAAAGGCACGAAAATTGAAAACGGTCATTGCGAAAATCTACAGTGTAGAGATAAAGTAGAAGGGAGCGTGGGGGAGCCTGCCAATACCGGGAGGGAAACGTACCTGAAAAGAAGGGACCCACCGTGAGCTGAAGAAGGAGGCAAGAGAGACGCCGAGGCTAAGTTGGTGTCGAAAATTCCCGAGCAAAAACTAAGTAATGTTCGGAACAGAAAGAGAGGAGCCCGAGCCGCTACCTAGCCAACTATGAGCCGACGTAAACAAAAGTGTACTCTGGAGGAATGGGAAAACTCGCATTACGGAAAAAGGGCAGGAGTAGAAGGACCGAGTGGCTACACGGCAGGGGGGTGACAAGACGGCGTAAACGAAAACTTGTCGGGTTCAAGCCAAATGACTCGGAAAAGACGGGAGGGGCGTTCGAGGCGAAAAAAGTGCGAGAGCAGAGTAAAAGAAGTAACCGGGTTACAGTTGAAAAAAAGGGGGTACGCGTCCGAAGCGATGGTAAAAAAAGACGGGGAAAAGAAAAAGAGCTGTCAAAATAACGACGCGAGTACCGGTGGAAAAATAGCTGAGTCTGGGACGCGGTGCGAACCAACCCTCGCGCTACGACACGACAACCAGGACGATCCATCGGCAGTCTAACCATAAACGAACGGAAAAAGAAAGAGGAAGAGGGGTTCGACTCAAAACAAAAAAAAATTAGGTTGCAACGACTACAAGAGCCGAAATCGTAAAGGTCGTTGACTCGAAAAAGGCGTTGAAGGAGGAAAAGCGGGAAGATGAACTATTAATCAAACCTAGATATGGTAGAAGCAGGGGAACGAAGGGGGGTAGAGGGGACATACAAAAGGAATATCCGAGCCTCGTTGGTAAAGATCTAGTACGTCCGGCCTTCCTACATCCGGGGTAAAAAGGTTGCTCAAAAACGTAGGCAATCGCAACGGACATCTAAAATGGAATAAGGATCAGAGGATCAAGCGCAAAACAAACTAGGAAATAGATAGGAATGCCGCAAAAGGGAGGAAATGAAAAAAGGTTGGGGCTTTCTTATACCGTCAAGGGGCAGGGGGGCCCAAGGGAAACAATCTTAGGGAATTCAGGGTAACTTCGAATCATGAAAATAAACCGAGGAGACCGGATCGTCATCAGCCTCGTCACAAAAACCAGCTCGGGGGAGTCGGGGACTCGGTAGAGGGGAATCGACGCAGGCTCATAGGGGTGCCGTCGAATCAAAAGGGGGAGGGAGGGTCCCGAAGAGTGAGCCGTGAGCCCACGGAGCTCGTATATGAGGTCGAAAAGTGAAAACATCATAAACGGATAGAAACGCGGGAGGGAGGGAACCTAGGGGGGACAAGTGGTCAAACTAAAAAGGGGGAAAAGGGTCTATGTCGGGAGCAATGGGTTCCAAAGAAACACAACATAGAGTCCAGAGATGAAGAAAAACGAAGTAAGAGGGGAGGGGCTGTGATGCCACGTGCGGCGTAGGACTCCTTGCAAAAAAAAAAAACACTAAATCGAAGACTCAAGGGCAATTGAAAAAAGTGACCGTTTGAAAAAACGGAACTACAGACATCGAATCGGCTTCAAAGGGAGAGGGGAAAAAAAAAATTAAAGCCCAGTCGGGACAGAGGCTCAAAGCATTTGTAGGGGCTCAGAATCCATCTCACTCCGGGTGGGGGGGAAAAGCCGGGGGAGGAAAAAGTCGACCACGGAATGGCCCGTGAAATAAAATCCACACGATACTACGCGGAAAAAGAAGTCAGGGATGTAAGGAGAGGTAAAGGGGGGGAGAATCAGATCGGGCTCAAAAACCAAGAGATTCCTCCGTCCGAAAAACCTCGATCCAAGAGGGGGGGGGCTAGAGGATGAATCCCGTCAAATCACGGGTAGCGGTCATCACGAAAAACCCTTAGCGTGTTTGGGTCACAAAGGACCCTTTCGAGCAGGTAACGACTCAAAAAGGAAAATGCGTTACTAGAGATGGAAAATAACCGAAAAAGAAAAAAACAAGATGAAGAAGTGGTTGACGAGGAGGTCTGGGGGCGAGCCTAAAAACTGCGCTCACGAAAATGTTGTAGGTACACTATAAACAAAACACAGGGTATACGGGGTGAAATTAGGAGACAACATGTGCAAACAAAGTTCAAACATAAAGTCAGGGCGTCACCCTCACCGTAAGACAAACCCCAACTAAAACAAAGCGCCGGGACCACCAAAGGAGTGGTAGCCTGGTATCTGCAGAAAAAGCTAGAGGGGGTCTTCCGAGATATAAGTTCGCCGGCTCGGGGGGACAAAACGGAGACTTACTGAATACTACATTTCGTAGAGCCTGAAACTGCTAACTCGGCGGACGGGAACGGTTGACAGAAGAAAGGGACAGAAGAGAGCATGGAGAAGAATTAACTCGACGGAGGGAAAATGTGTACACTGGAAGGGCGATGACATGAGCTGCATCACTAAACAGCCGGGGCCAAATATCTCCAAAAACTGTAGGGAGGACAACCTTGGGGGCAATGAAAGCAAGAGAGACTTTGAAGTGCTAAGGGAGTAAACATTCGCTAAAATCCTGCGAAAACTGTAGAACAAAAAATATGAGTAAAGAGCCGGCTACAGAACAAAATACGAATAGAAGCGAGACAAACTGGGAACAAACCTAACGAACCGAATGTATCTGAGGCGTTCCACAGAGAAAGGCGAAGAAAACGGTACGGTTTAGGTGCAAAAAAGCAGGACAGAAACGGAGAAAAGGGAATCGGTTCAAAGTATGAGAATGAAGTTCCAATCAAGTCCGAAGGATAGAAACTGGAAGGCTTGGATGAGAGGCGGAGGGAAAGAACGAGAATGAAGGCCGCTTAAACGATAGACGAACTTTACAGGACAGCCCCCTCCTGGGCATGGGCAAAATTTGCAGAGTCCCTATCAGGCAATTCAAAGAAAAAAAAATAAATGCACTAGATGTCTCTCAGGGGGGAAAAGCGACGTTAATCGGGCGCTGAGGCGGATGTAGAGTTCAAAAAAAACGGAACGGAGTTGACATTGGAGAAAGGCTTGTCGTGGGGGGGAACGCTCGCCGCAGAATCTCAAAGCGGCAGGGGAGGCAAAAATCTAAGCTGGTGGAGACAGAGTATAAGCTTATCTGGGAAAAAGTTACTAAGGCAGTCTGAAGGCCCAAAAAAACAACAGGGAGAAGATAGAGAGGTAGAAATCAATCGGGAGCTCAACACGCATGCTCAACAAAAAAGGCACTAAAAAGATCGGGGAAACCGACCGGGAAAATTGACGGTCAAAAAAGGAGAGGTACGGGAAGAGTATTCTCCATGTCAATATGGCATGTCCCTCTAGCTAGAGGTGAATCACCCGAGGAAAAAAATTACGAAGTGAGGATCGTTCGTGAGGAAGACGGGGCAATGGAAATTATGCGGAGAGTCGCCGGAGTCGACTCGGGCGTTGTCGCGGAAGGGAACGAAAAATATAAAAACTATGCCTTCACTCAAAATCAGAAGTCTGAAGACCGCAGCAGCCGACGGGGGAGTCAAGTCGGCAGCGTGAGGTGCGCCCAACACCGTCGCCTGATCCATCGGTGTAACTGCAGGAAAAAAAAGGAAACCGTTGGCTAAGGGTTTAGGGGGTACGTGCTCCGCTCAGATTCAGGAAAAAGGGGCTGTCGCCGGAGGGAAGAAAGGAGGGGGGGTCGTTGACCTTGAGACGCCGGTTAACGGGAGGAAATGGTCGCGAAAAAAGCATGGCACGCGGTTGCACCAGCGGCGCCGAAAAAATTCGTCATCAGCGAAAAAAAAAAAAAACGGGAAGGCGTGAAAAAGGCGGCGGACGAGCGAGATCAGGGACGTACTGGCGATAGTCTCGGGGGACGGAAAGATTATCACCCAAATGGGAAAAGGGATGGGGGGTCAGTTTGTGGTTGTGGGGGGGTGGGTGGGGGGTGTTTTCTTTCTTTCCGTCCCTGAACTGTTTGACGCTATGAGTAAGAGAACCTGGCGGGAGGGGGGAAGCGGCCGGGAAATCCGCTCGTACTGAGTGACAGGAAACGGCGTTGAAGGAAGGCCAAAAAAGCAACCACAAGGGAGAAAAGTAACGGAACGCTTGCAAAAAAAACTAAAACGGAACGTTTCGTTTGGGAAGAAGGCAATAGCCGGACCCGTAGAAGACAACCTCGATGAAACAATCAGCGAGGAAGCATTGTGCAAAAGAGGGAAACGTCGAAGAAAAGAGAAGGACACGCACATTTGTGGGAAAGCTGGTACATAAGGCGTATAGGCTACTTGGTGATCCTTGACATACAATCAAGGCCGGCGTGACAGGACTAATGCGGAAAAGGGAATTAATCGCCAAAGTCTGACCTGTGTCAACGAGAGAAAGATAGGGGGGGTTCGCATGCATTACAGCTATGGGAGTGATCACGAGATATCACAAGGAAACTCCAGAAGCCTAGGGCAGGGAGATAATCGTCCGTCTACTCGTTACGGGGGTAGGGGAGAGTCTTTCAGGAACTGGGTGACCACAAGGATTCGGGAAGGGGCAGACACGGCCAGGGTAAGTGACACGGCTTGACGACGGCTTAGACGAACCAAAGATGTGGGAGAAGACTTACCAGTAATCTAACGGACTAAAAAACAAGCCGGAGATGCAGGACGTTAACACTAAAAAAGTTGTCTTTCTCCGGGGTGAGGAAAGATACAGGACAGAGCCAAGATTGAAAACAGTGGAAAAAAAAAGAACGCTAGGGGGCACGACTCATGTTACCAGGATCAAACTGTGAGATGCGTCATTTTGCAAGGCGCCGAGGGGAACACGAGACGCGAACAAACAGGCGCTGCCAACATCAAACGACAACTGGAAGACCATCTCTACCTCTTTACGCCACCAAACGGGGGGCGAGGAAGAAACGGGAAATCAGAAGGAAGAGAGAAGGTCGGTGAGTTGAGGTCGGGGCAACCTAACACGATGTCGAGCTACGAGAGAAAAAAAAATATCGACTCGGGAGCAAGGAGGACGCAACGGTCCCAACGCCTCGGGTGATCACCTCGGCGAAGTGGGGGAAAGGTACTCATTCCGAAGCATTGTTGAGAAGGCGAGAAGAGGCGGAACAACGCTGCAGACGAACCGAAAAAAAACCCAGGCAGGAATAGAAGAACAAAAAACTAGAGGAGGGAGAGATCTTCGGGAAGGGAACCGTGGAAGGGAAAAGTATCTGCATGAGCCGAAGACCACGAAACCAGTGGGTCAGTCTTCATCCGATACATCTCGAGCGGAGGCCCGTTGATCGGAACTACGTCGTCACCAGGGCGGGCCGGGGTTAAACCGTAGTCCTCTATAGGAACAGTTAAAAAAAAAGAAAAAAAAGGGAATCGACCGACTCAACGAAAAATAGGTAAAAAGGCCAAAGAAGGGAGGAAGGGAAAACGCGGGAGGTAAAGGGCAGTCGTCAAGTGGGTCGTGGAAGAGCGGGTAGGTAGATGTGCCTAACAAGGAATGAGCCAGAGTCCAGAGATCGAATTCGTTAAAGGAAGAGGAACCGGTGTAGTGGGAAGGGAACTAAAAAAAAGCAAAAAGGTGCCGAAAAGTCAAAGGGAGCACCAAATATAGGGAAATTAGTCAATCAGAGCGGAAGGTTGGTTAAAGCTTAACTCCCTTGATCGAAGATGTGTCATCTAAAAAAAAAGTTTAAAATCGTCAACAAGGTACGATTACTTGTAGAAACCTTCCATTCCTGGAACTTAAAATGGAACGTGACTAGTACTCGGGAGACTTGGGACTAGTACTAATCGGTGCCGGCGGAGGGCGTCGGTATTGTGCGACCTCCTTAATTTCTAAAAACATGGCGGGAAACCGTCGACGTGAACCAAAATCTAGAAGAACTCATTAACAACCCGAGAAGTTGGGGGATGAAATTCCGTTCTCAACTTATTCGAATCCAGGGGGGACTGGTGGAAGAAACGACCCGGAACGCTTTATAGAAAAAACCCGAGGGGGGCAGAAAATCAGAAGGGGCAAGCGTGACCAGGCAGAACTCGCTCGTCGGTGAGCAGAGGTTGGTAGTGTCAGGGCTGGCAAAGAAAGAGAAAAAGAGTGAGGTGCACAAGGTAAAAAGGTTAAATGAGAAAACCGGGCCAGACAAGCGTCCCAAAATACACCGGCCAGCGTAACCACATAAAAATGCTCATAGAAGCATAGGAAAAGGACGCGGAAGCTTCGTAATCGAATAACCAAGTCGGCCTTGCACGAACGACACGAGGTAAAAAAAGATGAGGGACTCAGTGGGGACTGGGGACGTCGGAAGGAGACGCGGACAAGCGTGCAACGCCAGGAAATAGCTCCAAGAGGCCCGTAATAAAGGAGATCACGGTTACTAGTGCACCAAGGGGAGCGGGGACAAAAAGGGGGAAAGCCGCTTTGGAATTTTCACCGGACAGAGGCCGAACACAAAGAATACCCAACCCCCCACCAACCCCAAAAAAAAAAAAAACAAAAAACCCAAACACCACCCAAAACCCCCCCCACGGGGAAAAAGACCAACCAAGAGAAAACGCGAGAACCCTGAAAAAAACATCAAACCACCACCCCAAAACGAACCTGGGATGATCTTATGTCGTCAACCGAAGCGGCCGGACGCAAAACGGGTGAGGTGCCGCTGCTACAAGAGCGGCTGGCAGGGGCGAGGCACGAAGCTGTCGGTCTCAGAGAGGTGGTCTCTAAGGAAGGGGAAGTGTAATCGGAAATATCAGGGAACGGATACAGTGTCCTCAACGGAGAAAGATCGGCAAGGGGGGACGACACACAGTAATGAATTGGCCTTCGGAAAAACACTATCAGAACTACAAAATCAACGTCACGAGTGGGACTTAACATGGGGGAGGGTTTTGAACGCTAATCTAAAGCGATGTGCAAGCCTAGTGCGTGACGGGAAAAAATAGCTGCACGAGGCCCGGGGCCGGGACGTGGAGAGTCACGCTCGGTCAGCCCTCGAAGAGCGAAGGGAGCTGGAGAAATCCTGTGACCGCGTCTCGAATGCTCTGAAGGACAAAAGACAAAAAGTAGTAGAGAGATATTGAAAGAAGTCAAAGGGGGGGTCAATCTATCAACGCTACAAAAAGTGAAACAAGTGCGCTCGCAGGACGTCGAGAAGTAGGAAGGGGGGGGCAGGAGAGAGGTCCTGTGCCGAGATTTCGACCAATTTACACGCACGGGTTTACTCTACACCTAGAGAAAGGAAAAGGGAAACACGAAGGGGGGCAAGGGACGGCCTAGTGACGTGAGATCCAATTAAGCGATCGGGAGACGTCAGGAACACAGCGGTTGGGAGAAGTAGAAAGCTGAAGAAGGGAAAGAAGACAGAGGCGGCCGTTGTCCTTCTACTGAAAAAAACACGGATACCTTACACGGAAGTTCAGGGAAAAGACTAATCATCAAGAAGGCAAAATCCGCGGGAAAGGGTCACGAGGCCAAAGCACAGCCGTCCGCCGGCGAGCAAGCAGCAGGGGGGGAAAAAATCATTGGACTGTGAGATGGGGTTAAAAAGGGACTAGATCGCGTTGATGTCGCCGGGGCACGAAAAAACAGTGGGGCAGTGGCCGGAAACGCCTGGTGCTGGTGGAAAAGCCGATGCAGTAATTTGCGCGAGGGCAGAGGTGAAACTCTAGCACATCTTACAACAAGCGGCTTGGCGGGTGTCGTGAGCAATGGGAGGAAAAGAGGGCGCGCAGGAGGAGCCTCGAAGTTAAAAGGGGGATCAGCACGACCGAGCTCGACGGGTAAAGCAAAGAGGTGTTGAGAGTGGCATGCCGACTTGCGCGGGAAGGACTCGTCGGACCGGGGGGAGTAACGGAAGTGAAGAGACCACTCGATCAGACGCGGGGGTGTGTGCAGGCCAACGGAGTGTCAATCCAAAGAACATTGGAAAGTGG
>Ga0179593_1541480_pt1 | contig 10940 bp, 17 predicted proteins | sample CZODoug2_1_08_16_FD_185931 | JGI IMG/M metagenome (GOLD analysis project Ga0179593, IMG submission 185931) | Vadose zone soil fungal communities from Angelo Coast Range Reserve, California, USA - CZODoug2_1_08_16fungal (PacBio error correction) | ecosystem: Environmental > Terrestrial > Soil >...
GAAGGAATCGGTTAGAAAAAAGAGGACTCTGTTTGCCCCTGTGAGGGGGGAGCATACCCGGGCAGCAGTGAAAAAGGGAGAAGCAAAAAAGGCAAGGGCGCCGCATTGTCCTGCCGAAAGACGAAACCCGCCCGCGGAAAAGGGAAAAGGGGGAAACCCTTTTCTTTGGAAGGGAGGGGGAAAAAAAGGGGGGGACCGGTTATGCAGCAGATCGGAAAATCGAAAAAAATTCGACAGGTGCAAGTGAGAGAGGGAAGGAAGGAGAATGTCGCCTGAAAAACGGCCGGGGAATCGGAAAAAAAAAACAGCACCGGAAGAAAAAAAAGGGGAAAAGAGGCCGTCTCATATTCGCTGGGGGAAAAAAAAGGGAAGGGGGAGCGGTCATGGATTCAGCGGCGAGGGCGGAAGGGCTTCGAGCACGACGGGAAGAAGGGGGAGGGGGAGGGGAGTCCTTCCATTTACCACTATGGGGGGAGGGAAAGGGGAGAGACTGGAAGGGATGACACCACTTTCCCGCCCTGACCTAGGAAAGATCCTTTGGAGGGGAAAGGGAAGGGAGGAGGGGGAAAGGAGCTCTTCCCTTAATCTGGGAGGAAAAAAAAAAAGAAAAAGGGGTCATCATCTGGCCACAAGGGAAGGACGATCAAAAGGGGAGGGCCTTCCTGGGGAAAAAAAGAAAGGGGGAGGCCTTAATTCTCTAATGAAGGGAAGGAGAGAAGAAAGAGTGGAGGGAAACTCTCCCTGCAACGGAAGGGTGCCGAAGAAAAGGTTGTATTACTGATGGAAGGAGGGGGTGAAGGGGGGGTAGGGTCCCCCCCCCTTTTGAAAGAAGGGAAAAAGAAAAAAAGGGGAGACGGCAATCTGGGTCGGTACCAAACAAGAGGGCCTTCCTATTTCGAAATGAAAGGGAGAAAAAGGACGTCCCTTCCCCTTTGAAAAAAAAAAAAAGGGGGAGAAAACAGTCGGTGGATCGCGTGCGTGGGGGGGTCAAGACTTTTCCGCCGGTGAAAGGGAGGGAGGAGGGCATGTTTTCTTCAAGAAAAAAAAAAAAAAAGGAAAAAAAGAGAAAAGGGACGAAGACCGTCTCTTGATCAGAAGAACATTGAGACTACCTGCCTTGAAAAGGGGAAGGGGAAAGGAGGGGGGGTCCCCCCCCTAAGGGAAAGAAAAAAAAGAAAAAAAGGACAGACCCAATTCCGTCGTACCGAGTAACTAAAGGTCCGTTAAAAGGAGGAGGGAAGAGGAGACCATCTTCCGAAGAGAAAAGGGGAGGAATGGCCGGGTTTGTGAAAGGGGGGGAATTTCTCAAGGAACAATGTCACTGGGAGGGAAAAAAAAGGAAGGTTCTTCTCATCAAAGAAAAAGAAAAGAAGGGAAAAAGTGGATCGTCCCGGGAAGCACACGGGTCGGGTAACCTCGGGAAAAGGGCGGAGGAGGAAAAAGGAGCCGCCCTCCTTTCCGAAAAAAAGTAAGACGTGTCCCCGTCTGCCGCTCATCCGGCCTGAATGGGGACAAGGAGGAAAAGAGGAAAAGGGGGAAAGAAAAAAAAAATATCCCCTCCGAAAAAAAAAAAAAAAAAGGAGGGAAAGGGACTTTCCCTGGGTCGGTAAATGGATGGAGACCCTTATAAGATGAGGGGGTGACCTCTTCCTCCTGAAAAAGGATGAAACCTTGACCGTCTTGCTAACATGTAGGGGCATAATGCCACATTTCACAGGAAAGGTGTGTAAAGAGAAAAAAGAAAAAGAAAAGAGGTACCCCTCCCGACAAAAAAAAGATAAAAAAAGAAAATACCAATCGGGGCTTATCTCTCTCAACAACAAAGAAAATGAAAGGAGACGGCCCGAGTGATGTACCAGGGGGGAGAAAATGGAGAAAGGGGAGGGGGGGAGGGCCCTGTCTTAACCCATCTTTGAGAGTGGAACAAAAACGGGTCAGGTTGGCAGGAAAAACATTGGCGGGGGGGGAAAAAAAGAGAAAATGGTCGCCAGCAAAGGGGAAGTACCCCTGATCGGAGAAAGAAAAGAAGATTTATCATTTTCTCCCCACAAAGAAAAAAAAAAAAGGGGGTAACTCTTACCCAGCCAGAAATCCCTTTCTTGAAAAAGAAAGGGAAAAGCAGAATCCTTGTTCCCCCAGGGAACTCTTGAAAGAAAAAGGGAAAAGGGGGGGGGGGAAAGGTCCTCTTTAAACCAAAGGCGGCTCTCTCCATTTTCATCAAAGAAAGCCGGGGAAGAGGGCGAGGTGATCAGAAAAGAGGGAAGGGAAAGGGCCTTCCTCCCGGAAAAAGTTCATCCCCCCTTCAGGAAGGAAAAAGCGGTCATCAGGGAGGGGGAAACCTTCAAGAAAAAGAAGAAGACAAAACGGACGAAAGGCCGACACGAAGAAAATAGGAGGGGGGGGAGCATGTTCTCCTATCTCACCTCAAGGAAAAGAAAAAAGACGACACTCCGGTACTCGGAGGGTAGGGCCGGTCGTTGTGGGAGAGAGGGAAAAAAAAGCCGGCCTTTCTTTCCTACTGTTCAAAAGGGGGGAAGGGAGAGGAACGGTTTCGTCTTTCCGGGAACGGGTCTTCGCACCCGAAGAAAAGAGGGGAGAGGGGGAGAAAAAACAATTCCAAGAAAAAAAAAAAAAGGAGGGAAAAATCTAACGTGCTTTGACAAGGGGAAACAAGCCTCCGCTCTCGACAGGAAAAAGGGAAAGAAGCTTCACCTTCCTTTCCTTAAGGGGACGGGGAATAGAAAGGGGAGTTCCCACTCTTAGGGGAAGGTGATAATTTTCCAAGCATGAGAAAAAGAAAAGGGAAGGGGGAAATTTCTTTCCTTCACCCAAGTAAACCCCTAACACAGAGAAAAACAAACATTAAAACCGTTCCTACAACATGGAGGGGGGAAAAAAAAAAGAGGGAAAAACGGTCATCTTAAAGGAAAGGAGCTGCTTTGAGTCCCATTCTCGGAAGTCACCAGGCCGACCGGGACGGGGGGGGGGAGGAGAAGAAAAAAAAGGTTCCGCCTCATCTAAGGGGGGGGGGAAAAGGGGGAGAGGGAAAGACTGGCTACCCGCCGTGGGAAAAGGAAAAAAAGGGGAGAGAAAAAAAAGGGGGAAGGGCACGGCCGAGCTCTCGAAACTGGTAAAAATCCCCATTATACCGCGAGGGCGGAAAAAAAGGGCGTCCTTTTGTTGGAAAGGAAAAAGAAAGGGGAATGGCACCCACCTCCGGGGGAAGCAAAAGACAGTGGTAAAAAAAAGGGAGGGGGGGGAGAAAGAGAGGGAAGTGACTTCCTTCTTTTCCGAGAAATCCCGTGCCTGGAGGAAAAACGGCTGGAGACCGCCTGATAAGGGAAAAAAAGGGGGAAAGATCAAATCTACTATCGCCTTCCCCCGAAAACCAGGGGGTCGAGGGGGAGGGAGGAAAAGGGAGGAAAGTGGGAAAGGACCGTTCAGCCCTAATTTCACCGAACGTAAAGGATAACTTCCACCAGGGGGGGGGTCGAATTCCGTATCTTCTGCTAAAAAGGGGAAGACAAAAAAAGCTTCCAAAAAAGGAGACCTTGCCCGGTGAAATTCAGGGGAAAGGAACGGACGTCAGACTCGCGACCTGGGGGAGGGTGCGAAGAAAAAAAAAAAAAAAAGAAAGGAACAACTTCCCTTGAAAATAGGAAGGCACACGCCCAAAAAACCGAGAAGTTTGGAAGGGGGAAGAAGGGGGAAGGGAAAAAGATTGCCCCCTCTTCTATCAGGAAGAGAAAAACACCAACTTAGGAGTATGAAATAAGGAAGAACTGATCGAGAAAAGGGGAAAAGCATTAAACTTTCTTAGGGGGGGGAAAAAAAAAAAAGAAAAAGGGGGGAGGGTTCCTGCCTCCAAATCGGGCAGGCCGTGAAAGGACTAAAAGCGAAGAAGGGGGGGAAAGGGGAGCTGACTTTCTTCTTCGGAAAAAAAAAACAGGGGGCGACCCGTTTCGGGGGGGCCGAGGGTTGCGAAAAAAAGGAGGAGGGAAGCCAGAATCGTTAAATCCGAAAGAAAACCCCTCCAATTTGTTTCAGAGAAAGGCAAGACGTTGCTGCGGGGGAAGAGGAAAAAGGAACCTTCCGGGGAAGTGAAAGAAAGCACTTCGACCACGGAAGGAGCAGATATTTCTACTTGGGGAGATGGGGAGAGGGGGGGGACCATTATCACTTCGAAAAGGGAAAGGGATCCTTCCCGGCTCAGCCAGTGAAAACTGCGCTTTCAGGCAACAAAGAAGGGAGGGGAATGTCTCCTCCTTTTCAGTGAAAGGAAAAAGAAGCCCCTTCTTTGCTCCAGGAGGGTGGGTCAGGTTCTTAAAAAGGGAGGAAAGGCCCTTAATCCCTTTCTTAAGAAAAAGGGAGATAGAAAGACTGGCACCCATTTCCAGTCCCACCGCTCCCTTATCGGAAAGAAAAACCCAGTAGAAGAAAGACCCACCGGCAAGGTAAGAAGGGGAAAAGATGAATTGAACTCAATCGAGGGGGGGGAAGAAAGAAAACCTTCCGACCTTCAAAAAAGAAAGTTGTAAGGACTTCTGGGAAGCGGGGAGTGAAGGAGGTGCCTTCCCATCCCGGGGGAGAGAAGAAAAAAAAAAAAAAGGGGAGAACCAGGATGCACATATCACTACTCGTGGCGGTGCGTAACCGCCGACAGAAGGGGAAAAAGGAAGGGGGGAAGAAAACCTTCCTTTTATCTGAGGAAGGAAACCGTCCACTTGTTACCCAGGAGTCCACGACGTGGGGGGAGGGAGGGGGGGAGGAAAGGAAGATCTCCCATCTTCTAGGGAGAAAAAAAGGAATAAAGCCCGGCCCTCGACAGTTTATACGGAAAAAAATGGGGGAAATCAGTCCAAGGACGTGGGGGGGGGGGAGGAAGGGAAAGGGAGAAACATCCCTCCATCCAGTAAAAAAGAAAGGAGAGGAAGTCCCTTCTTCCCTTTTATGTAGGGAGGAAGTCAGTCTACAAAAGAAGAGAGAGGTCTTCTCGGTGGAAAAAAATGGGAGCATGTTCGCTTCCAGGCAAGTGGGGCAAAAAAAACGGCGTCCTCATCCGGAAAGGGAGGAGAAAAGGAAAGGGGAATCTTTATCAATCCATGGCCAGAAGGGCGATAACCCTCTTCCGAGGGGTTCTTGGAACTGGTCGAGAAGAAGAGGGAAAAGGGAAGAGTTCCCTTCTTTCCGCAAAAAAAAAAAAAAAAAAAAATCCTTCTTGCCTTGGGGGGAGGACTGAAAAAAATATCCCCGCCCGCACCGGGAAGGGGGGGGAGAGGGGAGGGGGGAAATGGTTCCGCTTTACCTTTTCGCGGGGGAAAAAAAAAGGAAAGGATCAGGCTCGTCTTTTTGGGGGAACCCATTCAATACGGCTGTCAGGAAGAGGGAAAAAAGGGGGAAAAGAAAGGGAGGAGAAGCCGGTTTTCCGACAGCATGTGGGAGAAAAAAAAAAAAAAAAAGGGGGGAGGAAAAAAGGATCACCTATTTACGCCGCGAACCAAAAGGAAGAAAGAGGACGTATCTTATAGAAAAAAAAAAAAAAATGAAGGAAGAAAGGGAGAGAGATACGCCCTATTTTTAAAAAAAAAGGGAAAGAGAAGGTGCGCGCTTTACCCCTCGGTGAGGGGGGGGTCAAGTGAAAAACCCTTTGGGAGAAAAAAAAAAGGCTCCTAACTACAGGGGGGAAAAAAGAAAAAGACCGGTCAATTTCACCAGCTGAAAAGAAAGAGTTAGGAGCCTAGATGAAGAAAAGGGGGGGAAGAAAAAAGAAAAAAAAGCTCTAACCTCATTTAACAAAAAAAAACAGCACGGTCAGCCACATCCCTGTCTGGCGGGGAAACAACAAAGGGGCCCCCAAGAAGAAAGAAGAAGAGGGGAGGCCATCCTTCCCTCGGAAGAAGGGAAAAAAAGAAAAAAAGGAGGAGGCTCTCCCCATGGTTCCAGAGACCCAGGCCTAAGTTTGCAAATGAGGGAAAAGAAAAAAAATTCTCTATCCAGGACTTGCTGCAGAAGACTTGGAAGCTTCAAAGGAAAGAAGGGGGAGATGAAGGCCTGAAAGGGGGGAAAGGGGGGGGTTGACCTTTTCTCGAACCTAAGACGACAGGAGAAAAGGGAGAAAAGGGGAGAGGTCTCTTTTTCTCCAGGGGGAAAAGGAAGGGAAAAGACAGAAGAAGACCTTCCTGTACTCGGATAACGAACGGCTTGTGCCGCCGATATGGGAGGAAAAAAAAAAAAGGACCTGTCTTCCTACGGGAAAAAAAAAGGGAGAGGAACTGTTCTCGTCCGGTGAGGGTAGATTTAGCCACCGAGAAAAAGGGGAAAAAGAAGGGAGGAACATTCCCCTCCCGAAAATAAATAGAAACGGCTTTACAAGTGGAACGCGAGAAAAAAGAAGACACGGGCCAAATCAATACAGAGGGAAAAAATTCACCTTCCTTTCGGGGGGAAAGTGGGAGAGATCGTGAGATCTTCCCAAGAGGGGAGGGGGAAGGGAAAAAGCCTGGTAACGAACCCCTCTTCGCCGTCATATCACAACCAGGACCTACCCGCGGAAGAAAAAAGAAAAGGGGCCCTAACACCCTGGGAGGGAAAAAAAAAACAAACCCCACCAAGTCGGCCGTGAAGCGGAAAGGGAAAAGTGAGTCAGTAATGAAAGGAGAATGTCCAGTCTGGCCACAAAAAGAAAAAAAAAAAAAAAGGGGGTAAAGGGCTTGTCCCCATTCCCATGCCCCGCAAGCTAAGGGGGGGACGTCAAAAGGGTGCCATCTGCAGAAAGAAACTCTTTTACTTCGGGGGGGAAAAAAAGAAAGAAGGTCACGAGACTCGAGGGCAAAGTCCAGCCAAGGGGAGTAGAGAAAGGAAGGGGGAGAAGTTTTTGAATCAAGAAAAAAAAAAGGGCACCGCTGGCGACATCAAAGAAAAAAAAATAAAAAGGGCGGCAGGGGAAAAAAAAAAAGGGGGAAAGGATTCTTTCTCAGGTAAAGGAAGCCCGGGATTCCACTGGGGAGAACGTAGCCTGTAAAAGAAGAAAAGGAAAAAAAAGATCAATTCCGACAGAAGAAAAAAAAAGGCACGAGTTCCCCTGATCCCTGATGTAAGATTGCCGAATGGGGCCCTTCCGTTAGGAAAAAGAAAGCAGCAAACTAAAGGAAAAAAAAAAAAGGGGGGAGGGGGTCTATGGGGGGGAGGGAAAGAGGACTGCATCCACACAAGGAAAACAGACACATCGTCCCAAGAAACGAAAAAATTTCCGGAATAAAGATCTGTAGGGAACACCGTGCCCTCAGAGAAAGGGGCGGAAGCTTCTCCGGGGGGGGGGAAGGGGGAGAAAAAAATCCAATCCCTTGTCAATGCAAAAGGATTGCCGAAAAAAAAAAAGGGGACCAACTCCATTAGAAGGGGGGGAAAAAGTGAGGGCCGAACTGCCTGAGTAAACGACCTATCGAGAAAAAGAACTTCTTATTATTAAAGGAGGGTAAAAAAAGGTCGGTCTTCGCGGTGGGGACTACCCTCAGGGGGGAAGGGGGGGGGGGAATTCTCAATCAAGAATAAAAGAAGTGACATTATTGCTCGCGAAAGACGGAAGCCGCCAGGGAAAGGAAGAGAGGGGGAGGAGTCGCCTCCTTTTAAAAAAAAAAGATTACGCCTGTCCCCCAAAGAGAAACAACACTTGCAACCAAAAAAAAAAAGAAAAGCTTCGCCCCTGCTCCTCAAAAAAAAAAAAAAAAAAAACACCCCCCTTCCGCTCCCGTCAAAAACCCCACACAGTTCTGGGGGAAGAGTAAAAGAGGGGGAAGGGGTTTTATTCATCGAGAGGAAGGGGAAAAAGCCAATTTTGTTTCTCATTGTGCAGTTAGGAAATTGATGCTGTGGGAAGAGAGGGACCGTCCTTTAATCTCAAATGAAGAAAAAAAAGAAACGGGATCAGGCAAGAGGAAAAAATCGTGGGAAGCCTGAAGGGGAGAGGAAAAAAAAAAAAATCCTTCCTCCAAGGGGAAGGATAACGGAAGGATTAGTCATACGACGGAGGGTTCAGGCAAAAATTAACACTATGAATGTAGAAAAAGAGGGAGGAGTTATTCCCCACTTCCGAAAAGAGAGAAAAAAGAGGAGTAGTGTTCGTTTTTCCCTTTTACAAGAGACAGACCAAAGGGAATGGCGTACTCAAAGAGGTAAAAGGAGGGGAAAAAAGGGAAAAAAAGGGAAGTCGACCTACTCCCCTTATCAGGAAAGAGAGAAAGGGAAGGGAAGCAGAAACTCACTCGCCCCGGTCGGCAAGTGGGAGGACCTAAAAGAAACTGTAGGGGAAAGCCTCCCTTCCCTACCTTACAGGAAGAAAAGGTGTAGGAGTCTTTTAAGCTTTGCGGTTCACAGCAGTGGACGTGGGAAAAAAAGCCGGCGAACGGGGGGAAAAAGAGGGGGGGGGAGGGGGCTTCCATATCACTACCGAAAGGGGGGAGATGTCCTATTTCAAGGGAAATGGAAGGGGAAGCTGCAGTGGAAAGAAAAGGGAGAGGAGCTTTTTTCTCTCCGTGAAAGTGGAAAAAAAAAAAAAAAAGAAAAAAACGACGGGGGCTGTGTGGCGGGCCAATTGGGGAGCTAGACGTGGGCGAAGAACCGCGAGGAAAGAAAAAAAGGAAAAGTTTTCCTCGACTACTCCTGAAAAAAAGAAAAAAAAAAAAGGGGGGTGGGACCTTCCCACTCCGCCGCAAAAAAAAAAAAAGGTATTAGAAAAGGTAACCGGCATGTCGGAGTAAAAGGAAGGGGAGGTGCCGATCTTCACCATCGGGAAAAGAAGGGGATCGTCGGCCTCGGCCGGGGGGGGGGAGTAAGGCCAGTCCACTGCGGAAGGGGAGGAAGAAGGGGGAAAGAAGACCCCGGCTTTAAGATAAACGGGAAAAAAGAAAAAAAAAAAAAAAAGAGAAAGGCCCGGTCGAGCCTGGCGAAGAAAGTTCGGGGAACACGGGATGACCTGGGTGCACGAGGAAAGAAAAAAAAAAAGGGGGGGAGCGCACTTCTTCCGCAGGGAAAAAGAGAAAAATAACGACCCTTCGGGAGGCTGAAAGAATGCGGTAAAAGAAGAACAAGAAAAAAAAGGGGGGGAGGGGCTGACTTGCTTTCCCTGGTAAGGAAAGGAAAAAAAAAAAAGGACGACGGGGAGACCCTGATTCCGAGAACCTGAGGGGCAGGCCGATCCTGGCTTGGGGGGGAGGAAGAAAAAAGGAAAGGGGGATGGCGAAACCTGTCGTAGAAAAAGGGAGGAAAAGAAAAGGGGGCAGGACACAGGGGCACCGACGGTGTCAGGGGGGACGCGAAAGTATGGCCAGCCATTCCGCCAGGGAAAAGAAGAGGAGGGGGAAAAAGAAAAAAAAAACAAAAACAACGGAGGAGAGAAGACGGGGTGAAAGGGACTTAAAAAAAGAGGGAGGAGGGAAGGTACCTCTGTTATCTTTTACGAAAAAAAAAAGGAAAAGAAGAAAAAAAGGGGGAAGCAACATTGCTGGGGAACTACAGGGTACGCCAGCCCGGGCAAAGGGGGAAGAAAAAAAAAGAAGGAGTATCTTCCTTCCCAGGGAGGGAAAAAGGGACAGGGTCTCCCCCAGCGCCGAAACCAAGTGAATTACCCATTTCGCATCAAGGGGGAAAGAAAAAAGAAAAGGGAAGGGCGGGATATGAACCTCATCGTCAGCCAGGGGAAAAAATAAGCGCTGGAGGAATAAGCCTTCCCTCGGAGAAAAAAAAAAAAAAAATTCTTCCGGAAGAAAAAAATCAATCAAAAAGCCCGCCGTCCGGGAAGGGGGAAAAAGAGGGAAGGGGAAAGAAGACCTTTCCTTTCCTTTCAAAAGGGAAAAAAGGGATTTTAATCTTCATAGCCGGGCCGATGCGAAGACGGATCAGGACCTGCCGCGGAAAAAGGGGAAGGGCCTAACCCCTCACCAACGACTATGCCTACGAGATTAGGAAGGGAAAGGGAAGGGGGGGAGCCTATCTCACCTCCTACACAGAAAAAAAAAGAAAGGAAGTACTCCTTCTAACGACGACGGCTGCAGGGGGGTGTGGAAGCCCACCCACGAAGGAAGGGGAGGAAAAAGGGAAAAGGAGTCGCTATTACTTGTTTATAGGGGAAAAAAAAAAAAGTGTGCCTGATCCAGAGAAACGAAGCCACCGAGACGACGGGGAGGGAAAGGGATCTTCATCCACCATGAAAAAAAAAAAAGACGTCGTGATCGAAAACGGCTGGGGATGAGAAGACCACAAAAAAAAAGAAGACCAAAAAAAAGGGGAACGCAAAAGCTCACCTTCCCGGGCCGGAAAAAAGGGAACAAATGGAAGGGAAAAGGGAGGGGTCCGTGCTCGGGGAAAAAGGGACAACCGTTGTGGAAAAAAGGGGCTTGGAGGGGAAAAAAGAAAACGCTGAACTCCACTGGAAAAAAAAAAAAGAAAAAAAAAAAAAGGGGAGGAAAAACTGGTCGGGCAGGGAAAGGAAAAACCGACCAAACTGCTTTGAGGCAAGAAAAGGGAAAGGAAGGGGGGACCAGGCCTACCAGAAAGAAAAAAAGGGGAGGGGACAGAAGTCCGCCAAGCCGAAAAGGGGGGGGCTGTGGGAGGGGACATCCTGTCGACCATAGGCGTGGTTTTACTTCGGTGAGTAAGGAGGGGCCTTAAGGGGCCGAGCTCCTCTGAGAACTCTCAGGGGAAGGGAAAATTTCCACGAAAAAGGAAGGGGGGGTCGAACTCCCGGGAGGAAGGGGTGGGAAAGAAGCTCACTTCAAAAGGGGAAAAAAAAAAGAGGAAAAGGGGTGTCCTGTCTTCCCGCCGCGGGGGGTTACGGAGTCCGTGGCCTAGAGGAAAGGGGAAGGGGTGGGATTTCACTTCACAGGGGAAAAAGAAAAGGGATGTAAACCTTTACCTATTCCAACCTCGGGAAAGACATATGCCGG
>Ga0179593_1551746_pt1 | contig 10940 bp, 17 predicted proteins | sample CZODoug2_1_08_16_FD_185931 | JGI IMG/M metagenome (GOLD analysis project Ga0179593, IMG submission 185931) | Vadose zone soil fungal communities from Angelo Coast Range Reserve, California, USA - CZODoug2_1_08_16fungal (PacBio error correction) | ecosystem: Environmental > Terrestrial > Soil >...
AAACCTGACACTTAGACAATTGTTTGGAAAAGAGAAGTGGCTGTGCGAGGGGGCAAAAACCTCTTGCCGAAAATCAGAAAAAATGGCCTGGAAGGGGAGCAGCACAATATGCAGTGGACCATTAAAATAAACCAAAACGCATAATTGTTGGGGGGAGAAGAAAAGACGAAAAAAAAAAAAAGACTGGTTAACGCTGTCGCAAAACGAAACGAGAGCACCTGTCGGGATGCAGCACGAAAACCAGTCTCCAGGACCTTTCAGCCCACATCAACGTAGCGTTTTTGTGGGGATGCCGGGAGGAAAGATTGCGCCAAGGAAAAATCGAAAAAAAGCCTTCTCCAAATAAGCGGGAGACGCTGGGAGGTAGTGTAAAAAAAACGCAGGGGCAAACCAATGACCCCGCAATGGTGTCTGGGGGGGGGAGGTTACAAGGCAGCAATGAGAAAGTAATGGGTAAACGCAAGCACACGGGGACGACAAACGGGGGGAAAAAGGGGGGGTTCGGGGAATTGAGAGCACCCTTTGAAGGGGAAGGGACGGGAAGAGCGGGCAGATGGCCAGAGGTAAGGAGAAAAGCCTACAATGAAAAGGTAAAGCTTGGGAAAAGGGAGGTGCAAGTTCTAGGGAATCACAGACTGCCAATAAATCGAACCTCGTGAAGTTGACTGACGGAAGGGAACAGCATTGTTAAAAAAAAAAAACCAATGCAACCACATCAAAAAAAGCCCCGGCGGGGAGGCCAGGGCAAAGAGATGTGCCGAAAGAAGAGAGGACCTCGCGGGTATAAAAAGGGAAACGTGAAGGAAGGGGGGGGGGGCGGTTTCACCGAGCGCGCCAAACAGCCTAGGCCTTCGAAGGAAAACAAGGGGGGGGAAAAATACACCAATCCGGTGTAGACATTTGTTTGTCGTGCACTTTTCCAAATCCTGACTGGCCGGGCCCGAGAAATATATGAATCCTTCCCGGGGGGAAGGGGGGGACCTAGCAAAGGGAGGCACTTCCTTTTGATGATTTGAAGAAGAAGACAGGTCGATTGGGAAAAAAAAAGTATTTTGCATCATGAAATTTGGAAAAAAAATCTCGCTAGCGGGTGGAGAGGCCCAGGGTTTTGAAAACTGAGATCAAAAACTCAAAGGTATTTTGGAAGGGGCGCACAGTCGAGGTGAGGAGCTTGTTGTTTGGGGAAGCCGTTTGTTTTCCGCCCCAAATCTCCGCCGGGAAAAAATTATCGGCTGTAAGTTTAAAAAAGGGTAGGCAACTCATTCGATTCGGAGGGGAGTAAATAAAGGGGGAGAGTCCTCCTTGAAAACAGGAGTCAATCCATTCACTTGAAGAAGGGTAAATCTTCCCTGCGGGTGTTTTATTACTTTCGGGGGGAAAACACTAGGAAGGAATTTCGGTGGGGGGGAAGACGCTGCTAAGGAAGGATCGGGGTTAGTAAGAAAGGTAATTCCTTTAAAGGGAAAGGAAATCAGAAGTTATTTTGTAATGATAAACTGAGATCAATGGGGAGAATATCCAGGGGGAGCTCCCGGAAGGTTAAAAAGAAGAAACCCTAGCCGATATTGGAAAAGTACACGACGCAATTGGGGAGACCCTCCTTTTGGAAAAAAACATACTAGGTTCGTCTAACCGGGAGGGGGGGGGTCCCAAGGGAAAAGTAGCAAATTTGGGAGGAAAGAAAACAGCTTTTGGGAGGGGGGACACTACAAGGAGACATCGAAAAGATGAAAAATAAGATTACGAGATGACCCTTAGGGGATTCGGGGCTATCAGTCCCCTGGCCTTGAGTCAAGGAAGGGTTTTTTTACAAAAAAAAAAAGGGGAGTGTTTCTCCCGAACTCCAAAAGAGTGTTTTTGAAATCGGGGGACGGTTTGGTGCTCACAGGGGGTGTAAGGTTTTGAAGGGGACGAGGAGAACTGCCAAAAAGGGTCCAAAAGGTGCAGGCAGGTTGGACTGGGGTCGGTTACTGAAAATCAGACGAGTCAAAAAAGGGGGTTTGCGCTGAGGCTACGACGGGGGGGAGGACGTGCCCATCACAAGAAGGGGGCAACTGAACAGCAGGAGACATTTAAGTCAACAAAAAAGGGGGGAAAAAAAGGGAGGTAAAAGATATAGAGGAATGAGCTGGGAAGTTTGCCCCAGAAGAGGTGGGCGTGGCAAGGTTTGGCAGGAAAAGGTGGAATAATGGGGTTCGTAAAAAAGGACCTAATTCCAACTGGCGAAAAAAAACCGGGGAGTACATTGGAAGGGGGCGCTCGCAGGGGGACCTAACCCTGCCGAAACAAAAAAGGAGAAAGATTTTCAAAGATAGACAGCAGACCAAAAAGGCGTTGTCAATCGTGCTCAGGGTTAAGGGAAAAAGGACCGGATAAGAAAGGGGGGGGGTACGAATCCATCAAATTAAAAAATCAGGCCCTCGGGTATGAGGCGCCGATGATTGCTCGAAACAAAAAAAACAAACTTAAAAAAGAAAAACCGCTTTTCGAGGGGACCAGACCAGGCGAAGACCACAGCGGGTGAACAAGATCAAGCTGGAAAGGGGGGGGGGAGACAAAACAGTCGAAGCCCATTGCGAAGAATATCTGGTTCAGCATTTCGGCAGGGGAAAGGACAAAGGCTATTGGTAGGCTGACGAAGGGTAAATGGGGGGACTGGGGGGGGAACAGTTGGGCCTCCGTCAAATGGAGAAAGAAAAAGGAAAAGGGGACGTCTGATCCCGAAAAACCTCCTCGGAAAAGAAGAGCGAAAAAGACCACACCGTGGAGAGAACCACACTTGGCGCCGGAAGAAAGAAATTCAAGGGGGAAAAAAAAAAAAAAGCCTGATCCGAAGGCTAGAAACAAATGTATAGCTCCGGAGAAAAAGATGCTGAGGTCCAGTAAAGGCAGGAAAAAGGGTCCGAACCGGGAAAAGGGGAAGGGTGGGGAAGAAAAAAGGGTCTGTGGACCAACAAACAGCGGCAAAAGCCCCTAGAAAAAAAGAAAAGAGAAAAGGGGCAGGTTTCAGCAAAAAAACACAATCCCGGAGGAAAGGGATGAAAGGGGAAAATCGCCACCCGCTAGCGCGAGGCGGGCCATTTATGCAGTGAAAACGTGCCTTCATAGTGAATCTGAAAAAAAGGAGATGGCACGGGGGAGTATCCGGAGGGATGGAAGGGGGGAAAACGGCGCTTCCTTTACCGGGGAAAAAGGACAGATTTGAAATTTGGGATGACAACAAGGGAAAGATTGGTTTGTCTGACTAGAGGGAACTTACGGCGCCAAGGAAAAGGGCGAGGAAAAAGCCGTGACAACCGCCATGATCCCGGAGACCGGAAGACGGAAGAGGACCTGGGGTAATGGGTTGGGAAGAAAAAAAGGACTGCGATTTGGAGAACACGGCTTGTGGGGAGTGCGTTGCCTTGGGGAAAAGGGGAAAAAAAGAGGAAGCGTCTCATGGACGGGGGCATCCACGGGGTTAAACTTTGGCGGGAAAAAACCGAACCGAAGGAACACTCTACGCTTCATGGGAAAAAAGGGATACCGCCTCTTGAAGGGCGGCACAACAAAAAGACAAAGGGGTTGCCAGACGTAACCCGTTTGTGGGGGAGAAAGGGGGGACGATCCTAAAGGGGGAGTATTCCCTATCAAAAGTGATCAATCGTTTTAAAAGATGGAACCCAAAAGGTGGGTGGGAAAAAGGGGGACAAGGACATGAAAGATTTTGGAGAAAGAAAAGAACGATTAACTTGGCCAAGAAATCAAAAGAGAACCGTCCATTAAAAACCAAGGGTGATGGTGTATTGGGAATTGGGGGGGGCGATCAGGGAAAAACTTCATTGATACAGTGCGAGAACGGAGGGGAAAAACCAGCACGTCCTTTTGAGGGGAAAAACACTAGCTCGGATTGAGGGAAAAAAAAAGGCCGAGAACACTTGAGGGAAAAAAGGGGGGGCAGACACGTCAGCCCAAAGGATAGCAAGCCCGGGGGGAGGGGAAAAACCATCGCAAAGCAAAGAAAAGGACAAACAATTTTGTTGCGGACTTCAAGGGGGAAGGTTTCAAAGAAAAACAACACAACTGAGGTATCAAAAAACTTCAGAAAAATTGTTGCCACCGAGGGGGTCTGTGCGAAATCGTTAAAGGCTTGGGACCTCAATCATCCAAAAAGAAGTACGGAGTGCAAGTGGAGAGGCTCAGGAAAAACCCTTTCTAAAAAGGAAAGAAGACAAAGGACCCTGGGGGGGGTAAGGGCTAGCCTGCTTCTGAGAGAAAGGGTGAAGAATGGCAAAGGCCAAAAGGACAGCCAAGGAAAAAAAAAAGGAGCCCCGTGAGGGGTTTTTAGAAGTTTGTGGGGTAACAGAAAAAAAGGAAAAAGAATCTGCATCCTTTCTAGACGGCGAAAAACAAGTCCCGGCCAAGAAAAATCGCAGGGAGAATGTGTAATGGCCTTTAGGATTAATAAGGAGAGATCGGACACAGGGGACCGAACCAACGTTGAGGGACGGGGGTCGTGAAAAGTTTAAAAAGAGCAAAGCTGGCCCAAGAGCCAGGGGAAAGCAGGAGAGGGAAAGGGGGGTTCCGTTTTGGGGAGGGAGTTCAAGGGGCCAAGGTGTAAAGCGGCTGCTCGGTTTCAGGGGGGAACCCGGATGAGGGCGAATTAAGGGAGGGGCAAAATCACAAAGTACAGAACAGAAGACCGGCACGGTAGCATCGGCGCAAATCGCATTAAGGGAACCAAAAAGTTTAAAAAATGAAAAAGAAAGAAGGATCCGTCGAAAAAGCATTGGACCGGTGTTCACCACCAGGCGTTAGCAAGACCGTCAATAAGCGCCTTGCAAAAAAACGTAATTCGATGGAGGTAGAGGAAGTATTACCACCGAAGTGTAATCAAAAGGGGGGGGGTGTAACACATAAAAAGGGGGCATGCCGCACCTGTAAAGAAAAAAGAACCGAGGGGGGGGGATCGCCGTCCTAATCCCTGACCGAGCCGTGCCAGTGAGGGGGGGGGGGGTCATTGCCACTTGGGGGAGTTTGATGTTCCAGCGTGACTGGGGGGCCCTGGGAGGGGGGGAACACGTCAACATTATTTAAGGCATTCAAAGATCGGGGAAATATCAAGACTTGAACGATGCCCCGGGGGCAAGACTCCTACTTTATTGGAATCTTCTTTCTCAGGACGGCAAGAAGGGGGGGGAGAAGTGTCTTTTACATCTGGGTGTTTTTTGAAAGGGCACAAAAAGGGGTGTGGGGGCATCCCCCAACGGGGAGGGAAATTTTGTTAGGGAAAAGGGGAAACTAAGTATCGCCTTGGAAGGGAACTTGGACCTTAAAAAAAAGAATCCTATGTGCCACTCAAGAACAAGGGTTGGTCGCCTCGAAAGAAGGATTTATTGATTTCTAAAACGTTTGAAGGGAAAAGGAAGTGGGGGGTGTGTCGGGCCCCTGGGTCGTTTTTGGAAAGTAGCGAGGGGGGAGGAAGGGGGGAATGTTCCTAGGCGGTCCTTCGGAAGGAGGAAACTAAGGAGGAAGGGGAAAACTTGGAAGAAACAAATAATCCTAACGTCAATGATTTGATGAATACGGGCAGGTCCTTATGAACGTTCGGACTAAGAGCAATAACCAGCACCAGCTTTAAAAAGAAATAGAGCCGCTATTTAGGTCACTATCGCAGGCAAGAGGTTGTGGGTGCAACCCAGGGGGGAAAAAGGATCTTTGTCTACCGCGGGGCCAATCGTCTCTGGGGGGGATGTAGAAAAAAAACAGGCAAGTTGGTGAAGATGGGAGCAAATCAAGAAAAGAAAAGAATGCGGAAATTTTGCTGAATCGTAAGAGGCTAGCAATTTCAAAGAATTGGGTGAAACGAGCACTTAAGGAAAAGGAGGGGGGGGGAAAAGCCGCATGGGTCAACCCCCTTTGAGTAAGCCATGTGAAGTGGGGGTGATGGGGGGGACTGTCCTGCCGATTCGAGGGTAAAATCAAGAACGGTGCAGGCGGTTTGGGGACTTGGACGAAAAATTCGAACAGCAAAAAGGGAAGGTTTGGGAAAGAACCCCAAGGCCCCTACGAGGGAAAACCTTTGTGAACAGGATGGGCCAAACAAGCTCAAGGAGCCTATAGAGGAAAAAACGAGGAATGAGGAAAAAAAAAAGTATTTCCAAGATGACATTCAGGCGGGGGGGTGTTGCCCCTCTATGGGAAAAAAGGGTGGTAACCGACTGGGGGAAGAAAAAAAAGGTGCGGTAAAAAAAAAAGAAGTCCCCCCACCTGCCAAGGTACAAGTTCTGCAAGTTTTCCTATCGCAAAAGGAAGGCCAGAAACCCTGCAAAAAAAAAAAAAAAGGAAAAATCTTCCCTTCAAAGGGGGGAGAGTAACATGAAAAAAAAAACATCCAGGGGGGAAGAGGGGCTCTTTGGCAAAAGGGGAAGACAGAGAAGGCCCTTGCTAGAACAGATTAAGATCAGGCAATACTCAGAGGGATCATGCGAAAACGAGCAAAAAGGGAAAGAAAGAAGCTTTTTTTTTCTCATCGGAACAGCGACGATTTTGGGAAGGAGAAGACAGCTCGAGCGAAAAAAACCAAGGCGCCAGGGAAAAAACGAAGAGGGAAGTAGGGGGGGGGCATTTCGGGGGGGGAAAAAACCGGCTAAAAAAAATGTTTCGTCGACGAAAGGCAGAAAAGGAATAAAAAGGGGGAAAACTGGGGGGGGTGGGGGACACCGTGACCGCGGACAAAAAAGGAAATTCGTTCCTAATGCAACGCGGGAGAGCAGAAAGACGCCTCCGCGGAAATCTTGGGGGGGGGAACTTGCTCCGCATCTTTAAAAGGAGAATCAATCATGCAGACAGGAAAGACAACAAATGTAAGAGGTCATGGGTATGGGGGAAAGTCAAGCGATCCTTCGAAAAAAAGAACCTACACAAGGAGGGGAGGGGGTTATTAACAACGTTAGGGCCACGCAAAGGAAAAATCAAGGAAGAGCGGAACGCTGGGCCCCGTGAGAGGGGGGTGATCTCCACGGAAAACAACAAAAATCGGGGAATGAGGCCACCTAAGGAAAAGGGGGGAAGGGGCAGGATTCAAGGTTGACTTGCGAAAAAAAAGCCAGGAGAAGAATCAACCGGAAAGTTGGGAGAGGGAACTTCTTCGGAGAAAAAGCAATAAGAAGGAACCTATAGGGGAAGCAGCCAGGGGGGAGGGCCCGTGACAAAGTGAAAAGGGGGAAAGGATTTTTTTTACGCCCTTACCAAAAGGAAACGGCTCAGGGAAGAAAAAAAGGACGTGAAAAGAATGCCGTGAAACAAAACAATTAGCCCTTGAAGGAGAGAACGCGCTGAGGTTATTTAAATTGTTCGGAAAAAAGCCATACTGAGGAAGGGACCGCTCCCGGCCGTTCTTTTGGGGGGGGGGAATGTGGTTCGTTGCAGGAAGGAACAACGAACAAGCAGTCCGGGGGGGGGGGAAACAGGGTCAGTGAACGGAGATTGACTCCCAGGCACCCCTCAGAACCGCTACGCTGGGCTTACAATGACTCAGAGGGAAACGGAAACGGGAAAAAGAAACAGGTGAGAGAAGCCGTAACCCGTTTTTCGAAAAAGAGGTGCCGATCTAGGGGGGGAAAAATTAATTCCACTAGATTAAGACCAACAAACAAGGGGGAAGGGGGGGGCGTTGGCACAAAACATGAGCAAGGAAGAGGAAGATTTTTGGAGAACGGCCGAGTTGAAAGAATCTAAAAAAAAGAATGAAAAACGCTTGGCGGGGAAAAAAGAGACCGCAAATGCGAAAATCATTGAGACGGGGACTCTTAAAAAAAGGGACCCTGCCCAAAGGCCCCAGTTGGGTAGAACAAAAGGGGGGAGGGCCCGCAGCGAGGGAGAAAGACCGGCCGGAACGGGAAGGGGAAACGCTGTATTGCGGCAAGACTGACCGAATGAACCATCTCACAAAAGAAGCCGTTGAACAAGGGTGGAAAAGGGAAGAATAGGGTGTGTCGATAAAAACAACAAACGGAAGAGAGGGCAAAAAAAAAATTATCGTAATTCCGCACACGGGGGTTTCAACCGGCCCGTAGGGCGAGGGTTCAGGAGGGGAAAAAAGTGGGGCCTCAGGAAGGAAAGCAGGAGCAAGCACCTAAGGAAAGCAGCAAAGAAGAGAAAAAGGCCCCTAGTGTTTGGAAAAAACAGACTCCACAGAACGCTTTGGGGAAAGGGGCAAAGGGTACAGCAAACGTCTCGATAGCCAAATGAGTCGTTGCCGGAAATCTCCCACCAGTGCAAGGAAAAGCAAGAAAAGGGTGGAAAGGTCCGGGTAGGGAGAGATTTGGAGATCGAACCTCAGGCACTCCCTAAAAGCCAACTATCAATCTAGGAAAAAAAGACGGACTCCAGGGGTACCACCCAGAAAAACCAAAGGAAGGAGGGAAAAAAACAATGACAAATTGGGGAAGGGATTTGTTTATTTCCTTAACGGAAGAGGAAGGGAATTTTTGAAAAGGCGAAAACACTAGCGGGGAAATTTCGGGCTGGGGGGTCAAGGAAAGTGAAAAAAATCTCTTTCCAAGAGAAAAAACGGAAACACAGGGAAGGGGGAGGGGTTTAATGCAGTTTCGGAGGTAGGACACACGGAGGAAGAGTCCATCGAACTCTGGGCACGTTTTCCGCGGGGGGGAACGCTTCAGGCGGGGGGTGGTACAGGCGGGGAAAAAGGGACACATCCTAACGAAAGCTCCGAAAAAGAGGGGCTAACGTGGTGCGAAAAGAAGTTAAAACTAAAATTTAAAGAAGGGAAAAGGGGGAGCCCGGTCGATGATGGGCAGGCGGACTCGAAGGAGAGGACTGCCAAAGATGGTCACTGAAAGCTTTGGCAAGAAAGTCAAGTGGAAAGGGCAGAACGAAAAAAAGGTTATAAAAAAGGGGGGTTTCACTTGGCACAGACTGAAGGAAAGGTCGAGTTATCGCCCGGACACTATCCGGGAGAAGGAAAACGAGAATTGCCAGGGGAAAAACAAACGTCCAGGATTTTGGCCTATCAGATGAACGTAATGGGGAAAAGATCGGGAGAGGTGGTCATCATGGGAAAAAAAGTCTGAAAAAAGCCGATTCCAACACAAGGTTTTGAAACGTATAGAAAGGGAAAGTACGGGATGGGAAAAGTGAAAAAATCAGAGGGCTAGGGGGAGAGGTGTGTGGGCTCGACGGGTTCATCCAAAAAAAAAGAGCTTTGTGTCCGTTCTGGGGAACGGATCTGTCAAGAATTTAAGGGGGAAGAAGTCACCGAAACAGCAGGGGAGAGGGAATCTTTCGCGTAAATGGGTGACGCCTTTCGAGGAAGGGAAGCATGATTGAGGGGGGAAGACTCACCTAGACAAAAGGGACCTGCGGGACGCAAGGGGAAAGAAGGTCCCCACGAGGTATCTGGGGGGGGGTCTTTTTTTCGTTAAAAAAGGGGGGGGGTGAAAAAAAAAGGAAGATGAGTGTCTGTATGGATCGAGAACGAAAAAGGGCTGGGGGGAAAGTCAACATTGGCCCATCATCGTGGAAAATGGAGGGTACTGGCGCAGAGGGGGCAAGACGAAATACCGTGGGAAAAATTAGGAAGGGGGGAAAAAAACCAGCCTCACCTAGGAGAGGAGGGGTGGTCTTTCAAGGTGAACGCCCGGAGGGGGTACCTGAAGGGATCAGATGCATGTTTTAAGCTGGGGAAAAATCGCTGGTATTGACGATGAGCGGGGGGTGGTGCATTTGGCCCTCCGAAGAGAGTCTAATGTAAAAAGAACGATGCGGAATTTTCGAGTTCCGAGGAAGGAAAAGAAGGGGTTTTTTCCAACGAAGAAAGTTTTGGGGGGGGAAATCCCATGTTACTGCATTATATATCAGGGAAGAAAGTCGGGGGAGAAGGGGGGGGTGGGGAGAGTCAGGGAAGGGCGATAGAGAAAGGGGACAGAAGGAACAGGTCAAGGTAAGGGGAAACGCCATCTAACAAGAAAAGGGTATTCCCCGTTGTGGTAAAGGGGTGAAAAAAAGCGGGCAAAAAAACCTGAAAAAAGATACGGGGGGGGAAAAAAAAAAAAACAGCTCCCAATCTCATTTATCTTGAGCTCCAAAAAAAAAAAACAACGGGAGGAGGAAAGGCAACAAAAAATTAGAGGTGCCCAGAAAATAAGAAAAAGGGGGGGCACAGGAGAAGGGTCGCAACACGGATAACGGGGGTGGCGAGTGGCCGTCCGAAGTCCAGGCAAAAGGGAAAAAGGTATTACAAGGAAGGGAAGTCCGGTCAAGCAGGGAAAAGAAATGCGATCACCAAAAGGGAAAATGCGGTAGAGGGAACATGCGGCGGCAACAATCCTGGGGGCAAATCGTGCAAGAAAGGAAAATATACAAAAGGCTGAAAAAGAACAAATGTGGGGGGGGTCGCATCGGGGAAAAAGCGTTATCATGCAAAGGAGGGCTCCCCAAAAGGTTTCAAACACCGGAGGGCACAACAAGAGTACCCATACCCAGAAGCGGTCAGAAAAAACTTTTCATGGGGAAAAACACCGACCTTGCTATCGTGGGAACTAGGTGAAAGCGGGAAAAGGGTCGGGGGCACAGAGATGTTCGTCCGTACGGAGGAGGATTCATCAAAAAGGAAGGGGGATGAATGGGTGAGTTTTTCACCTGCAAGGAACATGCCCCAGGAAAAACCGCCTCGGCAAAAGAAGACGAAAACGAAAAAAGAAAGGACCGAGAACACACTTGCGCCTAAGAGTTAAACGCGGAGAATCAATCCGAAAATGAACGAAGAATCCCCAATAGAAGAGACGCAAATACGCTGAGGGACTTCAAGGGGACAGAGAAAGGAGGGGGTTCCGTTTTTCCAGAAAAAAAAAGGCGGCGATGTGGGGGGAAACCGGAGGGGAGAAAGAAAAACTAAAGAGAAAAGTCGATGTGAAAAAAGAGGAAACAAACAAAGAGTG